>Ga0065711_1045938_pt1 | contig 13180 bp, 7 predicted proteins | sample Hoacrofraction12_FD_59098 | JGI IMG/M metagenome (GOLD analysis project Ga0065711, IMG submission 59098) | Hoatzin crop microbial communities from Cojedes, Venezuela - Epithelial fraction 12 v2 (version 2) | ecosystem: Host-associated > Birds > Digestive system > Esophagus > Crop | place... | reverse complement strand
AGGGCAGGGCTTCCCCTGGTGGGGCCGGGAGTCGTGAGGCGGAAACGCCCGGCTTCTCGGAGGAGGAGGAGGGAGGCGGTGCGGTCGGGTCGCTGAGGGCGCTCGGAGTGAGGGAGGGCGGCCTGCGGCGGCAGGTGGCTCAGCGCGGTCGGGGTGCGGGTGTTGCTGAGCCCGGTCGGAGGTGGGGAGAGGAATCCCACCTCCGCAGGGCACGGGTGAGGAGAGGGGAGGTTGTTGCGAGGTGAGGGGTTTGCCCAGGGCTTGGTTGTTGGCTCGCTGACAGCCCTGAGGTGGAAGGGGTGGGATTTTTTGGCAGTAGGAGTTGGGGCTCGGTCTTGTACACCCTGTTCAAAGGAGCATAGGGTCCCGTGCACCTTGTTTTGCTGTTGAAGTGATGCTGGCTTGCAGACTACCTGTTTTACTGTCTGTTTTACTCTCAGCTTTACTGCCTGTCTACTTTTCGGAACACGCGATCTGTTTGCCGAGCAGTCTAACCCTTCTCTGTGGCTTACCGACATCAGGTAGCAAACTAGTTGCAGGTTGTCGTACTTTTAAGAAGTGTAATAGAGCACGTTGCTTCAGCGCAAAAGATGTAACTTCAAGGCTTTTTCAGACACCGAGCACTTGACCCAACTGCTGCAGTAGTGAGATCTCTCCTACCATGGTTAGAAGGGGGATTTAACCCTAAAGGAAGGAGTGATCATTAGCCCAAGAAGCGACAGTTGTTCTGCATTGGTTCTCCCAGGCAACTTGAAAGTAAGTGTGTAACTTGGTTAATATTGCCAAGGCTATAGCATACTGTAGTCTGGTGATATGTTGGTAGCTGCATTGGCGTCTGATGCTAATTGTTTGTTGTCATTTTTAGTAGGCATTGCCAATGGATGAACTAGTGCATGACTTGGCCTCAGCCTTAGAGCAGACTTCAGAACAAAACAAGCTGGATGAGCTATGGGAAGAGATGGCCCTAAGCCCACGGCAGCAGCGGCGTCAGCTTCGCAAGAGACGGGGTCGTAAACGACGCTCAGACTTCACGCATCAGGCAGAGCATGGCTGCTGCTACAGCGAGGCCTCGGAGTCAAGCTTGGACGAAGCTGTCAAGGATTGCCGTGAGGTGCTGACAGCCAATTTCAGTGACTCTGATGACATGGCAGTGGTCAAACGACACCCAGCTCTCAGTGCCACCCTGAGGAGCAAGCAGCACTCATGGCATGAGTCAGACTCCTTTACAGAGAACGCACCCTGTCGACCTCTCAGGCGCCGACGGAAAGTCAAACGTGTGACATCAGAGGTGGCTGCCAGTCTCCAGCAGAAGCTCAGGGTGTCAGAGTGGAATTACGAGAGGGGCTTCAGGTTCAAGTCAGCCAAGAAACAGCGTCTTTCACGCTGGAAAGAAAACGCCCCTTGGACATCATCCAGTCATGGCCTTTGTGAATCAGGAGAGAACAGGCCCTTCCTCAGCAAAGGGGGAAGGAAAGAGCGGGTGGAGTGTGAAGCTGGTGAACAGAAACAGGGCTCAGATGAAAACATGTCGGAATGGTGAGATCTCGGTTTCTTCCTCATGCCAGTCAGATGGCCGCCTTGCTTGCAGCTGCTTGTAAATCCTGTGCCTTGCTTTTAGAAGTTCTTATCAAAATTATTCAGTGCTGTTCTCTTTTTGAAGATGAGAAATATCTCAGCTACTACTGAACTGTAGAAGTTTTTCCAAGTCTTTCCTGTCAATGCTGTACTGATGACCTGAAACACTTCCTTGAAAAGTTGGCAAGCTGATCTGTTTCTGGCTCCTGTTAACACAAGGAGCCCTCTGAAATGTCTGTGGCCCTGCAGCTACAAAGTGGCATGCTTGTGGCCTGGGGTTTGGAGAGTAAATCCAGTAAATCCACTGTTGGCACTTGTGTTTCATGATTGATACGAACTGATCTCAGTTTCTTGTTTTCAATATTTCCCATGAGTAATAATAGAGAACAGATCAGATCTCCCATTGTGACTGCTAGCCCTCTGTGCAGGTACTGCGTGAACCTCCATGAAAATACTATGTTTGCAGTTCTGCATCTTTGCTCTGGATCTGGAAGAAGGTCCTGAAAGGCTAGCTGTGGAGAAAATGTAGCAAGACGATAAGGAAGTTGGGGGAAACTGAATTAATACTTGCAGGACAAGCCTGTGCAAACAGTGGAGTCTGACATGTCTTTGTGTCCAGTTTTGGAGAACTTTGATGAATTTGTGGCAGAATCTCATGCAGGAGATGAAAACGAGAAGTGTAAATGTCGTGGTCTGAATTTGTTTGTATGTCACCCTTGGGAAGTTTTCTCCTTGGGTGTGACTTTTATTCTCTCCGTAGAAGGTTTGGGGCTAGAAAACTTCTGTACAAAGAGATTTTTCAGGTTAGAAAAGAAACAACTGCTGAGAATCAAATGGAGGAGATTTCTTAATGAATGGCATGCAGAAAGTGAATAGGGTTGTTTATTTGGAAATTATCATTGTGTAAGAAGCAGGAGACAATGAGGAAACATTTAAAACAAACAAACAAAAATTTTTCATAAAACTTGAGGTTTGGAGTGCTGCTGTGGGATATTCTGGAGGTCAAAAATCTAAACGTGTCCAAAAGGGTGATGTAGAGCATAGATTTATCAGGGTCTGTTAACCATTACAGCCCAGATGGAAGATCCGGCTCAGGAAGTCCTTAAACTGCTGACTGGAGAAATATCCAGAGGAAATGGTCTGTATTTGTCATGTTCCCATATTCTTTCCTCAAGCATCCACTGTAATAGGCACTATCAGACAGAGGACAGCGGATTTGGAAAGTGTAATTGTTTGATCCAGTCTAATTGTTCATATGTTAAGGTTCATTTAAGTGTTCTGGCTGTCTAGCTCCTGCAGTGTGTCAGAATGGACTGGTGGCAGTTGGTTGTTGAGGGCTTTGTGGATAGCAGCTGGAAGTGCCAAGTTCTCAGTGGTGTTCTCTGGGACACTGTGAAAAGCATAGTTTATAATATGTCCTCGCTGTCCTGATCCAGGGGACCACTACTGCATTTTTACTGAATTAGTGTGGTTTGTATGTAACAGTTACAGGGTGGAAGCAGCAAAAAAGTGGTAATTTTTTCCTTAAAAATTGACTATTGTTTGCTTAAAACGTGGCTGCAAAGCGTGCCTTTTCACGAGACCAGTGGATGCCTTTTTGCTGCTAGTTGGTGAAAGCACTTTTGTGTTTTCAGAGCTATTTGCTGGTAGTCCAGGAAAGGGAACGTGCTTAGTAGCCCCTGAATGTTGCGTGTCAGTGGTGATGGACTGAGAGATACCCTTACTTGATGTGGCAGTGATGGACAGTGTTCCTTGAGGTTTTTTCCCCACCAGTCAGAGTCAGTTCTGTCATGTCAAACTAGCAGGCTTGCATCCAGCCTTTATTTGTGCCAGCCTTTGAAAGAGTAAATAAATAGCTTTGTCTGGACTGTTACTTGAGGACCATGCTGGGAGATCGCTTTGTTCTGTCTCAGTTGTCCCTTGCTCTCAAGCTAATTACTGTGCAAGTGTCTGCGTCAAATGACATTTACCATCTGCTGCCAAATCCTTGAGATTCTCTTTGGAAAGCCACGGGTTGGAATATTTGACCTCTCCAACACCACGTATATGATCTGTGCTGTGACTCACTAGGGAGGGCCAAAGCTGGAGAGAGAAATACATACAACCTGCTTCACTGCAGAGTAGCCCTCATGGCAGTGAAGGATCGTGCTTTGGTCTCTGTTGCTCTAAATATAGCACTTTGCTGCTAGCAGCAGGGTGAAGCGGGCTGTGCTTGCCTCACTCGCACTCTAGCTGTTTTTTCTGGTATCATAAGAGAACTGCTTTGTACAGGTGTATTACAAGGGCATATCCTGAAGAAGGGAGAAGAAGATCGGGCGCTTAGGAGAGCGAATCGTATGGTTGTTATCACAAGCTGATGGGAGGGCAGGTGACTGGTACAGCTTGTGGGACTCAGAAGCAGTCTGTGGTGATCTCGTGATTTACGAAACATTTTGATACTGAGTTGATTCCACCACTGTTTACTCATGTAGCAGCGGGGAGTGTCACAAAACTAAGTGTTTTTAGGCAAACTAAGTTGTATATTCAGAGCTGGGTGTTTTTCACCTTCTTTTTCCTCCTCTCCACTGACACTTGCTTTTGTTTGTTACGTAGGAGTGAATCTCTGTAAATGCTAAAATGTCCAGCGTGATTTCTGCTTTCTAGAAGGCTCCTTATCCTAAGTCAGATCAAAAACCTACTGTATACGGTAGATAAACTCCCACTCACTGAGAAAGCTTTGAATATGGATCGTTAATGAGGAGATAGTTTGCTTGTGGGACTGCACCCAGTCTGTTCCTGGAGGAAGATGTTCTGCCATATTGTGGTTCAAAGTGTGCATGAAATGAAATTGTTTGCTGAACATGGAAAGAGATGAACACAAACTGAGAGAAGGCAGGATGTGCAGGAAGGCAATGAGGAAACAATGATGGTTCTAAACTGGGTAATGACATGGCTCAAAGCCTAATATATAAATGATTGTGGAAACAACAGAGGAAGCAAGTGGTCTTAGTTTAAGTAGCTGTTTGTATATTTGTACAAGGGTAGCAATTAACTGCTGAGACCGTTAAAAGTAACATGCCCTTCTGTCCCTTAATGCTTTGAAATTCCCTGCAGCCATAATAAAGCAAAGGCAAATTAGAACTTCAGCACTCAATATATTTCTCTTGGTGGTCTGAGCTGGGTACTCCCAGAATGGTCTGAATTTGGCTTGAGGGTGGAGCAAGCTATAGTAGAAGAGTTGTCTGAAAAATCACTTTGAATGATGTGCTTACTAGTGAGAGATGTACAGTTTGTCTAATCTACTCTCAAGTGCCATAACTCTTAATGTGACTTTTTCAAGCTGGGGATTGTACCGACCTCCCAGTGCTGTGTGACTTCACTGGCTTGATGCTGATGAGGTATTTTTTGAGGTTTAACCCCGACAGGCAGCTCAGCCCCACACAGCTGCCTGCTCATTCCCTCACAGTGGGATGAGGGAGAGAATCCGAAGAGTAGAAGTGAGAAAACTTGTGGGTTGAGATAAAGTCAGTTTAATAGGTAAAGCAAAAGTTGTGAGCACAAGCAAAGCAAAGTAAGGAATTAATTCACTGCTTCCCACTAGCAGGCAGATGTTTAGCCGTTTCCAGGAAAGCAGGGCTCCGTCATGTGTAACAGTTACTTGGGAAGACAAATGCCATAACTCCCGATGTCCCCCCTTACTCCTTTCCCCCAGCTTTTGTTGCTGAGTACGACATCATACGGTATGGAATATCCCTTTGGTCAGTTGGGGTCAGCTGTCCCGGCTGTGTCCCCTCCTAACTTCTTGTGTACCCCCAGCCTCCTCACTGGCAGGGCAGTGTGAGAAGCAGAGGTGGCCTTGGCACTATTTAAGTACCGTTCAGCAATGACTAAAACATCAGTGTGTTATCAACACTGTTTTGGTAACAAACCCAAAACATAGCACCATAGACCCACTGTGAGGAAAATTTAACTCTATCCCAGCCGAAACCAGTACAGTGTTCTGGCCTGGGAGTGTAACCCGTGCTCATCCTGAGTTTGCAGTACAGTCACTTTACTCTTTGGAAGGGAGGTGTTTTGATGACAGCCTGCAGTGGCAGTCAAGAGCCTGGCTAAGCTGATGAATTGGAGGCCAGTCTCTCCATAAAGAAAAAATCCCCCTCCTGGAAGGCAAGTGACAAAGACAGAGTGTTCAGCTTCCCCTCCTTCTCCAGCCCAGCCTGACCTTCTGCAGCCCCTTGGTGCCTCTTGTTTTCTTATTTTTATAGAAAATCAATATCCCTCCTGACACAAACAATAGCTCAGGCGAAAGAATAAATGGAGGAAACCTGAGATCTCTGTCCATCACCTCTCACTTTAACTCCCCCAAACTATTTAATTATAAGCATGCTTTGCTCCAGGTGTTTGCAACAGTGAAATTGCTAAATGAGGACCATTTTAGCCAAGGATTGGGTGATCAATAACACTCTATAGCAGTAGCTTGTCGGATCAATAGCGTTCATTATTTCATGGTTAAGGTAAGTAGCCTCCTTTGCAAGTGGAGGTCATTAATCAGTACTTACTGGACGTGCAGAAAGGCTTGTGTAGGAGTCTAGTTTGTGTTCAGCCCTGAAGTGTAAAAGGCTGGTGAAGAGGGTGAGATCTGTGAAAGTTCATTCCAGTAAAGCACTGGCAGTAATGTATATCTATAAGGAACTAAAGACCTCGCAAGTACAACAGGATGCTTTAAGTACTGTTAATATGATCTGGAGTCTTGACTTAATGCTTTTTTGTTTCTCAGGCACCTTTACTCTGAGGATGCTAAAACCCTTATGAAGGAGTCACTCAGTCCTCGCATCTGCTTCTTTTGAGGACTATTAATCCAGGCTTTCAAAAGGGAATGCAGACACGCTAAGAGATTTTCCCAGGGTCATACAGTGAGTTGGTAGGAGAGCTAGGAAACGAATGACTCGTGGTTCTCAGTCCTTGGCCTTCGTTGCTATGGTGTGTTTGTGGGAGGGTGAATGAATGGCCAAACTTTGTAATGTATTGATTTGGAATTTGGTATTAGCTTACATATTGAAACATGGGAATGATGTACAGACTGTTCATCCTTTAAATTTAAATGACCTTTATACAATGATGAAGATGCAGAGTTTGTAAATACCCAACATGATGAGTTCGTTTGGCTAAACTTTAGAGCACATTTTCTAAGAGCAATGATATGGTCGTAAAATGGGGGTTTATTATGTGCCTGCAGTTCTTTGGGGTGACACATCTTGTGATCCCTCATCCTTCAGCCTTTTGAGTCAAGGGGTATCTAGTTGATACAGGTGTCTAATATAATCCAATTTCCCTGGAAAAGAGGGACCCAGAGATGCTTCCTAACAGCACGCCCTGATCAGAGATTGGTTCTAGTGCTGAGTTACACCCAATGTTCGCATCTAAGGCCTTAGTGCTAAAGGGGTGGGCAGTAAGTAGTTTCTGCTTGTTCTGATATCTCTCAGCTAAATTAGTGGAATTACTGCCCGAGGTGTCCAAGGATTGATTTAATACCAGCATTAAAGTCATCAGATGCTTGGGGCTGACCTGAGCATATACTTCTGTTACAAATATTCATCCAGCTTTACAGTCAATTAACGACTTTCTACACATTAACTTCTACTTTAATTCTTTGGAAATTAAGAATCAAGTTTCTGGTAACTGCTCCAGCAAATGCAAAGTGTGCTGTAACAGGGTTGCATTCAGCAGCAGCAAGTCACGCTATGCTAAGGTATTTAGCTGAAGACTTGTTAGTGTACCAGCTGCTCTTCCCTCCAGATAAAATGAAAGTTGCTGTAGGTTGAAGGGGAGTTTATGTACCTGTATAACGTTTTTGAGAAAAAGGAATCTGAAGTAGAAAACTTCAGAGGGTTTTCAGTAGTTGTTAAGTGACCCAAGGATAGAGTTTTTAACTGCACTAAATTTCCTAGTGAGTATTCCAGACAGTGTCATGGTTAGGTTATTAACTCTAGCACCCGAGGCAAATGCCATTGGATTACATTTTGGTAACTTAGAACTAGACTAGATACAGGATTCTACTCTGTTTCAAGTGATGCAGCATTGCTAGGTTTTGACACAAAGCAATTATGTCTCATGCTAGAGCCAGCCATGTGTCTGAAATGCAATTTCTGTGAGATATGTAAAGCATTTTGGGCTCAGAGAAGTAGTAAAATGTAATAAAGTGTTTTTTGTTTTGTATTTGCTGCAGTTATAACAGTGGAGTTTTTTGTTTGTTTTTGTTGCAGTGAAACCAGCAGTGTATGCAGCAGCAGTGATACTGGCCTGTTTACCAATGATGAGGGCCGCCAAGGTAACAACTGTCCTGTGATTTTCCTGGTGTGTTGCTGGGGAATTTCTCTTGCTTTTTTTTACAAATACAAAGAAAGATCTATGTTTGAAGAGAGACAGAGAGGGAAGTATGGGAGAAAGGCCAATGGTTGGAAGGGGCTAGTAGTTAGGGAATGAGCTGAGGGCCACAGAGGTGTGATTTTAGTAACAGTACACTCTTTCTGCTGAAATACTTTGTTTATCAGATCCATAATATTTGAAATATAAGAAGCTATTATTGTGGAAAGGTACAGACATACATGAGGAGTTTTAGAGCTCTCCATAATGAAGGAGCAGAGCTTATGATTTGTTTCTATAGGTCTATGTACCATTAGTACCTTAATCTGTTAGTTGTTTTCTCTATGGACAGAAAGAGACCATGTGAGAAAAAAATCAGTTAATACTGACAAGTCACCTAATGGTCTGTGCTAAGAAGACAACAGTAATATGTGATAGGTTTTATTTCTTTAAATACACATTACTCCCTTGCTCGTGTGTGCATTAGTTGAGCCAAGTATTTTCAGTGTCTGTTCTAGAAATGGTTGCTTAGAAGGTTTGAGTATGGAGTGTAATCTGGTTTTATTTATCAGTGACAGCACGGTGTCCAGTTTACTGGGGATGTGGCAGAAGTAAGTGTGAAAGAGGTTGTAGTAGGCACATAGGCACTCGGGACTACTATATTTGGAGCAGGTGGATGTGACCCTAGAGACCTGTAATTCTGCTCAGCCTCTGCTGGTGTGCACTCTGATTCTGTCACATTTCACAAGCTAAGATTTGGATGAGATCTCTTCTGGGAATATATGACTGCTAGAGGAAGTAGTATCAGTAACTCGGTAGGAGATGCTGCTTCCACTAGCTTGTTACTCACCCAGGTATCTGTGTGTGAGGTAACACGATGAGAGCAAATATGCTTATGTGTTTTCTGATGCTATGTTAGGCTGTAGGGCCGATAAGTTTTGAGCTTAGGTGTCTATAGGACTTCTCCTGAAAGTACGGATTTCAAGTATCAGCTTTGACCTGTGCTGGAAAATAACTGTTTCCAGCCTCCTATTCTTCAAAAGCAACAGAAAAGTAAAATCTTTTGTCCTCTCTTTCTTACCAGTGACTGTTCTGGGGGATCTGAAATTAGTGAGCCCTTGCATATCAGATGATGAAGCAGGGTGGTGACTGAAGTGTTGAATTTTTGCTTCATCACCCGAGGCAAGATTTATGTAGACTGGATAAGTGTGTGTATATATATACACGCTTGTCTATACACTTGCCCTGGTTTTATATGCTGTTTTAGACATTAACTTTTGGCTGCTACTAGAAGTAGAATACCCAGTATACAAGTGCATGTGTGATATACTACTTAAATAAATTAATAAAATCCAATTACAGCCTTCCCTGTCTAGGTGCTAGAAGAGATTTAACATCCTAGTCATCGGGCCTCTGTCTTTTCAAAGACTTTATACTGTAATAGCTTTCTGGCCAAGATGTTTTAGCTTACAGTTACATTAAGAAGGGTTAAAAGATGTTGTTGCACTTTCGGGTTAAATAAGGAACCTCTCCCTTTCCTTTTTTTAGTCAATTTGAAGTCATAAAGTAAGTAATAAACAACAGTTCTCCACTTCAGTGAGATGGAGAGAGCACAAAACATTTTTTTTTTTTGTCACAGATCGTCGTCCTAGAAATAATTTTCTAGTACAGTTCCAAACTGAATAATGGGAAACTTCAGGTAGCAGTGTACTTAAACTGAATGTAGGTTTTTCCCCTCTTCTTTTGCGGTTATGTCACGTAATGTTTGTGCTGTTACTAATTAAATAGGTTGTCTTTACAATTCCAGCTACCAGTGCACTTCTGTGAGCAGCGAATGGTCCTAGTTTATAATTTGATTGCAAGGTTTTTTTGTTACATGCATTGGGATCTCTCATGGTGAAAGTTCCTGCAGTATTAGCATCTGATCCTGATTGTTAAAGTTTGTTTTGTGAAAGTAGTGATTTGAGATATGACAGCATACTATGCTCATAGATCCAGAACTGTAGGAATATTTTTGCACAAATTACGATCACTTACGAGAATTATCCAAATGTACTTAGTTTTAATTTACTATAAAGTGGGTAGGGATACTTACATTTTTAGAATATATTTGTCACAAGCGTGCTGGGTCAACTGACATATTATAGAAGTAAAAAGCAGTGTTAGAGCTTCGATATTAAGTGTTCTGGCTATCCTACCTGTTGCTAATTGGAGATGGTTTTGGGTGTTGCTTCTTCTGTTAAGCGCAAGATTGCAGCATTCTTACTAGTATGAGGTTTTTTCTTTTTTTTTTTAATCTGGCAAGACATGTGGGTAGGCATAATGGACTTCTGTCAAGGATAATGTAACTTGATGAGGAAAGGAGAGTAAGTGGGGATGCTTGAGCTGAGACTTAATAGTAGTCAAATGAGAGTTTTCCCTAAGTCAGGTGTGTTAGTTTTCTAGGGCAAGGTGAAGTACCTTGCAATTACACAGGACTGACACTCTGTTAGCTGAGCTGCTGAAAAGCTAAGGTGTGTCAGGTTCTTTGCCATTTGCCTGCTTTTTTTCTTATGCTGCTTACATGCTGTTGCTCTCAGGGGATTTCTGGCCAGGCAGATTTACCATGAATGGCGTCTGATGCAGTTCATTTTTAGACTACAACTGCATTAGTTGCTGTGACCCTGCTTTATGGAGACTTTGGTCATGACTGGTGCTGCTGCTACTCTAGTTTTGCAGAGTGTTTGTAGTTCTGACGGATTCTAAGAAATTTTGATTGAGGCAGACTCACAGAGTGGTTAGTACTTAACAGAGTGACCATTTCTAATAGTTGTGTGTTTTCCTCTTAGCTGCAATGTTGGGAGACTAGGGATCTTTCTCATCAGTGGGTATGTTCTTTTGCTTACTCTGTGAGCCTGGTCTCCTCTTGTGAAGCCTCTCCTGTGACAGCCTATAATGTCTGCCGAATGATTGGCCTCTACCTCTGTCACAGTAATTACTTCAGAGAAAGAGTTGTGCATAAGATACCACACAACATGGAACTAAGGTTGATGAGATGCAGTCGCAACAGAGTGCGAAAGCTGCCCTAGGCAGGTCTATAAAGAGGGCTTTGTTCTTTAGGGAAATTCTGTAGACTGATGAGTTGGATAGTTTAAAGCATTTATTGAGGCCCCATAGTTACTGCAGATCGTTGAAACAGAATACAAATACAAGGCTCTTCAGGAAGGAATTCCTAATGAGACTTCATCTGATTCACATCCAGAAATGCCTACCTGTAGTATTTTGTGGGACTGTCACAGGGTACATTGATGTTACTTGTGGCTAATTCCATTCTATTTCTTTAGGAGATGATGAGCAAAGTGATTGGTTTTATGAAGGAGAATGTGTTCCAGGATTCACTGTCCCCAACCTTCTTCCCAAGTGGGGAGCTGACCACCGGTCTGAAGTGGAGCGGATTGACTCAGGCCTGGACAAGCTCTCGGATTCCATGTTCCTCTTGCCCTCGCGGCCAGCTCAGAGAGGTGAGGTCCATAAGGAAGGCCAGGTGTTTGAGAGCTTTTGATCTGACGGCAAGAGTAGATTCAGTTCATAGGTCCTGCAATTTAAACTGATATTAGTGATGTTATTTTGTAATGACCCAATTAAAAATAGTTGCACTACGGGAGAGGATACTAAAGTACTCATACCAGCTGCCCACATTCTTGAGTCTTCTTTGTTTTAAATAGGGAGTTTATATGATTTATGAATAAATTGGCATATCTGCCTCTTGCAGATTGAGAAATAAGAGACAGAGGATCCGACTTGACCACTGATTTTTTCTGGTGGTTTTGTTAGGAAGAATTTTCTGTATTCGTTGCTCAGTTTTTCTGGGTTTGGTTTTCAGGATTTCATGCTCGCTTGAATCGCCTTCCAGGAGCTGCTGCCCGTTGTCTCCGAAAAGGTCGGAGGAGGCTTGTTGGCAAGGTATTCCCTTTTGCAAGATAACAATTTTGTATTTCCCATGCTGGCCAGCCCTGAAGTACTATTCTAAGATACCATGTGAATTGTTTTCTGCAGAAGGGTGCCCTGTAGGTTTTTTTTGGTTCATGTATTGTTCGATTTGTTTAACTGCTTTGACTGTCAGAAGTTACTGGAGTGACTAAGTGGATTTTAAGGCAGGTTTGGAGTGGCGAAGACAGTCGATGAGTGCTAAAAGCAATATGAAAGGAGGTCTGAAGATGAATGACAGTGAGCATAAATATGAAGATTTAGACAGAATGTGGGAGAAAATTATGATAGCATGAGACTTGTGCATGCTCATAATCTAAGACTGCAAGGGCAGAGGGGTGACTCGAAGATGAAGGAAGGCCAAATTTTTAGATAGGGAAGCAGACTGATATAAATGACAGCAAAGGAAGGTGGTTTTAGCAGTTGCATTTTTAGTGGGGAGACAGAAGAGTAAAAGGGTGTATGCAGTAATGCAGATCAAGTTGCCCAAAGCTGTTGACTAGGTTTATTATATGTAGAGCAAACAACAGACAAAATATTTGTTCTGTTTCTAAAGGAATAAGCAATACTTTGCAGATGGCTGTCTAAAGGAGGGAGGGATGCACCTGGCTGGATTTGAATCTTGGAGTGTTGAGTGCTGTTGTCTGTCATAAAAGATATTTCTGAGAAGGAAGGTGCTGGGCGTGTTTGGCTTTACTTTTATTGGGATGTGCTCTGTGCTTTTGAAAATACTGGCATATGTTCTGACCTGACTGGCTTTAGAGTCTGTTAGCAAGGTGCGTTAAAGGGGCTTGGAGTCTAGAGGAGTGTGACTTCTTCCTGCTGTTCGGTCACACTTGAAAGATCCTTGTTTTCCCCTTCTTTCTTTGACTCACCTTGCTTAGTTGTAACCAGTGTTTAAAATATGAATCTTCAGCTGGCAAGAGACTGGCTTTGGGCAGGGTTCCTCAGGCCACCTGCAAGTGGCTGGGGCTATCGTCAGCACCTCTAATGATCCGAATGAGAGGGATAATATTTACTTGTTTAATTCATCTTCATCACCTTAAAGGGATCTTTGTCATTTGCAGCGGAGGTCACTGTTCCCCCTTCCCCATCTCTCTCTAAATTCTAATCATAAATAATGAGTTTCATTCAGAGCTCCCCGCCAGCGAGCTGCTAATTACCAAAAGTACGGCTTGTAATTTACACAGTAATAAACCATAAATTTAAACATTACGGTACTTTAAGTTAATAATTTTCCTGCTGTAACAAATAGCCCATCTTTCACCCCTGCTGCTACAACTGCCCCCCCCCCCCC
>Ga0065711_1045937_pt1 | contig 13182 bp, 7 predicted proteins | sample Hoacrofraction12_FD_59098 | JGI IMG/M metagenome (GOLD analysis project Ga0065711, IMG submission 59098) | Hoatzin crop microbial communities from Cojedes, Venezuela - Epithelial fraction 12 v2 (version 2) | ecosystem: Host-associated > Birds > Digestive system > Esophagus > Crop | place... | reverse complement strand
AGACTGTTCAGTGGTGCCCAGCGACAGGACAAGGGGCAATGGGCACAAACTGAAGCACAGGAAGTTCCGTCTGAACATGAGGAAGAACTTCTTCCCTCTGAGGGTGACAGAGCACTGGAACAGGTTACCCAGAGGGGTTGTGGAGTCTCCTTCTCTACACATATTCAAACCTAGCCTGGACAAGGTCCTGTGCAACCTGTTCTAGGTGACCCTGCTTTGGCATGGGGGTTGGACTACATGATCCACAGAGGTTCCTTCCAACCCCTACTATTCTGTGATTCTGTGATTCAACACTTTATCTTTGTTTCAGTTTCCTCCTCATATGTAGGTAACTGGGAGTTCATTTGGTCTAAGAATCTGGTGAAGTCTGTCAGCCTGTATCCCATAGCTACTTCTGAGATTTATTAGGCACTGTTAGCAAATAGCAAAAAATATGATTGCTTCAGTATTGAGTCATCGCATGAAAAAAGAATGTTTGTTTCTCTATTGCCCTTGTATTTTTAGGCATTTTTGTTAATCATGTATTCATGCCATTTCTTACTATCTATATATAGTCTATACATAGTCCTATACTATTTCAGCCACTGGCGTGAAAAAGAAACTCATTTAAGTTCTATTTATTTCCAACGTGTATCTGAGTGCAGACAAGATGTTATTCATATGTCCTAGGTATATCAGTATGTCAGTAATATTGTAAAAAAACCTTATATTCATAAGTGGGCTCTTATGCACATGCAATTGATAACTTCAGTATGCCTACACATAAAACTGTTCAGCCTAGGTACTTCTTTTTCAAAAGTTTATAAGCCTTGTTCCTTGCCAGCTATTGTAGAACGTATACACAGAGACATGCTTCCAGCCAAGGAAGAAAAGAGAGAAATACAAACACTTGTGCCATCAGACCCATGACAAAAAGGTAAAAAAGATTAACATGTGCAACTTTTTCCTGCTTAAAGAAAATAGGTGGCATATAGATTTCTAAGGGTGGGAAGAGATGGTGAAATGGAGATGAAAGAGAAAGTAAGAAATTGAACTGATGAAAGCAACAAATGGAGACTGTGAAGGCATCGACAGAAAAAAGAAGCAAGAGTGAGAAAACACAAGACGTGGTGAGAAACCAAGATAAGGCACACTGCATAAACTCAGATCATGACGGTGATACATAAACCTGTAGCTAGGGCTCTTTAGAGGGAAGAAAAGCTTCTTTACTCATGGAGATGCAGAGAAAAACCTGGTTATTTTTCTCTGGTGCGATTTTGCAGTTTTATGTTGTTTTGCTAGGAATCTCTATGTTTAAAATCCTTAAGTAGCACAACAAAATGTGCTTCTGAACTGTAAAGAAACTGTGAAAAGTACAGGAATTAGTACAGCCAGTTGTAAAGAGTGGTGCATTGCAATCAGGTAATGAATCTGAATTCGGAAAAGGAATGAGATTCTGCCAGAAACACAAGGAGTTACCCCCAGACCCTATCTTTGTAGCTGTCTTCATGTAAATTAATTTGGCAGAAATGGAGGAACTGAGGAGCTTCTATGAGCTCAGTTTGAGCAGTGAAAGGCTTAGATAGGTGGTTGCCTTCTCAAAACCTGTGCTAGAACTTGCAGATCAAAGTAAAACCAGCACTGTATCGCAACAGGCATAGGAAGAGTTGCACTGTGGTTCTGACTTGCATGACTTTGAATGCTTGACAAAGATTTAGGGATTTCAATGCCTGTGAGCTACAGTTCTGGACAGGATGACCAACTGGATCTCTGGGGTCAGCCATAGCCTCATTCCAGATAAATATTATTTGTGATTTTATTCCCACGAAGATTCCTGAGGAGGGATAACTGTAACGCTGTGCAGAGGAATAAAACAGAATTACCTGAAAACCTGAAAGAAAGCGAAATGCTGGATGGAAGCTAAGCCCAACCATTTCACTTTCTGGTTTCCCTTAGAAAGGATGAATTTAGCTACTATTCCCAGTATTGTTGGAAAGGCTTATGTACCAAGCAGCCATTCAACCAACCAGCCAACCAGAGTAACTTATAAAGTAATAGAGCAAGGAGTTAATTGTGCAACAAGTTAGTGAGTGATTTTAAAAGGTGGATGAGAAATCCTTTCCATCTATTATTTCTATAATAATGAAATTATGATTGTCCATCTGCTCTTTTTACCTTTGAGGAATGGTTTAGTCCCAGCTTATTTTGTTGATGATAATTAGAGTTTCACGTCACTGACCATCTGGAACAGGAGATGTGAGCACTGGGAAACTAACCAAACTTCCTATTAGCAAGAACTTTAAAAGAGCTTTTTTTCCCAGAATAGAGGAAATCCCACATAAAATGATGGTGTCCTTGGTTAGTAAAACTTCCTTTCTTTTCTCTCCGTGAGCCTTACTGTACAGACCAGTGTTGTGCTTAAGTCAGGGGTAAAAATGCTATGGGATTTGTGTAATGCTTGTTATAGCTGGAATTTCAGTATGAAAATGGAGACTTGGAACAGAATATTTTCACAAGGTAATCTTCATCACTATGTTTCTTTCACTTTTTAATATTTCATCTCCCTTTTTCCAATATCAGCTCCACATTAAAATTCTGCTTTGCTTCTCGTTAATACAGGCTAAAGGTCTTTCTAGCTATGTTATCTAATTGGCTCTGTTTTGTTTATGCAATTTATTTGAATAGGCAGCCTTCAGTCGTAGTCAGCTAAACTAGAATAGATTTCAATGAGTACTTTTATGGAGATTGCCCTCAGGGATGTATGAAAATGTAGCTTAGCTCAAATCAACTGGGAATGTCTGTACTTGTCATATCCAATCAAATCACACTAGCTGCAGGTATTTCTGTCCACTTTTACACAAACAAACTGATAACATTTAAAAATATGAAATGCAAGCTCAGAATTAAGAACGCTGCTCGCAGTGCTTGCAAATCACATCTAAGAGGCAATTATTTAGCTACATTTTCCATACAAATGACCGAATTGACATCAATGCTTCTTCATTTCAAAGATTTCTATTGGGAACTCTTCAGAACTGAAGCACACCCTGGTACGAGTCAGCTTGTTTTTCGAGCTCTTCCAGATGTTTTTTCTTTTCCAAATAACCTTTCTCTAGTGAATAAGACAGATTTTCTGAGAGCAAGATAATTGCATAAGGAATCTAATTCTACTTGCAGAGACAACTCCCTTTTAGCTTAAAATGAATGTATTGATACTATTTCCCTTGAAGTGTTCCAAAAGAAAGCTCGTTTCATCCTCTCTGGATGAGGTACCGTACATAAGAGTCTGTCTGGTACTTGCAGTAGACCAACATATTTTTCAAGTCTTCTTGGCAGGGAAGACAGGAGAGGAGTATGTATCGGAAAGGTGAGAGAGAGCTTGCCATTTCATTTACTGGGTACCCACCAACACCTATTCACTGTTCAAACCTTTTCCAGAAACACAGTGTTGAAGATTACAGCTATCTCAAAGAGACAGAGGTCTTGTTTTGCAGGATAAACCACCATTAAAATTCTTATATTCTTTGGAGATCAGGTTGTGATTACATGAAAGAAAAACATGTTCACACTGTGGGAGAATGGACTGCATATTTCTAGTGGCTACCCAGGAACACTAGGAAAGACTGAAGTCTCCAGTGATCCCTCTGTGAACCCCTCCAAAAGCTATGTGGTGTTTATACAGTTTAATCAGAATTTCATCATTCTAACCTGCTCGAAGTCCTTTTTTGGTTTGGGGATTTTTTTTGCTAACAGCAACATCAGGTAACTGGTTACCAGTGCAGGCCTTGGTCTTTTAAGACTCAAATTCTTAAGCTACTGAGTCTGTTGGAGTGAATCGACATAACTCTGTACGAAATTCTTTTGTATGTGCACATGCGTATATACTTATGCTTGAATGGGGAATCATGCATAAAGCACATCAAAATAATACAAAGGTTATCAAGTACTCAAAAGTTACATAATGCCCCAAATATATTTTCATGTTTTACAGAAAAGGAGTTGAGAGGCACCTTCTGTGAACATTTTCATCAAATGTAATTTTTAGGTTTATTTTTTCATACATAGAAACCTCCCTTTCTCCATACCCAAGACATGATTTCAGTGTTCGTGCTTTACCTTTTGGATTAGGAACTTTAATGTTTTCAGAATATATACTTTTGTCACTTGAGCAAAGAGAATAATTGATAGCAGTAGCATGCAGCTGCTTTCCTTGAGTGTCAGGCACAGCAGGAGAAGAGACTTCATACCACTAGATACTGCATTTCATAGCTACTTAAACAGTAAGACTCAGCTAATTTCTATTCTTAGAATTTATTCCAATGGTTACAGAGCTCCACTTCTTCACTGTTTCCACCTGCTTTTGTTTTGGTCTCAATCTTCTTCCTTCTCTCTCCTTTATCTTTTTAATAGACAAAGGTCATCATCTCTAGCTCACTCTACCCATTCTCCAGAACTGCATGACCCACTCCACCATTTCTGCTGCAGTAACCAGTCCTTTTGTCTCCCACCTGAGATGAAAATAAATTGTTTCTAAAGATAAAATAGGATTGTGAACTTTTAATCCAATCTGCTTCATTCCCTAAAGCCAAGAGGTACCCTGTCTTTATTTCTGATACACACATCTGTGTGTTATCCTCCTTACTGTACTGTGACAAACAGAGGAGATAATGAGGACAAGTCAGAGTGATGCTTCTGGTCAGCTCTGAATGCTGGTAAAACAGTAGATGGTGGAGTTTGGGGAGCAGAAATTTCAGGGAAAAAATAATATTTAAGTTTTACATGGCACATGCCTAATACAAATGAGATCTTAGGAGATTTTTAGCTGGTGAATTTTATCAGAACTCTGCTGAGTTTCATCAACTAAATGTGTCAGAAATGTTTAGTTAAACACTTAAAAATTTGCTCAATGTCGGCACATTTTCACAAGGATGAAAGAAAGATGCATGAGTGACAGATGGGTAATTTCCTCTTTCCTCCTCTTCTAAGTGACAAGTCTGAATTTCAAAGTGGTACAGTGAGAAAGCTGTCTAATTATGTCATTATAAGGTTTTGGTCCGAGATAAGCACAAACGTATTCTCTCGATAGTGGTTCGGTAAAATGGCTAAATTAAAAAAAAAAAAAAGGAAAAGTCTTCACAAAGAGTGCAAATGCAGCGTGAAAATGTAGTCTAAATGGTGTCATTTTGGCAAAGTCAGAAACCATGAAAAAGCAACACCCAAATAAAACCAGGGCGTTGCCTGGCATGCTGCAGTCATGAGCTGGGCTGAAAGACAGGGACCACTCAGGGCAGCAGCGGTGCAAGTGGCCTGAGAGGGGACAGTGTGACAAAGCTGGTTCATTTCTACCACGTTTAGGGAAATGGGACTTACAAGCATTTGCTCTAAAGACCATCATATCAAAGAAGAAAATCTGGTCTTGTTACCAGTTTCCTCTTAACATGTTTGGTACTTTGATGTTCCCTAACTAATTACTAATTATAATGATCTACGTATTCTGAATGCATATGTGTATTTTATTTGGATTCATAATGAAATTCCAGTACATTTCTGGGGAGACCTAGTGCTATTAGTATTTGGATGTTGAAAAGGAAGGTTTAAATATCATTAAAACTTTGATCAAAATAACATCCCAACAATACATTGAATAAACTGATATTTGCAATTTTCCCTTAGTAATTTATCCATTATAAAATCTCACAAAAATGAAATAATTTTTAAACATACAGCATTTTCATTTCCTATCCCCATTCATTGCATATTTATGCTCACTTAAAAGAAATCAAAGTTTTTCCTTTCTACATTGTTCTACAGATCTGTAGCAAGCACAGCCAGAAACGACAGTGAGAGAAATGAGAATAACAGAGTGCCTAGCAGGCTGCTGTTCTGTGCCTCAAACACACTGGGGAAGGGGTATAGCTAGATGAAAATATTCATGAAGAAAATATTTCAGCCTCCTGGACCATTTAACAGTGTACATCTTCTTTATTACAGTATTTTTATTCCTACACAGTAATGTTAAAGGTATTTCTAAACCATCATTTTAGGATGTTCACAGTTTTGCATTCTGTTTCTAGAGTTAGCAGGACTTAGCCCGTAGCTAGGAGAGTGTTTTTGTTGCATGTTGATAGAGTGAGGTGAATGCAAAAGTTTGAGACAAGACTCCTTCATTCTAATGATTATGAGGGTAATGAAGCTAGTCAGAATAATTTTCATTTTATTAATAGCTGTGTTTAAGCTTCATGGAACAGCCTGTCTGGGGAAAGTATCTATTTTAAAACTAAGTGGTGGAAATTAGAGCGTTATACTAAATGTTTATCCATAAATCAATGGAGTCTTCAAAAATCCAGGAGGAAAAAATATGTTTGGCTGCCTGTCATTTCTGTGAGATTTTCCACAATGCATTAGATCTAGGGCACAGGCAATAGCAGATACTTTGATTTTAAACGAAGGGAGATCTTACTTAACTTTTTTAGTCTTACAATTGAGGAATAGTTCCTGACCAGCTACCATTTTTCTGTCCAAAAGCCTTAGTGTATGTACTTATGAATAATGCATTTTTATAAAGGCAAGAACTCCCATCCAATATATTTGGTATAAGGTCTCTTTGATTAAGGGATTTGCAGTAGATTTAGGAAACTGGGGAGGGGGACGGTGCTAGAGTTTTATTATCCAGATTATTTTCATTATTCCAATGAGCCTTTAAATTGTTCAAGAGAGGCGTGTGTTTCTGTAGCACTGCTTAAAGTTGGCTTAGCATTTGAAACTCCTGTAGCAGGGATAGGGAAGTGAAGATTGTACCAAGAGTTTTGTGAGAAATATCCCTGAAGATAGAAGTCAGAAACGGAATGTGTGTGTTCTAGTATTTCTCTTCTCGCTGTAATCTTTAAGGATGAAAATAATTTTTACCATTGTGATTGCCTTAGAGTTTGGGATTGAAACTCTACCCACATCAACTTCACTGACTAACTGGTGATTCCTCCTCTTTATTTTACCATGGGTGAAGTTGAGTAATCCTCCAGACTAAAGGGTATTTGCAGGTTTCGTAAGCACCACTGGCTTAAAGCTTGAGCAAAACAATTCCCACAAGGTTCAGCTGCTACATCTCTGTTGCTCTCAGCAGCCCCAAGCTGCTGAAATGAACCATGGAGGCTGTGGATAGCCAGCTACAGTTTAGAATGGCTTCAGCAGAAGTAGTCTTTTGCAGCTGCTAGGTAAGGAGAAGAGGTAAAAGACAGGTGCAAAGCTACCTTTCAACCCATCTGCCATCCTGCCCAAGACTCTCTAAACACCTCTCTTGTTCATGCTTTGGGCAATTGCTTTTCAGTCAGTATTTGCTAGACATGTAACTCCAAACTCGTTTTTTTCACTTTGCAGCAAGTCCAGAGCTACTCCTCTACCACATTCTCACAAATTCTCTCTTTAAATAGTTTTTTCTCTAAAGTGAATTGAATGGGCTATACCTTCCCAAGACAGTGCGTTTTTCTAGCAGATATCTATTAGCACATGTGTTGGGACTTGTTGAATTACACCACCTTTGTGGAGCACTGCCCAGTAATTCTGTTTTAATGTTCTGTGTCTAACATTAAAGGTATAGCAGTGATTTTAAAGAACTTCAGGCTACAGAGTGATAAGGCAACAAGCAATAGGTAAGACTGCAATTGTTAAATTTCTACCATGGCTTGGATTTTTCTTTTTACAAGCCGTAAAAAACAAAACGTTAGTGTATTATCAGAAAGGTAAATGAGGAGAGCTTCCAGCCAACCTTGCTCCTACTGGAACATTAGTGCCATTCTCTATGCAAGACTGACCAGCTTTTCTAGCAAGTGAAGTGCGTTTCCCTAAGGTAAAATTGCATTCTGTTGATTTGCTATATTTGGATCAGGAACAGAGACCTAAAATTCAGAATATCCCCAAATCCCCATTTTCAGCTCCTGTATATCAAGAAGATAAACATGTAACATGTTTTGTTTCTGACATTATTACTGCCAACGCTAGAGCATACAATTCACATCTGGATTTATTTTAGGCTTTCTCATGATAACAGCTGCATTTCTTGTCTTCACTTGGATACGTTTTTAAAAACGAAAATTGCCATGGCAACAGCTGCAACCATTTATTATAAAGCAATAGAAGTGGAACTAATATTTGTGAGAGAAGTTCTGTTATCAGGATAGTATTTCAATCAGACAATGCCAGAGTCATTTTCTCCTAGCCTTTCCATTTTTTAGAAAATAAATATAGAAAATATTTTCAATACTGAAATGTAGGTGGGATCGAACTGCTCAGGAGATTAAAAAGATTTTCTTCTTTAGATTACTGGCTCATCTTAAATCCAGATTAGCAAGAGGCAAAAATTATCATCTGTTTGGTGGACACATGAAAAAAATTGATAGGGTTACTGAGATTTGAAAATCGCATTCCCATACTAGCTATGCTCTCAACTGAAACACAGAGACAGCAAACTGAGTACATCAGGTATGTCTTCACTGGGGGAGAAAAAGATGTGAGCTATCCTTGAAAAGCGCTAATGCCTAGTGCTAAGGAAAAACTAGTAGACAATTTGCAATGCTAACACAAAATAGTTCAAAATCAACTATCCTTTCCTTAAGATTTTGTTTCCTATCACTTGCAACATACTATGCTACCTGAGGTACTAGTGTGCTATTTTCCCTATTAAAATGTGTCCAAAGAGAGAAGTTTTGCACTGACCTCAAGGTCATGTTGTCCCAAGTCAGGACTGAGGTAGGGTCATCCAGTGTATGGCCCAGGTACACTGGAAATCATGTGGCCCATTTTGTTTGCACCTATTTCTGATATTTCTCAGAGCAATAGACTTCTTTTTAAATCTCCACAAGAATAGGGGTAAGAGATTGACAAACTGTACTCCAGATGTTGAAAACGTACATGAAATGTAAAACTATTTTCCTATTTAAACCCCTTCTGACTATGATAAAATGTGTTTTGCAAGCACAGAGTGTACGGGGACCATATACCATGTTGTGTACACATACGAAGGATCACATTTCTTCCCATTTATTACACGTTAGAGAGTCTTAGGTGGGAGTGAGGGAGAACACTGAAATAGAAAGAACTTTAGATAGACTTTTGGATGCCTTTCACTATAGTTTTTATGGGATTTAGTGTAATTTGTCTTCATCAGTTGCATTCAGCATCAGGCCCCTCAGTGCACTGTTCTGTTCACAAGTTTCTAACGATGCTGAAGTTGTGTGAAGAGGGATTGGAGGCTCCTTGCTTAATCTCTTAAAGAAAATATGCTGGAAGTGGAAAAGCCTGAGGCTGCTGATAGGCCGGAAATTTGGCACAACACTTTAGTATGGCCAGTAGACTATCTGTCCGCTCCAGCAGCTACCTGCATCCTCTAGCAGCTGACTTTGGTCTGTCTGGGATATAGTATTTTAAACTTTGTAGCATATGACCAGTAGCATGCTCGCAGTCCTGGCCTTCTGCTTCGACATTCAAGGTTTACACCCTCTGTTATACTTGAAACAGGGCAGTTACATGGAACAGCGCAGGCTTGGCAGACCAGTGGTAAGAATGGGGTCCTTCCCTGGTTTATGACAAAGAGGAGAGAAGCAGTAAAAGAGAAGGCTATTTGTTTTCCCCAAGATGCAGAGGACTGAGCACTTAGATCTTCTTCACACTGTCTCTGGGAGTACTGAGCTGTCTACAGACAGGTTTCCCACGAATTTGGAATGCTGTCTGTGAACAGAAGTTGGACACACCACCCTTGACCACATCAGTCTCAGGATCTTCATAAGCAGAGGCCACAGAAAAGCTCTTTCAATATTAAATAAGAACATGCTGTGTATGTTCTTTCATTGATCAGCTAAGCAATCTGATATTGCCTCTCTACTCCTGCATTCAGATTCATGCAAGGGGATTTCGGAGATTATGGTGTGCTGTAGCACTGTTTAATCACCTAACTCTCTGGGAGAAAAAGATTTAAATCCAAGAGGAGGGTGATGTGAGTAGGACTATGCATTTGTGAAGGATGAAGACTAGCTATTATTATAAATAGAAGACTGCTATTCATCCCTCTGTATTTCACACTGCAAACAGGTGTACTGAGTGTAGTGAGTTCTGCTACAACGTTATGACCATGAGTCAAACCCTAAAAGAAGGCAGTATTGTCTGCCATAAAATATACATAATTTTCTGCTATTTCAGTCTAAAGCTTCTCCTGAGCAAAATCATGGGCTGGATTCTAAGAAAATTACTGTTCTGTGAAGGTTCAGTGTAAACTGTTTCCGCTTAATCTCTACTAGTTACCCATAAGAGCAAAGGATTTTTCATGGCTAACCAAGCTCCTTGAAATGTTCCCTAAAGTGTTTGGGTCATATTCTAGATTTTTTGCGAAACCAGTGTAAATCTGGAAAAGCTGTGTTAAGTCAGTGGAGTTACTTCAGACACTCATAGTTGTAACAGTAGTTTGAGGCAGTTTCTCATCTAGAGTGCTCAGGCAGAATGACAGTAAATCATAGTCATTTAGTGGTAATCTGCTGCAGCATTCTAACGTGTATCACTCAGTGCAGGCAACCATCAGGCTACACTGTTTTATCAACAGAGAGGCAGATTTCAATTGACATAGATGTATGTCACGTTTATTTGCAAGAATGTGGTCACTGCAAAAGATGAGGGTAGTTGAAAGATTTCATTGTCTCATCCTGGAGTTATCCCAACAATTGTAGTACAACAGGTGTGTGGGGGGGTGTAATTAGGACCTTCTATCCTTCCGGTATTCACCTTCCCTACCTCTTATGGAGACGTCAGTCAGCATCTTGTTAGTGTGCTCTGATGTTTTATTCTTTGCATTCTGTGTGTACATAGTAAATTAGGTCCCATAGTATCACGTTTTGTTAATTTTATACAAATAAACCTGAGCTGTGGATGGAATTAGGCTTCCAAGAGCGCATGAACCTCTTTTCCCTACACTCATAGAATGCTTGCAATTTCAAATTAATTCAATTTTTTGTCCTTCAAAAGAGATATATCATTTTCACTGAAAATTCTTACTTCAAGGTCTCATCACCCTGGACTAATGGTAAGAACTGCCACATAAATGGCAGGTTGTGCAAATGCTTCTGATAACTATTTATCAGCTCTGCTCTAAGTAACTTTGGAGGCTAGAGGCTCACAGTCAAGAAATTGTAGAATAATACAAAGGTGAAGAATGACATAAGGAAGAAGAAGAATGTAAAAGTGACAGGAGATAAAGATCTAGCCATATATGAAGAAAGTAAGTGCTGCACACTATTGTTAGAGAAACACAAATCATTAGATCATTTTACAAGTTCCAATGGCTGGGTCTAGAAGCGAGAGAGCGGGAGTAGATGGTAGCTCTCTCAACTCAGGTATCGGGAGAAGGGAGGCAAAAAGATAGTTCAGGCTCACAGACAAACGTTAGTAATACTGCTAACACATACAGTGCATAGAGTTCCCTTCATGGCACAATATATAAATTTAAATTATAGGTTCCCTTTTTGGTTTTTACTATTTTCTTTTTGTTCAGGAAACAGTTTTAGCTGACATGTATCTTGGGGATTATTCCACGTTTTCGGTGCCTGAAGATGCCTTCACAAAGTATGAGATACTATTATTCACCGTACATGCTCTGCCTGGGTTGTTTAATTTTAATTAGCATGATGCAGCAGATTTGGTTCAAATAACATATAAGAATTCATTTCTTTTTTCCTTCAGATACTGATTAGAGAATTTTTTTCCTTGCTCATTGTTTCTTGTTAACTCCGAGAGTTGGTGGTTTGATATGTCACTGATTGCCAACTTTTACAGTATGCTTTCTGTGCAGAAAAACTGCATATTTTTTACAGTACCTTTCTAATTTGTAGGTTCTATTTTGCACAGGCATAAGTGATTACAGAGAGATACAAGGCAGGGGGAAATCCAGCTATTCATATTAATACAATAATAATTTACTTATCTATATCTGTTCCTTGGTGGTTGATTCTTTGTTTCTACTTTCTTCTGCACTATATGCATCTTCGCAGTTGCTGAAGCCACCAAGAGCTCCCTAACTGGGAGAACAGACTTCAAGCTGCTCTAGATACTCAGGACATTTCTCTTTATGCAATGTTTGAAAAGAACAGAAGTTAAACACTGAGTTGGATTACAGTTCTGATATCCAGGTGAGAAAGGATCATAGTTGCAGGCACAGAAATCTGTAAATTGCGTGCCTTTTGATATGATCAGCTCATAAGTAAGGACAGTCAGACACTGGAAATAGCATAGCACAGAATGCCACACACGCTGTCACACACGACCCACTATCAGCCATCTGTTTTCTGCTGATGTGCTTCATTCCTCTTAAAGATATGGGACAGGCTTTTCAGAAAAGAGTTTTGACTGGAAAATGACTGTGATATTTTCAAATAGATTTATGAAAATTAGACATTTAGAAGCAATAGCAATCATTTAAGAATGAAATATTCCTATACCAAGCCTCAGATTAACACTAACATATCTTACTATTAAAGCATTAGTTTTATTTTTCAAAGCATCAGAAGTCCACATTGCTGTTCATCAGGATTTCTTTCTGTCAAAGATAAAAATAGGGTAGTATTTGCCTAGAACAAGGTAATGAAAAGTTAAGATACTTGTGTGGATATATTAGTCCAGCATGTACCATTTCCTAGATGCAGAGGGGTAGAGAAGAGCCTCACCAGATCAGATATGACTTTAGAAACTGTTCAGCCTGCAGGCCCATTAGGTCATTACTCATTGTCAAAACCGTCATCTCACATCTCCTTTCTACGTGTCTGTAGTGACTGCAGGTCTGTAGTGACTGACTGCTGATCGGGATCAGAGGGAGAGAGTGTTCCCAGCACCTCTGTCAGGAAGGCCTTACAGAGGTTTTTCCTGGGCACCAGGATATTGGCTTCAACCCCATCGAGGCAGGTGAGCTACCAGGTTCTTTAAAGGCAAAGGTGGTGGAATTTTCAGGGCAAGAGTAGGTTCACTGTGATAAAGAGATGGTTTCAAGGCTCTCTAATGAGGTAAAGAAAGCTTCCTAAGGGTAAGTGCTAGGGAGGCAGAGGAGGAGGGAGAATGATAGATTTAGTAGAGACAGCAGTGACAGGACGAGGGGTAATGGTTTTAAACTAAAACAGGGTAGGTTTAGGCTGGATATAAGGAAGAAATTCTTTACAATGAGGGTGGTGAAACACT
>Ga0065711_1013736_pt1 | contig 13182 bp, 6 predicted proteins | sample Hoacrofraction12_FD_59098 | JGI IMG/M metagenome (GOLD analysis project Ga0065711, IMG submission 59098) | Hoatzin crop microbial communities from Cojedes, Venezuela - Epithelial fraction 12 v2 (version 2) | ecosystem: Host-associated > Birds > Digestive system > Esophagus > Crop | place... | reverse complement strand
GACAGGACAAGGGGCAACGGGCACAAACTGAAGCCGAGGAAGCTCCAGCTGAACCCGAGGAAGAACTTCTTCCCTCTGAGGGTGATGGAGCCCTGGCCCAGGCTGCCCAGAGGGGCTGGGGAGTCTCCTTCTCTGGAGATTTTCAAGCCCTGCCTGGACGCGGTGCTGTGCAGCCTGCTGTGGGTGACCCTGCTTCAGCAGGAGGGTTGGACTAGGTGACCCACAGAGGTCCCTTCCAACCCCGACCATTCTGTGATTCTGTGATTGTAGTTCAATGTGGTTTTCTGCATCCTTGCTACCTCCTGGGCTGGGACTATTAGAGGAATGGGCTATTTAATGACTGTTTGAGCTGAAGCCAAAGCAGAGCTAGAATTCTGAGTCCCTGAGCTCCCCATAAGACTCACAGGGTTGAGTTCCCACTGGACAGGATCTCCATGGGTTCACCAGAGGCCAGTTTCAGCACCGGTCCAAGCGAGCACGACCTTGATGACCTATCATGGGCTACCTTCTGCCTGTGCACTTTGGAGCCTGGTGTGTACAGGGAAAGAAGTGCACCACCTACATCTTAAGCTGCCGTGGACAGCTTTCTGGGAGATAATTTGCATGTGTGGGAGACATGGAACTTATTACCATGTCTCAACTCTGTATGCATTTTGTATCTTGCAAAGTGCCAGCTGAGCACACAGGGTTTGGCATAGCCCTGCAGTGCTGTCTCAGCAGAAATTGTGTGCCCACACAAGCTCGTGCTGTATTTGCTGGTCACGAAACACCCACCCAGAGGTTCATGCTATAAACATATTGCGCTGGCAGGTGGTGGGACAGCCTTCCCACTGTGTCAGGCACCTTGAACAGAAAAAAACCCCCATGCACATATGAATAAAAAGTCTCAGACCCACAGGGCCACCACATGGGGTTGAGGAGGAACTGCTGTGTAGCTTTGACATTCAAAAATAAAACTTTTCAGCTTCTGCCTATTAGAAGTGGGATGCTCTGTTATTAAGTTACTTTAAATTCAAAGTTGAAGCATCAACAATAAGGCTATATAACTCCAGGATAAAAAGAAATATTGAATTTTGTGTCAAACAAAATTTCTTGGATGGACCCAAAATGGAAAGTTCAGAATTAAGTAATTGTCAAAAAGCATTTTCATCTTGGCTGTTGAATTCTTTCTTCCCTTCTCCTTCCCCTTTTTCCTCAGTTTTCAACTCAGCCACTGAACCAAAACTCCCATTATTCATCCAGCTCCTCGCCAGCATCTGCAGAGGGCTTGCAACAGACGTGTGGAGAGGGGCAGCTCACCCCATTCATCTAAGCAATGTATTAACATAAATCTGGAGTGATAATGCATGTGTCAGCATAGTAAACTCTTCCACCTCTCAAAGCTGATGTGGAGATGGGGGGATTAGGTTTTAGAGGTTTGCGCTGTATATCTGGAGCGACAACACTCTTAGTTTCAGTATCGTGAGAGGTGTCTTTGGAAACTCACCCCACATAGGATTGTGGGCAAAAGCACAGACAGTACAAAGAGCAAAACAACAACGTCATGTCGAAGGGAGCTGAAAACCAGACTCGGCAGTGTCAAGAAAACCAATAACAACATAACTCAGATAAGAGCATGTAACTGCAGAGATAGTACAGATACGAGCACGAGCTGTAACATCCTGTACAAGGGGATTTGGCTGGTCAGGAGCAACCACAAGTGAGCGTTAGTGTGGTTTGAGTCAAAAGAAGTGACGGATACTGTCTGAAAAACATGCCTATGAAGGGAAATAGCTTTACTCAAGGGACAAGACTCAGTAAAGCTAGCGGACCTAAAATTGTTAACCCTGTGAGGTTGGCTGGTTCTCACGTTTATGTTTGCATGAGAGGAACCAGAAAAAGGGTGGTTTCTGATGAGTGAAGCTGACTTTTGCAATCACAGTGTGCTTCAAGTGCGGAAGTAAGCAATGAGTTGAGACTCCAGGACTCTGCTATCCCTGATACCCTCAGTATATTGAGGCATCAGATGTCCCAATATCTGACTCCCCCATGAAGAAAAAATGGGTAGAAGTGTAGCAACTTCCTTCAAGGCACCCGAGCACTCAGAGGTAAAGCCCTGGAGCAGTGCCAAACCCAAGGAGGGGCCCCGAGGGACTAGTTTTGAGTGGCATCTGTTTCTGATGTCTCACAAGCAGGGAACTTGATTGTAAAGCAGAAGTACCTTCCATGTCCCTCTTGTCTGCCATGTGAAGGTTTCCCGAAATGATTCCTTCCCTGAGCTTGCTTTCCTCTCTTTCTCTATGCCAGATTATTCCTCAAGCATCTTCACTGTGACACAGAGGAAAGAGATGATTATACAATAACAATAGTTATTCTACCGATCAGTCTTAATAAGCATTGCAGTAAGAGCATTTCAAGCACTCTGTGGATGAGACCCCTCTAATTATTCGCCCTGGATATTGATGTCCTGGTGTGCTGAAAACCTCTCCTGTAATCTCCTCCCAACAGACAATGCCTATGCTGAAGAGCTCTTTGTCAAAATAAATGAGAAAGACTGAAAGGGGGAGTGGAAAGACGAGGTTGCAAGGAATTTCTGATTAGATACCAGAAAAATAAAAAAAATTACAGTAAAAGTGGTCAGAAAATGAAACAAGAGTCCAGAGATAGTGGGATCACCTTTCCTGGAGATACTCAAAACTCAGGAGAACATGTCCCTGAAAATACTTTGAGGTTGGGTCTGAGGTGGAAATTGGCCCTGCTCAGACCTCCAGAGGTCCTTTCCAACTTAAATTATTATACAGGAATATAACAAACCTACAATAGGCTTCTTCCAGACTTGCCACCTTGCACCTTGATATCTTGTCCTCTTGGTTGTCTGAGTCTGGGTCTTCTTGGAGAAGACTGTTGTTTCCAGTTTGAGATGGAGTAGTGGGGACTGCTGCACAACCAAATATCGCTGTGTTGGGAAGTAATTGCAAATCCAAAAATATGGACACATGTGGAGTGCGAAGGCTAAGAAGATATGTGTGTATATACATGTTTTCCTATACATACACATACACACGTGTGCACAAATGTATTTGTATATATGCATGCAGAGAAAGGAAGATATATGGAAGGAATATGTGGTGTTCCTCAGATGGCTTAGTGCTACTGGACTATCACAAAAGCCTTTACCAAGAATTTGGTAATTCAGACATCTTTAGAAGTCCCTAGTTTATACCTAGGACCTTCTTTTTATGCCAGAATGCCTTTGCAGATATTCCCAGTCCTGCTGCTCCATGCAAGTCCCACTGCAGGTCTCTTGAACATGGGATTGATTGCAACACTTTGAGGAAAGAGGAATGGGGAGAGAAAAAGAAAATTCCAAGCTGAAGCCATCTCACCTCAGCCTCACATCCCTGTAGAACAACCAGTTTCTTTTCCCGGTGAATAAGATTCTCCAATCTCATTACGCGTGTGTAAATCATTCTATTCCTCCTGTTGGCTGGTTGTCTTTAATCTGTGGCTTACGAGTCCAAGGGAACCGCCTGCTTAGCATAATAACCAGCCATGAGTGTCACACTGAAATTTCCAGAGGCAGTCCTTTCTCTCTGAAAAGATATTCCTTGTGTAAATCATGAGGGCTCAAAATAAGCATAGTCAGGTTTTTTGATTGCCTCTGGCTGCCCAGGACTAACTAATGGAGCAGCTTGCTTAAAGTCACTCAGCCTTGTACTCTGGAGAGAGGATGTGATGTTTCTCCATCCTATTTGAAGCTTCCAAGTGTCAAGGGACAATTTAGTCACAAAGTATGGACCCCTGGAACACCTACATTGCTACCTAACCCCCCCAACTAGATTTACACCTGGTAAACTAGGCCAATAAATTTTTGGGAAGCACTCAAGATATAGTAGACCTTTCTGTTACTGAGGCCCATTGAGTATTTGTCAGCATGGAATGAATTTTGAGTTGATTTCTACGTTTAGGCTGAATGCCAGGAAGATCTCAGATGTGCATGAAGATTTATGAAACCGCCTTTACCCCAAACTCATAACAAGGTCAGGGAAGACATTGGTGGGAGGGTGAATGAACAAGACAGGATTGAGCTAAATCCAAAGAAATGCAAAACCTCCGACCATCACTGTAGTTAGCTGGGGGACTGAGGGAAAGATTTGTTTTCAGCATGCTTTTGCAGCATTCCAGATGTTTAACTTTTGATTTCTTTGCAGAAACTTAAGACCCCATTCCCATAAACCCCCAGACACTTTTGTCTAGGGAAATGATTCAGAATGCAACAAAGACGTGTTTTCCTCACTGTGTAGATTAGGACTCTGTGGCATCACGCCGGCAGATGGGAGCTGACCAGAAAAATGTGCACAATAATAAACAAGAATAGTTGTGTTGCGATGGATTGGATAGATCCCTCTGGATTAGACTCGTGTCTTCTTTTCTTTTGGCTTTTTCTTGCCAGACACTCCCCCAAATAACTCTTGCTCCTCTTCCAATGGCATTGCTGATTCTGGTGAGTTTATTGTAGGTTTCCCAAGAGCTGGTATTTTCCTCTCAGCACTCCACTCCTAAAGTCCTGTGGTTACCAGAGAAGTCAGCTTGCTTTCAAAACCAAAATTAAATTTCCAGTCCTCATGGCTGCGGAGAGATACTAAACATGGCTCAAGTCTAACCTGAAGTCAAATATAATATGATCTTTTTCTTCCCCAAAGAAAAATAGGAGGTCAAGTTTTATAGACAACTCTTGATTGTTCATCCAAAGCAGTTAGCAAGAGCACAGGCAAGCTGGCTAATTTTCAAGCAGTGTTTGATGAGTTTGTGAGTGAATTTACACACCAGGGTCACCTAGAGCAACACCGAAGATCATCTATATTCTGTGGTCTGACGTCCCCTTTCCCAGATTTCCCTTCTGTGCTTCCAGGGCACCAATGATGACAGTCACTGCTGTTTCTCTGTAATCAGAAACAGCAGCACCCTCCATTTGGGAAAGCAAGGTTTTACAATGGAAATAGAAATCAGGGAATCACAGATAGCATCAGTATCTGGATATGGCACTATGTAATGTTGGAAGAAGAATAATAAAAATAATTAAACAAAGAAATACCAGCTGCTGTTTTATTAGTACAAAAAGTAATGTGCTGCTTATTTCTCCAAACAGTCCCCCATCTAGAGCAGGCAGCTGTGCAACCACTTTTGCCAGGTTCATTCAGAAGAGTGAGGATAAGGTCTGGGGTTTTGTTAGGGCAGGGAACAAAGCAGCGCAAGTGGCAAAGACCATCAGCATGGAGGAGCGCATGTGAGACTGGCACCAACCTCTCCTACCACTAAAGCTGCAGGAGTTCAAGTACAACTATGATGGTGCAGGCTGAAAACAAAAGGTGGTGGAGTTGTAGACCATGCCTAGCTCAGCTGCACCTCTAGGAAATACATCTAGAAAAATGAGGAGAGATAGACACAAAGGAAAATCCTCCCAAGGACTATGTAGCTCACTGATACCATTGAGCTCCAGCTACGAGGTGTACCTCCTGGGAATGCCTTTGCTTGCTTAACCTCCAGGGATATCTGCTCCACTGTGACCTTCCTTTGCTGGCAGCAGAAGAGCTTTGGGGAAAGGAGGCACCTCTTCCATGTTGCAAAACAAGAGAAAAATCCCAAGAGTGCATTCAGGAGTTGGTGGTGTGCTGACCGTAGCAAAAACAGGAGGGAAGTGTTTCAGCAAGACTTCACTTTACCCTCTCTTACCATGACTCCAATCACCAGCAGGGACCTTGCTTCATGCCACAGACCTTTTCCACTTTAAATCTTCTCCCTCTTTTCCTGCACCATATCCTGGCTAGTAGCCTGAGAATCTTGCTACCAACTGAAGTTGTGCTGTGCCTGTATAAATCAGCATCATCCCTTGGAGCTCAGTGGTATTGTTCTGATTTACTAGCGTTCAGGGTCTGGCCATGCCGTTCTGTGTGATTTAAACAAGATGTTCCTCAGGCTTAGACACAAGTGAATAAATGATGCTTGACATTTTGGAGAAGCTTATATTCACTAAAAACAGTTCTTGTTCCAGCAGACTCACCCTGGTCGTTCATTCACTTGGTTCCTCTGTGTGCTTTCTCGTGCTCCCTTGATCTCACCTCGGTACTATAATGCTTCCAGGATTCTCAAGTTCAGAGATTTTACTTCACATGTGTGCTAAATCTTTCTTGGTCCCATCTCAGGTTCCTTCAGCACCTTCTCTGCAGATATTGTCTTCCAACTGAACACTCGGTGTATCTGCAATTATCTACTGTTAGATAGGAACCAAGCTGCAAGGAAGAGCTGGGTTTGCATCTGGTCAGTGATATCTCTCTCCTTCATACATGGTTCCCTCCTTTCTATTTGGAAGACTGGTATCTCATGTGTTTTCAGTACCAGGGTTTCTTCCCTGTTCTGTGATCCCAGTGCCTGATGGAAATTGTTGATATTCACTGCTGTCTGCTCAGATCTAGACTATGAGGTCATGGTATGGGAGAAAGGCTAAAGCGTTGGCTTGGGCTTGTCTCATCTAGAGCTGTCATGGGCAAAATGTAATTCCCACAGTGGGGTGGGAATGATTTCCCAGCTTACAGCCTAACTCCTGGGCTCTCCCACAGTGAGGAATCTCATGTGCCAGATGAGCCTTTCAGCTCAGGACCCGAAAAGGGGCAGTTCAGCCCATTGGAGATTTCGTTGCTGGAGAGACTGGCTTTGTATCCAGAATGATGCCATGGTTCCTCCCAAAAGGTTAGTGAGGGCTGGTCTGTTCAGCTTCTGGTGAGCTAAGATATGCTCCAGGACTGCGTATTTCTTCAGGAGAGAGGAAGCACTGCAGCAGTTTTGGGGGAGACTTGTACAGAAACCTTGCAAAATCAAGCTTGAAATTTAAGGTTGGAAGGGACTGTCTCTTTAATTCCTTCTCAAACTAGTAGGAATTTTGCATCAAGTAGGAATGAGCAGCCTTTAAAAATCAGTTACAGGTTCCTGCTTTAGAACTGTAATTCTGCTACTTTGCTGTCTCCCATGCAGGCCAGAAAGCACATTCAACAAGTATTACACGAGCTATTTTGATGCTGGAACTGATAGATATACTCCAGATAGACTTACAGAGTAGCCTAGTTGGCTCACATCCTACTGCATAGGTGGCCGCAATTTACCACCCAATGAAGCCCTCCTCCCTCGCCACACGCACACACAAAACAGCTTGAAACATGGTTTGCAATACACCTGCTGCTTTGGATGAATTATTCACCATTGCTGCATCCAGTCTTCCTCCTACAGAAAATTTATACAGTACTGCATATAAAACCCAGCTGTTAGCACTTTGGCAGATATCAATCCTCCTCTTCTCCAGAAGGGTATTGCTTCCAAACAGACATAGTTTGGATTTAATTTCTTTTTCTTGCTTAAAGTTTGGCTGCTTAGAGGTCCTCTGTTTTCCATGGGCAGACGAAGGTACTTCAGCACAGCTAATATTACTCGTTAATCTTTGTGGCATTCAGTAGAGCACGGAGAAATGGAAAATTCTTTGCAAAGTTTTTGTTCTTCGAGAGAGAACTGGACAGATTTCAACCAATTGCTCAGCCAGTGGCAAGCTGAGACTTCTGCTTCTCCTGGGGGGAAAAATATGCATGTTTTTATGTCAGTCTAACTTGTTTATCTGTCTTTGCTGCAATACCACTATCTCAATTTCCAGATTCACCTAGGTTGCATCTAAGGGCATTTAAATATAATCTAACACTGGCACAGGTTGCCCAGAGAGGTACTGGATGCCCCATCCCTGGAAACATTCAAGGTCGGGTTGGATGTGTCTCTGAGCAACCTTATCCAGTTGAAGATGTCCCTGCTCATTGCAGAGGGGTTGGACTAGATGAGCTTTATAGGTCTTGACTCTTCCAACCCAAACCATTCTAGGATTCTAGGATTCTATGATAATCTGCTCCTGGCTGGGTTGAACTGCTGGCTCAAAGTGCAGAAATATGTTGAAGAAGGGAAACCATCTTAACAGTGAGATGTCTGGCAGCATGGGTGACAGCAGAATGGCGAAGTATCTAGGGATATGCTTAGATGATCACTGGGAGAGGGCTGCATTTGTAGTTCAGTCCAACTTTAGATGGAATGCACCCAGCCCACCTTTGTTCTGCCAGCTTTTTGCACCACCAGTCCACTGCAGGAAAACATCATACTGTGCTGGTCACCTTCCTTTCTGCTTCAGAGGCAAAGTGACTCTGCTTAATTAGCTCTCCTGTGTATGATCAGCATAGGAGATACCAACATTTCATGCTGGTCTTGTTTCAGCTGTGCCCATAAACAGCCCAGCATAGTGAACCTGCTACCCAAGCTACCCCAGCAAGGCAGGGTGCATAAACTCACATTTTCTTTGGTTGGTGATGCCTAGGAAGAAGGCAGCTGGGTGCTGTGGAACCTGCAATGCAGGGCATGTGTAGTTGACATCAGCTGGTTTAATCCTCCATTTGTTTGTAGAGCATAGACCCAATGTCATGTAGGACTACATGAAGCAAGAGTCACCACTAATTAGGGCCTTGTGCATAACAAAAATTGAGTACTTAGTTGTGGACTCTGAAACCATTCAGTTTTGGAATGGTTAAATGGGAGGGGAAAGGTTACAGGAGAAGTGGGTTCCAAAGAGTGTTTGAAAGTACTGAGCAGCCTAGCCAGTGGGGATGACATTTTGTAAAGGTTTCCACCAGTTAAGTTTTACTGTGATTATATTTCATCCTCATGAGAAGCAGCATTTGCTTGTGCCCAGTTACAGCCTTCGCCCTGTGCAAGGGCAGAGCTCCAGGGAACCACCCTGCATTGTTTGTGCCATGCTGGATGAAGGCATCGCATAGCTGTGAATGGAACGACGCGTCCCTCATGACACTGATACCATGAGCGTATCAAGTAGCATGACAGCATTCTTCAAAATAGACACTGCAACCACATTAGGAGAACAATAGAACTAGAAGGCACTGTGCTTTGGGACTAGGGAAAGAGAAAAGGGTGATTTATCCAGTTTGCCTTTTCCCACTGCTTTACTGTCATTCTGCAATTTTCTACTGCATTCTCCAGCTGACGTTTAGGGTCACAGCCAGAGAGATGCCACACTCCCTTTTACTCCAGTGAAAGTTAATGCAAATGATGCGGGAAACACTCAGTCTTAATGTGAGATGAGGGGCCGTATAAGACTTACTGAACTTGATCACCTAAGTAACTGTTATCCACATGGTTGGTTATTTATCTGCTTGATTTGGGTTTGAAATCATCCATCTTGCACTCGGAAAGAACTGAAACCAGGACACCTGGAGATAGATGGGTTGCAGTGTGCTCTGTCCCTTTCCTGTCCATTCAGGTGAAAGAAAGCCTGGCTGAAAGCAAAGTTTAGGGCTATAAGTGGCCTATCTCTAACAAGCTCGAGTTCAGGTTAGAACCTATGAGCAAACTTGCTTGTGTGTAAACAGAGGGAATGGGAAGGCAGTCAGACCTACTCCTGCACCACACTGAAGTGGTGTTGTTAAACAGCTCCCTGGGATAAGTGTGAGGAGCTCTGTTAGGGTCAACACCATCTGCAGTGTGGTTGTTCTCTCTCCTGGATGTTATCTGATGTTGGTATTGAAGTCAGTGAGTGAGATCAAGGCACTCAGTCTATACAGCAACCCATCTCATTCTCAGCCAAGACCCGCAGAACTCCGTCTGGAGCAGGCGTTGGTGCAACTGCCTTTGGTCAGCAGTGTTGGGACCTGAGTGCTTTTTGAAATTAGGCCAATCATTCAATGCTTATCCATTTAAAAGACCAGAAAATGATTAGCCCCTGTTTCCACCTGTAGTATTGGCTGACTTTCCTGAAAATATTGCTGGAATGTGGTGGCTGCTGAAGTGGTGATACACAGCCCACAGAGTGTATGAGGTGTGCTAAATGTCGGGGCAAGAAGCCTTGCTGTTCAGTTCTTCCTCCTGTCCAAAGCACACTCTTGTATCAAAAAAAAAAATGCAATGGCTAAACTCTGGGTGGAAAAGGCTTAAATTTCAGCTTCATCAAATCAGCTTTCTTATTTAGAAGCTGTTAGAACTAAATTATGCATAAGAAAGTTGTCAGCAGTTGAACTAGCATGTCTCCAAAAGCTGCTTCTCAGAAGGAGGCATGAATGGGAGCTGACCAGGTTTGTTGCTAGTGCTCCTGAAAACCTCAAGCTTTATTGAGTATTTAAGCCACCCTGCGTAATGTCTTCCCAAAGGATTTCCAGAGACATAGCTCACTCCCATCTTTCTGTATCCTTAGTGAACTGGAGGAGTTCATGGAGCTCCTCCCTCGTGAACCCAAAGGAGTACATAACCCATGCCCATTTTAGGTGCCCCTAAATGATTTTTGAGGCTCTGACTCCTACCGGCAGAAAAAGACACAGAAGAAATATTTCATGAGAATCGATGAAGGTTTCTTTTTATTTTAATTCCCTTTTACATACACCTGTGGTTTGTCATTTTCCGCTCATTATTTTGGTCCATACAGAAAGCAGAAGTGGAGGAATGTAAACCAAATGCCTGCCTGACGACACACACAAGGCAATGTCCCATAACACACAGAAAGAAATCACAGTTTCATCCTTTAGTTTTTCAGTTTTGCCCCTCTGCTGAAGTGAAACAAGGTCTTAAAATGCACTTCAGTGAAAACACTCGAGTTGGAGGGGGAAGAACACACCCCAGCTCCTTTCCCCCACGCCCAGACTAGAAAAAAGGAGCCAATATATTGAAAACAGACTCCATGGGCAGAGCCTGGCAGACCGCTGAGACCGCTGGGAATGGCCGAGTCCTTTTTCTAATGCCAAGAATGGCATTATTGAATTGCCCAGAATTCTAATGCCAGATCCCGTCACTTCTGGTGACCGCAACGGCTGGGTCACCCTGAAGCTGCTGAGATGAAGCAAGGATTTTTAGCAGCAGGTCTGTCTCTTCGTGCATGCCCCAGCTCGTGCAGATGGCAAGAGATTGACATAGTGAACGTTGGGATGGGCCGAGGGGATGAGTTTGTACAATGGTGCTTGGCTATGCCTGTCCTTCCTCTTCCACAACCAATGGCTTTTCCCTCCACCAGCTCTACCTCGTACAACCTGTCCTTTAAAACATTTCACCTCTAACAACAAATGGCTTCTGGTTCATCCTTCCCTGCAGCTCTCAAGGAAGAATGATTAATTTAGACAGAGAACAATAAAAAGGTAAAAGCTTGGCCTGGCGAGAAGCACCCAGCTCTATATTTAGAAGGGCTCATGCCTGTCATGATGCTCTGATTTAAATAGATGCTGCTTCTCTGGTGAAGTCATTATTTTGTCTTCTGTTTTTGGTACCTGAGGTCTGCCTGTTTGGAGAACACCCTTAATTTAAGCTTGTTTTAAGCAGTCTTTCAAGTGGATATTGTATCTCTATTTAAGAGGATGTAGGCCCAGGCATTCTGGAAACCCAGAGTACACCAATGTCATCTATGTCAAGCATTTTAATCCCATGCCTTTTTCTAGCCAAATATCTAGCACTTCCTAAATCCTCACAAGTAGAAGCTGATACCAATATGAAAACCTAATGTATTCACTCTTAAAGCACTTCAGGAGAGGAGATTGTAACTCAGACCATCTTCTACCTCTTGATGTCTGCTCTCTGGTCTTATAGCGCTATGGATCTAAAGCAAAAAAACACCTTGAAATGCTGGTGGTAAGTAAGGTTTTTGGAACAGGGAATCATTACCCTTTCCCTCTTCAGAATTTCTGGGTGAAACCCACCTCATGGAAATCAACAGACATTCTGGTGTCAATTTTCATGGGGTCAGGACTGATGCCAGCACATCTGTGTTGTTGCACACCACATCGTTAGCCCAGAATCGTTAACCCTCAGTCTGAGGAAGATAATCAAATACCATCAAATTCCTTATCTAACGTGCCAGGAAAACCACTGCTGCAGTCACAGGAAGAAGTTACTCTGTGGGATCCAGGACACATAGATCTGAATCCCAGGTTCTCGTGTTGAGGTTCTTATGTGCCCTTCTTCAGGTGAAAAAGAAGGCAAAAAGTGCCAGTGAAGATGAAGAGAAAGTACTGACTTTGTTACACACCTCCCATTTGCTCTCTTGAAGGCTCTCCTAAACAGGGGATGGCTTAGGAGAGAGCATAATTGTGCAATGGAGTCTACCTCTGTCAGATCTGTGCTGGATAGGGAAGTCTGCCTGAAAAGAAGTCAGATGTACAAGACTTTCTAGTTACATATGGTCATCCGGGTCAGCTCTTCCATAACTTTTTTTTTGTTCCTGGCCCCTGCTAGACTCTGTGCTGATTTCCAGCCCTGCCCTGCCTCACTGGAGTCTTGCAAATCCATTCTGAATTAGGACAAAGATTGTTGCACTCTGTTCTTGCATAAGCTGCCTTTGGCTCCCTTACAAAGCAGCATCACTGCCCGTCAGTAGTGAATGCCACCAAGAGATGTGGTCAGAGAGATGGCCCCAGATGGGTGCAGTAATTACAGCATGCCACAAATGCAAAGACAGTTCAAGGGATAGTTCTGCAAGTGTGCCCTGAAGCACCACTAATGTACCAAACTAGAGAAGGACGCAGAAACCACAAGAGCAGATCAGAATATTAAATTAAACAAGAATATTAAATAGCAGTGTTCCAGCTCTAACCCCAAGCCCTCTGAAGACAGTGGAAAGACATTGTGTGATCTTTGCAGGTCATACTGAAAGACTCAATGTCTTCTGTAAGAAAAAAATGAGCGAGTTCAATTGGAGGATGAAATGCTGTGCCAAGGTTTGCAAACCCATCCCTGGTCCGCGGGAAAGGTTTCAGAGGAACCTTCTTATAATGCACCCCTGTGACATTCTTTTCCTTACTTGCCTCCCTATTTCTCGCAAAATATTGTTATTATCTTGAACTTTGCATACTGAAGGCTAGCTTAAACCTGGGAGACAGTGTCAAAACTTGGAGGATCTGAGTTCACACACAAGTAGGAATAAAAGAAACGGAAAAGAAAAGGAAAGAAAAGGAAAAGAAAGGAAAAGAAAAGGAAAGAAAAGGAAAAGAAAGGAAAAGAAAAAGAAAAAGAAAAAGGAAAAGAAAAGAAAAGAAAAGAAAAGAAAAGAAAAGAAAAGAAAAGAAAAGAAAAGAAAAAAAAAGAAAAGAAAAGAAAAGAAAAGAAAAGAAAAGAAAAGAAAAGAAAAGAAAAGAA
>Ga0065711_1013646_pt1 | contig 13182 bp, 10 predicted proteins | sample Hoacrofraction12_FD_59098 | JGI IMG/M metagenome (GOLD analysis project Ga0065711, IMG submission 59098) | Hoatzin crop microbial communities from Cojedes, Venezuela - Epithelial fraction 12 v2 (version 2) | ecosystem: Host-associated > Birds > Digestive system > Esophagus > Crop | place... | reverse complement strand
TTTTTGGAACTGAGATTGGACTGTGGTTTAAATCAGCACTGTGCTGCCCTGACTGCAGTCACAGCTGAGACTTTTGTCCTAGGGGTTTTCTTTCTCACGTCTTAGAAACTTCAACCGTACAATCAGCCCATGTTTGTGATAAACAAAGTAGAGAATGTTTGGCAAGGAAGTCAGTGCGAGTCTTAAGACTGAGTCCCTAACAGTAAGTAACTCTCGTGTCTAAACTGGTTCAGATAGCCATTCTCCCTTGAGGAGCCCCTCTTTGGCAGTGTGCAACACTGACAAAAAGAGGCTTCACCTGGGTTTTTGAAACCATTCTTCTTGTGCTGCTGGGAGGAGAGTTGCTCTTAATGGCTTGGCAGTGGCTCCACACCATTCATTCATCCTTATGATGAACGGTTACTCATCTGTGATATAAATTACTATATTCTACAGGCAGTCCCAGCTGTAAATCCTTGGCTGAAAGGAAATTCTCTTGTGTGCAATTGAAGTCAGTGGCCATCTTTTTAAAAATAAAAATAAAGCCTGCCATCAATAGGATTAATTTCCTGAACAAGGCAGCACAGTACAGATAGCTACTAAAATAGGTGAAAAGGAAAAGAAAATTTTTGCCCTGATCATTAGAAGCAATCAATTTCACGTGATTAATGTAAATTATTGTAAGTGGGGAGAGATACAGAACTGCAGGGCACTTCAGGTTTAAAGTAGTTTTTTGATTGAAGTTTCCTAGACTGTAAAACTGTAATTGAGTTGGGGAAGGAGGGGAATACATCTATATATTATAAGCTAAACAATCTGGTCTTGAACATATTGGAATATGAGATAATAGTAATTAGGTGTAGAACAAAAGAGTTTCTATGCAGTTGAGAGTAAAGAAATTACTGAGTTGACAAGCCCTATGCTTTCCTCCTCCATTCCTCAAGACTAAAAATTACACTTTTAGCAAAATGTTCCTATCTGTATTGCATTACTGATATGGATAAATGTGTCAACCTCAGTGCCCCTGTAGTTTTTGAAGGATTTCTGTTTTCTGTCCTTTCACTTCTCTTATAAGAGTTGGATATTGTTTTGGAGACTGTCAGTCTAACATTCTTGTAACAGCAGCAGAATAATTTGAAGGAATGTAAAATAATAGATAATGATGAAGTCGAGTAAGGAGTCACTGGAAAACTTTGCTAGGCAGTTGGCAGCTTACATGAAAATAAGCTTGCAAGTTAAAGGTCTTGATAGGAACATTTATTTGTTCTTTCTTGCTTATGCCCAGTGTAACCAAGTAAGCAGTGATTCTGATTCACATTAGGAGAGCTTTTGTTCTGTAACGGTGAGTGTTCCAGCACTTCATCCTTGAGACATTTTCAGGAAGTATTTCACAGAATCGTGAAGTCGCTGAGGGATCTCTGGAGATCACCTAGTCCAGCCTGTGTGCTCATGGTACAGTCAGCTGGAGCAGGTTGCCCAGGACTCTGTCCAGCCAGATTTTGACTATCTCCAAGGACAAAGACTCCACAACCTCTCCGGGCAACCTGTTCCCATGTTCCGCCACCCTTACAGTAAAAAAACTTTTTCTAATGTCAAATAGAAATGTCCCGTATTTGAGTTTGTTCCCATTGCCTCTCACCCTGTCACTGTGCACCACTGAGCAGAGCCTGGCTCTTTTTTCACCCTCCCGTCGGGTATTTTATCCCTTGAGGTCCCCCCAAGCCTTCTCTTCTCCTGACTGAACAGTCCTGGTCAGTCGCCCAGTCTGTCCCCGTGTGACAGATGCTCCAGTTTATTAATCATCTTTGTGGTCCTTTGCTAGGCTTACTCCAGTAAGTCCTTGTGTCTCTGGGGAGCCTGGAACTGGGCACAGCACTCCAGGTGTGTATCATCAGGCCTGAGTGGAGTGAAAGTATCGCCTCCCTTGATTTGCTGCCAGTGCTCTTCATAGTACAGCCCAGATTGTAGTGGTCGTCTTTGATGGTTCATGGTCAGCTTGGTGACCACCAGGACCCCAGGAACGTTCTCTGCAAAGCTGCTTGCCACCCAGCCAGCCCCCAGCACGTACTGGCGGATGGCATTATTCACAGGCAAGACTTTGCATTTCTCTTTGTTGAACTTCATGAGGTTTCTCTCTGTCCAATTCTCCAGCTTGGCACAGTCCTTCTGCATGGCAGCACACCTGTCTGGTGTGTCAGTTTTATATCCTCCTCTCAGTTTTATATCATCAGCAAACTCTACTGCTTCATCCAGGTCATTAATGAAGAGATTAAACAGTATTGGCCCCAATATCAACCCCTTGAGCACTGCAGTAGGACTTTGTGCCACTGGTCACAACACGCTGAGCCTGGCAGTTCAGCTGGTTCAGTCTACTTTGCTGTCTGTTTCTGTAGTCCATACTTAATCTGTTTGTCATGGAGCTCCACTGAAGTGAACTCTTAGCAATTACTTTGCTTTTTAGTCTTTTTTGGTGTTGTTTTTTTTTTTGTAGAGGAATAAGGCTTATGCAGTGATGCCACCCATCTGTCCCCTTCCCTCATCCCTGCCTCCTCCTCAATCCCCATAGTTTTTGAACACACACAAACACACACATGCACGCACGCAGCAATTTCTGTCAAATTTGACAGAGCGGCAGAGTCTTTACATCCAGTTCCCATAACTATCATAGAAATTGTCAGCAGAAGCAAAGAGAGGATGGTCCATGCGTGAGCCACCAGGAAAGTCTCCCATGCAAGCTCAGCCAGGACCCACTGCGAGTGGGCTGCCGTCAGGCTTGTGTGGGCACCTGCAGCTTGGTGTGCAGGCCCTGCGATTTGCCTTGCGCTTGGCTGGTGCCGAGGAGACCAGGGTACAACCCAAGAGGGCTGCAGGAGGGCGAGGGAACTGCAGCCCGTGCTGGGAGAGAGGAGGTGGTAAGGAGTATCAAGGCAGAGCTGTACGGGGGCGGGGAGGAGAGTAATAATGATAATCTGTGAATCTGTAGGCTGTCAGGTTTTTCTGTCTTTGCTTGCTGAATATGTCTTTTAAAGCCCGCCCTTGATTGTGCTAGATATTCCCTAGCTGTATGGGTAAAAATGTGTGGGTTGCAAACAGAGTTGCACACGAAGTGAGGCTTTATTCTGGTAAAGAGAACTACCCGCAAGCTATTCAGTTACCACAGGGAGTTCCATTACTTCGTACTGATCATGAGATCTGCATATTACTACTTTCGTTTGTCTCTTTTCCTCTTCTGTATTTAGCCACATTTGAAGTAATTGGTAGTCAGACTACTCTATGCATTAATTTTTAGGGGATTTTTGCACAACTCTCATTTTTTTATTTTCAGTACTGCTGGCTCTTACTCCAACAGTAGAAAGATACATGCTATTAAGATTGCTTAAGAAGTAATTGAGGTCAAGGCTTTGAAGCTACTGATTCTTCGTCTTGCATTATTCTCAAGGTTTACAGAAAGAGTGGCATTGTAAAACCCACTGTAAAATTGTATAACGTCTCATACTAGCTGCTCCGCTTGCGTGCGTTCTGCTGTTCTTTTCATAGTTTCTGAACATCTCATTGGATTACCTCTTACCATTTTTTGTTATTTTCAGTTCATCTGTAAACTGGATTTCTCCTTCTCTGCTTTCACTCTTCCACATGATCTTGGAATTATTCTGATGCTAAGTGTTTGCAAGAAATTATGGTGAAAAAGAAGGTTCCCAAGAGTTTGCTGGGGCTGTGGAAGAGAAGGGTTTGAAGTGATACAAATGCTTCTGTATACCCATATAAACAGTAGGAAGATACTGTTATTGAAACTTAATAGCGTAAGAAATGTTTTGCCAAATGAGATGATTGCTACAATAATTCAGGAATCCCTCGGTCTTTTACTGGGTTTGCTGATGCTTCATCTTCAGTTGAGGTGCATCAGGAGATTTCAGGACAGCTCTCCAGACAGTTCTTCCTGCGGAATGATCCAATTAATCTTTGCAAAAGAAATGCCGAAAGACATAGGTAAGCTGTAACTTGACCTCTTTACTACCTTTCTGTCTTCTTTACTGTTTTGATTCTTCTTGCTGTCTGTTTATTTTACCAGGGATCTCAGCTCGTTGTCCCAGAGCTTGTAGCACTGATCCATCATACTTAGAAGTCTGAGTAATTGCTTTGTGGGGTCATCATTACAAACAGTATTTGTAAGAGTTGGAGTTCTTGAGACTGGAGTGCCAACTTCACCTTTCTTTTCAGTGCTACCTTTTGTATTGCAAACACGCAGCAGATTTCTCCAGCCGTGACAGCCATCTCCATTCCTTTGACCCATTCTGAGTGCATTTTCTCCCAACTGGTCTGCCAGAGAGACTCAGAAAGAGTTACCAGGATAGATCTGGGCCTCCAGGAATGCCTCAGGCTTTTGATTTGTGGTCTGGGTCCGAGAATTTATGATGCAAATTAATGTTTTCATCTTCAACGTGTTCAGTGCTGGACTTTGTCAACAACTCGGTTGATGCAGCTGGCTCTTAGCTCAAGGAAGGGTGGGCAACAGAAAGGCTCTTCAGAACTTGTCAAGACAGGGATATCGTTAGAGCTGACGAAAGGAGGCATGCCCAGATCTTGCTTTCATTGTGTTTGCTTCAGGCTGGCTTTGTCAGGCCCTCATTTTTTACATTGTTGGCATTGTAGAATATTTGAGTCAGGGTTGCTTAAATTAGCATGGTCTCATCCTTGCTGTGCTGTTTTACTTACTCATGTTTGAGCTGCTCTTGGACTGGAATCTGTCTTTGTCCGTTGTCTAGTATGAGGCTTTCCACTTAACCTCATTCCCTTGTTTAAATTGATCGCCCTGCAACAGCCTTTGACATCCTGAAATCTTTCTTCCTAATAGGAAGTAGCTGGTTCTGAACATTTTCAAGAACACTGCTTTTTATTTCTAACAGTACAAAACTGTGACGTGCTGAAAGCATGAGAGTTTTTAACCTTCTTGAAGTAAAATAAGAAACTCACATTTATTCCTGGATACAGAATCAAGTATCTATTCCTGATTTCTTCTAAAAGGGGTTTACGAAACATTGAAGAATTGTTCTAATTAAATTCACCCACAAAGTCTATCTGAGGAATTGAAGTATATATTCACCTTTGGCCAGATAAACCTGTCATCTCGGTGTAAACAAACGGTTTTTTCCCTTACTTGTAATGAATCCCACGGTACTCGTAACTGATCCAGAACTTGCAGCCTCGCTTCCCTGACGTCTGCTGCCACCGCTCAGGCGTCAGCTGCTCCACGCACCAATTCGATTTCCTGCCGGCGATGGGGATGTGCGCGTGTCGCTGTGATGCCACAAGACGTCAGCGGGGCGATAACCGACAGTTGGTGTGTGCGTCATTGCCTTTGCCTTCCCGAGCACCTTCAGATCGCTGGGTTTGCAGGGCAGGGGAAGAAATCAGAGCTGGACCCCAAGCATCTTCATTGTCCTGAAATTCTCTTCAAGCTGTTAGTTTCAGGCCAAGGGGCTCCAGCCAGTCCGAGTGCCTGTGGATGCCACATTTACAGTTTAGGAGTTGGTGAGCAGCAGAAGGAACTTCTCAAGGGAAGAACTTGATCTGCCTTGTCAGAGGCTAACCTTAGCTTTTCAAGCTTTTACCACAATGGAAAAGAATTTAGCCCTAAACAGCCTTCAAACTTGATGTGGTTTTTTTGGAAGCTGTTTAATTTCTGTTGAGGGGGGCTTATTACTCTTTGATTACAGCTTAACTGTCTTACTGAGAACAGTCCCATCCCAGTCCAAAAACATCTTTTCATAAGAATTTGCCCTGTGAGTCATTGCATTTATTTATCTCCATATTTATTGCAGTAAATCCTTCACTTCCTCTGCACACCCAACCACCCTGTTTGGTGTTTGTTGTTCTCACTGAAGTTGTGGCAGCCGCAATAGAATGCATATTTTGTTTTTCTGCAGTATTCTTGCATTTAGAGAACTACACTGGGGTTTTTCTTGGATTGCCTCCCCATTTGATGTTCAGCCTTTGAAGCCTTTTCCCAGTGAGCGTAAAGTACATTAAACAGCATGCACAAATGAGCAACAGCATGGCTGCTAATTGTGCTAACAGATGTAAATAGGAAAAACATTACTTTTCTAATGCTGAAAGTATTTATAGAAACCATTATCAATCTTTCATAACGCTTTGATTATGGATGGAACCTCTTTCAGGTTCAGCAATGTTGATTAAGCTTTTGCAGATGGTTTGACTTGCTGAGGTAATGACAGAAATGTGGAAGAAATGCAGATGTTTTAAAGCTTTTGTTTGACGTGCTTTAGGCAAGTAAGTGGCTTAAAAGGAAAGCTGTTGCTTTGCACTCTTTAGAAAAATGCACGGCTTTAAACTGGAAACATACAGGAGGGTTGTTGGATGCGAACAAGGAATCTGACCTTCTTGAGCCGAGTTCCCCGTGTGCCTCACCTGCCCAGTCAGGTTTGTTTGACCATTGCTTGACTCGAGTAGAATCTGACTTGCAAAAACCCCCTCGCCAGACCTAGGCAGCTCCCATTTCCTCTGCGCTGGTAATTTAGCCATTAAGATCTCGTATCCCGGGGACGTATCCTCCCTTGGGAGTGAGTGGCATCCTCATGGGTGGAAGTGCGTTTGCAGCACAGGGGAGGTTAACGTCAGTGTAACTGGGATGATTCAGGTGGTTTTCTTGAAGGACTCTTTCTATCACCCTTGCCAACAACTGCATTGACAAGATGGCCGGTGCCTCGGCTGACCCCACAGTGCTGGGGGAGTGGGGAGACGAGTGCCTGACGTCAGGTGCTGAGTGACCGAGCAATCGCTGTGCCCCCCCGTTTAACCTCCCAGGAGGGCGAAATGTAAGACAATCGATCACACTCAGGGCAAAACCTGAGCCATTCGGCACTGCGGCTGTCTGGCCAAGCTGCTCCGTAAGCCAGAGGGCAGATTTGGTAAGTGTCAGGCCCCGCATAGCATTCCATCTAGGGAACAATTTTCTTTGGGAAGCTGCTTTGCCCTCTTCAGCTGGCTTGGTTCCCTCACCTTTGCGCAAATGGGATTTAGGTGTAGTTATCCCTGGCTACCCTGACAGCTTTCCCACCCTGCCTCCTAATCCACAGCCCTTTCCTCTTCCGATAACTCCAGGGAGTGCTTTTTTTCCTTTATCTGTGCTTCACTGGCAAACAACAAAGTTTGTGGAAACATGAGGAAAATGGTTCCCACTTAAGATCTGAGCATCTCGAACAGAAGGGTGTGCTGCTTAATGTTCAGTGTGTTAATGCTTCGTTCTGTCTTTGCAACACACCTTTAGCTTCTCCCCGGAGCAGCGTCCGGGCAGGCAGGTCACCTGCACTTCTCACATCGGTTCTGTAACCTACGTATACGTACAGATATTTTTGAAAAAAAGGTCCAAAACTTAGTGTTTCTCTTCTTCTCCATAATGCTGCTTTTTTAGAAATGGTCACAGTGAAAACAGCAATGGCATTTTTTGAGTTTGGTTTTTTTTTTCCTCTGCAGTAAAAATTCCACCATTTTTTCCACTTTAGAACTTAGCTACCAAAGACATCTACTAAAACATTTTCTCATAATTTTGCAAAATCAGAATTACTTAACATCTGGAAATGGTGTTTAAAATCTGAAGTGGAGAACACGGGCCATGCAAATCGATGCAGTTTTGACTGCACCCGCTAGGCACGGGAGCCTGTGGAGGATACCTGTGTATAGGTTTTTCACTCCTCACTCTTTCTTCATAGAATGAAAATTTAATTACAGAGCTCGTAAAATTCTTCAAATGATGTAGAGGCTGAGCTAAATAAAACAATGACAGGGAAATGATAGCAAGGCAGGAACATGAACTGGAAAAACAACTCATACTTGAGATTTTTGCATTACTCAGGTTTCATTCAGCTCCTTTTTAAATGGGAGTGGGTGTGTGGGGGTTGATGGGCGTGAATATTCATTATTTCCTGCAAGATGGAGAAGAAAGATGAGGTCACTTTAAATAAAATTCATAGGGCTAATGGGTAAGTCTACCTGGTTATTATATCCTCCTCTTAAAGCTTTGACTGGAGCTGAGTACTGTGGTGTTGCTGGTGCTCAGAAGACCCCTTTGCTAAACTGCACTTTAAGGAAAACTACAAGTAAGGTCCCGACAGAAATTGTTTGGAATTTAACCTGGGTGATAAATTTGGCATTAAAATAGTGTTCTGTTAAAATAGTGCTTTATTATTACTATTATTATTATTATTATTTCATTGTTGAACACAGAGGAGGAAAGGGCANGAGCAGCTGAGCACTTTTGTGATCTTTTTTGTCTCTATATGAATTTTACAGAATTGTAAACCTAAAGGATGTGATGGTGGATCAGAGTTTGGGTCGCTGTAGTCACATTTGAGGGACAGATGCGGTGCACTGCACTTTTTCCTGCGGGGACTGGCCGGTATGGCCTTCAACCTTGTGGACACAGCCCCCGAAGAGGCGGGAATAGTCTCTGGTCTCTAGCGTACTTGAGGGCAGAAGCTGAGGTCAATACTGTGAGTAGGAAGAAGAAAAATTTTGCCAAATACTAAGTGTTGTGAAGTGGTGCCAATAGTGAGTATATTGAGGATAATCAGCTATAATAATATTGTTTTAAATTAAAAAAAAAAAAAAGAAATAAGGATTCCTGACATAAACTTTCCGTTACAACTTTTTCAGAAAGGTCCAAACTTCTCCGGTAGCTGTCATGGTATTTACGGAGAAGTATTGTGTTTGCTTGGGTAACTGAGCAGATATTCTTTCTTTTTCAAATTAAAAGCTTAATAATAGGCAAGCAGTTAATCAGTACAACTCAGTGCAGTATAAATTGTGGAAAAAAATAAAGTTTTCTCTCTTAGAGGTGCCAAATCAGGTCAAACCCCAGTTTTCAAAAGGGTACCTAGTGCATTTTTCACTATGCTTTTGCAAACTACTGTAGACCGTGATTCTGTTCTGGGGTTTTGGGGTGGCTGTTTTCCTTCTGTTTCCATACTTGTCTACATGTCCTCTCCCAAGTGCTTCTCCTTTATTTGTGATAGATTAGCACTCCGGCCCGGTACTGGGGTTGTTTCAGTTTAAAATATCTTCTAGTAACAACTTTTTGTAGTCTGCCATATTTTTTTTAATCTCACTGCAGTGTGGTAGATTTTTAAGAGGAGCAGCTCATTAGTTGAGACTTAAGTGAGTTGTTTTAATATTACATTAATTTTTTTTTATCTAAAGGTATAATTACATAAGGATTTGCTTTAAAATATTTTCTTAATGCAAATCATTGCACATACCATGCTGTCTGGTAGGAACATACAGTACAAATGAAAATCATGAAATCAGTTGTTTCATGTCTTTGGCCAGAGTCCTTACTAAAATATATATTTATCTACTTTAAGGTTATTTGTTAAACTTCTTTGTATAAACAAAGCTGCTTTGTTTAAGTGCAGAAATACACCCAGTTCGATGGGATGTATGCTTTAACTTTGTGGTCTGTGCTGTAACCCAGGTTTCAGCTAATGATACTGTGAAATATGTCATGGCTCAAATATTCCATACTCTTAATCCACCGCTGAATTTTGCATTTCCATGCGATTGATTGTCCCCATATGATTTTCATCAAATGAAGCGGTGATTTGGTCAGCATTACTCATGCAGCAAATAATTCCCACAGGACTACTCAACATGCCACTCTTCTCTCCCTCTCACCTCCCTGCAGCTCAGGGCAAAGCTGCTTTGGGTCTGCTCCAAAATTGTATAAACTCTCCCATTTTAGATGGTTTGAGAACTGAGCGCTTTCAGAGCTGCACTTCCACCAGGATCTTGCTATAGCAGTGGCACGTGGGGCAGGGCGGCGAGGCCCTCGCTCCCCGCAGAGCTGCGTCCGGGCTCATTGGTAGCTCTTAGCATCCAGCTGGAGCTGGGAGAGGACCTGCTGTGCTCTTCTGGAGTATGCTTAGAGTTATTTTGGTTTGTTCACATTTTTATTAGTTTCCTATTCCCAGCTGATCATCAATGCCCTTTTTTCCTTTAAAAGGTATGGGGAAGGCATTTGTTGAACTGTATAATCTGATACTCGTGCTGTCCATCCCATTACTGTGCTGTGTGATGGGATGGCCATGGTGCCAAGGGGATACCCGGCCGGTGCCTCATTTAGATCCCTGAATCAAATCACTCTGTTTTGCACAGAGGAGGCCTCTCTCCTGGCTTAGCACCAGGCACAGACCTCTCCGACCTCTCCGGTCGGATCTGTGTGTCCTTCCACGCTAAACACGGCAGGGCAGCAGGAACTGCTTCTGGATAGAAACCCAAGCCTCGTTCGTACCCACCCCCCAGCACATCTCCAGAGAACCCAAGGACGGTTTTGTCTGCTTCTTACTCTATGTATCTTTTATCTTGAAATTTGTGAAGGAAATACTGTACAGTGAGGTTGATGAAGGGCAAAAGATGGTAGTTCAAAATTAGATTTCCCCTTTGAAAAGCTCCTCCAGGTGGCATTTCCAGCACTGACTGATGGCTTATCAGGGCTTAATGGCTGGCTGAGTCATTTCTGATGACGTTTCATGCGTTACAGCATCTGTGCTTCTGTAGTAAAACGTCGCAGTAACAGTCAGCCCTCTCGCCCTTCATCAGTCTTTGGTCTGACAGCCCTGGGGACATGGGCAACTACTTCAACACAGAGGCAGGGAGCTGTGCCTTCGGCCAAGCTAGCAGTGGGACGTGATCCAGGTCTAGAGGGGTGGGGCGGAAGCCGCACTGGGCAAAGCAGCCACCACCATCAGCTAGGTGAGTGTTGTGGCAGGTGCATGAACGCTCATGGACATGAACTGCTTTGATGGTGGGGGATTTCCAGCAGCAAACCCCCTGACTCTTCTTCCTCTCATCATCAGGACCACGGGACATGGTATGCTTTTTCTCATCAGTGCCTGTCTTGGCATCAAAGGATGGTTAGGGCTCAGGGCACTAATGCAGACTTGGGCTTGGGTGCAGGTCCTTGGAGTCTCCCTCAGACGGAATCAGAGAAAGAAGCTCCATTCAAGTGGGTAGGCTTTGTTTTTTTATTAAGAGTAGGTGTTATGCAAAACTTGCCTTCTAGCCCATCTTTCTAGTAGTCCTACACTTCAGATCTGTGCTTGAAGGGAAATGAAGAGAGGGTAAAATGCACTGCTGTGTGTCACAGAGAGTATCAGGGCAGGTACTTACGGCATGCCGACGGGTGCTTGCACATGCAACATCCATGTGCAAGGTGAGCAGTGCACCTCCAGCTCCACTCCCTGTGAAACGAGTCCCTCTTCTTTCCCTGAGTGTTCCTTGCAGGATTTTGTGTGCACCTCTTTATGATGCAGAGTATGTGCTGCTCTGATGGATTTCTTTAGTTCTGATTATTCAGATGTGCACACAGTGAAGTGCCCCTTGTTAATCAGGAACTGTTAAGCCATATGGCATGTGAGGATGGAATATTACAGCGACGGGATGAGAACCTCCTGTTCAGCAGCCAGGTTCACATGCAGCGAGTACCCTGTTAATATATTCTTGCCAACGCTGTCAGTTCTGTCATCTGGCAAGTCGGCCTAAGTGACGGCCTGGATTTGTGGAGCGTTGCTTCTCCACTGGGGTCCTGCTTCTGTTACGTCAGTGCTGAGAGCTCATCTTCCCTTTTAAAGACTTCGTAACGGTACGGGTGAAAACGTGGAGGGTGCTCGGAGCTGTCTGTACTGCACTGCTCGTAGATAGTGTAGATCCAGTGAAGATGCAGGTGGCCCTGTTGCATGTCCAGTGCTATTTCTTTGCCCAGTTTCCTTTAGTGACCTGTCTCTCGGGGAATCACAAGAGTAGGAAAGTCCAAGAGGCCTCATGTATCAGGTGCAGTGCTGTGACTGATGTGCTCTAATGTGGGTGACCAAGAACAGGCTGACAGCAAGTGTTCCTGCTGCCAGCAGTCAGTCACTAATACTGACCGTCATAACCAGTAAATTAGAGGTTTCCAGCATTGTTGGTCATTATCAGTAATGTTCTAGCTTGCATCAATGTATCAGAGCTGAAAACAATTTCAAAAGGTCACTTTTGTTTATGTGGTAGTTTAAGAGACTCGAGGTACCTAGAGATTCTTCTTGCCTGAGGCAGCCTGAGATGTGGGAAATGCTCTAACAGATGTGTTGTTTATCAGTAGTTGTGTCAGAAACACTTTAACGTGGTACTTGGCTGTCGTAACTGTCGTCACAAGGTTGAAGTTGCCCAGTAGCTGAAATCTGGTATAAATGAAGACAGCGTCAGCTCTGTAGCGTTAGTTTCTCGGCACACTTGATGTGTGGTTGTACAGGCATGAAAATGGGTGTGCTTGCAGCAGAGTTAAAAGCCACTACGTGGAATATTGCTGTATTGTACCAAAAATAGCTGCTGCTTTCTCCTAAGAATCGCGGACAGCCTGTCTCTGAGGAGGAAGGGGATTTCTGCAGCCCTGAAGAGTTGGTTTCCTTTAGCAGTCAGTCCTTGCAGGGTTCCTCTCTGCACCTGGGCTCCTACTGCCCAATGCCAAGGTGTCAAGCATCTTACAGTGATTTTCTGTAATGGATGCTTGTGATTTATGCTCTCTGCTTTTGTTGCTTCCAAAGCACAGATTTGTACCTCACTTGAGAAGAGCCATTAGTGCTGGCCATTTGTTCTCTAAAGTGCATTTATATTTTTGTTTCCACAGCTATGACATTTTTGGCCATAAATGATGTTTCAGACTTCTTTGAGATTCAGAGCACTTTGCTTACAGTTCATGGACATCTCTGTGATGCACTTTATCAGTCGGAAAATGAAATCACAGACAACATTTCTGATGGATTCTAGTCCTGCTTTGAGACTATGAGATAACCTTTATCCTTTTGCTGGTAGAGAAACTCACCGGTAGAAAACCAAACCGTTGTAAAGGGAGCTGCTCAGGCAGTGTTTGACTTGTCGTGTTGGAGCCAAGCAAATATCAATGCATTATCAAAATTATCAATTATCAGAATTATCACGCCGCAGCCGTCAGGGGCCCTTCGGCAGCTATGCAAAGGCACACGGAAAGCAGCTCGGGAGTTTAATTTCCCACGTTTTCCTGCTTTATATTCTAGCACCATACAAAACTGAGAGTAGTGATTGATTATGTGCTAGCTGCAATACTGTGCAGTTACCAGGGGGAGGACAGGGTGAATATCTGGGGCAGAGCTGCCTTGGGGCACGCAGCTTTTGTAACAG
>Ga0065711_1045935_pt1 | contig 13183 bp, 5 predicted proteins | sample Hoacrofraction12_FD_59098 | JGI IMG/M metagenome (GOLD analysis project Ga0065711, IMG submission 59098) | Hoatzin crop microbial communities from Cojedes, Venezuela - Epithelial fraction 12 v2 (version 2) | ecosystem: Host-associated > Birds > Digestive system > Esophagus > Crop | place... | reverse complement strand
TCCAAAGCTGGTAATATCTAATGTTCATAGTTTTACTGAGCTAATGTAGGAATGGAAGGCAGGAAAGGCCCCTGTTTATAATTATTACTATAGCAGCCAAGGTCACCAACAGAACTCTTAGGTCCTGCGAGCGAGGAACCGTAAAGGGTCGCACTTGCAGGGAGGGACGGACAGAACAGCCGACCCGATACTGACCAACACGGTATTCCGCGCCGTGCACGTCACACTCAGTTTAAAGCTGGGGGATCACGAGGGTCTCGCTGTCTTTGTCCATGGTCGGCTTCTGCAGAGGACCCTGCTCGCTGTCCTGCCTGCGATCCTGATCCAGATTCCGATCCGTGCACTCCCTAGTCCTGTTCCCGCCTACCAGCGTATCCGGTCCGGGATTTCCCGGTGCCTGCCCGCAGCCGCCAGCGCCGGGAAACTCCGCGTCGGCGTTGTGTGTTTTGCACTGTTTCTCTTATTATTAATTGTAGTGGTATTATTATTAAAGTTGTTTTGATATTCAATTTGTAAGTCTCTCTCCCGTTTCCTCCTTTTTCCCTTCCCGTGGGAGAGGGGGCGGGGGGTAATAGCGAGCATCTGCCGCTCTGCGTATTGCTGCCCTGCTTAAAAACGGTGACACCACACAAAACTATAAATCAATAAATTGTCCAAACTCCATGTATCAGACTGCAATAAAATTGATAATTTACTAACTTTATCTTATTTGTTCAAGAAATAACCAAAGAACCAATGCCAAAATTAAAGATTAAATGGACTATAAAGAAACAAGAAAGAAGAGTATAACTAAAATAGTATGACTGTCTCAAAAATGCTCTCCAACTACACTTATCATGTTATTAGAGAGAAAATATTACCGTAAATTGTATCATTGAGGGAAACTTTAACTTCTCAGACATAAACTGGAAAATAAAGTCTATTAATAATGGTAGGAACCAGATGCAACAGCAAACAGCTTTCTTCAAATAGCAACTGAACCAACAAGATGCAATTATTATTTTAGGCTTGCTGTTGGTAAATGGCAGCAACATTACAGAAGAGCCAACCATTGCTTGGACTGAGCAATCAGAAGTTTATTCAGTTTAAATTAGATGGAAGGAGAAACAAATATAGGTCTTTAAATAATGTTACATGTATACTGCAATTATCCCAGGTGTCCATGGGTAGGCTGTTGCTAATGCCTGAACTGATTTGTTGAAACTGTTTCAGATATTACGTTGGATTTTCTGCAGCGCAGTGTAGAACAGTAGACATATCTGAACAAGCCTGGGTTAAGGCTAAGGTTCATGTCCAGCAGCAGTATTGCCTGAAGATAATCTTCTTTCCCCTTGCTGCTAATTTCTGCCTCCGTACACCATTCCATCAATGACAGCAGCATAACTATTCATAGGGTCATACTTCGAAAAGAGTCAGGGCAGCATACAGGTGAAAAATTAAGCAGACCAAAAAAATGCAGGGGGGACAGCTTTTTTACAACTTCTCAGTTCCATCATCTATTTGATGTGTGACTTCAAAACAGTTGTGCTGACCTAACCAAAGGATCAAAAGTGTCAACAGTCACCTAAGACTGCACTACTGCTAGTAGTAGTGCATACTACTATGTATAAAATGCACAGATTTATTCTGCCAAAAAAGTGTCAAGATGATTGCTGTCATTAAGCATACCATTTAAATGTCCCAAAGTGAAAAGAGCTATTAATGCTAAGAGGCAATATTGACATAAGAATAAATTAGAATAAATTGGTCAGGAATACATGTAAGCTAGAATTTTAGGAGACATTTGTAACGATCAGGGCAGTGAGACTCTGAAACAGCTGCCCAATAAGCTCCAAGAAGTTAAAACGCCTCTATTTATTGCATGGAGCTTGACCAGCTAATAAAACAGATTCTATTACTTGGTTACCTAAAGTAGCACGGGACTAGACTTTGTCACTCCAATCCTCCCTTCCAGTCCCTATGTTCCTGTAAGGTCCTTCAAAATTAAAGCACCTGTATTTACATTGCATTTTTACTATGAATAACTAACTGGCCTCTGTTAGCAACTTGCAATGGCCTTTTTCTTCAGCAAGTCCCATGGCATCTAATAACATCAGTGGAATAACATACAGGGCAGACTGAAATATATTATGCATTTGTGCACTGCTTCATCCATCTATGAGAAGTTCAGGAAGAAAGGCACAGAAGGTTTAGTCTGGACTTTCAGCTACAACAAAGAGTATTACAGAAGCAGATGTTTTCACAAACTATGGTATCTGCCAATCCCCAAAGCAGTAAGAATGATAATTTCTGCCAAAAGCAGTGTAAGTTGAATAACAATTTAAAAGATTAGTAGCTACTTCTAAAAGAGGATTTTTAAGAAAAAAACAAAGCTTCTAAGTTACAGAGTGCAATCATTGCTATTTTTGCTAGAATGCTAGGTGATTTATTTTACCAACAAATCTACAATTTGATTACTTGCTGCTTCTGGAAAATATAATTTGATTTGATTTTAGAAAGGAAAAGGACCTTTATTGTACTCTATTACAGCAATACAGTGGCTAACATAACTGCTGCAAAGACAAACAAAGCAATTGAATTTACAGACTGACTTTTAACTTGTGCAGTAAGTATTTTAAGCCTATTAAACATTTATGTAAGTCTGGTTTTGTTTAGAAACATTTTCCATGACTGGAACATTCCAAGCAACCCTTTGTTGGCACATTCCATTAACGCTATTAAAATAAAACAAGAAAGCCACAATCTATGAAGTAGAAACAGCAAAGGATAGTACCAGCTTTAGAAAATACAAAAACCTGCAAGCTTGTCCACAACATGCTGCTACTACTGATAATCATTTTATATGGTCAAGATTTAAGCCTGCTGTCTCATTTAACTGATTACATATGGATAGCCGTGACTCCTTCTAAGACTCTTCTAATGGCACTTCCAGTTTTCAAATTAATCTTCACCTAAACAGAATTAGTTACATTGTTCTGTAAAATTGTACTTGTCAAAGTGTATTAACAAGTGTGTTTCTGGGAAACATATATACAGACCAGTCTGTTGTACTTGCTAATAAATTTGACAGGTCTATGCAGCCACACAAAAATCAGAGTATATCAGCTTCATGTAGGATGGAAAACTATTCTCCGCTGACAAAAGGTCTGGGATAACAGCTTCAAGAGTAAAGTGGGAGCCAAGATTTTAAAAAGAAAAGAGAGACAGAGAGGGGTCTCAAATTCAGATAACTTAGTCATCTTCTAGTTTTTAATACTCTGATGGCAAAAAAATACAATTAAATTTTTCTTCCTGCAGCTTATGTATACTTCAGGGAACATTCCTATGGATATAAATAAGAGCAGATTTGCAAATCACAACACACACTATGAACAGCTTTTTCAATCAGTAGTTTACTGTATGAAGCTTTGTAAAAGCTGCCAATTTAAAATTAAGAACAACAGTAAGACCATTTCGATTTTTCTACCTTTTGAAACAGCAGACCTTAGTTAAGCAACACTTCCTAGTTTTACAGACTGCAGGAGAACCAGCGCGGAGTGCTGGAAGCCAGCACTGTGTGTGTGAGGACCATACTCATCAGGTATCTGCAATCAACATTCACGGGGTCTCAGTGTTATGACTCCACCTAGAGGTCTCGTTAAAAAACAAAACTAAAAACTAGACACATTCTATTAAGGCAATAAAAAACCTGACAATTTGCCTCAGAACAAATTATTTAATACTTCAATAATATGCCATATTTTAGCATCTCCCTGAAAGTAAGACTCAAGTGTTACCATATATAAATGACAGCAGACAGGCATGGTTTATGCAAAGCTTTGTAACAGTCAAGCCTCACACAGAACAGAATACTTTTTTTTTCTTTATATGAAGAAGTCAAAAAGCATTTCAGAAACAAACCACAACGAGTATCTAGCAAAATCTAATATAACCTAAGATACATTGCAGTCAGTGTGTGTTTTCAGGATGGATTTTAAGACAGAAATTTAATAGGCTAAAATCTTTGTATTATTTAGAGATCCTTAATTCTTGTTTGGATTTTAAATATGTCTTCATATTGTTTCACTTCTGATTCACTGTTTCAGACAAGTAGTAACTGTATATTTTGTAGTAAAGCAAGGACAAAATCAAGCAGAGTAAGCAGATTACTAAGTAACCCAAATCCAAAAACAAGAAGGGCAGGAGAGGAAGTCCAAGACAGAACAAGTAAAGTATGGTTAAATAGCTCAAAGCTAATTGCAGGACATTTCAATTGAGCCAAAGGAATGAGAGTACAGGCCCACAATGTAAGTCATCACTTTTTCATGCTGGACAAACACATTTGAAGTCCTTTTTACACTTGGCTCTTGACAGTGTACGGAACAGTGAATACATGCCTTGAATTCCTGGTCCATTTTCCTTAGAAAAGTACTTGCCTCCATGTTGTGACTGTTTGGCACAGACAGATCTCACTACAGCAAGAGGGTAGCACGTTTAGAACTTCCTAATTTAAAGCTCCATAACTGCCATTTTTTTTCTTAAGCTGCTTTGGAAGGAACAGAAGAAAATCTATGCCTTTTAACACTAAACCATTAATTTTGTCACTACATCTTTCAGAAAAAAAGTATTCTCTGCAGCTTAATTCACTGTGCACTCTACATTGATTTACTCCTGTAACAGTTATACTTCTAGCTCTTCTAGCTCAATGTGAGCAAGTTAAAAAAGCTGCAAGTTATAAAAACATTTTAAAATCTTTATTGATACCTACATTTCCCTCAGCTCTGCCTTTATGACCTCACTATCTGGCAACAGATGTTTACTGGTTTCTCTAATAGAATTAACATCAACAGTAAACAATTAAAAAAGACGCTCTGTGGCAACTAACAAAATAATGTGTTACAATTTACTTACATCCTCTCCCTTTCCCTCCAACAGTCTTTAAACAAAAGGAATTTGAAAACTAGTCTGACTGACTTTCATAAGAGGAGGTGATTTCCACACAGCAGTCTAAGGTGGAACACACAGAAGTGTCAGGGTACTGTTTCTGCAGAATGTCTGATATGTAAAATTGTGGTGTCCATGGTTCTAGCTAAAAAAACCCCGAACAACCAAGCAAACCCAAACCAAAACCCAAAATTACTACGACTGCTAAACCAGGCTTGAAATTCATTCTGTTAACTGAATCCGTTCTGTGTCACAGCAAGCCTCCATCACAGCACAACCTGTTTGGAGGATCTTAGCAAGGAACTTGAGAGACTGTTCAACACTTGCATGCAGACAGTAGATGTACGACACTGAATTTGATGCAGCAGGTGCTCATTAGGGTTATGTCATTGTTTGGTTTTACCATCTGGTGAACCATGGAAACAGTGGAAAAAATACTGCTTTTAAGGCCCTACAGCTCTCTCAGGTGCTGCTGCATAAGCATCTATCATATGTCTATCCTGTGAGTAATATAAACAGCAAGTAAAGTGATGCTATTTAGTGCAAACCCCACACATTATTACTACTGGCATAGTTCAAGTACTTGAATGCAGCCAGCTAATGCATGAAAGGCAGCTTCTTGACTCTGACTAAAGTGGTGCCACAGGACAGACAAAACTACGAGGAGGGTTTGTCAAGACAAAAGGTTTCCTTGATTTGCACCCACAGTTAATCATTTCAGCCTGTACCATGGAAATACCCTGTGAATTCCAATTGATCTTAAGCCTCACACAGCCAAAGCAGTGAGAAATCTTTTTTGCTGTCACTAGTTAGTTGGAAAACTCTATGCCTCCACGGCAGATGATGACTTAATCTCACTTACTTGTACCATTTTAAGTCACTCTGCTTCTTGGGATGACAGTGCATTACAGCATTTCATGATTGTTTCAATGCTTGCAAAATCCCAAACAGCGCTCTGTGCTACAGTGTGCCTGCTCAACACCACAAACTAGGCAAGCAAATGAAGCCTGCCTTCTGCTCTGTTTTTTGAGTGAATAGTGACTAAGCAACACTGAGTGCTTCCCAGGCTGGTTCCAGGCTACATGAAAGATTCTTCTATCATGATAAGCATGGCCAACAACTTCACTCATTTAACACCCTACAGCAGATATAAAAAATGTCTCTGTTAAAGACGTACCTCTCTTAGAGATGGTACAACACACCCACCCACTCGTATTTTGCTCAGAGACAAGTGTAATTCCCCCCACCTTGCCTTCCCTAATCTACATCTAACGTACTGGAAAAAGAGTCTCCTCTACAGAGGGAAATCGTGACTCAGAAGTCTACTGGAATTCTTTGCAGGAGTCAATATAATCTCACCATAAATCCAAGGAGTTAATATAAGCTATTTGATTTCCAAAGACTGTTGACCAAAAAGTCCTAAAGAAACCATGCTGCTGTGAGATGAGAAGGGAGATCCTCTTATGGATAAACAGCCAAAAACTAGGAAAGAAACAGAAATGGCTGCTCATTTTTCTGAATTGAACTAGGTGACCAGTGGAACCCAGCAGGATTCTATGCTGGGTTCTGTATTCTCTGAGGTATATTTATACCTCATCTATGAAAGGGTAGGATTAATGAAGTGACAAAACTTACTGATGATTAATTTACTGATGATAATGCAGTGTACTAAACGTAGTCACCAAAAGTTGTGAAAGAATGTCACAACCCCGAGTAAAGTTTAAAACCACCAACAAAGTGAATTTCAGTCTTCATAAATGCAAATTGACACACAGTTCTGACTTTACATATACAGCGATAAGCTGTGAGCTGATCTAGTCAATCTGCAGACAGAACAGTTTAACGGAAACATCAGGCAAAAAGCAGCTGAAAAGAAGCAAATGATAGGATTTAGTAGAGGTGGAACAGAGAATGAAACTCAAAGATTCATCACACCACTCTGTAATAACATGAAGCACACACATACTACGTGCAGTTCTGATCCTCCCAACAGTTACAAACTCTCTCACCTTCTGTTCTCCCACCTGCCAAAACCTTTTCCAAGTCATGATGGGTTAGTAATAACCAGCTGCAGTGAGCAATGGACTCCACTCAAAGAAGAACTAACTAATCCCACTAATCCCAGTGGATTCTTAAAATTTGATAAGACAGAAAGACAGAAAGACAGACAGAAAGACACAGACAGACAGAAAGACAGAAAGACAGAAAGACAGAAAGAACAACAGAGGAAGTACTTCAGAGATTTATACAATCATGAAGAAGATGGAGAGAATGAGCAGGAATCAATTTTTCCCCTGTCACCTCCAACAAAGCTTAGGAAGACATCAAACACTGTTCATAGAATCATAGAATGGTAAGGGTTGGAAGGGACCTCAAAAATCATCTAGTTCCAACCCCCCTGCCATGAGCAGGGACATCTTCCACTAGACCAGGGTGCTCAGAGCTCCATCCAACCTGGCCTTGAACACTGCCAGGGATGAGGCAGCCACAGCTTCTCTGCGCAACCTGTTCCAGTGTTTCACCACCCTCATGGTGAAGAATTTCTTCCTAATATCTAATCTAAATCTGCCCTTTTTTTGTTTACAGCCATTCCCTCTTGTCCTGTCACTACACACCCTTGTGAAAAGTCCCTCTCCATCCTTCCTGCAGGCCACCTTCAGGTACTGGAAGGCTGCTCTAAGGTCACCCCGGAGCCTTCTCTTCTCCAGGCTGAACAGCCCCAACTCTCCTAGTCTGTCCCCACAGGATAGGTGCTCGAGCCCTCTGATCATCTTCATGGCCCTCCTCTGGACCTGCTCCAACACATCCATGTCTCCCTTGTGCTGAGGGCTCCAGAGCTGGATGCAGGACTCCAGGTGGGGTCTCACAACAGCGGAGTCAAGGGGAGAATCACCTCCCTCGACATGCTTGATACAGCCCAGGGTATGGTTGGCCTTCTGGGCTGCAAGCGCACATTGCCGGCTCATGTTGAGCTACCCATCCACCAGTACCCCTAAGTCCTTCTCCTCAGGGCTGCTCTCAAGCCACTCTCCGCCCAGCCTGTACTTGTGTTTGGGGCTACCCTGACCCACGTGCAGGACCTTGCACTTGGCCTGTTGAACTTCATGTGGTTCACACAGGCCCACCTCTCCAGCCTGTCAAGGTCCCTCTGAATGGCATCCCTTCCCTCCAGCGTGTCAACCACGTCACACAGCTTGGTGTCGTTGGCAAACTTGCTAAGGTTACACTCAGTCCCACTGTCCATCTCGCCAACAAAGATATTAAACAGCACCGGTCCAAGTACCGACCCCTGAGGCACACCACTCATCGCTGGTCTCCACCTGGACATCGAGCCATTGACTGCAACTCTTTGTGTGCGTCCATCGAGCCAGTTCCTTATCCATCGAGTTGTCCATCTGCCAAATCCATGTCCTTCCAATTTAGAGACAAGGACATCATGCGGGACAGTGTTGACTGCCTTGCACAAGTCGAGGCAGACAATGCCAGTTGCCCGCCCTTTGTCCACCAACACTGTAACCCCATCATAGAATGATATCAAGTTGGTCAGGCATAATTTGCCCTTGGTGAAATCATGTTGGCTGTCCCCAGTTGCCTCCTTGTTATCCACGTGCCTTAGCATGGTTTCAAGGAGGATCTGCTCCATCACCTTGCCAGGCACAGAGGTGAGACTGACTGGCCTGTAGTTCCCCGGGTCTTCCTTTTTTCCCTTTCTGAAAATGGGGGTGATGTTGCCCCTTCTCCAGTCAGTGGGGACCTCCCCAGACCGCGATGACCTCTCATATATGATGGAGAGTGGTTTGGCAACTTCATCTGCCAGTTCCCTCAGGACCCGCAGATGCATCTCATCAGGCCCCATGGACTTGTGCACCTTCAGGTTCCTTAGGCAGTCTCAAACCTGGCCTTCTCCTTCAGTGCGCGGTTCTCCATTCTCCCAGTTCCCGCCTTTGCCTTCTGCAACTTGGGCGGTGTGGCTAGAGCACTTGCTGTTGAAGACTGTGGCAAAAAAGTTGTTCAGCACCTCAGCTTCCTCCATGTTCCAGGTAACCAGGTCTCCAGCTTCCTTCCACAGAGGGCCCACATTTTCCCTAGTGTGCCTTCTATCACTGACATACCTATAGAAGGCTTTCCTGTTCCCTTTGACACCACTGGCCAGATTTAATTCTGTCAGGACTTTAGCTTTCCTAACTTGCTCCCTGGCTACTCAGACGACTTCTCTGTATTCCTCCCAAGCTACCTGTCCTTGCTTCCATCCTCCGTAGGCCTCCCTTTTCTGCTTGAGTTTGGCCAGGAGCTCCCTGTTCATCCAGGCATTTCTGCCTGACTTCCTCTTGGTTGGGATGCATCGCTCCTGAGCTTGGAGGAGGTGATCCTTGAATACTGACCAGCTTTCTTGGGCCCCTCTTCCCTCTAGGGCTTTATCCCATGGTATTCTACCAAGCAGATCCCCCTGAGGAGGCCAAAGTCTGCTCTCCCAAAGTCCAGGGTAGTGAGCTTGCTGTGCACCCTCCTTGCTGCCCTAAGGATCTTAAACTCCACCATTTCATGGTCACTGCAGCCAAGGCTGCCCCTGACTTCCACATTCCCCACCAGCTCCTCCTTGTTGGTGAGAACAAGGTACAGCATCGCACCTCTCCTTGTGGGCTCCTCTATCACTTGGAGGAGGAAGTTGTCATCAATGCATTTCAGGAACCTCCTGGATTGCCTGTGCCCTGCTGCGTTGTCCCTCCAACTGATGTCAGGGTGGTTGAAGCCCCCCATGAGGACAGGGCTTTTGAACATGAGGCTTCTATCTGCCTATAGAGGGCCTCATCCGCTCGCTCGTCCTTGGTCAGGCGGTCTGCCGCAGACTCCCGCTATAATGTTGCCAGTCCCTGCCCTGCCTTTAATCTTGACCCATAAACTCTCTGTGGGCTCCTCATCCAATCCCAGGTGGAGCTCCATGCACTCCAGCTGATATTGACACAGAGGGTGACACCTCCTCCTCATCTCTCCTGCCTTCCTAAAGAGCCTGTATCCTTCTATCTCAATACTCCAGTCATAGGAGCTGTCCCACCATGTCTCCGGGATGCCAATGATATCATAGCCCCGCAGATGTGCGCACATCTCTAGCTCCTCTTGTTTATTCCCCATGCTATGCGCATTTGCATAAAGGCGTTTGAGCTGAACCCCCAATGAAGCTGCACCGCTGCTGCCACGCAGCTCCCTGTTCCGTACCCTCACTGACACAGCAGAGTGAAGGTCCTCGCTAGCACACCATCCACTAACAGCTGAGTTGCCACCCCCAGGCTTTTCACTAGCTAGCCTGGTTTTATCCCCCTCCCCCTTCAAATCTAGTTTAAAGCCCTATCAATGAGCCCTGCTAACTCCTGAGCTAGGATCCTCTTCTCCTTTTGCAACAGGTGTACCCCATCTGTTGCCAGCAGGCCTGGTGCCATGTAAACTGACCCATAATCAAAGAACCCCAAATTTTGAGTGTGACACCAGGCTTAGAGTCAAGTATTGATCTGTTGACTCCTCCTGTTTTTTCCCTCATCTTCCCCTGCAACTGGAGGGATAGAGGAGAACACTACTTGTGCTCCTGATCCCTTAACCTGTCACCCCAGAGCCCTGAAGCCCCTTTTGATTGCCCATGCGGTTTTGTCCCTAACCTCGTACTTTTATCCCTAACCTCGTACTGTTTTGGAAGGCAGTTTCAATACTGAAAGGTATTACTGGACATATTTTTGTACAAGACCACGAGACAGCTATTTTTGTGTTGGGAAGTCCCCAGTTCCTAGACTGTTCTGAAAAGACAGAATTGAATGTTCATCCTAGCTTACATGTTTTCCAAAGTACCTGATCCTGGGTCCTGTAAAAGAAGGGATAGATTTTTGAACTAACCCAGACCCAAATAACCAACCCAGAAAAGGAATCTTTCCAAGCCAGGCATTTCTTCCTTTCTAGAGAGAACGATAGAACAGGTATGTCCTCAAAACACATGAATTGCATTACTTAGTATGGTCCAGCTAGTGCTCCATGGGTCAAACTCAGGCCACAAAATGCTTCCGAGCCCGACAGCTTTGTGTCAGCCAGTCCAGGGAACAATTTTCTTCTGCAAACTCTGTCTAACAGACAATTTTTTCTGCAGCCCACTGTGGTTAGAATGGTGGCAGCTGTTGCTTTTGACCACTGGAAAAAATTGCTGCTGCAGTACAGAGAGGAGGTTGTGTAGTCCACAGAGCACAAGGAAAGGGAAAAATGTTCCAAGCGTCCTGTCTGGCTCTTGCCATTGCTGAGGTGTTGGACCTGACAGTTTAATGAAAGTATGTGCACACATTACAGTTATAAGCATGGTATAAGAAAGTGACTATAAAAGTTCTTCCTGTTTCTTTGTCCTCCATTGTTATTCCTCCTCCTGCCTCTTTCCCCAGCCCCAGTTTCTTGCTGGTTTACCTCCCCATCAAGCGAAAAGCCAGTGTTCAGAGTTTCTTTCCGGTGATGGAAATCTAAAATTAGATCTTAAATATACATTCTAGCTTTTCCAGAATCCATGTACATATATTTTTCTATTCAAAACCTGATTTTCAAGATTTTTCAATGAAAGACTCCAGAATTCAAGAATCCTAGAGAATTATTTTAGGTCACTGAAACTATTTAAATCTCTGTATCTACTTTTATTCAAATTCTTTTTCCATTTATAAGAATATCCTCAAAAAGTAAACAGGCTACTGCACTTAATTAATCTATGTCTTAGCCTGCCTTTTTCCATTTATTTTACTGAAATAAATATTAATCTTCGAATCTTCTGGATTCTAATAGGAAAAACATTAAATTGGAAATTGCCTCCCTCCCAAAAGCTGCCTATTTTAACCAAAAGAATCAAACCCTTAACGTAGTTTTATTCAATACAAGGCGTGATACTAGAAACTGGCTAACTGTCATTTTTATCTCATGTTTAGATGCCCTTGGGAACAACAGAAGCTAAGAATCTTTGCTATTCAACATTTCTGTAGCCAGTTGCTTAACTTCCGAAAGTCAGCAGTCACTATCAGGCATTCGAGATCACTCTGTTTTGTGAAACAATTATTTGGGGACACTCAAATGACTGGAGAAAAAAAAACAAACACCCCACAATTCACAAAGTCCAGCGATCATTCCCCACTGCAGTTACAACAAGTGATGAAAAAAATTAATTACCTCAATACCCAACACTTTATTGCTGCTTAAGAAGGAGGTATCTTTAGTTTCCAAATGCAAATTACAAACAAAGATAAACCTTCTAATTTTTTTTCTAAAGAAAAAAAAACTTCTATCCTCCTTTTCCTTTCTTTCCTTTCTTCATTTTTGTTGGAAAAACCTGTAGGGCAAACAAGGACTGTCAACACAAAATATGGAGAACAGTGAAAATGACCGTACAGAAAGAATGTAAATGTATACTAGGAAAAGACAATACCTGTGCACTTTATTCAACAATAGTAAATTGGTCAATTAATTTGCAACAGCAGGCACCACATGAAGAGAAAGGTTTCTGGATCTTATTTCCTAACTGGTAGTACCCTTCAATCCTAACACAACCTGAACAAAGGCTGTGAAATAGGACAAAAAAACGGTATGTTTTATGTAGTTAGCACACAACTGTCATTTCTCAAAAGTCCACAAGAGGTAACCATCTTCTTCCTTTTACACTCAAATTCAGCTTCACTTTCATTACCACACCATATTTACAATGTGGGCCTCATAATATTTCCACATTTCCTATTAATCTGGTCCTTTGATTATGTTCTTCTGCCCTCCCAATTTCCCCAGTGACGCTCACTGGTCTAGTCCATTTGTCTAGCCTATCAGCCTTCTTCCACACTGGTTTTCTGGGTCCATTTAGAGCTGGTATTCACCACTGAGAAAACAATTTATCCCTTGTTGTAAGACCCTTCGATAGTCCATCTGTACCCGCCTCACACGCTGTGAGACAGTAACACACCTTTTTATCAGGCTACCGAAGACACGCTGCCGGGTCTCGCCTCACACACACCTCGCTGCACAGCCCCACTGCTACCGCCTCAGCCCTCACCCCATTGTTTTCCCGCCCATTCCTCCGGCGGCGCGTCCAGTACTGGGTGCGAGCACGGCACGGCGGCGACCTCGCCTCGCCCGCCCTGCCCGCCTGGAAGCTGCACGCGGCGGAGGGCGGACTGCGGGAAACACGCTGGGAGCTGAGGCCATAAACCCCCACGCGCTGCCAAGTCTCCTGCCCCGCCCGCCGGCTCGGCCGGCCAGCCGGCCC
>Ga0065711_1045923_pt1 | contig 13183 bp, 11 predicted proteins | sample Hoacrofraction12_FD_59098 | JGI IMG/M metagenome (GOLD analysis project Ga0065711, IMG submission 59098) | Hoatzin crop microbial communities from Cojedes, Venezuela - Epithelial fraction 12 v2 (version 2) | ecosystem: Host-associated > Birds > Digestive system > Esophagus > Crop | place... | reverse complement strand
TTTTTCTGGGGACTTTTTCTTTTTTTTTTTTTTCCTGGGGAGGACTGATCTCTATATGAAGGGGAAACTATTATTCTTCAAGATATTGACTTGTTGCTTGTTTTTTTCAGTAGTGAACTGAGCACCAGTGGTCTTCCTTCAGAAGTGGAATATGCTGTGTTGCAGCCTCGCGGCAGGACTTTGGCGCTTAGACGCTGGTGTGTCCGCAGTGTAGTACTAGCAGCAGGCTGTGTTACTGGAGGTGAGAACGCAGCTGAGGTTGTACCTGCTGCTTATCTGTGAGACTTCCCCAAAAGTCACCAGGCTGCAATTGCTTTTTGGAAAAAACAGGGTAACATGGGTGTCATCAAGGCTGTCTCAGTAAAAATACCCCAAAGTGTTTTGGAGTGTTTGGACTCCAACAGTCCTTTTCACTATCCTCAAAATGTGTTAGCACACAGAGGGGTTGTGAACATTAATACTCACCAGGCACTATGTAAATATTAAGTGTATTTAATTTATGTAGCACTTCAAATGCTACATAAATTCAACCTCAAGTCAAAGGCCCTATCCAAAGAATTACAATGAGCTTGGACTTTTTGGCCTGGGGAGAAAGCAAAATACCTTCTTTTTTTGAGAAAAGGGATAAGCTTAACTCAGTGTCCTGTTATTTACTCATGTATTCATATGGCAGAATAAAATATTGAAATGTGTCTGTTTTCAAAAAACTTAACTCCAATTTCCAACTGAATTTGGCCAAGTTGAAAAGAAAATTGTATCTGCCAGAGGACTGCAGTAAGATTTAAAGGTTTTCAAATACCATAAAAAAGAGACTATAGTAAGTGACTAGTGGACCAGTCAGCTGTTTCAATTAAAACTGGGCTGCTTATTGATCTATTGTACAGATTTACCCCCATCTGCAACATTTCAGTAATATTCCCTTCAACCATTGCAGAAAATGGTGCTTGTAAGAGACACTAAAGAATATGGAAGTGGAGAATGGAACTGGTTTATAACTGACATTTTGTACAAAGATTTTTTTTTTCCACACTCTATGTTAAGCACTTTTATGTATTCATACAAAACTGAAAGGGAATATATAGAATTTATAGGATGATACTTTCTGGATGTAAATCTAATAGGTTCACTGATTGTTATTGCTTTAAAAAAACCCAGAAGTCTACAATGTATTAATTCATATCAGATTTTTAAAGGTGTTATGTCTAAAAATGTTCTTGCCACTGAAACCAGTGGGAGCTTTAGTGGCTACATGGTCAAGGTGGGCATTCTCATTGTGAAAGCCAAAGAAAATAGTAATAAGGGATGATGATAAATGTTTTGTGCTGATATGGAAGGGCTGTTGGCAGCTGTGCTGGGTAGCTCTGCTTGTTCCTGAATGGTTTTTTAATTTCTTTTTCTAAGTAATGTGGTGGAGTTAAAACAGTGTCAATGGGAAGCTGGTGCAACTGTTCCTCAGTGGCACCAGCTGTGGTGGAACACCTGTGCTCCAGCTGATCTCAAGGAACCGGAGGCCTGGCTGTTTCACACGGACTGGTGCCCGGAGAGGAGATGATGATGATAATGATGTGCAGTTGGGGATAAGAGCCTGCTTAATTAAAGTTGATGAAGAGCTCTGCCATGGTTGCAAAGGTTGGCAGCAGGTCTGCTGTCTGCTCCTCCAGCTGAGCACCTGCCCTGGGTGGCAGGATGGAGCACCCTGTGATTGTTATTAATAAAAAACAAGAATAAAAACTGCACCTGTGTTGGGTTTTATTGGAAAACAAGGGCTGGGAGCTCGCTGCTAGCACCATGGGTCAAGGGTTTTATCCATGGGGGAGAGAGGTGGAGGCGGCTCTCTCTGGAGAGAGGGGGGAACCTCGCTGTTTTCTCCTTAGATGAGGAAACCGCTTAATTTCCCCTTCATCCCCACCTCATCATGGCGGGGGGGAGAAGCCGCAAGCCCCGAGGGCTGAAAGCCCCCCTACGCCTAAGGCCATGGCTCCCCGCGGCCTTTTAGGCTCCACCCTGTGAGGACCCTGACGCCTACAAATAAAAGCGCGGTGAAAATTCCCCCGGCGCTCGCTCCCCTCCTCAGCCGCCATTTCCCGGCGGGGAGACCCCGCCCGCCGTGGGCGGGGCCGCCAGCCCCGCACCGCCTCCCTATTGGCTGCTGGCGGGGAAGGTGGGGCGCGGCTCGCTCGTCCGGACGTCCTTACTCACCCCCGGGCGGGGCCGGCCTTCCTCGGCGGCGCGGCGATTGGCCGCCAGGCTGGGAGGGGCCTCGGGACGTCACTCCGCCGCAGCTCCGCCATAGGGCAGGGCTGGGCGGGGCGGGGCCTGGCGAGGCGGCTCCCGTCGCGCCGCCGAGGCCGCAGTAGCGCTTGGGCGGCGGCGGAGGTGGAGGTCGGTGGCGGCGATGGGCTCCGCGGTGGCGATGGGCTCCGCGCTGCGCTTTCCCCTCCTGCTCCTCTTGGGGCTCACCGGCCCCGCGGCCACGCTCGCCGGCTACATCGAGGTGGGTGGGGACCGGGGGCGGCCGCCGCGGGCTCCTCAGGCGGGTGAGGCCCCGCTGCGAGGGGGCTCCCCCGGGGCGGGGGTTGTCTGGCGGCGGCTGACGGGGGGAGGGAAGGAGGGAGGCCGCGGGGAAGCGGGCGCAGCCGAGGTGGGACCCTCTCGCCATCTTAGCGGGGTGGTTTCCCGAAGTTACCCGCGTTATCGCCCGGGCTCGGCATGGCGCCGGGCCGCGGGGGTGCAGGCGTGCGTGGGAGGACCCGAGGGGGGTTGACCAGGTGTCCCTGCGAGACCCCCTAAGGGCAGGCGGCGGTGAGTTCGTGTTTTCTCCTTGTTTTCCCCCCCAAAATCCCTCCGGGCAGAGATCGCACGGTTCCGCAGCTGCCTTTCGGGTTGTTTTTTTTTTTTTTTGTGGGGTGGGATTTTTTTGTTTGTTTTTTTCCAGGAGTGACCTCTGCGTTCTTGGCACGGTAGCAGGAGCTGGGAGCTTCGGATTGGTCTGGAAGCTTAGGAGAGCATTAAGAGGGCAGTTTTGTAGAGGAAAGCCGTGGTCGGATGAATCCGTTTGGTCGCGAGCCGCTTGATAGATCCTGAATAAATCTTTGCGTTTGAGCTGCTGCCTTATCTTTCGCAGGGGATGCCTCAGCCGAGTGTAACGGGTGTGCATTTAATATAGAAATCGTGTGGATGCTGTAGTTCATATATATATACACACATATATATATATATGAATAGATATTACATTTGTGTCTCTGCATATGAAAGTAATTGGAGGTGGGATATTTTAACTTTGTCCCTAAAACCAAAAACTTTGTGTAATCGGGCTATCTAAAGGATGAGGTGGGTAGGAAAAATCCTTGTTGGCTTAAAAACTTCGCGCTAGAACTGATCCGTTAGAGCGAAACGGCGTCACCAAGAGCAAAGTGCACGCTGAGCTTCGAACGTGGCCCGTAAATAGAGTTCAATAACCTGAGTGTTGCGTGGAAATGCGAAACGGCTACGTCCGCCTTGTACGGGTTCTGGGTTCTTCAGGGATGGCTGCGGAACGGGCTGGTGGCTGCTTGTGGATGGCTTGATTTGACAGTTAACAGTGAAATTTAACAAGCTTGGTTAAGCAGAACATCTACCTCGCTGCGACGCAAGAATCTGAGGCCCCGAGCCGGCCGTGATTACCAAATGGCAATGAGCTGTAATATTTAGAATCAATGACTTTTGCTTATTCAGCTGCTGCTGAGGAACGCTATTCCACATACCTCGCACCAGTCCTCCCTGTTAAATTTCTAGAAATCAGTGCAACGTGGCGAGAATTGTCTGTGGAAAAACTCGTGCGGAGATTCCCTTGCAGGAAGGAGAACTTGGGAGTGGGTAGGGCTGCCCTGAGGGTGGGCAGCTAACGCCAAGGTCTCGGTGGTCGAGGACTGTCCTGGCTGCTCGGCGTTAAATCCGATCCCGTGCACCTGTTTGGAAACTCATCCGGCTGCGGGGTGGCTTCCTCTGTCACATCCGAGACAAATCGGGCTGCTGAGCGCATCCCTTCTGGGAGCCGCCGCTTACGGACGCGTGCTGCGAAACGCCGAGCTGGAAAATGCTTCTAGCTGTGATTTTTTTTTTTTAATTCCGAAGCCTTGTGTCCAGGATCCCAGGATTCACGGGATCGGTGAAGGGTTTGGCACAGAGGGGGAGAGCGGCGGTGTCACAGCTCGGCACCCCGGGAGGGGCTGGCGGCTCCGCAGAATGAAGGTGCTGACCTCTTCGGAAAGGATTAAGATGAAACCGTTTTCTGCCTCGTTCTTTTCCAGGGTTTCGCGCTCGGGTTGGTTTTACGGGCTGCGGCAGCCTGCCCTTCGCTGGTGCGAGCGTGGGGTTGTGTCGGTGCAGCAGGCGTTCCTCGCTGCCGCTTCATCCCCGCGGCCCAGTTTGCGTCCTCCCAAGGCACGGCGGCAGCCACCTGAGCACAAAATGTCAACTGCGGCCTTTTAACCCTTATTTTTTGCGTTGTCCTCTCCCGTTGTCGTGTCTGTGGGGGACCGCAGCTCTCGCGTCTTTATTGCTGCCTGGTTTTTTTCAAGCACCGTATCTTGTTGCGGAGCTTAGGGAGCAAGATGGGTACTGTCTGTTCTTGCTTTTTATACTGTGATTGTTAACGATACCGGGGTAATGTGGGGAGTAATGAGCCAGGGACTGATCTTTTTTATTTTTTTGTTTTTAATAATCAAGGTGATGCTTGAAAGTATACTGGAGCTAAGGGAAACGCGTAGCTATGTCTGCGTTTATCAGTTTAGTTGGACTGGCACGGTCCCATTAGGTGGATTTTGTTTCGCCTGATTATCTTAGCTACCAGTCCCTGTCCCTAGAACACCCGCTAATCTGCTTGTCGGCTACCAGTTGTTTTTCTTTTCTTTCCTGCACAGAGGCAGGGGAGTGGCGGATTCACTCTGTTTATTTATTTGTTTTAAAAATTATTGGTATGTGAACCTTTGAGTAGGGCGTTCCCAAGGGCTTGTCATCGTTCCCAAAGGCTTGTCGTTGGTGACAGTCAGTCTCCCTTTCAGATGGTCCTGGTTTGATGGCAGATAACCTTTGACAGTCTCTCTTCCCCGTGAAGAGCTTAGTGAAATCACTGTTACCCAGCGATTAATGTTTTTCTTTCCATAGCAGTCTCTGTCCCAGGGTGGTGTCTGGATTCGCTGATGGCTGTGTTTTGCTTGTGAAATCCCCGGGATCTTCAAATAGGATGTTGATCCCGATGGGAAAAAGAAAATAAATCTGTTCTAATTTGATCTGTATTCCAGTGATAATCTACTTCTGCTGTGCCCTCAAGGCCTTGAAAGATGCAAAGTTTCTTTTTTATTGCTTGACCTTTTTGTATAATGAAATCTGAGGCAATGCGGACTCGATATTGCTTTTTTTAATCACGTTTGGTTTTAGCGGTCTTTTTCCAAAGCTGTCCTGAGTGCTTAGGTTTTACCTGTCCGTTTCAAATTACCAGGATTTAGGTTCAGAAGAAAAAAGCAGTGTGTTTTACAGCAGAATTGTGCATTTTGCCTTATTCTTTTTGTTTTGTATGCTTAAATTCTCACTGACAAAAATACCAGTCCTGTGCCATTTCTGCAGACCTTGGGGACTTCTAATTGCCTGCTGCATTGAACAAAGAACTCCACCTAGGGGAAATTTCCACTTCTGTGTTGAAGTCCTGAGCAGAAACAGCTCAGGAAAATTCCAGTCTTAAGCAAGTGGCCTTCAGTTCGCTTTCGGTTCCTAAAACTTCACTTCTCAGTGTCAGGAAACACGCTTGCATGTGAAAGCGGTGTTGCGCAGTGCCTCTTCAGAGCCTCGGCGAAAGCCGCTCTGAAGCGGGGACGCGTGCGAGGGAACCGGGCGAAGCAGATGGACACTGGATACTGCAGGGAGGCGCTGGAATTTCTGCTGCGTTGTAGAATGCCCCGTGAAGGTAAGCGCTGCTCTTTGGAGGAGGCCTGCGGCTCTCCTTGCTTCACACGCGAAATGTTGATGACCTCTCTTGAATGTTTTTTAGGCATCGATATCTCTACCAGGGATTAAAGGAGTTGTTAATATGTCCGGTGCGTCGTCTGAGAGTTATCCAGAACCTGTTCTGTAGGTGGCTTTAGCTGGATGTGAGCTTTATCAGTACCTCCTGCTCCTCCTTCAGCACCTTACGGTGCGAGGAAGGATTAGTGCAGCTTCTGTGTTCTGTAGACCGGTTATGCTCCTCTGTAGATGTTGCTTGTAAAAATTCTGCCTTTGCTTTTTTGCTATGCGTGTGTCTTTTGGAGGCGTATGGACTCGATCTCGTAAACAGAAGTCATTTTGGCTGTGGCATCTGCTTCTACAGAGTTACTTACACCAGAACCTTGTTCTTCAGTTGAAAATAGAAGAGAAATACCCTATCCCCATCTACCTCTTTCTTGTTGGAACAACAGAGCCTTCACCTCTGTTTCGACACTTTGGCATTTCTGATTTTCTCGTTAGCTGCTGAGGTTTGCTGAATTGACGTCATCCTTCAGATGCTCGCTCTCGTGCTACTTATGGGCAGTGAAACTTGGTGTCATTGATTTTCAGTTCATGCAGTCAGCACCTCTGAAACATGTTGTTAATTTAGGGTGATGCTCGCTCTTAATTGGAATGCTTCAAATACTTGCACTGGCCTAGAAACCATGCTGGTAAGGCTTTTAATTCGGGGCTGTATTTGACAATTGCCCCTTTTTTTCTCCAAAAGTGTTGTCTACCCCCGTAATGGGCATCTTTTGCATTCTCTGCTAGCAGCGAGTTGGTCACGGGCAAATGGCGTGTCCTGTCTTGGGTTTCACCTTAGTGTCCACCTAAATGGAGTCTGTGGGGCACTTTGGCTATATTAATTTTGTACTTTCCATTCCGATATTTTAGTTTTCAGCTTTTTGCTGTAGGTGCCAGTAAGTCTCAGATTTCTGGGGTGAGGGAAAGGAAACGGATTGACAACATTGTGCAAAGTCTCCAAGTGACTCTTCCATATATATATATATTTATTGTATGCTCACCAGTGTGAGTTATAAAGCAGTAAGAAGGAAGATGTGAACAGAGTAAATTGTCCAGTTTCTCTTCCTTGTAGATTGACCAAAATGCCATGCTTATTTTTTTTTTTTCCTCTGGTTTAGGAGGGCTGGTGACTCCTCATTGGATACAGTAGGCTGAAAGGTAGTTTTTGCTTGTTACTACTGTGTGTAAATAGGGCATGTTGTACTTCAGGTTGGGTGCTATAGGGGACAGAAGCAAAGGAACTGAGAGGCAGAGCACAAGGAAATACGAATTTTGGGAGAAATAGTTTGGCTAGGGTTTTTTTAGAGTAATTTCTTAACGTTAGATTTGCACTTCTTTTGATTTATGAATCCCTGCAGCTGTAAGCAGGGATATACTCCACATGTAGATCTTGTGTGTGGATAACATGTTTGGTTTTTTTTAACTTGTTCAGTGCTAGATTTACTACTTTCGCCCCCGTCTGCCTGCTCAGTTGGAGTTAAATACATATTTCTGGCTGTGCTTTCTCTGAGCTCTACTACCTCCTGTGAGAACATGGAAAACCCACATGCAAAAGAGGCCAGAAGTCCAATTCACCTTCTAGCAAGGCTTAAAAGGGTCGATAACTTCTCATGCTTGCTCCACAGTCTGGTTGGGTTGACGTTCAAAATGCCAAACTTCGTCTGTATGTGCATTTGTGGAAGTTTGAAGTTCCGACTCGCCGATGAACGATCAAAACACTGATGTTCTGCAGATGGTGTTAGACTAATCTTTCCAGCAGCAAAACACAGCCTGCTGGGCTTTACGTCATCGGGTGTCCACCTGGTCAGAAGCGCGTGCGGCTAAGCCGCTTACCAGCGCTTCGTTTTGAAGCATTACAGCGGGTGTTTCGTATGCAGCCAGCGGGGAAAAGAGCATGCTCGTTATTTTTGGGAGATCGACCCATATAGGTATTAAATTGAGTTACAGCGTTGCGTTGTCATATTTCATGCTGTCAGCAGCGACCACGTTCTTCTCTAAATTTATACATTGCTGATAATAATTTTGGTTTATGTCTTTAGCAGCGTGCTGGTCGCTCTCAACTCGTGTGAAGAGTCAAATGTTGCCGCTCTCCGTGGCATTCGATGTTTTATTTCGCTTTCCGTTTTTCTTGGCAACTCCGGAAAGTCAAATCACGTGTTGGTTCTCTGTGTTCCGTAAGGGAGAGAACTGACGGATGAGGCCTTTTGGTTTTTTGCCAGAGGCAGACCTGGTTCCTGAGCCTGTGTGTCTGTGTTTTTGCATCTGTTTTAGAGATCAAGGCTCAATCTCTCCTGGCCAAACAGGCACTGTAGTCTGTGAGGACTGCTGCTCCTGTTGGGCTGCCACGATGTGGGTGTGCTGGCTGCAGGGATGATGGCTTCACTTGGGGTGGGTTTTCCCCTGCAGTCTTTAGCTGAAGATGACTCTCTTAGGCCTTGCAATAACATCTTTTAGCAGTGGTTTGGGGGAGGGCTTAGTCCTCAAGCCTCCGGAACAGTGCCTGGCTACAGAGTTTAAATTCGTCTTCACGGGTGCCTTTCTGGGGGACTCCTCCTCCAAACCCCTGGAAATTTCCCCAGTTATTTCAACTGCTCGGGTTTGCTGTGCAGGTGGGTGGTATGGCAGGTCGTGGTGGCTGGGCGAGCCCTGCGGTTTGTGAAGCGGGGTCTGAAGTTGTTCTTCCCTGTGGTGCCTGAGCTTCGGAGGAGTTTAGAGGAGATGGAATCAATAATTGTTTGGCTCGGGTGGCTTTTCTGTGTTTTGAGACTAACTGAAAATCATTATGAAATGATGATTCCGAGTTCAAGTTTTTCAAGTCACCAGACGTGAAGGGCTTAAAAATTGCCTGCGTGACTGAGATGTAGCCTGGAAAAACCCTCTCAGAACCACAGAAGGTGGGCTCTTCTTTCCCAGTTACCGTGGTAAGGCTACGTGTGTCTTAGCTCTGGGGCAGGGCACTGAGTCATCCACGGAGTTATGGTTCACTTATTTACGGTGTGACTAATCCGTGGTATCATGCAGAGGTGCAGCGTGGATGGTAACTGCTTCAGCACTCGGATTCCAGCCTTTGGCTCAGCGACAGGGATGCATTTAAGTAATTTCATACAGTAAGCTTCTCGCTAACAAAATCACAACGTTCAGAAGTGTCTTTTGATTCAGGTCAAGGACAGAGAGAGATGGACAGATGCACACCAGTGCACAGAGACGGCTGGGGCCGTGGTTCCTCCTTACTGTAGCAGTAGGTTGGTACATAGTGAAGTATCCATTTCAGAGTAGCTAATTATCATCTCCTTACTGACAACTTCATGTTTAAATGAAAGTAGTGTTGCATCTTGAAAGTTCCCTTACTCATTTAGGTCTTTTCTTCCAACAAGCGTTTGCTGCTTAGGTTATATTTTCAAATGTCGGAGATGTTCTGAGGTGTGGGTCAGTGTTTTCATTTTTTTTTTAATTCTTGCAGCAATGAGAGTTTTATTATTTTGTTAACTCTCTGCCAGAACAGGGGCTTGCATTTTCTCACATGGGTGCTGTGCTTGGGTTCTTTAATTTGCCACCTCAAAGCACTAAAATAGGCAGCGAGGAGACCTCGAAAATCATCATCTGATGATGATGTTGTTGTAGAGATGAAACCGGTTTGGTAAACTGCTTGGTATTTTCCACGAGTTGTCCTATGCTAACTTCAATACTGAGATGCTGAAATCGAAAGCTGAATGTTTGGTATTTTTTCATCTTTTCTTTAGAGGCTCTTATGGTATTTTTAGCTCCAGCTCGCTGCCAAAAGCTTTGTCCCTTTTGTTTTGGGTTTTGGGTGGATGAATCCCACCAGTTATGATGTCATGGCGTAGTGACAGCAACAAAAAGAAAAATCTTACCGATACCATCTGTTACAATCAACATTATGCACTCATGTTAGATGTCCAGCGGATTTGGATCGCATATTCGCAGCAGAAGCTGGTCTCTGCGTGGACGTACGGTAACCTCCAGCATAAAGCTTTTAATGCCAGATTCTCTGTATGGTTTTGGACTTGACCTGACACGTTGCCAGGTCTAAGTTAAATAGTAAGAGGGGGTTTATCAGTGTCTAATCTTTCCCCATTCATACTGGGACTAGTAACTTGCCAAAAATGGTCCTAGAGGAATCTGTATGAATGAGTATAATTCACTAATACCAAACGCTTTTGACTTCTTGTGCTGGTAGTCTGACAATAATTGTGGCCTGAAATAGAGAGGGGCAGATTTGCTTTAATCTGCTAAGTATTGCTCTCAAAAGATTAAATGCAAAATGTTGGTTCAGACCTGTGGTTTGAGTTCCCAGTGCGTATATCGGCGTTTGAACGCGAGTCTTTCTCTGCATAATTTATCAAAGCTCTTGCTGAAAAAATTGAATTCGATGTCTGGTTTGTTTTACGCAGCAAGATCCCATATGCGTTTAGAAACCCGAAAGAATGAAACGGTGTCAGGCTCCAAGGTGAGCGCGTTAGCCTGCGTGATGGGCTTGGCCAGAGATGAGTTCTGGCCTGCAGGGTACGGCAGGGCTCGTGCGCATCCTTCGGTGTTGCTGCCTGCCAGGAGAAAGGGAAACGGAGAAATTGTTGAGGGTGGGCTTTATCCGTGGAAACCAGTTATTACTCTTGAACGGAGCAGGATGCTCGCAGCTCCCGTTTGGACTGTTGGAAAAAGATTAAGTGCCTCTAAGTAGTCCGAGTTGCAGGCTTTCAGATAACTACTTCGTTTCCAGAGTCTTTAAGTAGAGCCTTGTAGCCTCAGCACTGGAAACGTCAAGCAGTGGAGAAGGTGGTTGTTGTGTTTTTTTCTTGGTAGCCAGCCAGAAAAGTTGGGACTTTTGCGTTTGTGGTGTATGGGTGTGTTAGAGCTCAGCTTTCGGATATGAATGTACGTGGTGCTGCAGACCTGCCTGGGCAGGAGCCAGGCCCCAGAAGGAGCCGAGTGAATTCTTGATGGGGATCGAGAGATGAAGTTTGGGTGTTCCTGTGGATGGGTGAAGCTTGAGCCTGGGGCAGAGCGTCATGTCGCAGCAAAAGAGACTCACTGGAGGCTTTTAAAACAGGGGGGAAAAAAAGTGTTCCTGCCCCCGTCACTCCTGATGAATGCTGTCTTGTTCAAATTGCATCAATACTTGCTGTGCAACAAAGCTAGTCAGTATGTGGAGATTCTGTTCAGGGCAGCAGCTGCTTTCTCGGAAGCAATTTACCAATAACAGAGGCGGGAGATGAATGGCCCTGCCAGAGCGCAGGCTGGATGCAATGTAATATTTTGCACTGCTGTGTCCCTGCGTTGTCCGCAGCTGGCTCTGTGGCCTGAATCACAGCTCGTGATTTGCTTGGCTTCCTCACCTTCTGGCCACGGGCTTACGCTTTTGCTTTTATCGGTCCTTACGTTGTACGTGTGTACAAGATACATTTGAGTTTGTGGATAAGAACTTGCACTAAGCACAAGAGCTGGAATCCATTGCCTACGTTTGAACCCACAGTACTATGTTTCATGCTAGTGTTTCAGATAAATTAATCCTTCATTTCCAGTGCTTGCATCTTGCTTCAGAATGTCTTCGTTTCTCAGGTTAAGAGACAAAGAAACATCAACCAGCTGATCACCTCGAAGTCCTTTTGCCTTCTCTCCTTGTCCGCCAGGTCCTTTGCTCAGCAACGTGGCTCCAAGGAAGACTGAGGAGAAGAGCTGGATTCCTAATGTAGCAGGGCTCTTACATTGGCAGGAAATCTTACGTCAGATTTGCTTGAGTGTAAAATCTGCAATACAGACAAGAGGCATTTTGAAGTTTAGGCTGGAATTCCTAGGTCTGGGTGGATTTGTTGCGCTCAATTACATGGAGCAAGCTTCTGCAACTTGCCTCGCATGGGAATTAGCGTGATGAGAAGAACACTTTTCAAAGTATGACCGTATGGGAGGTTTTGCACGGGGCATCCATAGCGTGTTAATTCCCTCTTTGGTTGCAAGGCGCTGACTAGAATGCGGCATTGTAGTCCCTTGGTAATAGATGCTGATGTGTTTCAAGAACATTACTGTTCTGCACTGGCCAGTGTCGTACTTCGTAGCTGCGTGTATGCAAACAGCTAAACTGGTTGCTCTAGAGAAGAATACTACAAAGATACCCACAAAACTTTGGGCTGCAGGCTTCGTCTGTGCTGTAAAAGAAGCGAGGACCACTGCTTTCAAAGACTGAAAATGGCCTTTTCCTTCAGGCAGAAGCAAAGATGACTTCATTTTCCTTGCTGTCCTTGGGTTCAGTTTGGCTTTTCATGTTTCCTGCCACTGTCTGTAAAGATTTTTGCGAAAAGTTAAATCGTTATTCCCCATTACGTACGTGGCTGATAGCTTTACTCATACTGTTCTGTTATTTTATTTAATAGTCTGTGATTATTACATTTATTTTGATCGTATAACTGAGGGCATAACAAACATTTAGCTACAGCTGGCAGCAAAGTTAACTGTCTCAGATGGGCTTAATGTGCACAGCTGTTGGTAGCTAAACCTTCAGCAGCTATTCCCCTGGTGTTGCTTTTGAGATGCAGTGCCACTTACGCAGTTATTCGTTTATTTTATTTTTTAAGAGGATGCTGCTGACCTGCCTGTAAGCTGCTTCTCGTGCCTTCAAAGGGGGCTGGTAGGTTTTTACTGTGTGTAGCAGCTAGCTTTACTCCAGATCAACTAAAGCAGAGATTTTTGTTTTGTAATATTTGCCTTGGAATGACTTCTGTGCTTTGGAATATCTTCTCAAATACATCTCTGAGCAGCATCCGTCGAACAAGATGTGTCCACATCACATCTAGGATGACGTTCTTCAGCAGCGAAGAGGATTAAAACAGTCATTAAGCTGCAAAATACACCACATGCCATGTAGAGTACAAAATAAAGATACAGATGGAACATGCTGGAGTGGTACAGTCTGTTGGAATGCATCAGGACGTGAACATCTTTAACTCGAGCCAGATTTCAAATGCTCATATTGCAGGAAGATGAAACCGGGGCTGCGTTTGCACGTGGAAACGCTCAGCCGGTTGTTGTCTGCACGCACACCTCCTTGCTTGCTTCTCTCCTGGATGTGAGTAGATGGTTGGTCCCCTCTGCAACACCTTGGCTCCCGAGCGAAACGTAAGATCGTGTGCTTAGCAGTAGTTGTTAG
>Ga0065711_1045936_pt1 | contig 13184 bp, 18 predicted proteins | sample Hoacrofraction12_FD_59098 | JGI IMG/M metagenome (GOLD analysis project Ga0065711, IMG submission 59098) | Hoatzin crop microbial communities from Cojedes, Venezuela - Epithelial fraction 12 v2 (version 2) | ecosystem: Host-associated > Birds > Digestive system > Esophagus > Crop | place... | reverse complement strand
TCCACAACCTCCCTGGGCAGCCTGTTCCAGTGCTCCGTCACCCTCAGAGGGAAGAAGTTCTTCCTCCTGTTCAGCTGGAGCTTCCTCTGCTTCAGTTTGTGCCCGTTGCCCCTTGTCCTGTTGCTGGGCACCACAGGAAAGAGTCTGGCCCCGTCCTCCTGACCCCCACCCTGCAGATATTTAGAGGTATTTCTAAGGTGCCCTCTCAGCCTTCTCTTCTCCAGGCTGAACAAGTCCAGATCCCTCAGCCTCTCCTCGTAGGAGAGATGTTCCAGTCCCCTCACCATCCTTGTAGCCCTCCGCTGGACTCTCTCCAGTAGCTCCTCATCTTTCTTGAACTGGGGAGCCCAGAACTGGACACAGCACTCCAGATGGGGTCTCACTAGGGCAGCGTAAAGGGGAAGGAGAACCTCCCTCAGCCTACTGGCCACACTCTTCCACGCTCATCTTGCACTGCAGATGAGCAGCCCTCTGCCAAGGGGGTGGTTCCCTGACACCCCGCATTAATTCTCCAGACAGACTAATAATAAGGTTTATTATTAAATAATGAGGCATGGACACATCATTATCAGGTAATCATTTCTTACAAAATAGGATTTCCATTCCAGTGCGGTGTCTCAAGCACTTTTCCCCAGGCGATCTCCCAGTGCTTCGTGCAGGGGTCAGTGTCATTGCACCCTGCATGTGGGTGGGGAAACTGAGGCACAGGGTGGAGGAGTGCAGTAACAGCATCACAGGGAGAAGCTGGGCAGTCAGCAGCACAGTCAGGGCACTATGCCCTGGTCATAACCCCAGAGGAAGGGGTGGGATGCCATCAGCTCCTCTGCCCCAGACTGCTCACCCCTTTCCAACCCCAAGAAGTTCTTATTTGTTCCCCTGAAATGTTCTGGCTGATCTCAAAGCTGCCTTGGTGGCACTGCTGGCTGCATTTGTCCTACCTGATGCTCAGCCATGCAGAAGGAACCTTCCTTCAGGGGCATGGAAACCGTTCACTAGCTCTCATCCCCTCTGTCACCTCCTGCGGGCAATGGCAAGGGACGTCCCACTCCTGCGCCTGCTCACGAACATGTTGGGGCACCCGTGAAGGCGTCGTGGCCCTCAGGGCACATTCCTGAGTGACGGGGCTGCGAGCAGCACCCACGGGGACAGGGACTGGGTCAGGAGGACAAAGGTGGTGGTGAAGGTGCAGGCGCTGCGTTGGGGTCCAGAGCCGGGCAAAATGCAATGGGGGGCCCCAGAACCACCGGGCAGCTCGGGCAGGGGGGTGACCAGCTGCCCCCACTTCCCCCTGCCCTGAGAACAGGTGAGGATGGTCCCAAACTTCAGCTGTGCATCTCAGATGTCATTTCCCCTCCCAAAGCAGGGTGGATGGGACGAGGGGCTGAGACTCCCCTAGGTGGGACTGGTCCCAAAGAGAGCAAAGCTGGGAGCTGCGTGGGGCTAAGCGGTGCCTAACCTATTTGGCATGGGTGAAAACGAGCTGCCAGACGTTAAACCTCAGGAGCTAGACACAGGGACGAGGAAACATCACCCTGCCAAGGCACAGGGCTCTAGCAAGGAGAGCAGGGTAGGATCCCAAATCTGCACCCTTACACAGTTGAGACCTTTGGCTTAGCTCCCAGCCCCAGTCCCACGCACCGCTGCCTGTCTCTGGCTGCCCGGGGCAGGAGGGGTGGCCTGTGACACGGGGAGGATGGCCACAACCCCGGGGAGCTCCGAGAGAGAGGTGAGGGAGGGCAAAGCTGGGACTGCCTGGGGAATGAGCTGGTGTCCATTCTCACCCCGTCACTCCGCAGGGAGGGGAGCACTGGCTGACGGGAGGAGAAGGGGAGCTCGTGGAGGCTGGGGTCGATCTCGCCGTCCTCTGGGTTCCCTGCGCTTGTTACCCGGTAGCCAGAGGCTCACAACTTTGGGATGAGTTTCTACTCCAGGGTGGCTGCACAATGTACCTTGATGACCTTGACAGCCAGCCAGGAGCCTGGGGACCTCCAAAAGCCCCGAAGCCTGGCAGCATGATCCTCCAATGCACAAAGCCTTTCGCTGTCCACGGGGTCTGGGTTCCTGGGTGCCTCGGTCACAGCCCACCAGGAGCTGGGATGGAGGGGAGGGACCAGCACAGCCCCAACACTCCCTACACACACTGTCACAGGGTGCAGGAGGAGCAACCACACTCTCTGCTAAGACACTGGAGGAACCCAGTAGCAGGGTTTGACCTGCCACTTTTTAACTAAAAGAGGCAGAAAATGTCAGCGATGACACTGTGAGCACCTGGACATCTGCAGAAAGGTCTGACAGTCCATTCAGTCCCTGGCACCTGGAGCTGTTTGTGGACTTTATCACGGCATATTTGAAGAGAGGTCCCAGCCCTAGCTCTGTCCCAGCATCAGTGACACCTCGCCAGTACCTGAGCTGATCCCATCCCCACTACGAGTCCCTCTTCACCAGCAGCAGCCAAGGGAGCACAGCTGCCAGCATGGCCACAGTCAAGATGAGGAGGATGGCGAGGGCGATGGGTGACTGGCAGCATTTCAGCCCCAGGGCCGAGCTGGATGACACTGTGCTCTGTGTTTCTGCTCTGCTTCTCCTCCCCAGGGAGCCGCAGTCCGCATCCATCAGTGGCATCCCATGGTCACTGATGACAAAGATGTGGGGTTCCCGTGCCATCTCTCCCGGGACCCCCTGTGAGTCCTTGGGGCTGTTCACCGCGCTGCAGCACCGGTCAAAGCTCTGCACTGGCATCACAAAATGGCTGGGCACCACCAAGGTGTTGCTGGCCTCTGTTTTGGTTAGATGGGACAAGGAGGAAGGTGATAGAGGCATCTCCAATGTCCAGGAGTTGGTGCTTGCCTTGGGTGGCCATAAAGCCTTCTTCTTGCTGAGGAAAGTCACGTAGCGGCAGACGGGGCAGATGATGCTGCTCTGGACCTGGCCATCTAGCTGGGCAGAGAGCAGGCACTTCACCAGGCAGTCGTGGCAGAAGGTGTGCCCACAGCTGAGCTTGCGGTTCGTGGCTTCCAGCGGGTGAAACTTCTCGTAGCACACGGGGCACTCGGCCAGGGAACCCTCCTTGTTGGATGAGGTCTCAGACATCCCTGCTTTGATGGCCACTGGCACTCCCCAGCTGTGAGGAAGAGGTGTGATGGGTTAATAAGGGTCACAGCTGCAACGATTAACATGATCCATCTCTTCAACTCTCCTCCTACTCCCTGTTCTCTTGCCTTTTCCCTCTTGACCTTAACAGATTGGGTGGATGGCTACTAGGCATGGTCTCAACAACGCAGGGCATTTTCAGGAGCATTAAGACTCTCAGTGCAGCCCTTGGGGCAAGAAAGAGATGATGGGAGGACCTTAGCTCCAGAGCCACTGGAGGCAACAATCTCTGGCTGCAAAATCACACAAAGGCATGAGCCCCTGGATGGAGCTGTGTCTCCCTGCCCAGGGCCTGGTACAGATAAAGCAGTTTCAGCTTGTGTGCACGAGTGCCTCTGTGCTCTGCTGCCAGCTCCAGCTACGCGGGAGGTGGGAACTCCCATCCCACAAAGGAACCTGCCAAGGAAAGGGAGATGCTCCCATTCCAGGGGACTCAGAGGGGCTGAGAGGAGCAGGGGAGGTCAGGTCAGTGGGGCGGGCAGGAGCAGGGGATGGACAGGGATGGAGAGGGAGCGTGCCATCCTCAGGGGAGGCAGTGACCACCCATGCCAGGCTCCTTGCAGGCAGCTGGAGGATGAGCCATTCTGCTGACCAGCCCACCACCATCTCCAGGTCTTGCTCCTCAGACAGGAGCATGGTGCGGGCAGCAAGCCTCAGAAGCTGGCGTCTCCTGTTAGTCAGAGCGGGCAGGGCAGAGCCCAGCCGACTCGCCTGGCCCCCGCCCTGGCCCGAGGTGTGAGGGCAAGCGCGGGGCTGCTGTGATCCCCAGACCTGCATCTGGGCTGGGTCTGAAGTTCTCCCATGCATTTCTCAGGGCAGGTAGAATTCATGTGGTGGCTTCAGGGAAGGGAGAAGAGAGAAGGGAGAAGGGGCAGGGGAGAAGGGGTGCTCAGCTCAGCTCCCTTCTCTTAGACTAGTTCAGGAGCTGGAGTTTCATAAAACTGGCAGGTTTTCCAGCTCTTCCACCATTTTCAGACCCAACTCAACTTGCACCCCTTTTCTCAAGCATGATTTCACTCATGGGCATCCTCACAGTCATTTCTGGAGGTCTTGCCATCCCTTCCTTGGCTTCCCTTCTCTTGCGTGGCAGCCATCCCCTACACCAGGATGGCCACACAAATGCAAAAAAACCTTCCCTTCCCCATGCAAGAGAAGCAAAATTCAGGCTCCTGCTCTGGTTTAGGGGGGATCAGGGACTCGATGCTCCCTTAGATTACTGCAGAAGGAGACCCTAACCCCACGCCCCAGCTCCTCCATGCCCCAAAGCCCCCTTACCTGCTGCAGAGCTCCAGGACAGGGGACCCTCCATGCACTCCACCGCTGTCCCCAGGAGCGGGGCTGGCCGTGCCCCAGCCCCAGCAGCGAGCACCAGGCGGGGACAGGACCAGGACGCCTATATAACACAGAGGTGTTGGCTGCGTGTTTCATGCGGGCACATTGCGCAAAAGCTGGAGCAGGGACAGGGACAGCTCCCGGGGAGTGAATGCGGAGGAACTCGTTTGGGTTTTAAAGGCCTGATGTTCACCTGGTTGGCCAGCGAGTGGGTGAGGAACCGGCGTCAGGCATCAGAGGGCAGGGACAGGAGGCATGGTCCTGCCTGCTTTCCCTCATGTAATGGGAAGATGTAGCTGGGTCCATCCCTGGGGTCAAACCCCAACAGAACTGGTGCTAAAGGGGATGCTGGGACCCCAAAACCCTTCTGCTGCTGCAAAGCAGGGTGAGATGCAGCATCCTGCACCAGGGCTGGGCTCCTGCCAAACACTTCTCACCTCCACCCTCCTCAACTCCCATCCCTTGCCCTGGCAACATCTTTGTCCCTGTGTCCCCTGCTCTCCTCATCCCTCAAATGCTCATCACTCCAGCGCTACACTCACCATCTTACACTGCTGGATGCTCACCCAAGCCCCGGTGTGGCACTGTACAGCCCAAGAAATACACTTGAGCAGGCTCGAGGACCATTGTCACCTTGCACCTGATCTGGGGGCATTTCCAGCATCTCTAGCAACGATGGTCCAGGTAGCAGCAGGAGCTCTGTGGGCTCAGGGAAGGCAGAAGCCCTGTCCTTGGCCATCTCAGCAGCTACAGGTGGCTCGTGAGTCAATTTTTGGCCACGTGAGGGCTGGAAAACCACACAGAGAAGGTTCCCTGTGGCCTTACCCAAGTCCCAGGGTGCTGCCCATCCGTCATTTGACCCCCAGGCAAGAAGCTGAGAGTCATCTTCCCTACAAAGCCTTACAAAATCTGCCATCAGGGTAGATCACTCCTGCTTCAATCTCAACTCTTTCCAGACACCTCTTCCACTTCCCAGCAAGGCCAGTGGTCACAAGGCTGCCATCCCATGCTCAGGCTTGCTGAGCAGCTCCACAGGGACCTGGGCACCACTTGCCACATCCAGAGGAGGTCCCCAGAGCAGGTGTGGTGACCACAAGGCACCATGTTTGCACACCTTCCCCAATTCTGGCTGTGGCAGCGCATCCACAGGACTTGAATTTGCACCAGTAAGGGGACAGAATACCCTGAAAAGCCTGGGGTGTCCATCATGGACAGCCTTCAGGAGGAACTTGGATATAAGGGGGAGTCTTGCCTTGGGGCAGAGAGATGCTCTGCGCAAGCATTCCCAGCCCTGTGCTCCTCCAGCCTCAAGAAGATGCCCAGGGCTCTGCAGGATCTATGGGGCAGGCAGAAGGGGAGATGCACCCCTGGTACCCAAAACCCAATGAGATGGCCCCTGGAGTCTCTCCGTGGGCAGGAGGGGTAGTTTCACGTGGCCAGGTGCCACGGCAGGGCACAGGGCTGCAGGCGTGGGCAGCAGTATCAGTCGCTCACGGGTGCAGTGGTTGCAGTGGTTACAACACAGGGCTGGTTTCTGGAAGGAGAAGGGTGGCTGCAGCCCCGCCAGGACACCCCATGTGCTGGGGCAGCTTTCAGAACGCATCTTCTTCTGCAGAGAGCAGAGGGCACCCACGGGTGGGAGGCTTGCGCCCCAGCGGAAACCCCTTGAGCCATGAAGCCCTGTCCCTCACTGGAAGGAGACCCAGAGCATGTCAACACCTTCCACACCTCTGCTTAGGATTGAGGACCAAGCCACTCCACTTGTTATCCCAGTTTTCTTGGGATGGTCAGAAACTGAGGCTGAAACCTCTCCAGACAGATTATACAGTCACCCCTGGGGTAGGCGTCCCTATCTCCTGGCCCCTCCTTGAAGCTCCTGGAGGTTCCAGGGCTGCTTTGGACCTACTGAGATCGTCAGCGCTGAACAAGTGATCTGGGCCAGTGAGAGCAGATCTGGGGCAGCCGAGCACCTCCCTAGCTTCAGTTTGCTCTCTACTAGCACCGAGGTGGGGTGGAAATTCCTGTTTCCCATACTTTGAATGCTCTCTGCTGTTGGAAACTATGACCTCATGCCTCTGCACATAGGCACTGGAAAAACAAGTCTGCCTCCCTTTGCTGCTTTGACCACACCAAAACCAAAGGGATTTTGGCATATCATGGCCCCGGCTCTGTCAGCAGTTTCATTCTCTCCCTGGCACGGCTTTTCTCGGTACCTTTGCCCCACTTTCATGTGTGGTAGCATCTTCCCTGAGGACAGGACTGAGTCTGCCAGTGCCTGAAGGACAAGAAACCAGGTTCAGGGGCAAAGCGAGTCCTGAAATGCTGCCTGTGTTTTTTTCTCGGGCTTGAAGAAGTGAAGCACTCGGCCAGTGTTAGAGCCCCCTCCAACCCAATGCAGGGCCAAGAGCTCCAGGATCCTTTTATCCAAGCAAGAAGGTGGCACCAGGCTCAGCTCTTCTCCAGGGACCACGGCTGAGACCTTCCATGTTCTGGCTTCCGTGGATTCCAGTGAACAAGGCACATTTCTGACCCAGAGCAGGACACAGCCCTCGCTGCAGGGTCGGGGTGGCCAGGCTCCCTTCCCTGAAATCGCAGCGGCGTTTGGGCAGAGATTTGCAGGTTTTGGCAAGGACAAGAGGCTGCTGCAGAGACAGCCCTTGTCTTCCACAGCATCACCCAAATGTGAGGCTTTACAGAAATTTCTGCTCAATCCTTTCTCCTCCCACCTCTTCCCAGCCTCAGCTCAAACACAGCAAGCTGTTGGCATTGGTGGGAATGGAGTGAAGGAAGGGGGAGGCAAAGTAAATCCACGTTTGATCCCAGCCCGGGGAGATATTCCTGGGTGGGGAAGAAGCTTAATGAAGCAAAATTACTTTCCCAAGGCTGCACTGTGCTGGTGGAGGGTCCAAGGGTCCTGGCCCCTGTCTGACTTCTATCCAGTCCCATGCTGTCAAAAAAAACTCATATAGCTGGAAAATATGGACGAGCTCAGGGGCACCCAAGGTCCTTGGGTGCCCCTGAGCTCGCCCGTCTTTTCCCACGCTTGCTCTTCTTGAATTCAGAGTGGGAGAATCAGTGTCTTTTCCTTCTGGGTGTCTCCATTTCGCCCATCAGACACCTGGCAGGATGGAGACCCACCACCAGGATGCCAATTTAGCCAAGATGGCCCAAAATATATAACAGAAGCTCTTCTTTTAGCTTTTTCCTTGGTACTTTTTGCCGTGCCCAGGAGGTGGTGCTCTGGGATGTGATTTGGGCACTCTAAAGAAAACAAAAATCCAGGGTGCATTGAAAAAAAGCCCTGAGCCTGCCTCTCCAGGGATGCCAAGGTCTGGAGCTGGTGGTCCCCACCAGCTGGGATGCTGCCTCTTCCCCACCAGAATGATGGGGTCTGCTCATCCTCTTGCCAATCAGAAATTTAGGGCCAGCCATTTGATGGGACGAAAATTTATCAAACACCAAGGAATAGCTGGGAATGTCCCCAAACCCTTCTCTGTTTTCCTGCCAGACGCTGCAGGCTTTGCAAAGGGACCTACATGATACCTGAGCATCACTGCTCCGACCTGCCCCTGCCTCCCTGCTGCTGGCAACAAACCACCCCGGGAACGACCCCGAGCCTGGCGTTAGCCCTCGGAGCCCTGTTCTAACACCAAATATTGGGGATTTGTCCCATCCAGTCCATGCAAAGCCACACAGTCCCACGGTGCGTGGGGTTTTCCCATGCCTGGGAGGGCAACTGCAGTCTCTAGGGGCTCCTACAACACTTCTTTCCCCGCCCCAGAGATGCCCTCCACCAAGCAGAGGGTCAGCTCGCCGCAGGAGCTGCCTCGAGTGAGTCTGGGGGCAGCCCAAACGCAATCACCTGAGGTCATGAGCAAGACCGGGGCTGCACGACCCCCCCTGGATGTGGTCGTAAGACCCGGCCCACGTCCTCCTCCTCTGGCCCAGGGCTGGCTCCCCAGGTGCCTCCCCATCTCCCTGGCCCTGTCCCGCCTCACATCCCACCCTGGCCTCTCCACGGTGCTGGGTAACAGCAGGAGGGACTTGCCACGATGGTGATCCGTGGCATCATGTGCGTAATGGAGAAACAATACGGCTTTGAAGCGAGTGGGCAGATGCTCAAGGGAGAAGAAGACCTCTATTCAGCAGCAGCAGCCGGGGCGGGCAGCTGCCTGCTTGCCTGCTCAGACCCCCGCGCTGCCAGGGCTGTGCTCAGCCAGGGCTCACTTTGGGGGTCCTGCCAGCCTTCCCGGGCACAGGGCCCACACGGGAAGCAGCATATCAAAACTCAGGAGGGATCCATCATCAAATTCTACCTTCAAACATGGCCACACAACGGCAAGTTGTCCCCTTGCTTGTCCCCCCGCCCTGGTGCCCACACCAGCCCCTTTGGGGAAGCACACAAACCAGATGTAGACCCACCATGGTCCCTGTGACCCGTCTCTGCCACGCCATGAGCTGTGCCATCCCAGGGACGTTTTGTCACCAGTGTCCCCAGCAGCAGAGGGTATTGCCTGACTCTTTTACACAATCCCCTCTGGCTGCCTTTTTACCAGGCAGCTCCCTCGAGCCTTATTCTGGGGCTACAGCACAAAAACCCTGCAATGTCAGGAGAAAAGGCCACTGGGGTTAGGGATTAGGGGCCCTTTACCAAAATGGGATGCTCCCCGTGGTTTGGCTACCAGGTTGTGTTGCAGTTTGGGTTTTTCCTCCAAGCCTGGCTCCTGGAGGGCTGAGATTGTAGAGGTGTTAACGGGACAAGCACCGGTCAGCTTCTAGCCCTGCAACAACACACATCCTGGAGCAGCACACAAAGGAAAGGCTCAATAAAAGGAGCACTAAATATTCAGTTTGGGTCCATTTAATGATTTTTCTCAGGTGTTATGGCCACACAGTCAGCGTGGTGCTGTGAGTGGAGAGTTTGCAGGTAGAGCTGCTTCACCACCCAGCATCGCTCTGTGGGTCGCCAGCCAGAAACGCAAGTGGGCTATGGAGTGGAGGATCCTCAGCACAAAGTGCATCTGCCCACGCACGATGGTGGGAGGCAGAAGGGCTGTCCTCCTATTCCCACCATCCTGTGGGGTCTGTGCTCCCTATAGTCAAAATAAAGGAAAGATAACCCCAGCCCTCCCTTCCAGCTGGGCTCGGCTGGTTCCTGACAGCCTCCCAACCCACAGTGTCCTGCGGGGGACAGGGCATGTGGTGCCTTGATGCCCCCTTCCATATCCTGAGGAGGTGATGGGTCCAGCACAGAGACACGCTTCCAAGCCGGCATCAGGGCCGTGGTCACTGTTGCAGCCCCATCCCTCTGTGCAACCTCCCGAGCCCCATCCCTTCCCTCCTCCTTGCTGGGGTCACACAGACCCTCACAGGAGCCACCTCTTGTGGGCTCCAAAGAGTCATGATTCAACCCACTGGGTTAGAAGGATGAAATACTGCTGCTGCTGTTGTCAGCGTGGCACTCGGATGGGGACCGTGAGTCAGTGTGAGCAGCAAATCTTGCATGCAGACAGCAGGTCCTGCCCTGAACGCTGCCCTCGGCCAGCCGGGGAAGGAGGCACCAGGGCAGGGGGGTGAGACTGGGGCTGTTCGGAGGCAAACGCCAGTCTGGGCAGGGAAGCTGATCTTCCCCAGCACCTTCCAGTGCTGAGGCCAGCAGTCTCGTGACATGGAGTCCTTGCTGTGAGCCATGCAAGGCCAAACGCTGGCTGGGCTTTTTCCAGTGGTCAGAAAACAGCTGGATCTGAGGTCACCTTTCCCAGCACAGGAGCAGCCAGGCTTGGCCAGTTCAAGCCCCACAAAGCTCTTGAAGTGCAACGGAGCTGACAGTTCTCAGTCCACATCCGCAGAGGCAACGCTCCCAGCTCCAGAGCCACAACCAGATACGGATGCTGCCGCCTAGAACAGATCAGTCCCCAGCTCCTCTGGCTGTCTCCCACCCCATCCCAGTTTCTCCTTCACCCAAAGCCTCCTCTCCCCTACAGCTGCCTGTCCTGGGGGCTGCTGCGGCCCTGGAGCCTTGCCAGGGCAGCTCAGGCACCGCTTCTTTTTGCCGACAAGAAAATCCTTCATAGGGCAGCTGAGAGGCTCCGCACAGCATCCAGTGATCCCCCAGCTGCTTCAGCTGGTGAAGGTGGACAGACAGCCAGGATTAGCGCTGCCAGGGTTGGGGAGACATGGGCGAGATGCCGGTGGCCTTATGTGTCCCACTAGGGATGTGTCCCTTCTCCGGCAGGGCTGCCTGGATGCTCCTGGAGACAGTAAGAGCTGCTGGTCCCAGACACTCCTCCAAGGCAGGGATTAGCAAGAAAACCCCTGCCCTTCTCCAAAAAGCAGTCTCAGTTGCTATTTCTCCCTCTTGAACCTCTGCCAACGTCTCTCCACGGTGATGCCCAGAACTACCTGCACGTTGCGGGGCCACACATCTGGGCCAATAATTCCCAGTCCATAACTGATCCTCTGGGGACCCACACCCACCGTGCACCCCACCCCCTGGGGCTGTCCCCCCCATGGGTATCCCTCCACTATGGCATAGTCCTTGAAAATACACAACCCATCCTGCCCCCCTGTCCCCACACTCTCCCCACGTTGAAATAACCTCTGGCAGCCGCACGTCTGGACCATGGGACAGCCCCGGCTCCTGCCCGCGCCGGGTCCCCCCGCCCCTGTGAGAGACCCCCCCCCTTCGCTCGAATCCATTACGGCTGCCTTGTCTCTCCCTGGCCTTTCAGCAGAGGGGCTTTTGCTGGCGAAACACAGACCTGGCTCAGCCGGCGGGAGACACGGCCGCATTGTGCGGCCGCTAATGCTAAGTGACTGCTCCTTTGTGCGGCTGGAAGCGCCGAGCCCTCGCCGAATGCATGGGAACAGCTCCGGCTTACAATGGGGTGCAGCCGGGAGCGACCTCAAAGCAAACATTGACTTAAAAATCAGTGTTAACCAGGCAGGCACGCCAGACCTCTTGGGAAATACAGCCCCCGCCAGCCTTTGTCGCCGGAGGCAAAGCTCTGCCTGGCTGGGACAGAGGCAGTCAGTAAAGGAGGCTTTGATGGGGCCGGTGGCATCCATCACTGGTCCTAGAGATGCTACACCAATGTCAGCAGCTGGCTGGGACAGTGATGCCACCAGGCCCAGGAAGAGGCAATGAGTATTTCATTAACCTAAGCACTCAGCCCAGGAAAGAGCGATCAGGGAGCTCAGATCAGGGGTTAAAGGATCCCATTGGAGAGAAAAAAGACCAGGGGTGTGCCACTGCGCAGATGCCGCTGGGGAAAGCCATTTAGTGTTGGGCAGATGCACCCTTGGCACTTCTATAGAGGAGACCCCGCCTCTGCTCAGACAGCTCCTTTCCAGCAGCCTGGCAAGTCGTGATCTCTCTGATCATCGTACTCAGATCTCAGATCCACGCTCGGGACATCTGGCACAGCGAGGTACCACCGAGCAGCCCGGATGTCGGCACACAGCCTGGGGCAGCACTGACCCCCGCCTCCTGCAGACAGACACCCAGAGGTGTGCAGAGAGCCCTCGCACACCTGGCAGCTCCTCAGCAAGAGCTCAGCTCTGTCTGGAGCAGATGACAGGACTGCACCTCTGTGTCCTCCACGGAGTTGCTCTGTAATTGAAGAGCGAGGGAAAAACTGCACCAAGACCGTGTGGGATGCACGACAGCTTCTGAAGAGCAGCGAGAAACCCAGGCTCTCAGCCTAGTCCAGACTGCAAGGTGGGCACCCAGCCTGGTCCACAGCACAAGAATGGGCACCCACCTGCCCCAGAGCATGACAGCAGCACCCAACCTGCCCCAGAGCCGGGCTGTGCACTCACTCAGCACCGCCGGCTCCAGCTGCTCCCGGCTCAGAGCAGCACAGGGCTGGATGCCAGAAAAGGAGATGTTCTCCCAGCCAGGCCTCCAGCCTCTGCACACCCACTCTGCCCTCCAGAGAGGATTTCAGGGAGCCAAGGAGGAGGTCAGTTAAAGTAAGAAGGTGGGAGGTGGGTGGGGTGGACCAGGGCTGTGAGCATCGCCTGCATCAGCTGGGTGCTGCCAGGCACGGAGGATGCAGTGGAAGGTGCACAAATACACGCTGGGAGAAGGCTCTGCTTCCAGGAGGGATGAGACAGCTCCAAGGGCAGCTTGCCACCGGGATGACTTCTCACAGGACGCTGTGGCTTCCCCACCTCTCGCAGCCTCTAATTCAGGTGCAGCGTGCGGCTCGGAGCCATGCTCAGCCGCACGTCCCCAGCTCGGAGCTGACGCCGCCGAGCAGCGTTTTGTGGCCTTGTGCAACACCCAGGGCACGCAGGGCGACCCGGTAAGCCCTGCGCAGGCGTTCGGGGGACGTCCGCAGCGCTGGCTGGATGCTCGCTGGGCAGGGAGCAGTGCGTGCTCTCCATCCTCGGGTTGTCCACAACCACCCGCCATGGAAAAAGGTGGGAAAAGCGCCAGCAGCATCAGCCCTGCATAACCCAACGTACAGGTGGACGGGACGTGGCGGAGAGGCCAAGGGATGGATGCGGGGATGGAGGTGGCCTTGGTGGCACCGTGCCCGTGAGGATCATAGAATCACAGAATGGTCAGGGTTGGAAGCGACCTTGAAGATCATCTGGTTCCAACCCCCCTGCCATGAGCAGGGACATCTTCCACCAGCCCAGGGTGCTCAGAGCTCCATCCAACCTGGCCTTGAGCACTGCCAGGGAGGGGGCAG
>Ga0065711_1045934_pt1 | contig 13184 bp, 7 predicted proteins | sample Hoacrofraction12_FD_59098 | JGI IMG/M metagenome (GOLD analysis project Ga0065711, IMG submission 59098) | Hoatzin crop microbial communities from Cojedes, Venezuela - Epithelial fraction 12 v2 (version 2) | ecosystem: Host-associated > Birds > Digestive system > Esophagus > Crop | place... | reverse complement strand
CGTGTTCAGCTGGAACTTCCTCTGCTTCAGTTTGTGCCCATTGCCCCTTGTCCTGTCACTGGGCACCACTGAAAAGAGCTTGGCCCCATCCTCCTGACACCCACCCTGCAGATATTTAGAAGCATTTCTAAGGTCTCCTCGCAGCCTTCTCTTCTTCAGGCTGAACAAGCCCAGCTCCCTCAGCCTCTCCTTGCAGGAGAGATGTTCCATCTGCAACTCATACCCAAAGAGGCCCTTTCTCCAGACGGCTCATTTGGTGCCAGACGGGAAGTATCCGCAGTCCACCCCACTCTTCTCAAACACTTCAGTCACGGCAGAAACGCTTCCTGCTACCACTCCGCTCCCGTTACCGCCGAGGGCCTGTTTCAAACTGAACCCTAAACTTTTGATGCAATGTAAGAATTGAAACAAACTTTGTTCTTTGTGCCTAAACCCTATGAACACAGCTGCCAAAAGGAATCATCGCAGCTTTCACCTCTCGTGCCTTCTGCGCTACATCCCAGTATGTTTTGGTACGCAATCCCAGGCCACAGGCTAAAAAATGTGTACACTTCTACAGCTAAACTTGCAAATTTAAGAATAACTGTTCAGAGGGTGAAGGGGATATTTTTTTACAATTCAAAGCAACTTTGGAACATAAAAGCAAAATGCTGCAGAAGAATTAGAAAGAAAATCTTCAAATGACACATACAAATGAGCTAAGATGCCACTTTGAATGGGGACAAATGAGACAAATTTACTCGCATTTTGCCTGAGCAGGCACAAATACACCCTACTGTAGCAGCAGCGTTTGCGAGCTGTAATTAAAAGACCGAACGACAGAGCTTTTCACGAATATGAACAGATCTACCAGTACAAAGCACACAGGGATGCTGCTCCCAGCTAGTCTCAAAAAAGTATCTGCTTGTCAAAGAGCTACTTCCTGGCCTAGGTACAGAGATACTGCGACTCCAGAACATCAGGCTGCCCACCGAGTCCATCCGTACCCATAAAACTGCACCTTTCTGAACTGATCCCACCACTTCTGTCAGCAATTTAAGTACAGCCATCGCAAGCCAGTATATACTATACCATTATTTCAATCTGTTCTGACAGCTGCCAGAGCTGTGGCTGCTGTTAATCTGCCTTTCTAAGTGCAGTCAGTGTCAACTGATTTGGGATTGACTGCAAGCTGTGGTACAGGAAGATCATGAGCAATTTATTTTGTTTGGGTTTTTCTACCTGATGAACGTTGCTGTGTAGGGTGAGCTGACACAGCTTAGGTTCCTAAAATTAAGGCAACTGTACCAGTGCTGAAAAACTCCTACAAATACTGCGTATAAGTCACAGGTTTAAAGCCAGAAGGCACCATTAAATGATTTCCTGTTAGTTCACGTCATTCTATTGCGTTAAGTTCTAACGTGTCAAACCCAGTAAGTTATTAAACCAAGCTACCTTCTCCAGAGGTGCAATAATTTTTTAATTTGAAAACAGAGATGGAGTATTTGTTACCCCCCCAAATAGTCTGTTGTAACGAGGGAAAAGTGTAATCTTCCTGCTAAAAATGTGGGGTTTTTTTTAAATTATCTTCAGGTTCAGGCTACTGGTTCTTGCTCAGCGTTTCTCTGCTGGGATAGAGGGGCCTTTGGTAGTTTTTCCATATCATTGTATCTTCAATATACATGTATATTAATCAGTCATCTTAATGTAACACAGTATGAGCTCTTGCACAACTTTCCTCCACTGCTGAATCATCTGTGGTTCTGTGCCTTACCCAGTATTTCAACATCTTCCCTGAAATGTATGCGCTCCTTCCTTACCTAAATAAGGCTACATAACAATAAAGTTTTCCCCTACTGCTCACTTTTCTCCTATTTCCACAAGAAGTGTTTTAGCATCTTGGCTCACAATAAGAACTTTCGTCCAGTTCTAACCTTTAATCCTCTGTAGGATAGTTGCCTTATTCCTAGAATCAGCGATTTTGGAGATCTTTCAAATTCTGTGCTCCTACGTACATAACCTGGCATTTAGTTGTATTGAAATGATACAAGTCACACATTATGAACTTAAATTAGCAAAAAAAAAAATCTAAGCAGTCTTTAAAATAAATGTCATTTTTTGCTTTCTACCCAAAAATTGTGGAAGAAAATTGACTAATAAAGGCCTTAGAACCTTGCCCAGGAAACCTTTTTGGAAATGCCAATGATTCTTTACGGACATCTTGAAGGGTAGTTGTCAGTGGTAGAAAGCATTTGACTTCTTACACCCATTCTTGGCTTGAAGGTCCACATTTGCTTTGGCAACATGAAGCAACATTTCACATGATCACATGATCATTTCACATGATCTCACACAGAAAGAGCATGTCCGATACTTTGCACTTCCCGCCCCTGGACAAATATTCAAGCTTCCAAATAAAATGGATTTGCACATCAGCACTACCACAACTGCCACACCGCACCCCCACCCCACAAACAGGAACAGTTCAAAGCCTAGTGACAAATTAAGAATAAAGCTCAAGCTGCACTTACATTTTGACACATCAGCAGATACATTAAAATGCTGCCATTTTATTCTGTTCAATGTTTCAAGTAATAAGCAATACCAGTAAGGAAGACAGGAAATTAAACATTTACATCCTTCTTCCCCCAACACTTCCTTCCATCCTTCCAATCCTGAATGTCAAAGCCTACAGTCTTTACCCAGACTCGCTTCACAGCTTTCAAATTAGGAAAATGTAGTTTCACAGGCAATTCTTTAGCTTGGAAGAGCTGCAACTAAATAGGAACCCATCTGTTCATATAGGTTCAAGAGACATTTTTGCTAACTTCCCATCAGCTGAATTTAAGTAGATGGATCCTGCTGAAGAAGTGGCTAATAATTCATTACGTGGCAATTTTCAGAAGCAGCCTTACAGGACCTGTGATAATTTTGGTATCTTATCTTCAAACCAGTAGCATGTTATTTCACATACAAACTCCCTTTAATTATCCAGACTTATCTGAGAAATTACTAGTCAACTAAAAGAGCGAGACTAAATGATAGCATTATTTAATAACCTTCCTCAACTGTCCGCACAGCATTGGCACCCAAGCTGTTCACAAGTCAGTTTCTGAACCAGTTCAGCATTTTCAGCTAAACTAATCAGTGCAACATACTTTAAGACAGCCTCTTGTCAGCTGTAGTAGCAGTAGTTGAGCATCTAGGTACAGACTGGCAGTCACCCAGACAAACGCCCGCGTGATGAATTTGACCTCAAGAACACATACAAAATAAAAGCCACAGTACAGGGCCAGAAGAGACAGAAAGCTTGCTACAAAAAAAAAAGATACATAATCTAATTGGGCCTTGACTTTTAAAGCCAATTTCCCTCTCACATTGTTTCAGCTGGTGCTACAAAAACAATTCTTTCTCATGCTGTCAGGACTCAGGATCTCATGGCCGCTGCCACATCCAACCCAAACTGCCCGCTTTCACACACTAAGGTCTTTTCGGCAGGGAAGGAAGTGCTGGTAGCCTATAGGTGCATACTTTGGGAAGATGTTCTGCTTCTGCCATATTTAACAAGGCAGGAAAGGTACAGCAGGAAACAGAGGCACTGAAATCCCTTTGCCAACACTGATCTGCTCTCAGTCTACAAGGTGGACAAGATTCGCTGGTGCTACAGTAAAAGTCTGAATACTCTGCAATTATAAATTTGGCTGAAGCCACGTTGTAACCCTTTTCATGATTTCATCTGTTTTCTAAAATTGCGATGTCCTGATGTCCAGTATGAAGATAAACATCATACAGCTATAGTCATATTTATCATGTAGCAACTAGGCACCTGCTCTTCCACTCCAATTTCAGTTACAGTTCAGCAGCAAGCACTGCTGTAGCAAAAGTTGACCATGATTTGTCAGCAGATAACCGTGAAACACTGTTGAAAGCTACAAAGGTAGATAATATGGTGGTTAAGGAAGATATGAGATGCCTCTTACTATGGGCTTCCTCTGTGTGTTAACATAAACTGGGAGGAATGAGACAAGAAGATGACACTCGATAGTGCAGTATCTTCCTCCCCCCAGACATTCAAAACAAGGGTAAACGGTGGTGGTTCTTGCAGAAGAGTTCTGTAACAGGTTATCTTTTTCACCATATTTAATCAGTCAGGTTTTTTCCAATTAGGTTAGAACCAACCAAAGGGAAGCGATTTTAAAACAGTTATGTCAAGGGGAGAGTCAGATGTAACACACTGTAGTATATACTTGCTATACAGGGTCTTTTTCAAATAAAATTTCCAGTTACATCCTGAAGTGTCTAAGCACCAAAACAGTAACCATTTAAACCATTTTAAAAGCTGCTTCTCACATAGGAAAAGGTCTGCCCAGCAATTCAGATCTTGAACTAGATCCTTCCATTATTATTAATTTCATATGTGGTTTATAATACACTCCAACTACAGCTGAAGATCAGTATACACTGACTCCTACCGCCCATACAAAAGTAAAATGAAGTCATAAGCCTTTTCCTGATACATCAGTCATCATGCACTTGCTATATGTCAGTCTTCTCAGGTGCCAGCTCTCAGGTGAAACAGCAATATAATCTGGCATTTTCAGAATGGCTCACATACAATGTTATGACGTTAACTGCAGATTTCCTCAAGCCTTTTGTCGCTGGATGCCAGGAAACAGACAGGCAGGAGCTGCCCTCACATATGACTATTCCAGCCTAGCAATATCCCATTTCTACAACTAGGATGCCAGCTCACACCTCAGCTTCAGCAGACCCGTAGTTCATTCTCTAAGCCATAGATTTTAGCTTTTAAATTTTTTAGTTCTCCTTGAATTTTACGGGTTAGTCTGTTTCCTTGGCGGACTTCATGTAGAATTGCAAGATCCTGGTCTGGTCCAATATTCAGAGTCACCTAAAAAGGAAAAGAAAAACAGATTACAAAAAACAAAGCTGTAGAGAATACAATTAAGAGAGTATTACGACGAGAATATGAGGGAGAGAACTCTAAAAGAGACCCTTTGCAACTAGCAAAGAGGATGCTTAAGCAAATGTTACTAGGACAACACATACCACCAATACGAAAACGTTCCAGAACCAAAAATAAAGAACAAAGCTTTCATACATTACAGTGTTATATTACTGGCGAGGAAGAAATCTGGACAGAATATAATCAACTTTACCCATAACCTGTTGACTCCTCTCTACTTCCTGTATTATTCAGAGACCCACAAAAAGAGACAAGTTAAAATATTTATCAACTAACTTATCTAGTTCTAAGTACCTCTCTCGATATGATGACATTTTGTCATCGTTTGCTACTAGAACTAGCGGCGGTCTAACTGCTGCGGCCAACCTGCTGCCTTCTGAACTGCATCCGATTCAAGAGCAGTTCAAGTACAACACCTAGCCTCAGGCCATGCCATATAGCCCCCACTGAGCCAAACAAAGGCTGCTGGATAATCACAATTCCTGATGGCAAAAGCCAGCCAGGGCTGCCATTTCCTGTCACCCTGGAACTGGATGGCATGCCAGCCCAGTCACTTCCAACAGCAGAGCGGCACACCCTTGGCAGCTGCTCTCAAAGCCCGCTTTTCTCTCGACCCTTTAGAGCGTCTCATTGCCATCATGTAGTTCTTGGTCAAAGATGTGAATATGCAAATCAGGAAATTTAGCCATCTGTAAGTCATTTTGATCCCTAGCAATGAGAAGGATTTAAAGATCCCTCTGGAAACTTCCAGCAAGTATTTTGTTCCTCTGCCCTCTTGTGGTTAGAAGTGTAAAGAAATTAAGCATACAATTAAGAGCATGCCCGCAGTAACAAAACACACAGGTCTGTAGTGAAGGTATCACAGGCAATTTTTTCCCCCATTCACACACATATGCTGTTTAGTCTTTAAATAAAGTTTAAAAACCCACAGCGAAACAAAAAAATAAAAATCCCAGCAAAGCCTCTAGTGAATACAAATGCGTTAATCTAAGTAAACCTAATGGTCCACCAAAAGTACAGAAAAAAGTGAAACGGTGGCACTGCCAGACTCCTGAGTCAGACAGACAAAAGCTATGCCTAGATCATCCTCTCCAGTATCTCTTAGATAACTGTCTCGTCCTAAACTCCAAGCAACATTAAGGCTGTGGCTTCCCTTCTAAGCTGTTCTGATGTTCATCTACACATCCGGAAGCTACTACAGAGTACACAGCTTCAACCTCCAGCCACAGTTTCTGCAGCGATTTTCGCAGAGTTACATATGAGAAATTAACCAAGGAATAAATAGAATATTCACAATACTGAAGTCAATGACCTACCTCTTCTTGGAACGAAAACAAATACTACGGCCCCCAGAAAGACAACCAACCAGTTTTCTTTGCAGGATGTATTTCTGAAACAAACTACTGCCTTGCAATTTTGAGACAGCTAAGTGAGATGCAGGTATCAACTCAGATCTTTCAGAGTTGCAACAAAATACCCAGCTAATGTATAATTAGGACAGCTCCTGGCAAGCTTGGTGCCTAACTGATTAACAAAGACAAATCTTTTTTTGCTTCATAATATACACAAGTGAGCAAGTTTTATCAAGTATGAATATCTAAAGGAGCACTTCGGAGAGAAGTTATTTCATTAACTCTAGGGAAATATTGCATTTCAATACTGAGAATACATCTCTACAGGTAACCCCATAACAGTCTGCCTCAGAAATTCTTAGCTATCACCTTAAAAAGCTGCTGCTCTACATCTTTCAACTTCTGCCGAAGCTGTTTAATGTCATTCTTGAAGCCTTCCACTTCCATATTACGACGTTTTTCCAAGGCCTCGTATCGCTTAGTCATCAGCTTCAGGCGCTTCCCCATCTTTTCTGAGCGTTCCTATGGAGATGAAAACTCAGTAGGGTACACAGAATAGAGGCTGCAAGATCATCACATAGCTAGCAGATGATTACAGACTAATTACCTTGAAGAGTTCTCTGCCAACATCTCCCTCCTCACGAACCCTAGCCAGCTCACCTTCCAGGGTGACACACTGCTCTCTGTACATGTTTGACAGGTGCTGTTCCTGCATTAGCTGTTCTTGCAGTGACTAGGACATGGAGGAACAGAGAGAATCAACTTACAAGCCAGTGCTCACAAAATTTCACCTGCTCTGGAAAAGCAACTGTGATCGACTGACAATATGACAGGCAAATAAAAATTAACAACTGGAGCTACAGCTAATGAAATAACTAGTTAAGGACAGTATTCTAAACACTACCTCCATTACCAAAACCTTTTCATTAAGTTACTAGTTCTGCATGACAGCTCATCATCAGTTAAAGAACTCTCTCCTCTTCCCCTTAAAAATAATATTCACCTAAAGCTGTAATTCCCCTTTTCACAACTGCTTGCCCCCTCTGCGTTTCAGAAGCATCTGCATTCAGTAGTAGATGAAAAAATTCCCAACCGACTGTTTACTTTCTAATTCTTTATTGCCCCGTTTACCCACTTCAGATCTTCCAACGTCTCACTAGAAGTATACCAGAAGTGGAAGAAAAATCCTGACTACTGTAGAAGAGCTGGGGGACACCAGTTGAAAGGATTTTTTTCTTCCCTGGTAACAGCAAGGAAGATATAGACGCTGCATTAGCTGGGAGCATTAATGCTAAAAGAAAGGCATGTGCAACAATCAGGTTAAGAACTGGTGGTCTTTACACCACGTGGCTTGCAGAAGTAGGGATTTGTTCTGGGCATAAAAGAAACTGACAGTGAAATGCTACCATAGATCCTAAGTGTACATTTTATCTGAAATTTGCAATGCTCATTTTGAGGCAGGAGATTGTTTTTTTACATTAGTGCCAATAACAATGTAACTTAAGGCAAGCCAGTACAGCTTTGAAACAGCTGCTAGCTACTGCCTATCTTTGCAAATCATAGAATAGTTTGGGTTGGCCCCATGACTTTTTAAGGCCATCTAGGTCCAAACCCCTGCCATGGACAGGCACATCTTCAAGTAGATCAAGTTGCTCAGAGCCCCATCCAACCTGACCTTGAATGTTTCCAGGGATGGGGCATCTGCCACATATCTGGGCAACCTATTCCAGTGTTTCACCACCCTCACTGTAAAAATATTTCCTCCTTATATCCAGCCTAAATCTACCCTCTTTTAGTTTAAAACCATTACTCCTTGTCCTATCGCAACAGGCCCTGCTAAACAGTTTTTCCCCATCTTTCTTCTAAGGACCCTTTCAGTTCTGGCAGGCTGCTGCAAGGCCTCGCCAGAGCCTTCTCTTCTCCAGGCTGAAGAGCCCAAACACTCTCAGCCTTTCCACACAGGAGAGGTGCTCCATGCCACTGATTGTTTTTGTGCCCCTCCTCTGGACCCGCTCCAACAGCTCCATGTCCTTCTTGTGCTGGTGGCTCCAGAGCTGGATGCAGGACTCCAGGTGGGGTCTCACCAGAGAGCAGAGGGGCAGAATCACCTCCTTCGGCCTCCTGGCCAGGTGCTTGCAATTTTGTAGTCAAAGACCATTAAACAGATTCTACCCAGGACAGAAAAATTACCTTTATTTCTCTGCTGTGGAGTTTCCAAGCTCCATCATCTGCTTGAAGCATCCTTTTGGGATCTCTCTGCTTCTTCTCTCTTCCTGACTCCCTGCTGATAATAAGCTGATCCAGATCTTTGTCAAGTTTCCTCAACAGACTGTCCTTCTCTGCCATCCATGCTTTCTCATTGGCTCGGGCATCAAACCTGAGCTGGAGAAAGTCACGGGTACTCTCATATAAGAGACTTTGGGTCTTATGGAGTCTGCAAAAAGAAATCCCAGTGGAGTTAATTCACTACTTTCCTAGTTCCTACCTTAATTTCCTCTGTCATCATCGCAAGTTAGAAACATGGAAGAAAAAGATAGGTGCTTTCCTAATGAGCGTAGTTCTTCTCATTTAATGAAAGAGGTGATATTCATCCAACGAGAAATCGGATATGTAGATTATTCCATTCATTTCTTTCCACACACACTACAAAATAGATGGCTGCACAATTTGCTTTTCTGCCTGCTGCAGCAACCAACACATTGAAAGCCAGAATATTTCTGCTGTTCCGCTCTCTTCTCATCTCATGACTACATCCAGATCATTCTCACACTCACTTATCTGTTATAGTTTTGATTTTGTCCTGATCCCTCTGATGCTGGACCTGGGCTTCCTCCATGTGAATCCGCCTGTCCTCCAGCAGTGCCTCCAGCTGTTCCTTGGCTAATAGTGTCTGTTCTTCTATCTGAGCTTGCAGGGCCTCCACCTGAACAGGAATACAAAGATATTGCTGAATAAAACCACAAAGCATCTCTGCTCCTGTCCTTGCAAGTTCCTTTTAAATTTCAGGATTTAGAGCAAAGAATCTATCCACGAATATCTTTGAGAGTTCTAATATCTCAAATCTTTATTCTTGTTTTAATGATAAGTATTTCAAACTACTAAAACATTTTAAGAAATAAATCATGCTATAGACAAGACAGGCATATTATAAGCAGCAGCAATAGACACGATATATTGGAAAGATTTAAACCACACACAGGACACAACAAATCCTGTGGAACACACAGAGACACTTCTGTCCCTATGCTATCACCTTCCAGTGAAGTGGTGAGACAAAAATACCCGAATTCTAATAACGCAGCAAATACACATATTTGGAACAAAAGAAATTATTCAACCAGAATGAATTGTTAAATGCAAACAGGATAACGAGTGAAGGAGAGGGATGCAAAGAATCTTGATCTAGGGCACATAGTCAGGGAGACACAAATTCGAACACGTAATTGAAAAATGTACATCTGGCCTATGTGTAAGAAACTATCTGAAAAAACTTGGCGTGAATTTAGATTGCTTATTTTTATGAAAATTTTGTATGATACTTTTGCTCCAGAATAAATGTTGTTAGACAGCTAACTGGCCACTAGGTCAGTCACCACTGCCCTTGAACAAAAAACAACAACAAAAATATGTCTATCTGCTGTACAAGTTCTCTTCAATTTGCTTCTCTTGACTCAAGCTTCCTCATGCTTTACATACAGCTTCTGCTGTCTTCCCCAGTTCATGATTCTGTACATTTTATCTTTCATACTGTCCTGCTATCTACACCCTCTCTCTCACTGAAATCTAGCAAAGGGAACATTTCATTGTACTAGTGCATCTTATCAGGGCTGCCTAATTCCATCTCAGGCACATTGCTTTTGTCAGACTTCCACAAAATACCCAACCCTGCAGATCATCTGTAGGTTTAATGTAAATTGGCCACAATCACATTCTGGGAGATAACATCAATCACATTCTATATTTAAGGGCAACATATTCAAGTTGACATTACTGGAACATCTGCTTATGTAAAGCTTCCAGAAGAATCACTCAAGTTCTTAAATGTAAGCCTACGTTCACCACAAAGCAGCAGTTAAGGAAGCTGATAGAAAGTGGGAATCCACAGTAAGATGTGGCGACTGATAAAATTGGCACGTCTACATTTTATGTAAGCAGTTTAGCTGTCACCATAATTTCCTGGACATCCAGGAATTACATTTATTGGTTAGCAAATGTTTTTACCTGAAGTAGAAGTGTTTGATTATCTCTCTGATATCGCTCAGGACTTTCTGGTTTCTCCCCTTTTGCTGCTGGTGTTGAAGTGCTCCTCTTAGTGCCTATTACAGAAATTTAACAGAAGTACAAAGGATTTTGCAATCTACCTTCAGTACCTTTCCAAGCATGAAATACAGTATGTTCTGGTATGCCTACAAAAGCAGGAAAAAGCTTGCCACTGCTACAGTCACAAGAACTTGTAGGAGGGCTAGCTAGAAGAAAAGAGCTTCAGAACTCATGGTGATCACATACCTCTATCCCACACTAACACAGCACGTTATTTAGGCAACCTATTATTTTTCTTGGCATATATAGAAAGCAAGCTTAAATTTTCTTAAATACATGATGAATAGGCAGATTAGTCAGCTGCACAAGCATCAAGCCTTGAATGAGTTTTGAGCTTGTTAGCTAATTTCAGCCAATCTGGAAAAGGCAGCTCTTTCAACAAGAAAATCAGTAAGTAGGCATGCAGACCCACACTACTGTCTGCACTACAGGCAGGCAGAACCCCACACCTTGGCATGGTGGTGGCTAAGGGTGCCTGTCCAGTTGGTAGCTGCATAGCTCCAGAACAGCCACTCCACAGTCGTACCAGCCTCTTCCTTAGCTGAGATCATGGACGTGAGAACCAGCACAGATTATTTTAAAAGATTTTGAAGGGAAGCCAAGAATACTGCATGTATATGTATGTACACATGGATACATTTAGGGAACTTAATGGAGGTATACCATAGTATTCGCAGTAAGGAATTATTTTGGTATACCAGACACAAACACACAGAGAAACAAGTACCAGCAGCTGAGCTGCTGTTAGATCAGCTTGGTGTGGTACCTGTTCCAGAAGTACCATTTCGTTCACGTGGCTCCCTGGATTTAGCTGCCCTTTGCAGAACAGTAACCTGTAGAAACAAGATATCTGCGCTGAACATCTGACTTCTCCAAAGTCGCAATGGTCAAGAAGAAATCTTAAAGAGTAAAATGAGATAACCAAAAGAACAGCATTACCTTATTTCTACTACAAGACAAGGAAGACATTCACAAGTATAATGTCCAAAAAAAGTTTCCTTTATCGTGGCTGAGTTTTGCCATTTCTGCCTCTTTTTTTTCCACGGAAACAACTGGAAAGTAATCCTGCCTTTGCTGGCTTCATTAGTATGAAAATCAGCACCCTCAGCAGGAAAAGGAGCATTTTAGGGACAGAGAGGAGAAAAGGAAGGTGAAGATGAAGATTATGTTATTTCCTTCTTCCATACTCCTTCTTGCCTTACCAAAACAGAGAAACATGAAGCTTGATTTATCAGCACATTCACTCAAGCTACTGAACAAGCCTGGGATAAAAGCTAACCGATAAAACTATTGAAACAACTCAACTGTTGAAATGAAACCCACTTAAAAAGAGGAGGCCATGACAGAGCAGGTTGGAGCCCCAGTGTTTATCTTGAGGTCGATGCTATATAAAAGACCTAATTTTAGAGCTACCCTGTATCAGGGAATTTTAAAACTTCTGTGAGATTTTTGCACTGCTTGAGCAGTGCAGAGCAACCAAAAACAACGCAGCAGATTTCAGCCTTTTTCTGCACCTTATTCAAAGACAAATCCTATATTCCATCATATTCTCTGTAGGTCGAATCATTCATAACTTTAAGTAGGTTCAGCTACACTGCCCTTCATATCCACTGCCATTCAATCAATTTGACATTCCTTCTGAAAAAAAGTGATAAAACATTGCCTAGAGGGGATGGCTCTTCTGCAGCCTCCTGCCCAGCAAACTGCTGCAGCAGCCTGAAGACTGCTTTGCTCTTTACCGCAGCGCTAATTACCACCTCACCACGGCACTCAGATAGCTGATCTTCAAACACCGCACCTGGTTATTTTCGGCACTTCCTTTTTTAATATTTCTCTTTGTGGTGTTCTCTCCAGCTTCACAATGACCAGTTTCTAGATAGCTTCAGAGTCCTATCTGACATTTAGGAGGCTGATCTGGAGGTATAGTTTGAAGGTAGAAGGGGTAACAGCACCCACTTCCAGTGTACTTGTTCCGACCTATCTGTCGGCAGCTATACCAAAGCCTGATGTTGCTACAGATCCCTCCTGCTTTGGGCTCATTTAGCACTTCTGATGTGTGGGACAGATCTGGTCTGTAGTCGCTCTCTAGGGTACGGATCTTCATGTTACAATCAAGAGAAGAGTTCTACAGAAAAATGGAACTTGCCTTATGTGGAGGCTCCTTGTGAAAATACGTAACTTCTTTGTCTGTTCCCACTAAAGCCAGGAGATGTTGAATTTTTTTTCGATCCTCCAGTTCCCTGGAATTCAAAGAAAGTGGTCAGTACATTGCTATTTTTAAATACATCAAGATATTATGACACACTGGTGTTCTAGTTTATTTGTTAATACCTACAAGGTTTCCAAACTGTTGCAGTTCTTGAGACTACTGCTTTAGAAACAAACTCCCACAGACATTACTGATGTTGCCAATATAATAAGAACACCATCAGTTCTGCTGGCATCGGGGAGCGTTCCTTTTTTCAAATATGACAATACTACACAGGCAAATACCGCAACAGCACATGGTAGTAAAAAAAAAAAAAAAAAATCACATTCCAGAGTTATGA
>Ga0065711_1045933_pt1 | contig 13184 bp, 8 predicted proteins | sample Hoacrofraction12_FD_59098 | JGI IMG/M metagenome (GOLD analysis project Ga0065711, IMG submission 59098) | Hoatzin crop microbial communities from Cojedes, Venezuela - Epithelial fraction 12 v2 (version 2) | ecosystem: Host-associated > Birds > Digestive system > Esophagus > Crop | place... | reverse complement strand
GGGGGGGGGGGGGCAGGCTGACTACACAGGTTCCAACACAACGAACTTGAAAGGGGGTAAAACTGTTCTAGGGCTTAGTGACTCAGGAAAGAGCTTTTCTGCTTTGCAGGTGAGGAGCTGAATAAGTGCAATGAAACAGGCAGAGGAACTAGCTTCTCTAAAAGGGCTCTGTAGATGGTGTACTCATTTTGAAGTTTGTCCTTCCTAGTCATGCACTGGCTCCCATCAGAACTATTCGACATGTAAACAGTTGTAAGCCTTCATTTACTACAACACTTCACCTTTTAATATTAGTGTAGGTCACATGCAAGAAAAGACAATTATTTTACTTGCATTTGGGGCTGCAGCTCAACACAGAATCTGGAAGAAGAGAGAAACATGCACACACACACTCAGAGATACTCTGCTGGTCGAAAAGGTTTCATCATTTGGCAGCAGCACAGATCATAGCTACATGTAGCACCAGGTGGGGAAGTTCATCAGTGAGAGCCCATATCTCTGGCACAAGGGAACAAACTGCCCTAAGGACAACACGAGAGGGAGCCTTTTCATCTCCTCTGCATGTCCCTAGAGGCCACAACAACAAACCTTCCTCCCTTCCTCAACCTGCATGCAGGCAACATGTTTGCTCTCAGGGAAGTGTATTTTAAGGAATATGGATCATCTCCAAGGCAGAATATGCACAAGAACAACAGTAAGATAAAACACTGAGAAAACAAAATGAAGTTATTAAATATTTTTCATAAGACCACACAATTATTTTCTTCCTTTAGGACAAAAAGCTCTAGTAAGGCTATGAAAACAAGGCAAAGAAACCCAACAAGACCCCCCATCCCCCCAACCAAAAACCACACTCAAACGTATGTTCAAAGAAGAACAATGATTTAACACTTATGTTCATGCTCCCCATATGGCTGAGGGCAAAGCAGGCTGCCATCTCATGCATGCTCTGAATTTGGGCATCTCTCTCTGCTGACCATGCAAGGAGTCCAAGTGCTAAACGAGGGAGCTTAAGGACAGACCTTAAGTTGTGTATGTGAATACTCTCACCCAAATAAAGTTCTCAGCCTCGCTAGTTTTAGACATCTGGTGCAGCATTCCATTATATTCTCATTGTCCAAGTTAAAGGTAAACACACAGCAACGTGAAATTTCACTCATCTCAAATCATGCTGGCATCATTACTTAGATACTATGGCAACAGGTAACATGGAAAAATGATGCAAGGAACCAACCAGACATGAAGGATTGTTAAAGAAACACTAACAGTCTTAATTCTGAGAAAAAAATCAAATGCAACCACTGGTGTTTACAGAAATGTGTTTTCTGTTTTAGCTGGCAACACCTATTTCCAGAAACATTTCTCCTTTGCTATTACAAATTCATCTGGAAGATCCACAAAACAGAGCGGTTAGCCAGCTCTCAGTACACTGCATCTTGCTGCTGACTATGAACTGAAGCTTTGAGGTTTTTTTCTCATCAGTTTTCCCAACCTGTGTTTATGAAACCTATCAAGATGGATCAAAATAGATCAAGGACTGTTGTACCTAATCAACAGCACCATTTGGCTGCATTTCACCAGGATTCAGACACCGTGAGTTAGCCTGAGCCAACACTCTATTTTATGACTTTCAAAAAAGTGTTGCCCATGGACTACAGTTGAATTCAATCAACAGATGAAAAATGCCATATTTTTGCCTGTATAACCCCTAAATCATATAAGCCCCACAAAGAAAAGAGGCAGCAGTGAAGAAGAAATAGGAGGGGCAAGAGCTTTAGGGAGGGTGAGATGGGAGACGACTGTTGGAGGTGACAAAGGCAGCTGGACGTACACGTAGCTCACAAGGACTCTGCGCTGCACCTGTCCTTTCTTACCCCTACAGACGCAATGCATGAAAGCATGGTTCTATAGCTTTGCTGTGGCAGTCAGCATCACCATCACAAAGGCACCAAGACTGACAGAGAGCCGACCTCTGTCCAGCTGCCCTTGACTTTCAGACAGGCAGGCGCTACCAGAGACAGGCTGCAGAAGGGGTTCCCCTTCCCCTACCACCCCTGTCAGTATAGTTTAATGACATCACCTAAAGAAGCAAAAATAAACCTTGGCAATTCACTTCTCTTTTTTTCTAATAAAAATAAAAGTGCCACATTTAAGCAAGACTTGGCTAAATGTTTTTCATTTGTGTAGTTAGATTCCAAGCCATTTGGTGGAAGATCTGGACCTTCGTGCCGTTTAAAAAGCCATACATGCTTATTTTGTTGACATAACAATTAAGACATTTACTTGCAGGTGTTTATAGCCTCATTCAATTTATATGTTTAATGGAATAGTAAGATTGAGAAATTAGACTCACAGAAGTCAAAATGTCTGAAGTATGGATTCCCAAAGCAACTGTAACTTATATCCCACTTTCACATAAAACCAGAAGAGAAGTGGTTCAGATGTCAAGAGCAGTACAATTCAAGATGCAAGTTTTCTTCTTCTTCTTTTTTTTTTTTTTAAGTAGACTCTTTCAGCCAGTAGAATAGGAACTGCACTCTGAATCACGTCTTATTATTTCTGTTTCTGGAAGGCACCCCCAGACCTCCACCCTCTCTCACAAACAGTTACCAACCAGCAAACAAGTGGAGTTGAACTCCCAGTACCTCCCACACAAGCCCACCCACCCTCTGCAGGGCCAACTTTGGCAATCACAGCTATAGAGAAACAGCTAAAAAAAGGATCAAAAGCCACACTGAGCCATTGTAGTCAGTCAGTAGGCTGTTTCTACTGGTACACTATTACACCCGGTCCTCCGTCATGCACACTTCCTGAGAAACATCCACGCCGGGAAAAGAAAACCAGCCTCTACAGAAAGGTAGAGACATGACTGTACTGCACCTATTAAGAACATTATAAAGCATACAAGCTGACCCCTTTCCAGCAGTGATCACTAACACAAGTTTCCAGATGGTTACTATCAAGATTTAGTGCCATTCAACTCCAGGTCATAGGAAAGGTTTATGCTGATCAACTCAAAGGTCCAAACCAGGAGTCTCCCCCCTCTCCCCATGACACCCGTCCTCCCACACACTCTCCTTCCGCTTCTGGCACTCCCCAGTCTGCTCACTGGGATCCAGCTTGCAGGACAAATCTACATTAATGCTGTTTCCTGACCCCAAATCTAGTCTCTGTAAGCAATATAATACATTAAGTAGTGTTAGGAAACAAGTAAGAACAGGCAGAGAGACCTGGGGTGGTTAAAGGGAGACTAGCTGCAATCTTCAACTACCTAATAAGTGGCTGCAGAGAGGATGGAGTCAGACTTTTCTCCAAGGTGCACCATGATGGGACAAGAGGCAGCAGACACAAATTGCAGCACAGGAGATTCCCATTATATACGAGAATTTCTTTTTTTTTTTCCATGAGGGATGCAAAAAACTTGTGGGTTCTCTGTCCTTACAGACATTCAAGGCTCAAGGCTCAGACAGACAGCCCCCAACAAGCTGATGCAGCTACGAGTCTGGTCCTGCCTGGAGAGGGGCTACTGCTGAGACCTCCCATCCCAAACTGACCCTTGCTTCTGGGTCCCACTTCGTTGTCCGATGATCATCTGAGTCCTGCATCTTGCTGTGAAACTATTCTACTTAATTTCTCTCTCCCTGACTGCATCAGACTCTGTTTTTAAAGACGTCTGCAACACACAATCTTCTTGCTCCATCTCCTGGGGAAGTGTTATTTCTTCAAAGTTTATTCCTGCGGAGAGTGCTGGTTGCATTTAGGATGTAGCTATTACTTCTTAAATCTGTCCAGGTGCTGATTACATCTGATAAAACAGTCGAGAGTGGTTTTCAGCAGCAGTTACAGTTCTGTCAAAACCAATGTTTGGGTGAAGCTTTATTGTTGATGAAATTCTTTAGAACTCAGCAACCAAACCAGTCGCTGCAGCGCACTCCCCCAAAGTTTTACAGCCACTGCTCTTTCTGACAGCCTTCGCGTGCCTCTCCCTTGCTTTCCATGCCCCGAGTGAATATTGGATTGGAGGGTAGGAGGTGAAAAGAGGGAGGGGGGAAAAAGTTATTTTTGGCTTTCAACTTTTTATGGCATTCCTGTCCCATAAAAGTCTTACGAGCTGTGTGTCTCACCCCAGGTCAGAACAAAATCAGTTCTGAAATCACAGAGAAATTTCTTCATGAGATGCACGCTGTCCAGCTGCCAGCTGGTAGTGATAACGTCCCAAAGCACTGACGCGTTTGGGGCCCCGAGCCAGTAGAATGCAGGCATGGAGAGCTTAGGGGTGCAAACTGCTTATAAACCCACTGGATGCTTAAGCCCACATTCATCTCTGAGGCAAAATTCTCTCGATGGGAGCATTGCTTGACTTGAAAGGGCTGAGCTCAGAGTCCTTGTCCCGTGTGGGGCAGCAGTCTAGACATGACGGCGTGGGCGGGCGAGCGGGGAGGCGGCGAGGAGGCTGGCAGGATGGGAATTGCCTTGTGCTTTCTTCCAGGAGGCTCCTCCACCCTCCAGGAGGCTCCTCCACCCTCTGGCCATCCCTCAGCACCACCACGACTCTGCAATGTGTCGGCTCTCCTGGGTCTGAGACCATCCTTGTCCAGACATTCAGCCAAAACATGAGACACAGCATTACTGCAAGAAACACGTGAGCCTCCTCACAATAGACGCTGAGTTTTACAGAGGTCGAATGAAGTATAATTGTCTAGCCAACGTAATTGCATAGTGTGTCAAGAATTGCCTTCTCTTTTCGCATCTTCAGTATCAGCAGTGCCTGTTGAAAGCAAGGTCAAGACTCTTAATATAAATAAAATAATCTTTGGAGGCTTTTATGGCACCAGTTCTCAACGTATTGTTTAAAAGCTTGAGGTTTGCTTACTTAAAGTACTTAACAGAGATGCAAGCCCTAGAACAGAAGTGTGTTTTAGGGAACAGGTCTATGACGTAATTTCTCCCTTTTTATTTAGTTAGTTTTTTGTCTTTTTTCAGAGCCACTCAGGTTAACGGAATTATCACATATATCTCCCCAGACACCATTCAGCACCTAATCAAGTGGTAGGATTATAAATACCATGTGTTGCAGCAGTGGCTGAGCCTCGGTCATCGAAGGTTAGATTGTCTTTACTGCTTTGCACCAGTGGGATAAAGAAAGTGCACCAGCAAAGCAGTGATTTCATTGCATGAGGCAAACACCACACAGAAAATAATTAAAGTTTAAAGAAAACATGGGTTATGTATGTGAGTCATGCTAAACACGTCTTTTTTGCTCTGGTTCTTCAGTAACAGAAGGCAGGAGTGATCTCTGAGCTGCTGAATTACAAGTAAAATGACAAGGTAAAATTACAAAGTAAGCAGATGCCTGCTTAGGTAAAGCTGTCTGGCTCTCACTGGGAGACAGACACAGTCTCTCCAGACCTCCCAGAGACCAACATTTGTAACTGAACGAGCAGGAGATCTTGTAGGAAAACAGAGGGAAAAGAAGGAATATGGATTTTACTTGTGCTTGCTAACTCTTTTGAAATAACCTGGATAGAAGAATTACATGTAATTTTTAGAGGGAAATGTATTATTTGTGGATGTATTGCAATAAGCAGGGGAAAAGTGGATACTTCTTCAGCATCCTGGATATAGGTAACTCCCCGAAAGAGGAATGAGCTAGCAGCAGACATTGCTGTTTGTTTATTTTTAATTGGATCCCAGAGATCATAAAGAGATCATCCACCTGAGCTGGAACCCACTTCTGGGATTTCTAGGAGCTTAATGAAGAGGCCACAACTGAGAAAAGAAGCCCAGATCTCCTTTTTGGCCAAGCATTTTTCCAGGGCAAGTAGAGGGAGTTGCCCATTCTCGTGGCTTATTTAACTTTCAGGCTTATTTCAAGCTTGCATGGCTGAGTCTCTCTGTGTTCACCACTAGCAAATACTTTGTTTATTTGCAGCTGCTATGCTCCAAGTAAGACAAACCAGATCAGTAAGACGTATGTGAATGTGAAACAATAGAGCTAGTCCTAGCTAAAGCCAGCTGAACGGTCAGCCCAATATCTACATGAAGTGATTGGCATCATTTGTAACGAAAACAGAAGGAAAGTGATTCAGGCACCTTTCTCTGAAATACATAAATCAATGGGAGCACTACACAGATGCACACACAGAAGGAAAGGCAACAAAAGGATGGAGGCCTGGTATCCACTAGGATCAGCAGGCAACGGCACAAAGCACTACCTGAAAGACAACAATTGCATGTAGATTTGACAACGTTATAAAGAGCATTAGTTTTTGATGTCCTATACATAAGTTTACCTGAAGAAGTTACATTATACAGTCCTGTAATTGATATAATCTCAGCGAGTCTCAGCCCATGAACTTCTATTTTTTCGATCTCTCTCCTCAGTCATGTACAGCTTTGACCTCACATTTACACATTCCAGCAGCTGTTATATTTTCTTTAGTGTTCAGTGTTCTTCAGCTTTCATCACAATGATCTCTAATCTGTTTCAGAGACAATCTGGCAAAGAAATTCACACTGAAAAACTGCATGCAACAGCTCCCTAAATTCTGCAGGTCTTATGCAGGTCTTTGGAGGACTTCCAGCCCTCTCCCAGGAACTCCCCAGTTCACACTCAAAGAACTTTCAGAGAATTGGGCTGACATTAAATGAAATTTAACTCTCTAATTCCCCAGAGACTGCCATAAAAATGGAAAACACATATAAATTTAGGTATATGAATAATTATACAACATAGAGATAAAAGCTTTAGGTTTCTAGGGGAATTTGCTGCTGTCACAGCAGGATGGCCAGTCCCGGTTAGCTGTGGTCATAAGCAACTTGCTGGCCTCAAGGTCCTTACAGAAGAAAACCATGAAATTTGTGGTAGGAACTTTGTGCTCTCAGACAAACTGGGGGAAGGGAGGGGGGGGTCTGGCACTGCATCCATAAGTCTCACTTCTGATGGAAGCAGTATTAACAGCAGTCTTCATTAAGAAGAAAGGCAACTGTATGGTAGCCTTCAGCAATAAAGTTCCCCTCAATATAGTCTCATTTGTAACAACGTCTGAAACTATGTCATTAGAATCTCTCCCGTTAGATGCTGCACATAGCCACCAGGCAAGAACACAGAGATTCACAGCCTTGTAGTGCAGCTTGGGAAAACACATTTATAGCTTACTCACGTGCACAAGGTGGTATCCTGCAACACATTTGGGTAATGCTGCATTGAAGAATTGCTGTATCTGCTAATACTAATATAATGTGCATATTTGTATATATTACATATGTTCATATGTATTGCATACATATAGTATATAGATTCATTACATTGACAGGTTTATAGTATTATTTATTTTCTTTCAGCAAAACCACAATTTTAAGTCATTTGTGATTTAAAAAAAAAAAAAAAAAATCTGCTGTTCCCCCAAGGGAGATTGTTCAGGGAATATTTAAGAGTATAGCAGATGGCCTGAGTTCACATGGTAGCTGGTCTCTTCTATTAGGAGAATCCCAAACACAAGCATTTTAGAGCAGTCCTCCCAAAGCAGTGACTTTTTCCAGCAGTGCAAGGCAGTTAACAAGCAGTTGGTTCTACCCAGACCAGCAAAGCAATATCCAGGGAACGTGCTGGAAGACTACAAGCTGACAGAGTCCCACATTTGCCACCTTTTCCAAAAGCAGTAGATATCACGGAGACACACATATCACTCATTCTTCACATGAAAGAGTTAGTCTCCAGTGTCAACTCTGCAAGCCTGCATATAGCCATCTCTGCCTGGCGTCCCCAGCCCCACAGCTTCTGGTGGCCACAAAGCAGTAACAAGGACTTTGCACAAAGGTAAGGCTCAAAAATCTCCCATCGTACCAGAGACAGACTTGTTCCCCTTCTTCCCTGCCACTTAGTGCACATGAACAGCTGCAGAGCTGTGCCGTGCAAGGCAACATGCCCTGTCCCTAGGATGGCCCAGCCCTGCCGCGGTCCAGCTGGAGAGAGCTGTGACACCTTCACCGCCAGACACAGACAACCTCAGTGCAGTCTTGGACCAAGCAAGCACAATGGCCAGCTTTCCAGTTGGCCTCACATTTAACAGAAGGCACTGCAGCTGCAAGAAAGGGACTGCTCGCGGAATAAAAGAATATGCCGCATAGAATAAAAAAAAAAAAAGTCAGTTGAAGCAGGACATCTAAGCTAGCCTGTGCAACAGTGAGAGGCTGGGCAACAGCTCAGAACAGCAAGTCTGTTTTCATGATCCTGGTGGCTATGCACAATATAGGATAAAAGATCATTTGGTTGCAAGTGTCACTGGAAATGGGAACTTCACTAGAGAGCGCTGCCATATTCTTGCCTCACTTCATAACCAAGACTGCTGTTAACACTTCTTCCTCAGAGGAAAACAACAAAATAAAAAAAAAATCCTAGTTTTATTACTTTAAATTAATGCAGAACTACAAACCACATCCAGACATTAACAACACACAAATTGAAATGATACTGAAATGCAGGAATTTGTCATCCAACATCAATTTATGCAGGAACCTTAGCTTTTAATTTTTACAATAATATGCATTAACGACTAACATCAGGTTTAAAAGCCTAAAACAAGTGATAAAAAACAGTCTTAAATAATATAACCCTGTTACTCTGGAGAATAAAGTACATCAATTTAGCTTCCTACATAAAATTAATATCTATATGCACTGTCGCCTTCTAAAAGAAATGACTGCATAGTCTGAAGATGTTCCTACAATCAGTGGAAAGGGCTTCTTCCATTACAAGATACGTTAACGATATTAGTATATATCGCTATTAGTAAGTGGCTGCTGCAGGGATGTTTTGTTAAAAAATGAACAATAAAAACTTTCAGTGGGTGAAAACTTAATTTTCACCTTCACCATATACTTCACTACTCCAAATTCTCTTTTAACTTTGGTAAGGACTCCATCAACTGGAAATGAGAGCTGTGCCCTTTAAAAATAATAATAAAAAGCCATAGCTACACACACAAAAGACACTGATCATCCTGGACAAGAAAGAAGGCAATGAAAGAGTACAATCCTGCTGACAGCAGTCTGCACAAAGGCAGCTTCACATGCCTCATGCAATCACTAAGATTTAAAGATCTGTAATGTAAGTAAGATTTAAGATGATCTGTGAACATCCAAAGCAGTGCTTGACTGCACAATGTACCACTAGTCACATGAGTAAACTCTTTCATGCAAGTAAATCAAAGGGCTTTCAAGGATTCCCTCCCACCTCAAAGCAATTCTCCAGATTTTATTTGGATATGAAATACTTTCAGAACAAAATCTTGCTGAGTGTTGCTAAGTGTAAAGTTATCACAGGGCTCTCATGACTCCGCTTCGCAGTAAAATCTAAATGTCTATTTTTCCTGTTACTGCCGTGTCCACAGCATTAGCATTGCAGTTTGGATCTGAAGTCCGGGACTGAGGGCAGCTTCCCAAGCATCTCCCTCTTACCAAACTGATTTGAGTTATGGGGTGGCTTTGCAGCACACAAACTGAATCCCTATCATATGAAGCTAATGCAGAGGGTGCACTGCAGGTACACATTTAATGTGCTATAACCACTTACAGGAAATTCAGTCCATGAGACCAGACTTCTTTTGCCTTCAGCCTTTTTCCCTCTGGGAATGAGGCGTGATAGAGTTGAGCATGGACAAGTACAGAAGATCCACAGGACCAGGCTAGAGCTAGGTCACTGTAAAACACCCAGACCATGCGTGATGTCAGTGCTAGAACCTTGGTACTGACTGTTTCATACCACTGACGCATCCTTACTGCCCCATCCCATTCACAGGTGTGGACAGGAGGCAATAGAAATCCTTGGTGGTTATTTAAGAACACCGTCTCCTCAAAGCAAAAGATTTCAATGATGCTCCAAACTTTGGCCTCTGCATATTTTCAGTTCTCTGGTTCTTGCTCCCTTCATCCCTGCTGCCTCTATTTTGTCTCCTGGACTCTAGCACCAGGTCTCACAGATCACCAACATGCTGATGGGACAGTGTGACTAAGGATGGAGAGGTCCGCTATCCTTTCCGTGAGGGAAAGTCCCATGGTGCCTCTTCCTAGTGCTGTAACACACTGCAGGGAAGGCACCCCCCAGCTTCCCCTGAAGTCAGGGCTTGCTTTATCTTGGTGTAACCAAGTCCAAGCTCAGGATCTAGATTTTTCAAACTGTCCTGTTAAGCCCTGGAGAGCAGCGATACATGGGCACTAAAACATGTGCCTTCATCATGGACCTACAGAAAGCATTAAATGCTTTGCTAACCCCTCAGCCTACAAAGCTGTTGGCCTCAGGACCAAATCCATTTGATGTTCCAACAATCAACAACATTACTCTCTAGGCTGAAGTACATCAATAAATCACATTCAGAGGTCTTAGGCCAAGTCAGATTCCCTAAGAAACATGACTTCTAGATAGGAAGAAAACTCTTTTCAAGCTCTCGTGGCTGGAATACTTCATGGCAACATTATAGCTACAGCAAATTCCTCTCTAAGAGGAAAGATTTCAGGCAAAAATTAGAGACAGGATTTGATTTATAATGGAAAATATAAAGTTAAAACTAACTGGCCAAGTTTTGCTTACACTGAATAATACTTAGCACCTACATAGGAAAATTCCCACTGACTGCGGAGCAGATCTGAGGCTTTAAACGTGTAGTCTCCGCTTCAGCTGCAGAATACCAGTCCTAAAAATTAGGTGTCGGACTGGGACACGCCCTTCCGCTGAGAAAGGGGGAAGAAATGGTACGCACGGAGCCCCAGCTTCTCCAGGGGGATAACAGCACACAGGCTCTGGCCTTCAAGGGGGAAACTGGCTTTGCAGGTTCATTAAACACCTCTGGGAAAAGGGTAGGCAGCGTCGGCAGTGCCCAAGTCAGTGTTGGAGCTTGTAGCTGCAGGGAATGAGCTTGGGGAAAGCCATCAGGGACCGGCTGAGCCAGAGTGCCCCAAGGCGGTTGGGTTGAAGCCAGACTAGTTAGGAAATGGGCAAAACCTGTGCTTTGCTGCAGGCAGAGATGGCAGGTGACTGACTGCCTTCTGCTGTCAGCCATGTTATGGGGGCAGTTGGTGTCCTCCTCCCTCCCAGGCATGGGAATGGAGAGGGACCGGGCCTGCGATCGGAGGTCACAGTCCCGCCCTCGGTGAACAAGGCCTAAAGGGAGCAAAGCTGTTTGAACGAGATCCAGCCCAGCTTTATTGCCTCTTGCCGTATCTGTTCTCCAGTTCATGAAGCAACGTCAATGTAACGCGTGCTCTGAAAGCAAAGCTGCCATTTATAGCCTCAGCGGCCAAGAAAGCAGACAAACCTGAGCATCTGCGTTTTCAATCTCCACTGCTCCATAAAAGACAAGGTCAGACAGAAAACATGTGTTTCATATTTGCAAATCTGAGTGATTTATATTAGGGGAGCAGGACTGGACTGCATGCAGCCTCTAGGTTGTTAAAATTTAATTTACTAATCAATTACTATCAGATGCTAGACTTCTTCAGCTGCCCCATACAAGAAGCATAGTTTCTCACAATACCCTGTCTTGATTTCAGTGCTATATCTCCTTCCAGGGGCTGAAGAGCGGCAAGATGAAGTGGGTGAGCAAAAGAAAAGGACCACTCAGTCCCACAAGGTGGTCATATTTGAAATGAAGAGAAGCCACCAAAGCATTATCTCCTCACTTCTGTTGGTCATTTGGAAGATGACATCCTTTTGCCATTACTTGCACAAGGCAGCTTCACCTGAGACACATCAAAATGAGTGGTACATCTCTCACATCAAGAGAGCAAGTCTGGAGGAGATTCAGCATCCCTAGCTGCACTGTCCTCATTTTGGCTGGATTGCTTCTCAACCATCACTCCCAGTTTAAAACATTTAAAACACTATAAATGTATGTGTCTCAGCAGCTGAAACTAAATGAACTAGAATAACAAGACAGAAGCAAGACTATTGCTGATAAGCATCCTTCCTGTTATGTGGGTTACGAGGTATAGGTTGAGTCTCCTGCGTGGTACAGCTTTGGGCTGCATGTTCACAGATAAGTCTGACTTTGGGGCAATGATGTGTGTGTATTTTTCTGTTCTTCTTAACAGTAAAATGGACATACTGAAAACACATGATTCAGATGGCTTACGTGAGCCAGAGGCCCTCAAACGTAAATTCAAAGCAGCTGCATGAACATCACTAATTTCATAGCTTACGCTGTCATCCTCATACATATGGCAAGTCCCACACAGGGTTAAGAGTTGGAGGGTCTCTTCAAACCTCAGGAACATAGGACACAATACCTATCCTTTAAGCTGTGTTAAAGAAACCTTGAGGGTCTGCAAACTTGTTGTGGACAGAAGCAGATGACAGCTGAATAGCTCCTGTCTTCAGCATCTCAAGGATGGCAGTGTCAGGAGCGTTGCAATACACTGGAGATCCCCTAGCTTAGTATCAAGAGTGCAGAGGTGACATTATGCTGCCTTCCCCCACCCCCAAGCAACTTGCCCGTCTCAAAGGCACAAAACAGTACTGACCATTCTCAGTAAGACTTTGCCTATCCAGCTTGGTACTGACAATGTGAGGCCTATATGAATATCAAAACTCATCACAAAGGACAAAAAATATCTCCAAACATGTTTGCGGAGCGTGTTCTCCTTTTGAGAAACAGAGGAACAAGACCAGAGTCCCAACTCCTGTTCACTGAACAACTCCAGTTATATCCAGTTCAGGATACAAACATCAATGCTAATATTGGTTGAACAATTTTTTGAATGTCCTCTGTTAAAATTAGCTCTGTTCTTGGTTAGTAAGTCACGCATGAAGTGATCCTGGCTTCCCTTTAATGTGGTAATCAGAGACCAATAACATTTTGAAATTATGGGTGAATTGCCAGCTCTTCTCTCCAACTCTTTGCTATCTGCATTTTGGGTGACAGGTTCCCTAAGAATAGGTTAATGTTACTACTCTTGGAATGGAAGAGGGAAATATTTTAAACTGGGGAATAATCACTCCAGTCTAAACCTTCAGATGGAGAATCATTCACATTAAGATTCATGAAAGTCTTAGAATTCATTATTTTATTCCACCAAATACCCAGCAGGTCACAGGCAGTTGGACAACTAACTCCACCATAGTAATTTATGAGACTGTCTCATAAGTTAAAGAACTACAGCTGCTGCTTTTTTTTTTTTTTTTTTGGGGG
>Ga0065711_1045932_pt1 | contig 13184 bp, 14 predicted proteins | sample Hoacrofraction12_FD_59098 | JGI IMG/M metagenome (GOLD analysis project Ga0065711, IMG submission 59098) | Hoatzin crop microbial communities from Cojedes, Venezuela - Epithelial fraction 12 v2 (version 2) | ecosystem: Host-associated > Birds > Digestive system > Esophagus > Crop | place... | reverse complement strand
CAGGGCCCATGGATTTGTGGATGTCCAGATCGCTTAAGCGATCCCTCACACAGTCCTCCTCGACCAAGGGAAAGTCATCCTCTCTGTAGGCTTCTTCTCTTACCTCCGGGGCCTCCGATTCCTGAGGGCCTGCCTTGGCACTGAAGACTGAAGCAAAGAAGGCATTCGGTAGCTCTTCCTTCTCCGCATCCTCCATCACCAGGACACCCGCCTCATTCAGCAGCGGCCCCACATTGTCCCTAGCCTTCCTTTTGCTGCTGATGTAGTTGAAGAAGCCCTTCTAAGCCCTTCTAAGTTACGACTTTTTTTTCTAGTCACTTTGAAAATGATACAGGATTTTGATGGATATTTGCCCTTCCAAAGCTGAATCAAGATATTATGAATTTGTGATTCCTTTGAAAACGTTAACAAGATGTTTAGTGTATAGCATGTAAGAATGCCATCTTACAGAGAGAGGCCTGCCTTTGGGATTTTTGGGGAATGCTGAAGTAACTAGCCCATCCTTAGGTAGAAGATGTGTAAATAGCTAATTCCTGTAAAATCATTACCTGGAAGATACCAAGTTAGCTTTCCAGCCCCTCTTTTTCCATAATTATGCACTACCCCATGTGCCAAAGGCAATTCTATGCTGACAGAGTGCTGTTTGGAGTATCACAAAGACAAGGTTCTTGTTGTTTCATGTTTGTTTTGGGGTTTTTTTTTCCATATGCTGAGCATAAAGAATTATCAAAAGGACTTAATAAAGACTGTCTATGAGTCTTACTGACATTGACCCTGAGAGACCCCCAAGCCACCTCTTGCCTCAGCAAAATGTTTTGCGTAAGTGTATTTAAGCATTAACCACATTACGGAACAGGCTAATTGCTGATTTCAGAAATAAGATAGACAGTCTGTTAGAGCAGTTAATAGAACTGAGTGTGCCAAAAGGCATTGTCTTGTTTTTCAGCTACAAGGATGCCTCTTTACCACACAAGCAAAAAAACTGCACTATCAGCCTTTAACCCTCCTGCTGGAAACCCAGGCACTCTTTGTATGACACGCATAATTGACGATAGGCTTAGAGGAAAGTGTCTAATAGACACTATTGAAATGTGAGAACAACACCAACTCTGTGACAGTAGCAGAAGACCAATTTCACTGAGCAACTAGTGGAAATCAAAGCTGTTTTTGAAAAGGAAGAGACTGTACAGTTCACTGACAGCTGCTAGCAAGTGGAAACGCCATGAGAACTTCACCACAGTATTTCTAAATAGACTGCTTTAAAAGAATGTTAATATAAAGCATATATTTTAGTGAATCCCACCTAACACTTGAAGAGTCAATGGGAGATTAGGCATGAAAGATGAACTATAACATCCATGTGAAAGAAAGAGCCATCTTTGTGGTACACTCACTTGTCACACGTAACACCCAAAGCGGTAACCCTGCAGGTATTGAAGGGGGTCTGATTCAAGGAGGAACATTCAGGGAGAAGTTTAAAGCAGAGAACTGTGGTACCTCTCAGGACAACGGAGTTCATAGTCAGACGTAGATCTGATGGTTTACCACTCAAATACATAGTTTGAGAAAATAAACCTATGACTAATTAATTAAGATTATTAGCTTTCCAAAACCAGCAGTGAGGGAATTTACACACATTTTTCACAGGAAAACATTATTATCGTTTACACACCCACAACTCCATTAACTACACTGGGCATGCTTGTCTAATACATGATGTTAGCAGAAGGCAGTCAAGATTTCTCTAATGTCTAAACGAGCACATTTATGTCAAATTAATTGCCAATTTATAGTACAAAACCTGATTTTGTTACATCATATGAAAGCTGTGATTTCCCACTAAACAGCATATAGTTTGTCGTTAATGCTCCCCTAAAGAAATTGTATCAGATCTTCCTCCCTCGCAAAGAGGAAGGAAAAAAGTGGGATCTTTTTCTAGAAACAATATCCAAACAATTATAAATTCAGAGGTGATAATATAAAGTACTGTGTTAATTTGCTAAACCTCTGACTTCCACCAGCTTCCAATTTTGAATTAATCTCTTTGCAAAGTGTTATTGATGTTTAAAGTGCAAGTAGGGAAAAATTAAAGCAATACAGAATTTTCTGTGGAAGATTTGTTTGCTCTGCACCTATGTGTATAACACATATAACAGAGATCCACAGGTAAAAATTACTGCTTCCAGTGCTCTGGGATATATAGACAGACTGAACTGAAAGTTGTTAAGGATTTTAGCAGGTATCGCACATTGACCCAGGCCACTGTTGATTTCAACGAGGGAATCAATAGGGAATGGAGCAGGCCAAAGTTGAAGGTTTCATGGTTATCTGCAAAGCAAATAAATGGCAGCCAGCCCACACAAACAGGAAGCAGATACTCAGATCTCACCATAGGTATAACAGGTTATATTACTTTCTTAGCTGTCTTTTTTTCTGGGGTAGGGACATGGAACCGACTGAGAAAATACTGCCACTTGCTCCAGAAGGTCAGTGAAGGAAGAACAAAATGAAACTAGATGTGACCAAAAGCCAGGGCCCCAAGGGCACCACCAGCCCTGGCTGTCGCTGCCAACCCCAGGGCTCCCGCCATCCTCCCACCACCGCAGACCCCATTTCAGCTCCCCAGGAGTGCTGGTCCTGCCCCTGCACTTGTCCCCAGCAGCCCACAGCCCTGTGCAGCTGTGGGCCCCACCAAGCCAGGCCCACCCATGGACCCACAGCCTGGCCTGGCCCCAGCCCCAGGGAGGTGCCCAAAACTGGGGTTGCCAAGGTGCCCCCAAGCTGCCCTGCTTCTGGCTGGGGTGGTGGGACAGGTCCTGGCTGCCAGGCTCTGCCCAGGCACCGCAGGAGCCGTTGCCGCTCCCGGCCCTGCTGTGCCCTGCATCCCCACAGCAGAGCCACGCATTATTCAGGCAGAAGTGCAAACCTTGCAGGTGCTGGGAAAGCACCGAGGCAGCCAATTCCCAGCTCATTACAAAGGAGACAAAGCCATTATTCTTCATAGGCTGCTTCTTTTCTGCAGCTGGCACACCGGGTATGAAAAGCTCAGCAGGTGCAGTCTGCAGACAAATGCAATGAGCCATCGTTATCCTTACTCTTAAACAGTTAGCACAAACCCTGCACAACTAGGCACCGCTCCAGATGATGCCTGGGCACTGTTCAGGATGGGCACAGGCAAGGGATCGTTCCCGGGAAACGTCTGGGATGTAGCCGTCCCGCTTGGGGAAGTGAAAGGAGGAGAAAGGGCGTTCAGCAGTTCAGTGCTGTGCATGCTGTACCCGTCGGCCTCAGGGTCAGAGAATCACTCCAGGGCCATTTTATCTGCTTGCATAGTCTGAGCCTGACTCCACAGTCAGACACTGAGGTTACATCTGCGCTAGTGAGCATTCTTTGATCCTGAACACCACAGGTTACAGTAGAGCTCTAGTCCATGAAAATAAGCGTTCCTCCTGTACAAAAAAGGGTGGCAACATCCATATGACCCAGCTGGGAACAGCCTCAGGTCCAATGCCAAGCACTCTCTGGGACAACAGCTGTGGCTGGCCTAGGTCAGTACAGTCCGAGAGAGCACGTTAGCAATGAAACAACATGGATGATCAGGGTTTGTTGCTTCAGTGCTGGCCCTGTTCAATTTACTGGTTTAGGCAGAGCCTCAGAGCTTAACTTCAGGGTGAGGATTTTTTTTTTAGTTTCTAAACACAGGAATGTGTGGAAGCCTACATACATTGCTGAGATTTTGTTGCTTTTGCTTTTTGTTACTGATTGTGAACTAGTATAGATTGGCATAATCCTTGTATTTAAGTGGATTGATAATGGGATGTCCAGGAAAGAATAAGAACATAAAGAATGAAAACAGACGTAAGTGATGCTCCCTACATACCCTCCCAATATGCAGTTATTTCAGCCCCCGATTTTCATGGGCTAGAAGTGTTTTCCGTATACTTTGCAATTAGCTATGCATTTCTCTTCCAGAAGTCTATCTGACATTCTTTTGGACCCATTTAAGCTTTCACAACAAAAACATCCTTTGGCAAGGAGTTTCACAAATCTATTACCTGTTCTGTAAGAACCACCTCATTTTGTCTGTTTTGAACTCAGTTCCTCCACCTTCAGTCAATGTTTTTTTTCTTATACTTGTTGTTGGCAGAAACAGTGAATGGTGGATCTGTGCCCACTCTCTCCACAAGAACTGTGATCTTGGAGGCCTCTGTCTTTCCTCACTCTCGTTTCACGTCTTTAGATAGTCCACTTTTCTCGCCTCTGAGTGTCTTTACTTCTCCAAGTCTTCTCCAACACTACCATGCCTCTGACGAGAAGTGAGAGCCAGAACCCCAAGAGATAACCAACAGGCAGGCAAAGTATGGATATGTACAGTGGTGTAATGGTATAGTGATCTGTAATTTCCTTTTTGAGCACTCTTAACATATGTTTTGCCTTTTTTTTTTTGACCACTCTTGATCATTGAGCTGACATTTTCAGGGAACTATTCATTATAGTATCAAAATCTCACTTTTCAGTATTAATAGTCAGCTCAGAGCCCACCACACTATGTGAGAAATTAGGATGATTTCCCCTGCAGATATGCAACATTTTGGCTTATCTACTTTGAATTTTATCTATCATTTTACTGCCCGGCCTCACAAAGTCCATTTGTAATTCTTCAGAGTCAACTCTCACCCATAATACCCTAATTAACATTGTATTACCAACAACTTTCTCATGTGAGCTGAGTAATCATCCCTTTTCCAGACCACTTTTGAATATTTTTACAGGACGAGTCCCAGGAAAGATCCCTGCCAAACTCTGCAGGTAACCCTTCAAGAACGAGGATGTATGTGTGTCTATACAAAGGCTAGACAACTGAAAAAAACAAGATAGGGGAATTCTGGCTTTAAATGAGGTTATAGGTATAACAGGTAGAAGAAAGCCAAACTGTGCCACATCATAATGCCAGAGTACAAATTGCCATGGCCCTGAGAGCCTCAGGAGGCTTTTTATTGCCCCACTCGGCCTCGTCTGAGACACTTACCCTCACCCTCTGCCCTTGGACCTCAGGGCTTCATGTCTAGCCCACAGTCCTAGCCTGAACTGCTTTGTAGGTAGTCTTGCAGCCAGCCTTCTCCCCTGCTGTTCCAGACCGCATATGTGTCATTGTCTTGCCCTGTCTAATGATGACTAAACGGTTGATGGAAGCCAACACCGTCACCGGCTCTGTGTCGTAGACCAGCAGCACACTTGACACTCTCTGACAAAAACAAGATAGGAATGCAGAGTTAAAGTGATGCTATAATGCAATATGAGTGAAAGAAGGGGAGAAGACAAAGTTAATTGAGGAAAATAAAGTAAAAAATTTAACTGCATCCAGAAGGAACACCACAATTTGCTCAGTTCCAAATGTCTTGCCTTAATAGGAAGTTTGGTATTGTCAGCCAGAGGGATGGTGATGTGACTTTAACTTGCTTAGACAGAGATCAGAGAAGCTGCCAGGGCAGAACAGATAAAACATGAGAATTAAATTGTACCCATGTAAATTGCAGGAATGTGACAGTGAGGAATGATACAGAGATACGAGTTTTAAATATAATGAATGACCACTTGTTAAACTTGCTAGTCAGAAAACCCACAAGTAAAGAAGCAATTTGGCTCAGTCTTGAGCGGATGAAATGTGGTTTGCAACATTTATTTTGAAGACTTGCTCTGTAATTATGACTATTATGTATTAAAATTTAGCATTTGCAAGAATGAAGTAGATTTAATTTTAAAAAAAGACAACATAAAAATGAAGAAGCTTGTTAAAAACAAATTAAAAGGAACACATAGAAGGATAACATTTTTGCAGGCAGACTTGAGATTGTTTGAAGACAGCTAAACTGGAATCTCACTTTAAATAACACGTTATAATCGAAGAGGAACAAAAAAGGATGCACCAAATTCAGAATCATCGAACAAGTCTCATCTGAACAAGGGAAATGAAAAAGAGTAAAAATTCAGATATATCAACTGTAAAACCATAAAAGTCAGATGAAAACATATTCTGAAGATTAACTTGGGTAAATAAGGCCTGCTGTGCTCCCTGGCAGAAAATTTGTGCAATCTGCATAGCTAATAGTACTTAAAAAAAGTTAAAGTCGTAACAAAGAAGTTAGACAAATTCTTTTTAGCCACATTCACTTAAGAAGAGCCCAGAGAGATTCACAGCCACTTTCTTTATAAGGGACAAGCTTGAGGAACCACCAAAAGGTCAGTAGGGGACATTTATGAACAGACTGATGAAATAAATGCTAAGAAATAGCTTGGGCTCTATTGCATTTAACACGAGTGGTGTAGTAATCAAGCTTACTGAATTGCTGCTGTAGTGATGATCTACTGACTAACTCTTCCTCAGGAATGGAGAGTAGCAAATGAAAAGCTCATTTTCAAAATGGGATAGAGAGGGGGTGCGAGTAACCTACCCTAGAAAGTCTAACTTCTGTGCAGGTGAAGCTATGAGAAACTATAGTTTTGCTCAGCACTTGATGTCCCGGTTATACTGGAGCAGCTTTCACAGAAGAAAGCCAAGGCTCATATACATAGCTATTAGGATTCACTGAAGGGTCAGCAGGTTTATTGACAAGGGCAGTGTGATTCACAGAATTACATGAACTTCCAGAAACCTTTTGACAAGGCACCTCTCCATTGAACTGTAAGAAACTAACCAGTCATGACAGAAGAAAGAAAGGCTTATTGTATATTCATAATAAATTAAAAGCAGAAACCATGCAGGGTATAAATAAAGAAATTGCTCAGAAATTCAGCAGGTTTCTGAGCAAAAACTGTTCAATATATTCACTTACAAACTGCTGAATGGGACAAGTGACAAATTTACAGATGACATAAAATTATTGAGAACAGTAAAAAAGAAAACTATCTTTACCTAAGAGTTACATGATATAATATGACTTTTTATATTCTTTCTAAGCGTCCATTCCTGGCCACTCAGACAGAAATCTGGAATAAACACACCTTTGGTCTTCTTGACCTAAGGACTGCACTGCTGTCCCAAAAAGGCCAACACAAAAATAAAAAATCACAGGCTGATGAGCTAAAGTGTATAGCTACACTTCAGGCAGGGAATGATGAAAAGAGCTGATCCTTCTTTCTCCAATACAACCTATGCTCAACCAGTTTTCATGCAGAACTTACTGTCATGATTTCAAAGCATCTCTTTTAGGATCTGCTATATCGAGGATCCGTGACAGTTACAGAATATGTTTCCCCTTTAACAGTTTACTCTTTTGTGACCAAGATCAGTATTGAAATATTTTAAAATTACAGAAATTTAATACATTCAGTCTTTGTGTTCCAGCCTCCAAATTGCTAGCAACTGCCAAGATTTGCCGCAAGGCCAGGACTTATATATGCTCAGCCTTCCCAGCCCTTCACCCCAGAGCAACTCTAAAAGCACCTTCTGAAATAATAATTACATGATTAAAATAAAATCAGGTTGCAATCTTGCAGAAACTGATGGCTCATTACTACTGAAGATACTGAAAGTCTCCCATGACATTCAGACAGTCAAAATAAGGTGCAAGAAGCTTGTTTTAGTGTAGAGATACTCATTTCTTTCCTTTTGGTTTTGTGGTTTCAACCTCAGCAGCAGGTGACAGATGCTCACAATTTCTCACTAAAAGCGTAAAAGAGATTCAAGACTTAAGTCAGTGTTCTATAAATACTCAAGACAATGACATTTCCGTTTTCATGGTAAGCACACCAAAAGGTCAGGGCTGAATCCTCATTTTCATCTCAGAAGCGTCTGTTCTCGTCAGTGGTATTTCCCAGCAGCTGTGTTTCCATCTGTAATGTGCATTGCTGTGTAACAACAGCTACTCGGTGGAACGTAGATCCAGTTTTAGGCTTTGCAGGATAAATGTGTTTCACATCAGCCTCGCTGGCTACTGGAACTCACATCATGCAACCAAACATTATCAAGAATACAAAGGAAATACGAAAAAGTGCAAATCCACGGCTGTAGTTGAAAACATTTATGTAAGCTCTATGCAGAGTAGCCAAACAAAAGTGTTCTGCTGTCAGTGATAACACTGTCTTCAGTCCATCATATTTTGTAGGATCACAATGAAGTGTTCTGCTTACCAATGCTTTCTCCTGCTGTCCCCACAGGGGTCTCAAGAAGCAAAAGAATTTTGCAGAGGAAAATGAGGAGGAGGTTGAAAATGTGTATGACTGTCTAATGTTCTTTCATCTCTGCATTATTTGTACAGTCTTCAAAATGACTGGTGAGAGCAACACCACCCAGATGATAAGCAGAGAAGAAGGAAATATTCAGTGGTATGAGTGGCTGTGACATTTCTTCACTGTATGCAGCAATTACCATGATCAGATCATTTGAATAGACAAACTGCCTTGAATGCTTTTTCTGGCCCATCTTCCACTTCTGATGAAATATAGTTGGGCTGTCATTCATACCAAATAACAATTGCTGTCTTAAATTGACCTCCACTCACATTTAAGAAGATATCTTTATCCTGTGGCCCGCGTCCATATACCCTGTGTCAAATCTCCAGGTGTCACTTTTAACTGATTTCCTGCAATTAAAGTTTGATGGCCCATCAATGCATTATGCAGTTCCTCCTTCTGAAAGAGTTTTCTCATTCTATAAATTGCCAAGATTGAAAGAATTATGTTCTAATCCCCTGACTTCATCCAGTTCATTTTGAAACTTAATGTTTTTCAATTAAATCTCCTACTGGGAACTCATTCACTTCCATCGCACCAGCACATCCAGGTTGCCTTGATTAATTACTAGCACTTACCCTTCTACTGCAGTAAGTCTCAGTACAATGTCTAATAACTGGAAAGCTTTATGTCATTCCAAATCTGAAGCTCCAAATAATTCTACAAAGTTGAAGAAAGGCAGGGGGCTACAGGGAGCCTGTGTTTAAGAATTGAGACTTTGTGAGCTTCAGAGCTGATTCAGTGCCCAAGCTAATAAACCCAATTCATACTGGAAAGCCAGCTCACGTAGGTAATACAATTCATCAAACAGAGAACACAGGTTTAGGAATCAAATTACACTTTCAGTCCGGGAGATGCAATTCAGTGCCAGATTTACAATATCTAATATCCAGGAGCTGTATTTTCAATATCCATGGGTTAAAAGGAGAGGAAGCTCATTAACATGGCAGAGATTAAACTCAGTGCCTTTCATTCATGTGAAGTCTACAGTAGTGACTACATGGAGAACAGTGTTTATTCTAGGTCCAGTTTTGGGAACAGACCTCACACATGGACCAAAATTTGCAAAGAAAACCACAAAAACCAAAAAGTTATTTCCAGCTGAAATTCAGCTTAATTATCCTTTACCTACAGAATAACCTGTGTGAAAAGTTTAAAATTAATGAAAGGAAACAATCTAGAAACTGAGAGTCTTATAAGAAAAAAGTGGATATTCTTTTGCCAAAGTTTATCCTCTTTTTTTGTTTGCTAGATATCTGTGACTGAGTAGACAAAGGCCTTTTGCCAAGAGTTAACTGAAAGCCTCTTTCCATTCAATGACAGGCATAGAGATGGGAAGAGAGCATTCTTCTCAAACTTCAGATTAAAACAGCATTTTTGCTCATGCCAGTTAGGGCAGAAAATATTTATTAAGGTATGAAGGTGTCTCACACTGTACAACCAAATGGTGACCCATATTTTGATGAGTCTTGACCTTCAGAAACTTCTGCTGCAGATGAACTAGCTCACAGAATGAAGTTTTATCTCCAGCAATCTCACCATTCACTCCTCTTTGTCAGCTGCCCTGTCTCAGACATCTATCTTTCCCATGATACGATCAGAACAGAAGTACGGTCACAAACAGAAAACAGATATTCACTGGGAAACACTGAAAAATCCAAGCAGAGAAGAAGTACTGATATGTTTAAAGCAGCCTATCCACAAGCAGCTTTACTCACAGCAGCACCCAGAAGAGCCTCCACACCCTTCCCAGATCAATCTCTCATACATTACATCAAAGCTCCAAAAAACGGCCATAAGACTGCTTCCCTTAGCTCTCAGCTGGAAGGCAGTGGCTATCAAGGTATATAACCAGCTACAACACAAGTTAATTCAAATTTTCATGGCTTCAGTGAAACAGCTTCATTCCATTTACCACAAGTGCATACATCACCCTTTGCCATCACTAAACCCGTGAGCATAAGCCATAGAAGCTTGACTCCTCAGAGCAGAGCTGTACAACCCAGTTGAAAGGATGGGTCTTGAGAGGCTTACAAAACCTGTCTTCTTCATCCATCCTGGAAACTCTGCCTTCTTTCTCTCTTTTTTTCCCCTGGGTGCCCCTACATCCATCTGTTTTCTACCGCTTCCTTCGCTCTGCTCTCACTACTATTCATTTCCTACACAGTGTCTACTGACTCCTGTTTTTCTGGTTCCTTGGGGGTGTGAAAGAGTAGGTGTCACCTGGTTATTAGGTGTAGAAAGAAATGTCACAGAGAATGAGTAGGTCTGATCCACCACAGCACGATGAGTCTCCCAGATGGCTGTGCTGCACCTTTAGTTTGGGCAGCAGGCAGTGGAGAGAGATCAATGTTACCTCCTCAGATGCTCTCAGCGGTAGGTCACATACATGACCTTGTGGCCAGCCAGTCCAAAGGCAGGTTTGCCCTAACCTAGTCTGGAGGTGTAAAAGTACATGAAATTACAATCAAATCTTGATAAAGAGTTTTGCATATGCCCATTATGATTATAGTGAGCTGAAGTAAAACTCCAGGCTCAGATACTTCCTAAATTGGAGCCTTCTTGGAAGGCAGAGATAAAATTTGCAGTCTAATTCGGTAAATGCTTGTTTAAATTGTGTGTAGTTACTGTAATATACAAAAGCCAACAAAATTAAATTCCCTATTTAAAAAAATGAAAATGATCCATCTGTTTTTCTTGAGTGTCCTTGTTAGTTGGATGCTGTGTTATATTTTAATAAAACTAACCTTTCAGAAAAGCTGTAATTATCTTGAAATACATTTTCTGATTTATGATAAGGAGTGGATTATATTGAAAATAGGATGGCTTCATTTATGTCCCAGATCTGATTCACCTTTAAACTGTCTTTGGTTTTGCTTTCTGGATGCTTAGTAAGATAGAGTATTTTCTTCTTTCTAAGGACATGTTTTAATGATTTATCAAGAGTCCTTACCTCCTACCGAGGTCAAAGCTGTCACACAAGGCCAGCTCCCAGCAGTAACTTAAAGGGAACTAGAAAATTTCTGCCAAAGCATCACTGCATTAGAAACAAGATTAGAGGAAAAGTGGCTTCCAAAAGTGGCTTTCCTTTCACTTCCCAAGCAGAACTCTGCCTTCCTCAGATTGCATTTCTCTTTGATTTTTCAGCCAAATTCTACCATTCTATCTTTGGAATTCAGGTTCACCTCTGTAAAAGTCAAAGCTGGCAGAGCATTTGTTTCAAGAAATACATGGCGGGGGGAGAGAGAGAGAGAAAGAGAGAGGCAGTCAGGTGTGGGTTTGTGCTGGTGTGCTACCCTGAAGAGCAAGGGAAGGTTTTCAGCCTTCCTGGTTGCCACAGCAGAGCTGACGGTGACACTAACACCGCAAAACCATACACTGATATGCTACCGCAGAAGTCAGGTAGATCACTGGCCCCGAGCGGCAAATGCATCAGGAGCACAGGACAGCTCGTTTCAGCCTTGCGATAGCAGAGGGATGATACTGCTGGCTAACCAGCTACTCTCTGTCTTGCATTACCCACAAGTAACCCTGCTTTCAAAAGATGTAATTCTCCTGTTCCTCTTTCATGGACTGACATACAGAGCTGAACAGCATGGGAACAAGGTGGTAGTGCTGGACCACCAAACTGAGCTCCCACAGAGATCATGAAAAGTACTCAGCCATGATTCTTCGTATGGGAACAGCACAAACAAAACCCACTGGCATTAATTTTAGCGACTGTTTGTCCTGTACCTCTGCTTTCTGCCACAACAAACACATAGATTTCTGCTGTGCTTTCCTCATCCCAGTGACAACTCCCACAGACTGCCAGGCAACTATTCACAGCACCTTTGTTTTTCTGCTCCAAGGGCAAGTTTCACACCAGTGTCTTCATTTCTAATTTAAATACAGAAGATTGTTTCCAACCAGCTAGCTCAGCTTCATGAACAAAAATTTATTTTCATTAGGTTCTTTTTAATTCTAATCTTCATACTGGCAGCCAAATATGTGACAAGTACTTAAGGACTGTGGGATTGGTTATAGACACTGTGTCACACCCCATGTGCAGGCACATACACAAAGAGACCACAAATTATTTGAGCCTAAATATCTGCCAGTGAATAAGAACCTTGCTTTGATAAGGGATAACGCTGTTAATAGGCACAATCTCAGAAAGGTATGGAGGGTGAAATGAATAGATCTGAGATCCACAAGAGTGCCGTGTTGTATACCCACTGCTGAGGTGGAAAACAGTTCCTGAACCAGCCCTTCTTCCCACTCCTGCAGCTCTGTGGCTTGCAAGCACTCATGCAATTCAGGGTGACAGTTTTCTCCTGCATAATTTGACTGTTCTGTCTCATACCTTAACAAGCGGGAAGCGAAAAACCAAAAGAAAGCCCCATGCACTTCTTTTAAAACCTCAAGATACAAATATCTTGGGTAAACAACATAGAAAGTTTGCAACAAAGTAATCTGTCTCATTATGAAAAATTTTGAGAGAAATAATTCTTGGTGGATGACAAGTTGACCATGAGCCAGCAGTGTGCCCTGGCTGCCAAGAAGGCCAATGGCATTCTGGGGTGCATCAAGAGGAGTGTGGCCAGCAGGTCAAGAGAGGTTCTCTTCCCCCTCTACTCTCCCCTAATGAGGCCTCATCTGGAGTACTGTGTTCAGTTCTGGGCTCCCCAGTTCAAGATGAAGAGCTACTGGAGAGAGTCCAGCAGAGGGCTACAAGGATGATGAGGGGACTGGAACATCTCTTCTACAAGGAAAGGCTGAGGGAGCTGGGCTTGTTCAGCCTGAAGAAGAGAAGGCTGAGACAGGACCTTAGAAATGTTTGTAAATATCTTAAGGGTGGGTGTCAGGAGGATGGGGCCAAGCTCTTTTCAGTGGTGCCCAGTGACAGGACAAGGGGCAATGGGCGCAAACTGAGGCACAGGAAGTTCCGTCTGAACATGAGGAAGAACTTC
>Ga0065711_1045930_pt1 | contig 13184 bp, 6 predicted proteins | sample Hoacrofraction12_FD_59098 | JGI IMG/M metagenome (GOLD analysis project Ga0065711, IMG submission 59098) | Hoatzin crop microbial communities from Cojedes, Venezuela - Epithelial fraction 12 v2 (version 2) | ecosystem: Host-associated > Birds > Digestive system > Esophagus > Crop | place... | reverse complement strand
CTTGAATATCTCCAGAGAAGGAGACTCCACAACCTCCCTGGGCAGCCTGTTCCAGTGCTCCGTCACCCTCAGAGGGAAGAAGTTCTCCCTCATGTTCAGACGGAACTTCCTGTGCCTCAGTTTGTGCCCATTGCCCCTTGTCCTGTCACTGGGCACCACTGAACAGAGTCTGGCCCCATCCTCACTAAATGCAATAGGAGCAGTCCTGTTCTTGAGATCAGTTAAATTAGTTTCACATGGGTTTTTCTGAATGCTACAGAGAATTATCTTCTGTGTATTTATTTTTGTAAGGTTAGCATATGAATTCCATAATTTTCTGACAGTTTGGATTCTTGAGTATTCTTAAGAATTTTAGTGGTCTAAGCTGACTTGAGAAAATTCAGGAAAGCTGTTATTTTTCTCCCCTTCTGTTTTTGATTTGAAGTGTAAGATTTTTTGAGCCTTCTAACGAAGAAATAGTATGCTTGTGATCTAAAAATTACAGTGAGAAATTCCTCACAATTCATTCACCCCTTTTTCCAAACCTGAAGTTCAGAAGATGAATGATGTCTTCATCTTACTTAACTATCTTCACATGACAGGCGAAATAAATAAACGGAGGCTAGATATGCTGGGCCTGCAATGAAAATTGGAATGTAGTTTTGAAGCTGGTGAGACTAAGGATGAATGAGTGGCCACGACATGGCCTTTGTTTTAAAACTGTTGTAAAAGCCTTATCATTTCTGAGCTCAAAATTTCTTTCTGAAGGGCAGGCTTATTTAAAAACATAAAAAAAGATGACTGTGCTATTTTAAATTAACTCAATAGGGGAGGTTTGGAATTAAGCGTTCAAAGCTATTCTTGACTGCTTCCATCTTTGGGGCAGTTGTTCTGACATATATCCCCACATATGTTAAAAATTTAAGTGTGGGTGCGTGGAATGTTTCTGTCATTATTTACCTGTTCTTAAAGTGTATAGTAGTTGGATACTTCTTTTACTAAGATGATGTGTACAGAATTCCTGACTATTTTATAACAAGTAATGGCTTTTGAAGGTTCTTACCAGTTAAAACCATTAAAATCCTCTAATTTTTTCAAAAATTTTCAGCAAATGACGTTTCTGTTGCTATCACTGCATTTCCTCTACTGTGGAACACATTCTTATGTGTAAAGATTGCATTCTTAATTTAAAGTTCATCTACTTTGATTTTATGTCTGCTTTTGATTTTATGTCTGTTTTTTTATATTCTCACTAGGTGCTGTCCTCGTGTAGGGTGTGCAGGAAGGTGAGGGGACAGATGACTGCCTTTTAGCTCTTAGTTCTTAGTACTGAATTGAATATAACACTGATTTTTGGGTTTATCAGGATTCTTCTCAGTTTGGCAAAGAGCTCTTCTCTTAACAAGATCAATCATTAAGGGTTTTTTTTTTGTTTGGTTTTGGGAGTTTTTGTGGGTGTTTTTTTCTTCCCCCTGTTTAACTATTTAAGGCAGATTTGTAGTCTGGAAGAGTACTGTTAAGCTTTTACTTCACCCCCCTCCAAGGGAAATAACAAACTTAAGATGCCTTTCTTTTCTGCCACCCCTTTGAGATACAGAAGTGTTTTTATGTGTTTTTCTGGGACAACAGAGCACATAGCAGAGATTTACAGATTACTCGGATCACCTGACATCAAATTTCCTGTAAATCAGACTTCTTACTGTCCTGCTCTGTCTTCTCCAGCAACACTTCTCTGCACTGGAAGTGGTTCCCTCAGCTGACTCGCTTCTCTGCTTGACCTTTTATTTTAGAGCTTGAAAGATAAGCAGGATGTCTGGCGTTGGAGAGCAGAAAAGTGCCTGAGGTACTAGACTGTGCAGAAAACTGCAAAATGTAGCTGTTGCTGTGCTGTTCTCCTGTACTAATGTAGTTCCTGCCTGCACTGCATTTAATTAGATCTTTCACAATTCGATATACCTGTGTGCTTACTTCTTTCTTCCCTCTCGCTAGTCGTAACAGGTAAGACATCCTGCTTTAGCTGCCTGTTCTTTGGTTTTCTTGTTTTTTTTATTGGTGGTTTGGTTTGGGGTTGGTTTTTTACTGCTTAATTTTTTCAGCATCAGAGGCTTCTTTGTTAACCTGGTTTGTAGAAGAATTTTGGTGGGTCAAGACATCCTGGAAATAGCTTGGTAATGGAAGTGTTAGTTGCACCTTTTCTGCTTTACAGTCATTTCATAGAAGAATTGGGTATGTGAGTTGAGTCAAATTCCTTCCCTGTTCCAAGAGCTCCCTGAATATTACCTAGATTTTCTTTTTTTGTTCTTACAGTACATTGCTTCACTATTTTTTTTTCCAAAGATAATTTGAAGCATTTTTGAGTCTGCTTTCTGAGGTATCTGAACTGGGCTCTGGATCAAAACTATGATGCTCCATAGAAATAAGTTAAATGTAATATCTTTAATGTTCTCATTAATGCTTTGTAATGTCTCTTGGACTTTTACAGTAGTCTAGCTTAAAAAAAAAAAAGGTTTATTACTTAAATATTTACTGTAACTAGTGGTTGTTCGGGAATCTGGTGTAGGATTTTTTTTTTTGTTTGCATTTTCAGGATATTGGGTTTGGCTAGCATTCAGCCAGCACCTTTTTTCTGCACTTGCAGTTCCTCTTGAGTAACTTCCATCTTTCTTTGCTTGCCTTTCAGTGCCCATTTGGATAGGGCAGGGATTCTGTGGAATGAATCTGACATTATAAAATGGCAAGTTGGCTGGTTAGTTCTCTCTTCACAACTCCTTAAGTGTTTGTGCAGGGCCTCTTGTGTGAATGCACCCTTCCAGTATCCACAAAGGATAATCTGCACCAGACTGGGTTAGGCACAATACTGGTTCTCTTCTGGCTGTTGTAGCCATAGAAAAAACATTCTCCTGACTCTTCTTTATTGTTGCTGTTCCCAGCAGTCTGTTCCTGAGGAGGAGTCTGCTCTCTGCATCCACATCACTCCGTTTCCTTCACTCAAGCGAGGCAGATCTCTTGCCTGCTAACAGAGTTTTAAGGTCACCTAAGCATACACTTTTAAGTTGTCTTGAACGTTTAACACAGCTCAGGATAGTGCATCCCTAACTTTGTATCCTAGTTTGTTAAGCAAATTCCTTTCTTAAAGGCACACAAGGAAATCTCTTGTATGTCAACCTAAGCTGCCCATCCCCCCTATTAATTGCAGGTAATGGTGGACAGATTAGTGACTGACACGCTCTTAAGAAGTAAAATTTTAGTCCTACGTGAACTAAAATTTTAGTCCTCTTGAACAGTTAACATTCTCAGGGTCTTGGGTTCCTGCATTCCGGCTGTTCCTGCATGCTGCTATGGGGCAGTATCTGTAACTGTATCTGGGTCAGATACGAAGAGGTTGGGGTAGCTGACCCGCTGGGAACATGGAGAATTAATGTACGGTTCTTAAGAATCTTGGTTAGGGTCCTGAAAATGAATGGTTTTGGTGTTACGGCTTTTGCTTGATTGTTGGAGAGGTCTGTCTTCTGCAGCAGGAGACATGTAGTGCTTCAAAAGAAGATGAGAAGGCCTGTAGTATCATGCCTTTCGTGTAACTGTAGGCATGTATGTGCCAGAGGAGTTGACATGTAGAATCACATTTGTGCAGAGGTGATACAGTATGCTTGGTCTGGCTCTGGAGAGTCTCTTGGTTTGGTTTGTCAGTTACTGACTGATTGATGAAGCTTTCCCTTCCATCGCAGACCAGGCTGAAAGCATTTTCTCGTTTATTAGAAGATTTAATATGTGTAATCCACTGTTCTGACATTTCTCTAAAGTGTTTAAAAAAATGTCCAAAGGGAGAGTTATTTCTCTTATTCTGAGTAGCAGGTTTGTAGTAAGATTAACTGAAGCTGTGGAATTTGATATAGAGAAAATTATCTCTTTTAAAGATATGTTTACAGTGTTCCACCTTTATACTGTAATAAATACCTCTACTGAGACTATTACAGGAAAATGTCTTTATTAGATGAAAAATCTCTTTGTGGCTTCCAAACTTGATACAATAATTAAAAGACTAAGCAGGCGTTAGCCATGCCTTCGGTATGCATCAAACATAACAACAAAGTGTTAATAGCAGAATTCACTACTCATGACCCCTTAATTTGTGTCTGTTAACTCTGTAGAATTAATTCCTTCTGAGTTCAAGTAGTTGCTTTTGCTAGTTGTGGTTCTGCCTGTTTGCAAGAGAGCTACGCTCACTTATGCACATTGGCAGTAAGGATCTTCAGAAGTTCTTGGAACAGTTTGAATTTTGAGTTTGGAGGCCTGGGCTTTACACAGAATTAGTAGTACTTTTGGGGTCTAGATTTTCTACCTCTGTTGTTTTGATATGTTTGCAAACAACTCTTTGTGATCATAACTGAATGGTAGTCTTTCTCTTGCTTGTTAATTGTTTTCTCCTTTGTAATAAAGATTACTACATAAGTGAAAAAAAAACCTATTAAAAAGAGTAAAATATGCAACAGGAAGAGACCACAACAGACTAAAAGTTACAGTGTGCTACAGGGAGGGGTTTGTGTCTTGTGCTTTTTATCTTCTAGTGCTACTTTTACGGACAAGACGGGAGAGTTCTCTCTCTCCTTGCAAACCTCATCAGAATGTAGGTAAAATCAGGTGAATGTAAAAGGAACAAAGATTTCGCTCAAGCAGGAGGGCAGTTGGTGTATGAGAATGTAGAGTATAAGTTTTGGTGCATGGAACAGGTGGAGGAAGGTGACGAACGATGCAGTGAGTGGCAACACTGCTAGGAAGTCCCAGTGTCTCGTTTCAGCTGTGCTGTGTGGCTTCCATTTATGATAGTACCCAACTGGTACTGGCAGAGTGATAGTAACAGGACTTTCTGTGAGCATAATAATGAAAGAGTCAGACTGTTTGTGATCCGATTTTTTTGGGGCCATGTTCTTTGTAGGTACCATTTTATTTGGAATACCAAAAATTACTGTGTGTGAAAAGTTAATATCTGTTGAACGGTTTCAAGTATAGCTTGTGAAAAAACTATGGATTGTGATCAGATCTGTTTGCGGAAAAAAATGGAGGTGCTTCCATTGTTTCCAGATATAAGCAAATGCATTTTCAAATAGGATATGCCTCATAATATGGCAGCGTGAAACTTTCTTGGCTGTCCATTAAGAAGCTTTTCTCAATGGCTGGGAAATGGTAGAAGATCAAGAATAATTTTCACATGAAGATAGAAGGAAGAAATTTATTTGAAGGGAGAGTATGTTTTAAATTGTAAATATTCTAAATAATTTTTTAAGGAAATGAGAATGAGTAAAGCCAAAGGGATCTGTCTTGCCCAATAGCAGATCTCTAGGCAAAAGTTGTAAGAACAGAATAAGCATATGCATGTCTCCAGAATGGTCTCCTAGCCTCCAGAAATTTCACCAGAGGTGTCATCTGTAATAGCTTTTGATTTTTTTTTTCCCCTTCTGTGAATTTGTCAGGCTGCTTTATGAACCATTGCACTTTTGCAAAGTGGCAAAGAATTCCACCACTTCTCTACATGCTGTGTGAAGAATCAGGTCTTTTTTCAGCCCTGTAGAAGGAAAGGTATTTTGTATTGCATCGTCATTGTGCTCTTTTGTAACCTGATTCAGCTCTTCTATAATCTTTTTGGACTTTTGGCACTATGTAAATTATTTAAGGTGTGGACCAGCTGTGGATTTATACAGTGGTTTAATGAAGTTCTCTCTCTTAACTGAGAATTCATACATCAGGTTAATTTGGAGACTGTTAGTACATGCTGAGCTCTTTCTGGTAACTTTATTACTACGTTTGTGAATGATAGTAGTTGGGTCAGAGCCCATTGCTTTGTAAGGTGAGTTGGGATTGGTTCTGCTGCCCCCTCACCATGTGATGTGATTCACATTTGTCTGTACAGCATTTTGTCTTTGTTACTGCCCAGCTGCACAGTGCTGAGAGTTCCATCTGCAGCTATTCTTTCTATTTCACCCATTCCATCTGCAGCTATTCTTTCTGCAGCTATTTCTTTCTATTTCACCCATTCTTCTAGGTAACTTACTGAGAAGGCTGAGCTGTTTGCCAGCATGGCAAAGTTGTCTGTCTGACCTCCACAAGTAACTCTTGATGCTGGCCCGTCAGTCTGGCTATGCTTCACAAGGCGCGACAGCTGGGTAGAGGAGAGGGATCTGAACTGGAAGTCCTGTTACTTGTTTTTTATTGCTGCTGGCTGGCTGAATGTTTACAGTGCATACAGCTTTGTAGCAGTTATATTGAATGGTTACAGAATTTGTGGATAAGCAGAGGAAAAAGGCTGTAAGGAAAACACCCAAAACATCCAAAAATGGTGGATTGGGGGGGCATCTCCTTTGCTTGTAGGGAGTGAGAGGTTTCTTATTGCTGAAAGAATGTGTATTTGGCTGTTGTACGTTAATAAGGAGTGATGATCTCTGAGAAATGACAAACACAAGACTTTCTTTGGATAAATAAAAGCATGAAATCAGGGTGTGATCATGTCTTGTCCTCCCTCCCACCCCTATAATAAAGTTATTTCTGTGGATTTAACTCTACAAGGCAAGGGAAGACTCGACCAGAGTCTGTGAAAACCTAATGTGTTATACCAAATGTGCAAAAGCACGTGTTGCTGACACCTTGTGTTTAAAAATAACAACCAAACAAAGGCATACAGGTATGAAAGATTGATACAGGTTTTGAAAGATTTATGTGGACGTAAAGATTTTGAACTGTTTTCCACTTTTATATTTTTGCTCTTCTGTGTGAAAGAATGTGAGCAGTTGTGTTCAGGAGACTACAGCTTTAGTCTGCCATCTGTTTCACTCCAAGTAGACGTAGTACATAGACACTATGACTAAAGAAACTGATTTTTTAGCCTTCACACTGGATTTTGCACCAACTCCATGGTGCAGAGCACATTCGTATGCATGGGGCAGGCACGTTCCACGCACCTGTACTGAAACTGAAACTTTCATGATGATAACATTGAACTAAGGAGAGGCCAGGGAATGGGATGAGGAAGCATCATCCCGTTAAAAATCACTAAAGATTTGTGTAAAATGTTCTATATATAAAATGTTCTGTGTTACTGCTACATTTTTTGTAACTTATAGTATTGTGACCTTAATATCCCCGAAGCGTGAAATGCACTTGTTTTGTTTTATTTGATATAAACTTGTCAGTCTTTTGTGCATATTCAAATAGAAAATAACTCTTTTTCTTTATATAGGTTATAAAGCAGCTAAATGGAGTCTGAGCAGCTGTTTCATAGAGGCTACTATCGAAACAGTTACAACAGTATAACTAGTGCAAGCAGCGATGAGGAGCTTTTAGATGGAGCAGGTGTAATTATGGACTTTCAGACCTCTGAAGATGACAATCTCTTGGATGGTGATGCATCGATGGGTAAGTTAACATTAACTTCAGCTTAAAAATTTCTCTGGGTTGTATTTTGGTCTTTTTTGTGTGTTTTTTTGGAGTTTTTTTTTAAATAAACAAACCCAGCCCTTTTTTATAACTAATTGATGTTTTTCTTTAGCTAATCTGGCCTTCAGAGGGATGATTTAAACCTGAAAGTTGCTGAACATTTTTCTGTGTGCTTGCCTTACAGTTACACTGTATGGGATGAACTTCTGATACGAGACAGATATTAACTTACTTCTGGCAAATGACAAACTTGCTGTCAAGTAGGGGAAGAATGGCTGTTCTGCAGCTACCTGGTCTTTCTTATCTGCAGCAGGATTTTGAAAGTCTCGCTTCTTCAGTATTTCTTTGGGGCAGAAATTAACAGTCTCTTTTAACCGTTACTTGTAGAGATAAATCTGTTTCTGCTTGATTCGGCTTCAGATCTGTAAAAGAGAGGCAAAAACCATGTGTTAGAAGCAACAGAGAGTAGGATACAGGAGTTGAACTTTTGACTAGGTGAGAAGTTACAAGAACACTCGTTATTGTAAGCACTGATAAAAGCACTGAAGTAATACAAAGAAGAAAGAACTGGCAAGCTATTCCTCTCTTTTTATTAACAAAGCATTTAATGTAGTGAAAGCATTAACATTCTTTTAACACTGGTCAGAGGGCAACAAGAGGCGGGAATAAGAGTAATTTCTGTTTAAAATAGTAAACTTGGTTAATTATATCCTCTTATCACTTCCTCTTATTTTGTTTAAAATGAAACTCAGCCTGTTGAGTTTTCTTTTTTTATCATCCTTTCCTCCCCCATGAACACTGAGTTGTCTTCTGTCCCTGCAGAGTCTCTTCCTTCATGTATTTTCCCTTTGCCACACTTCGCAATTGGATGTTGGCATTGTGCCAGATAGTTGTGTCCTATCTTAAGCATCCTTCTCATCTGTATTCCTTCTGTCTAATTAGGTAGGTCTTGAATGTGCAGTCACTTAACTCATATACAAATACAGGTATCAAGAGGCAGGACACCTTCAATCTACATAAAAATTCATTCTGCCAAATTACTTTTAGAACACCAGTGTGATGAAGTCAAGCACTTGATAGTTAGGAAATTATTAAGTGAACAACTGGCTTCCGTGTGTAGTATTTTGTTCTGAGCATCTGACACTTTTAATAAAGTGGGTGCCTTGCTTGTCTAACGTAATATTTGCAACCTGTATTGAAAGTCTGAAGCTACTCTGGGTATTGTTCATATAAATCCTCTCTGTCACTTCAAGCTTTAAGGAGAAATAGGTTTGCAGTAGAAGAAATCGTTTCAGAGCCAGTGTTCTGCCCCTTACTTGTTGTGAAATTACATCCATAAATTGAGTTCAAACAGATGAGGTGGCTGTTTTGTTTGCACTGTCAAAAGCAATGCTAATTGCTACACATTCCAGCAGCCCCATCTCATTGTAATGCTGAAGTATGTGTATTAGAACATAAATATTAATGTATTTTCTTCCCTGGAGCTGAATTTTTTGCTAACGGTGTATCTGCTTGCCACAATTCTGCTCACTCAGTAAGAGGCAGCAATAGTAATAGGCACTATTATTTTATTTAAGCAAACAGTGATTTGTGTGTCTCTATGCATGGAAAATATTTTCTTGTAGCGTAAATGATAGTAAATACTTTAGCAGTCGATCAGAATCTGGTGTAAATTTTCTTTTCAAGGTGGTAAGAACCTCGAAAAAAGTTTTAAATAAATGTACACACAGGAGGTGAACATGTGTGTTTCTCATTCCTTAGGTCTCCAAACGTATAAGGTGTTTTTTCTTACGTGTTTCTAATTCAGCAAATGTCATTGACAAGACCAAACAAGCACTTTCTAACTGGACTGCATGTGCCCTGTTTGTAGTCCTCTGTTACTCGGTTGGCAGCAACTGTTTTGTTTCTTTTAATTATTATTATTTAAAATCTTTTATCCATTAATGGTGTCTTAATGTACTTTTGTTCTGTTGAGTCTAAGTACAGATGAATTCACTGTACAGAATCTGTCCCACCTTCTGAGGAAGGGCAGGACCATCCCAGTGATGGAAGACCCCATGCTTCTAAATACTTCAGGCCCTCCAGGGCGTGACGTGAATGCAGAGGCATTAGGTCTAGCTCTGGCTTTAGCTGGTCAACCCTGCCAAAATCAGAAGCCCTGTTTAAGCATCTAGTTTGTGTTTTAAGTCTGTAGGGCTGGAAAAATTAATGAGCCTGGTTTCTTAGCAACATGAACAAAATGGCAATGATGTATCTGTACTTAAAATGACTATGGAAATAATGTAGTTAAATTGAAAGCTGCATAGCTACAGAATGTGAGCCTGAAGTACAAATGAGCAGAGACATGAATTTATCCAATCTGGGTAAGTTGCCATGGACAATAGAGTGTTCATTATAATTTTACAGTTTATGTAATAAAATATAGAATTACAGATATTAAAAAATCAAGACCATGCAATGAGGAGAAAATCAAGGATTACAAAATTATTTTTCTCTTATTTCTTCTTTTTTTTTGGCTAACAAACATTGAACCATAAACTGTACAAATATTATGCAGATAGAAAGCTAACAATATGGAATTTCTGAAGTAATTCAGAAGGCAGTTAGTTAAAGGAAGAATTCTGCTTATTTCAGTAGGCTTGTAAGTCACTTGGCTGTCAGGACAGCAGTTCTATAATGCCTGCACAGTACTGCCATTCACATTACCACTCATACTTAAGCACTTAACTGAGGCTTACAAAGTCATCGAGGCTGTTATTCAGTGGTGAATATGCCTACTGTTGAAAGCATGTGGAAATTGGATGATAGTGGGAAAGAATACTAATGATACATACTGCTTGTCTTATCTGGGAAAATCTTTTATATTATATGGGACTAAACAAGTGAATGTTAACTGGAACTCATCTTCAGAAAGTCTTTATCACCTAGACTTTTAAGTATCTTTAATATTTAGTTGATAGGGATTTGCCTTTTTAGTGTCACATCTGATTTGCAATTTGAGTGGGTTTGTGTATTTCCAGATGGGGGGATTCACCATTATGCTAAAAACAATGCTGTGCAATAATCTTGTTTCTCTTTAACACATCTGAAAGCGTGTATGTTACCTGTCCTTCACTGTGTCACCTGAGAAAAACACAGAAATTGTGAATATGTAGTATTGTATACTAGATACATATATAAATAGCTATGTAATTATGTCATAATTATAGATATAGTATATCATATGTCTGTTATGTTCTCCAGTAGCTGTTTTCTTTGCATAAATTTCAGACTTTTAGTGGCAGCATCATGGAGAACAAGTAGGTATCGTGAAACTGTAAATTCTTTGAGCGTGCTATGTTTTAACACGCTAAATAATTAAATTGCTGTGCATGTGGAGGCTTGGATGGCTTGCACCAAAGCCCCACCTAGAAGGGATATTGCCTGTCAGCTTTGGTCAAAACTTGGTTTTGTTGCTTATCAAAACTAATCTCTTTGTAGTACTAAAGTCAGTGTTTTTCCTTGTTGAACTGCTGTCTGATGAGAAGTATCTGCCTCTGTAGGGAACACCTCTTAACCAATGCTTGTACGTGCAATGTACTGTCGTGTATGCAATGTGTGGAGATCGTTTTCATCATGCCTTATCTATGTTTTATTTTTAGACTGTTTGCCCTGCTTCTTGCTATGTTGTATTTATCATTGAGAAGTTCTTTAATAGTTAAGTCATGTAAGCTAATATTTACTGGTTTAATTTTATAGGAGGAGATCTATACTATTTAGTTTTTAAAAAAATTGTTATACTAGGATAGTTCATTGTTTCCCATCACTTCAACAGGGATACAAAAGAACTCTTTCTAAACTGAAATGAAATCTCTGGATTTTAAATATTTTATCAGATTAATGTTTTAACTGGGGAATATAAATGAGAAGATGGAATGTCTAATCCATTCTTTTTCTCTCGACATCAGCTTGTGTTGCGTCTCTAAAGTTTAAGAGACTCAATTCTTGGCAACTGCCTGGGCTTGAAGGGTGTAACAAGTCTGTTCAAAAGTTCGAACTTTTTCCTTCTGTGAGTCAGGGCTAGCTAACCAGTGAGGTGAAACTGAGAGGTCTCCATAACTTTACTCAGAGTTAAGGGCTGCTGTATGATGTAAGAGGGGACTGCATCAGTTTTCACTGGTTTTTTTATTTAAGTGTAGGGCAAGCTCAGCAGGAGGTGGATTTTTGTGATTTTGTCAGACTGCAAATTTTTCAAGGCACTGGCTGAAATCAGATGATTAAACCTTATTTGCAGTAAAAATAGTTTGCAAACAAATGATCTCACTGGTGTTTACATATCAAGGTACTTTGATCTGCCTGTGGGAGTCTGAGTCCTGAATGAGCTTGGCGTTCTTTTCAATAGCTATAGTGATGCCTGCTTCAGTTGAAGGAGCTTAGTTGCTTATAATGTGACTTCAGTGTGGAGACAGTTTACAGTCTGGCATATGGTGTTAACATAAAATTGGCAGTAGTTAACCTTAATATGACAACCTGTAAACTGGTAATTCGAAAACTGCTGCTACAGCCGCTACTGTCTTCTTGCAGTGATAGCAGCGCCACTAAAAAAAAAAATAATATGCCAACAGGTCATGGTGTAAAACACTGCAGCTCTCCTAAACTGTCCTTACCCATGAGTTGGAGTCCTTTGCTTAAGGTGAGAGACCAAAACAATCCATTTTCAGCACCCTAAATACTAAGATTAAAAAATATGATATAGTGAACTAATATTATGGCATTTTTTGAGGAACAGAATCTAATTTTCAGCAAGTGCAGGTGGTTCTATATAATCAAGATATTTGTACCACATCAGAGGTTAATTGTTCAAGCAAGACCTAGACATAGTTACCTTTTCTAGCAACACATGAATGTCTTTTCACATGTATGCTTATTTCTATTTGGCCATCACAGTTTATAAAGAAAAGAGAGAACACAAAGAAAAGAATCAAGTAACTTCTTTCCTGCATAAAGAAGTTAAGTTCCTGTTATATTTTTTTATGCATGGAAATTGTGTTAACAGATTCTTCCTGTTGTCCACAGCTGATATGAAGAAGGGTCTTCAAAGTCATTTTGCACCATTGGCATTGTTTGTGTTTTCCATGCGTCTGGTATAAAACTGACTTGACTGAACAGTCATTATGACAGTTTGACATATCTCTTTCCTAGGCTACATACAAGCTGTCTTCCAAGTTAGCAATATTTGCATTAAAGGGCTCATTGTTCTTCTTAAGTAAGGAATATACTTGCTCTCAAATGATGCTGTACAAATTGAAGCAAGAAATAACATGACTTGCTCTGATCATGACGGCAAGCGTAAGGCACAGCTAGTTTCTTTTGAATAGTTAAATTGTCAGTAACTGATTATCATTTACCTTTTTTCTCTTGGATTGTAGTTAGAGGTGCAGACATTTTGCTTGTGCTCCATACTACTAAAGCAGCCTAAAACAAGATATCTGACATACAGAACCATGTTTTCTTTTACTTTTTTTAATTAGTAATTCATGAAGTTAATTTTGTCCACCTATCTGGAATGCAAGTTGTTATATATTATGTTTACATGGATAACTGGGCTAATTAACAAAGTTCTTCCTTCAGTGATTTCAAAATTCCTGGCAGAAAACAAAAAAGTTGACTGAAAGATTCTCGGGTTAAGGAAAAAAAAAGTTTTATCTCAGTTATTGGATGTCATTATTGAATGAGTGAGTTGCAGGTGTTTGAAATGTCTTTTGCATCCATGATAGTGATTTTCCTGAACTCTGATCTGT
>Ga0065711_1045929_pt1 | contig 13186 bp, 24 predicted proteins | sample Hoacrofraction12_FD_59098 | JGI IMG/M metagenome (GOLD analysis project Ga0065711, IMG submission 59098) | Hoatzin crop microbial communities from Cojedes, Venezuela - Epithelial fraction 12 v2 (version 2) | ecosystem: Host-associated > Birds > Digestive system > Esophagus > Crop | place... | reverse complement strand
GGACAGCCCCGGGCGGAGCGGGGACCCCAGGCTCCCCGCCTGTGGCGCGGGGCACAGGGCAGCCGTGCCGGGTCTCCCTCCGTGGGGGAGCGGCTGGAGCAGGAGGTTTACGGAGCTGCACTAAGTGACGCAAATGGTTTGAAGCCCATAAAGAGAGACGGTTTTATGTAAGACGACTATATAAAGCTCTGCTGTTCTGCCATTGATGAGATATAGGCCTTTATTTATAGAAGGCAATGTTTGCGGTGCGAGCACTGAAAGCCAGCCAGGGACCCGCAGATAGGGCGTCGAGTCATTTCACATGCAGCTGCCGTCGACACTGTTCACACATTAAAGAAAAAAATTAACAAGTTTGCAGCCAGTCAGGTGGAAAAAACAATAATTGTCGAAAACCGTATTTCCCCCTTTTTCCAATAACAAATAGCTGGAACGCTGCTGGGGAGGCTTGGGCTTGCTCCTGGAACGGACGGGCTGTGGCTCCAGCCAGGCTGGGGGATGGAGCAGGCAGCGGGAGGCAGCTGGGGCGGGAGGGGAGCCCGGGCAGGGGACGCAGTGGCTGCTGCCAGCACCCGGGCAGCTGGCCGGGGGTGGGTGCCGCTGCCTGGGCATCTGTGTGTCCGGGACCGGAGTACCAGGGCCTGCGGGCAGGGCCGGTGGCAGCGGCAGAGCAGCACAGCCGTGTGCGCGCTGGGGACTGGCGAGGGGGGCGAACGCCAGGAGCGTGTGGCTGAAGGTGCTCGCTGCACGGGGGGGCTGTGGACCGAGCCCCACTGGGTTTTCCTGCCTGGCCCCCCATTGCCTCTCGCTGCCTGTGCACACAGGGATGCTCTGAGGTTATTTCTTTGCCAGAGGTGGCTGGGTTTTTTACTGGAGAGCAAGCAGCGAGTCCCTGTGGTCAGAGCGCCCTGCCAAATTTTGTTTCATGCACGAAAGGAGGAAAAACTTCCCATGATTAATTGTGCAGTAGGGGAGAACATGCATCTCTCTAACCTGCTCCATGCTGGTCGCTGGCCTTTTGTCCCAGCGCTGCCCCGCCGTGCAGCTGGGGAAGCGGCGGCGAGGGTGCGAGGGCAGGAGGGTGCCGACACCTCCGCCGCATCCTAACTCTGCGAGGGCTGTGAAGGGCTGGAAAGCCATCCGAGGCTTCATGGAGAGGGAGCAGAGTCGGGCTCGTGCTTGAGCAGCTTCCCAGCCGCGGGTGGCCGTCCCCTGCTTACACTGCAAATCCTTCGCTCTGCGCTCCGAGCTGTGCCCCGTCTGCTGCGCCAGCCGTGGTGGCAGGCAGGGTGCTGCTGGCCCTGTCTCCCCGCGGCTGCATCGCCGCGCCAGCAGCAAGCGGGAGGCGAGGATGGCCCCGATGCTCAGCCAGGGCACGTGGCACCGTGCTGCTGGTCTCGGGGGGGGGAGCTGGACCGGCACCCCAACCTGCTGGGGCTGGGGGTCCCGCGTGTGCCTGCCCTGTCCCTGGGAGACACTGCTGCCTGCATGGCTGGTCCTCCCCGGTCACAGGCAGGGAGGGCCCCTCGGCGGAGGCACCCCCAGCTCGCCGTGCCCCGCTCCCGGCGCAGATGCAAGCCGGAGCACGCTTTGCCCCTGAGCGGCTGTTAAGCGCTGGCGAAGCTGGCTGGACTCAACAGGTTTTCTTCCAGCAGAACAAAAGGTTCCCTCCTAATTGCAGCGCTGGGAAGGCGAGCGCAGGAGGAGGGGGGAGGCAGGAGAGTCAGAGGCTGTGAGGGGCTGCGGGCGCTGTGTCCCCGTGGCACTGGGGTTGGGGACCCCTCTTTATGTTGGGGAGCTCAGCTGGGCTGGCCCATGCCCACGGTGGCTGGGCGGGCGGGGGGCAGGGACTGGGGGGACCCACTGGCCGGCTGCTGGCCACCAGCCCCTGGGAAGTGCAGGGCGGGAGGGGAGAGGAGCCACACATCAGAGTAGAGCCCCTGATTAATCACCAACTGCCGGCCCTCCAGCCAGCAGCTCATTAGCAGTTTAATTCCCGATGCCCGGCGCGCTGGAGAGCTGTGCGGCTCTGATTGAGCCGGCCGCGCTCGTCTGGGCAGCTGCAATCAGGCCACAGCCCCTTGTCCCCGGTCACCAGCACAATTAGTGGCCGTGTCTGCCATGCCCCCGGGGCGGGCTGGGCAGCGGGTGCTGCAGGAGCTGCGGGTGACGCTGTGGGTGCTGCTGGCACTGCGGGTGTTGCTGCGGCTGCTGCAGATGCTGCAGGTACCGTGGGTGATGCAGGCGCGGTGGGTGCTGCGGTCAGGCACGGGTGAGGCACGTCGGTGACAGCGGCTGCGGAGGGCTGGCGGGCAGCCCGGGGGGCAGGAGACGTGCCCGTGTCTCCTCCTGTATCTGGCTGTACCCGGAGCATCGCGGTCCCCGTGGTGTCACGGGGCCGGGAGCGGCTGTCAGCGGCGTCACCGGCCGTGGCGAGGCGCAGCGCTTGGTTGTGCAGGGATATCTCACCCATCTGTCACCCCCAGGGGACAGTGGCACCCCGTGCATCCCTGTGCTGTCCCATCCCTCCACCACCTCCACCTCCACCCACGGGGTGGCAAAGCGAGAGCTGTGGGTGGCATCCATGTCCCTGCCTGCACCCTGGTGTCCCTGCCTGCACCCCGGTGTCCCTGCCACCACCCTAGGCTCTGTCCTGCCCCATGTCTTCTTCCTCCCAGCCTAGGGCTCGGCCCGGGGGACACCTCCGGGGATGGGCCGGGGGGGCTCACCTGGGCCAGGGGAGCAGGGCAGGGGCAGGAGGGAGCGGGGTGCCCCAGGGGAGCAGGCACCGGCCATGGATGCTGCTCATGGAGCTTGTGCTCCATCCTGGGCATGCAGAGGTGGGCACTGCTGTGCCTCCCAGCTGCAGGGGGGTGGGTGTTTGCAGCTCAGCCGCCCCCCTGTGCCCTCCAAACCCTGCTGTGCCCTTCACTCCCAAGCTGCCATCTCCGCAATTCCTTCGGAGCCCGAGGAGGGAGGGAGGGACGGCGCGGCAGAGGGAAGCATCTCCATCTGTCTTCAACGCTCCAGCGGCTGGGGCAGGGCTGGGGGCCTGTGGGTTTCCCCGCTGTGGGGGGGCTGTGGGGCGAGGAGGGATGGGGTGCATGTGGGGGCAAGCTGTGGGCCACACTGGGGCTGTGACCCCCACGGAGGAGGAAGGGCCAGGATGGCATCTGCTGCTGCTGCCCGCAGGGAGGGTGTGGAGCAGCCTGCCTTCCCGGGCAGCGCGGCACCGAGGGCACTATGCAAATCCATCCGAGATTGATGCAAGTATTAATTACGTCCCGGTGGCTCAGCTCCTGCCCGGCCAGGCAGGGCACTGGGTGCCGCGGCTGCTAGCACAGGAGAGATGGGTTTGCGCTGGCAGAGTGTCCCCTGCGCCTGTCCCCTGGGTCCCCCGCCTGCTCCCGCCACGTCGCTGTGCATCGTGCGGTGCCTCGCCGGGCCAGCCCTGCTCTCCCAGCCCCTGGCACTGCCCAGCCCCGGGGGTGAGGTCGTCACCGAACGGCGGGGCGAACAGTCCAAGACAGGAGCAGTGCGAACACTGTCAAGCAGCCTGGCGTGCCGGCTCTGAGGTCCTGCTAATCAGAGAGTGTCTGTAATTACATGTGCTAATTACGGGCAGAGGTTCACAGCGATTCCTGCCCTGCTGGCATGGTGCTGGTCACATCGGGGCGCATCGCTCCTGTGCGAGAGCAGGAGTGGATAACCAGGGCTGCTGGCTGGCTCTCCTTGCCCAGGCACAGCGTATCACAGCCAGGCCCCCTGCCCAGCCCCACCCCACCCCATCTCCATCTCCATCCCACCCCCCTCCATGCTGGACATGGGTCCAGCGTGTGTGGTGCTGTCCTTGGAGTCCCCACGCGTGTGACTGTGACAGCCACTCCGTCCCCGAGCACCTGGCTGATCATATCTCGGTGGAGTCCCTTTTCAGAGGGAGTTTTTCAGGCTCTGACCCCCCTGTGCTGCTGCTGCTCTGACATCCTGTTTCCTTATCGCCTGACATGACCTTAATTAACTCCCCGGGACGATAACGCTCTGGGCTTCTCCTCCAGGAGCTGTATCTCAGCATCAAGTCCTGCCTGGCCCTCTCAGGGACCGCTGCGGGGACTGCACAGGCAGCCTGGAGCCAGGGGGAGAGGGGGCTGTGCGATGCAGGACGGTGGTAGCTGGGGACACTGGGGTGACGTGGAGGGGATGGGGCGGTACTGGAGGGCGTGGGTTGGCGCTGCGGTGAGGTTTGCGGGGGAGATGCTGAGCGGGTGGAGGTGGCTGTCCTGGTGCAGAGGTCGGGATCAGGGTGGGGGGGCTGTGCTGATGCCCCGGGCAGGGGGGTGCAGGCGGCAGCAGCACCCGTTCCAGGCAGGCAGAGGTGCCGTGCAGCGGTGTGGAGAGGTCCTGGCTCCTCCATCCTGGCAGAGCACAGGGGCTGCTCAGTCGGGAGCCGGGGCTGGGGGCTCAGGGGGCCAAGCTGTCAGGGCCCCCCCCTCTGCCACCAGCCCAGGTGGACTGAAATGCTGGCACCGACGACTGTTGTAGCCGCTTTATCTCCTGCACTCGGTAAATATTGGCGGAGGGGAGATGATTCAATAGCGAGGTTTACAGATGGGAATCTCGGCGTGTGATCCCGCCGGCTCCGTGCTGTGCAGCAGCCCGGCTGCCTCCGCCGCAGCCACCGCTCACCGGGGCCGAGCCGGGCACGGGCACAGCCCAGGGCCAGCGAGGCTGCTCCCAGCACCTCCTCCCTGCGGACTGGTTCCCAGCAAGGCGCTGGTCTGAGCTTCACTGTTGCAGCTCCTGTCTCATCCTCCAGCACAGGCAGCTCGGGCCCTGGAGCTGGGTCCCTGCTCGGGGGTCCCGTCACTCAAATGCCACCAGACCTGCAGGCAGCTCAGCCCTGGCAGCATCTGGGGTGATGCCATGAGCCCTGCAGAGAGCAAAGAGTGCAAAATGCTGTCAGGCAATCTCCTCCTGGCTTGCAGCCACACAGCCCTCCTCCCCACAGGTCCTAATCCCCAAAACCTTAGTCCTGCCCACCTCAGGTGCTCAGCTCCCATCCCCAGGCCCCCAGCCCGGGCAGCAGGTAGGACGAGGGGCCAGTTGTTCCTGGGGCATCCATGGGCAGGGTGCAGCTGGTCCCCTCTGCTAACGCTGCCTGCAGACGCAGTGGGAATTGCATTTTCCTGAAGCTGGGCATGCAGTGGAGACCACGGGTATTATGGAAAGCATGTACAGATACTGCTGCTCACGGCACGTGATGTATTGGCTGCTGCAGGCAGCACACGGTCCTGAGAACATGGTGCTGGCTCCGAGCAGGGGGAAGGGGTGATGATCTGAACCGCAGAGGAGATGGGAGCTGCCAGCACTGCTCTCCAGTGTGTGGGAGGCAAAGGGGGCATGAGGAGAGGGGAGGACTCCCTTAGCTGCAGGGCCAGGTTGTCCCATTCCATCCCTGCCAGGCCATGTCCCTGCTCCCATAGCAAGCCCTGGGAGCTGGGAGGAGCCGAGGGGGACTGGGGAGCTCCTGCAGACGCCGAGGATCAGCACAGGGGCAATGTGGCCCAAGCACCCAAGAGGGACAGACACCTCGGGAGCCCTGAGCTCCCCCAGCCCGTCGCCGCCTGAATGGAGAGCAGAGGATGGGGATGCAGGGATATAAGGATACAGGGATATGGGCTGCAGGGCTGTCCCTGCCCGCTGGTGCCTGCGCCTCTTCCCCTGCCCAGCAGCCCCAAGAAGGGATCCCCCGCCAGTGCCGGGGCGCAGGGGCTCTGTTGATCAGCCCCTCTGCCTGGGAGCGCACGGGCTGGGGAAAGCCAGCCCGTATCATGTTTGTTCCATTGATTTAGCGCCGCGGAGAGGGTTTAATCAGCCTTTAGCCTGCACGCTCCAGCATTAAGAACAAATCCATTAGCCACGAGATAACCACAAAGGGTTGCACGGAGGCTGGATGAGGTCCCAGCGCCTTCAAGATGCAAATTGGCAATCAAAGATCAAAGCCGTGCAGCTCCCTAATCTCTACTAAAAGGGCTCAGCTATTAACGAGCCCTTTCCCGCTGGGCTGTGATCACCCCACTTCACTCAGGCTCCCAATGCGCTGGTGGGTTACAGCATCACCCTGACTAGCCCCCAGGCCCCCATGGCCCCCCGAACTGGCCCTGGGAAGGAGGGTGCAGCCGGGGCTCGGGCTATTTGTTTGCATGTTGTTTCCTTCAGTTCCGACATGCTGGGGTCAAATTCGTGTTGGCAGGGAGAGCAGAGCCCCCAGCATCACTCGAGGGGTCAGCAGCTGGAAGGGAGGGGAAGGGGAAGAGGCAGGAGCTGCGATGGAGCAGGGCGGAGGGGGATGGGGGCTTATGCCATGACTTTGGGGGCAGCGGGGGATGCTGGCAGGCGGCTCCCCCTCCCGCTGCTCAGGGATTTAGCCCCTGCCTGGCTGCACCAGGTGGCTCAGGGCAATCCCTGCCAGCCCCAGGGAAATCAGTGCCAGGGAGCGTGGCGAGGGGGCAGGCAGCAGGGTGTGCATGAGGGACCAGGGCAGACCAAGGTGCACTGGAGACAAATTCCCCTTTTTGGGGTATTCCTGCCCACCCCATGTCACCCTGGGGCAGGGGGTGCACAAGGTCCCAGCTCTCATAGTCACCCCGCTGGCTCTCATGTGGTGCTGGAGTGAGTCTTGAGGTTGGGGGGCTTCCCCCCACTCCCTGCCCCGGCCATCCTGCCTGCGATGGCTCCACACACAGTGGCCCCGGCAGCCCCATGAGTTCCAGCCACCCCGCACCATGCAGGAGAGCTGCAAAGCTGCCGAGGTGTGACAGGAGCCATGCTGCCAGCACTGTCAGCAAATCTCCGGCAGCACAGATGTGTGCTCTGCTCAGCCGGGTCCGGCTCAGGGACCAGCATCCTCCCGCATCCCGCTGCAGTGGTGAGAGGCCAGGCGAGGCACCCTGGGATGGGTGGGCAGGGGACCCGTCACACCTGGCAGTGGGGAGTAGAGGGTCATGTGTGTTCTCCTCCCATCTGGGGACCCACTCTGCTGGCAGGCGCTCAGCAAGGTGTCACTCGTGGCTCTCACAGCACCCCCAGGCAAGCAGCACAGCCTTGCAAGAGAAGCAGGCAGCGAGGCGCTGGCAGCACCTCAGCCAGGGTGACAATAAATCTTATCAGTGTAAACCCATCCGTAGGCAGCAGGATAACCCCCGTGACAACCCGGCTGACACGGAGGCTTCATCTGCACTGTGTCAGCGCTGCGGATTTACAGATAAATGCCACGGCTGGAGGGACTGTGTCTGTGCTGGCACCTGCCGGCTCCCAAGGGGTGGCCCCCCCCTCCTGCCCACCCCTGCCCTGTGGCTGTGGGCGCTGCTGGGGCCAGGCCGGGGATGACACGGTGACATTGGCCATGCCATGCCCGGTGGGATGAGCAGACAGAGAAGAGCTGGTCTGGCATCAGGGAGGGAAGCACCGGGATAGGTGAGGGTGGAGGGAGGGGGACATACAGGACAAGGTGGCGTGTCCCTGCCTGCTGTGTCCTACATGCACCATCCCATGGAGCCCTGCATCCTCCACCCACCCACGGGGGCATGGGCGTCGCGCAGGCTGGACCACCAGAGCCCATGTGCAGGAACAAAGACCAGGAAATGTGCGGGTGTGAGTGTGTGACACGGCTGCGGTGTGTCCCCGAGGCTGTGTGACAGCGCCACGCGTGAGCAGCGCCGTGTGTGAGACAGCGCGCTCGTGGGTGCAGTCTGTGTGCGCATCCTTGGGGGTGTCTATGTGTCTGTGTGTCCGTGTGTCCATGCAGCTGCCCCGCTCCGGCTGGGCAGTGGGGGGGTCATGTGTGTGCCAGGCGTGGGGTGCTGGCTTCTGTGCCAGGCATGGGGTGCTGGCACATGTGTGTGTGCCAGGCGTGAGGTGCCGGTGTGTGTGTGTGTGCCAGGCGTGGGGTGCCAGCATATGTGTGTGCCACATATGGGGTGCTGCCGTGCGTGTGTGCCAGGCGTGGGGTGCTGGGTGCCCAGCGGAGGCTGCCAAGCGAGGCGGGCTGGCAGCGGTGGCCGCCCCAGGCCAGCGTTCCCATCATCTCCAGGCTCAGCTCTCGCATCTCTGGGCTCAGCTCTCCCATCTCCAGGCGGCGCGGCCCGCGCAGCTGTGGGAGCAGTAATGAGATGGAGCAGCAGAAGGACGGCGAGATAAGGCTGCCTGCGCTGCCCCAGCAGATTAAACGCTGGGATTAAGCAGGCGGTGCCAGCTCTGCTGCCTTTTTATCTCGCTGCTTCTCCCCTCTTATTCTCCCGCAGTCGATAGTGAACGGTCTCCGAGCTGTCAGCAAAGGAAATTGCTTGTTAACCCTTTGGGGACTGGCTGCGCAGCGCTCCCTGTGCAGTTGCTGCCAAAGAGAAGCCGTCCCCGGGGATGGCCTGTGACAGGGAGCAAGGCACGGCCGGCGGCACCCAGGTTCCGCTGCTGACCCTCAGCCAAAAGCCACCAGCACCCAGCTGGTGCCGTGGGGAGCTGAGGGACATCCTGCAGCGCTGGGGTCCCTGCCGGGTGACAGCAGCCAGAGAGCAGAGGCTGCCTGCGAGCTCCACAAAGGAGCCCTGGGGACCCTGCGTACCCCACTTTCGGGTACCCTTGGTGTTCCCTGCTTTCTCCAGCCTGCAGGATGGATGGGCTCAGCGCTACATTTCTGCGTGAAGCGGCGGCGCTGGGGATCCTTCCCCGGTCCTTGGGCCAAGTGGCACAGAGCGGCTGTGTCTGCACAGCGCTGCACATGGCGCTGGGTTTCCTCTGGCTGCCGAGAGGAGCCCGCTACCCAAAACCATAATTATTGCTCTCTGTTTGTGTGCGTGTTTTGTTGAGTTTGCAGCAGCGAGGCTGAGCTGCAGCCCGTCCCAGCGCTTATCCGTAGCACGCTGTGCTGGGTGCCCAGGGGCAGCGTGCCTGGCGCAGGGGGTGTCTGCGGATGGGAAGCTGTCTGGAGAGCACTGGGGGGGTGCATGGAGCGGTGGTGGGATTGCTGCTTGGCACAGTCCAAGCCCGGGCCCAGGACCATGTTAGCAGGTCGGTGGGCTCGCTCTGGCGTGTTTTGGGGTGCAGCTTTCATACAGGTTTCCCATGGGGATCCCCAGTGTCTCCTGGCTCTGCTCCCAGGTTTCCCCATCTCCTTCCCGAGGGAGGCAGGAGGCAGAAACATGGGACAGAAACCTCCTGCAGCCCCAGCACCTGACCCTCCTGCTTAGGGACAGACCAGGGTAAATAGGAGCACGTTCAGCGTCTCAGAGAGGTTTGCTGGCTGCCGAAAGGCTGAACTGGCCTTCCACAGCTCCTGCCCCCCTGCCTCTCTGCATCCCTGCGCTGCAGCATGCTTCTCCCCTCTGCCAGCAGCCCCGGTGCTCCATCTTCTGCAATTCCCTTGGTGCTGGCTCCTTCATCTGCCCAAGTGACCCTTTTAGTGGGTGCTTTAAAGCGCTTAGCGCAAGCAAATCCTATGAAAGCACAAGCAGCCAGGAGATTTGCAGGGAGCAGGCTAGCCCTGGCCGGGGCAGTGGTCCCGACCTGGGTGGGATGCTGTCCCACGGCCGCTGTGGGATGGAGAGGGCAGAGTCACGCATCTGCGTGTGCCAGGGATCTCACCGGAGCAGTGTGTGAGCCCTGGGCAGCCGGGGCTGAGGAATCTGCAGGGGAGCTGAAGCAGATGTTGTGCCGGGCAGCCGGGCTGCGGAGGCGAGCAGAGCCTGAATTGGAGAGGAAACCGGGAGTGATTGGCACGTGCGTGCTGGCAGGCTGGAGGCTGCGAGGGGATGGGATTGCTGTTTATAAATACATCAAGGGAGTAAACACAAGGGAGGGAAGAGAGCTATTTAAGCTAAGGGACAATGCTGGCATGAGAACAAATAGCACAAACTGGCCATGAATATATTTAGGTTGGACATGAGGAGCTGAGAGAGATTCTGGGATGAATTCCCCCCAGGAGCAGCGGGAGAGGGAAGCCCAACTTTGCGATGGCGCTCGCTTTGCTGTCGGAGGCAGCTGTGTGCTGCCGTGCCTGCACAGCGGGGCCGAGAGGTGAGGACCTGGGGTGTCACAGCCACCCTGGCTCCGTGGGGCACCAGGGGCACAGCCCCCTCTGGCTCCTGGCTTGGCCTGTGCGAGAACCTGGAGGTTTGGGTGTGCTGTCACCGACACTGCTCCTGAAAGCAGGATGGTGCCAATGTCTCCCTGCTTTACTGATGTCACTGGCAGCGCTGGGGCAGATGTGCTGGGAAGGTGTCCTGGCCCGTGTGCCGTGCATCACATCCCCATGCTCCCGACCTGCCAGGAGCAGGGAGCCCTGGTCCACATCCTGCCCACTCCCGATGCGGCAGCCTGGCAGTGACCTGCTCACCCTGGCCGGTGCCGGGGCTTGGGTGCCACCCGCTGCTCTGCCCGGCTGGCGGCACAGCCCGCGGCACAGCTGAGCACTTGGTATTCCGGCAGCGAGCCTGCCTGGCATGAGAGGGGCTCTGCTAGCTTCACGCGCCCACGTCTCTGCTGCCAGCTCAGGCCTGGCCGCGGGGGCTCAGCTGGCAGAGGCTGGCCTGTGGCACAGAGACAGGCACATCCACGGCGGCAGGAGGGGTCCCGGCCCCTCCGGGATGTGCCCGCAGCATCCCCCAGCCCCACTGCTCTCCCTCCTCCTGGGGAAGCGGGTCGGGGCGCTGCGGAGGATGCTCCAGAGCTTGGCCCTTTGCAGCCTTCTCGGGGCCAAAGGCACCTTGCTCTGCCGAGGCGGAGGGGCTGCAGAGCCCTGCGCGCCGTGGAGGTGGGAGTCCCGGTCCCCACGAGCAGGGCTGCATCCCGCAGGAGCCGTCCCGGCAGCTCTGCGTGGGGCAGGGGCTGCGCAGAGGGGCTGCTGGTGCGGTGGACGGTTGTGCCGCTGCCGGAGCTGGGGTCAAGCCAAACTGGCACCGTTCCCCAACCCCTCCTGGGAGTGGGGAAGGGAAATGGTGCGACCGTGCGTGAGAGGGGACGTTTGCAGAGGCGAAAACATCCCACTGGCTCAGAAAATTGCTGCAGAATCGGGCTTGAAATGAGTTGAAATTGCTGAATCCAAGCGGATCTCATATCCCGGGCAGTCGCAATGCTGGCGTCAGCGCTGCGGCTTCCCTCCCGGGGCACCCAGGAGGGGCCTGGCCGCTCCGTGCGGGGGCAGCTGGCTGCTCGGGGTGTGATGGGGGGCTTCGGCAGAGCCAGGGTCCGGAGTGGTGGGCAGGAGCAGAGTGGGGGGCAGCGTGCATGGGCATGCTGTTGCCCCAGCTCTGCCAGTGTTGTCCCAGTTTGGCCCCAGCTCCTGTGCCACGTCTTGGGGCCAGGGGTATCCCTGTGCCTCCAGCTGCCTATGCTCTCTCAGGAAGCAGCGTTTCCAGTTTTGAAGGCTGCTTTCCTTTATACCCCAGCCCTGCCCATGCTGATTTGCTCTCTGGACTGGGGTACCTGGAAACCACCCTCAAGGTTACCCCTGGACTGGCATCCCTGCCAAGCCCAGGGTGGGTAGCACTCTGATGTCTTCCCATCCCTGTCCCTATCCCCATCATGCTCCAGTGATGACTGTTCTGAGGGATGTCTCTGTGCTGGGGTGCTCCCCCTGCATGCTGTGCCTGTGCCCAGGCACAGGCTGGGTGTCCCAGCAGGGACGTGGGAGCAGGGATGGGTGTCTCAGTGGGGACACGGGAGCAGCGCTGGGTGCCCCAGGCATGCAGGAGCAGGACCCGCCGGCACCACGTGTGCCACAGCTCGTTTCCCTCACATGCAAACATTTGGCTGGAAGCTTAGTGCAGCCTCTTGTCTCCTCGGAGCAATCAGGATTTGTCGCTGCTTGCAATGTTTAACGTCGTCTTCCAGAGGCTAAATACCGTGGGGAGCCGTGTAAGCTGCGGAAATACCTACATGAGCTGGGATCAGCTGGAGGCTGGCACAATGGGCTGGCAGCAGTAGGGATGGGGGACTGGGAGTGCGTGGGGCTGCTGCTCGTGTCCCCCGTGCTTGCGGGTGGGCTGGCGTGAGCCAGGGTGAAGATGCTGGGGGCCAGCACCTTGTTGTCATGGGGCTCCCCGCAGCAGTGGGGCAGGATGGCGAGCCCCAGGGGGGTGGAGGGGAGTGGGAGGGGGGGAGCCCAGAGCTGTGTGGGGTGGGGAGGAGGATGCCAGGGCCCTCGGTGATCTCTTGCTGGGATCCAGCTGTCAAGACGCAGGCAGCTATTTCTGTCAAGGTCAGCGTGTCTCCACGGCAGAGAGCAGGGAAATGAGGAATCTTGTTGAGAAATTACCTCCCTAATGGGGTCTCCCCTGCGCGTGAGCGTGGCGCAGGGATGCCAGCATGCGGCAGCTGAACAGGGAGACTGTGTGGGAATTCTGCTGACCGAGCCCCGAGGCTGCAGCACCCATGGGTGCTCAGCAAGCGGAGCAAGGTGCGGGGGCCCGTGCCCCAGGCGCTGTCCCCAGTTGGACATGTGTGCTCCAGCCCCACAAGACACTTTTCTGGGTCAGCTGAGGGGAGGAAATCATGTTCCCGGTGCAGGCAGGCTCTCCTCTGCCCTTACTCCTCCTCCTCCTCCTCCTCCTCATGCGCTCCCTGTTACCTAATTGGGTTTGTCATGCTGGAAAGGCAAAGCCCTTCAGGACTGTGCTGCGCTCTCGCCAGTGCGATTTCACAGCTGGCCTCGGCACCCTGGCAGCTGACAAGTGAGTAACTCAGGGGGCCCCACAGGCACCTCTGCCCTCCCCGCATGCCCCCGCAGCCGTGCCCACCTGTCTGGGGCTGCAGGGCACAGGGGACAAGGCCTCCGCCGCCTCTGGACCTTCTCCGCCAGCCCTGCCCAACCCTTGTCCCCGTCCCCGAGCTGTCTGTCCCCACGTGCCCCGGCCTCTGCATTCCACCCCCACCCCTCGCACCGCTCCCAGGATGACTGCAGCGCTGCCCGGAGATGTCTGAACCGACACGGAGATGGAAGCGTTCAGAGAAATGACATTTCCTCCAGCCTGGGAAGCTCATCCTCCGTTGAAAAGAAAACTAATATAAAAGCCGCCCTGGTGTGCGAGGGGCTGATGGTATCAGGCTGGCAGCCGCCGGCTCTTAGAGCCGCAATAAATCTCAGCGAGGAGCCGAGCCCGCTCCGGCAGCCCCGCAAAGACGTGCCAGCCGGGGGGGG
>Ga0065711_1045928_pt1 | contig 13186 bp, 5 predicted proteins | sample Hoacrofraction12_FD_59098 | JGI IMG/M metagenome (GOLD analysis project Ga0065711, IMG submission 59098) | Hoatzin crop microbial communities from Cojedes, Venezuela - Epithelial fraction 12 v2 (version 2) | ecosystem: Host-associated > Birds > Digestive system > Esophagus > Crop | place... | reverse complement strand
GGCAGGAGGGTTGGACTAGATGGCCCACAAAGGTCCCTTCCACCCCCCTACTATTCTGTGATTCTGTGATTCTGTGGAATATGCAAGATTTATGTGTTGAAAATTACAGTTTGTTTTCGAAGTTGTTAGAAAATGTTTAGAAGTTTGAGAGAGCTTTGTAGAAAAACTGTGAAAGCACATACTTTGTAAAATTCCTTATATAGTAAAAATATGAAATTTCAATGGTCTAAAATTTCAGAAATGTTGCAAGACAAGTTTAAAAATAAACACCAAAAAACAACACAAGAAACCACCACCAAACCCCCCAAATAACCAACATGACTTCGATTTCGGCCTCTGTATTGATGTTCAGGAACCCATTACCACTATCCATAGCTTTGGTCAGAGTGTGGTAACTGGTTGCCGTGTTAAAGGATTTCAAGGAGTCTGATAAGCAGCAAGGGCGAAAAGCCCTCACATTGAGTCACGAGGTTCAAAGTGGTGCCCCTGCTTTCTAAACTCTGTATCAGAGAGAAGCCTAGGTGCGGCTGGATCCACTGCTAGTCCCACACTTGGTCAGCGGTTCATGTCTAAGCGGTTAGGTAAGCAGCCACTTATCAGAGTCAAGATTTGCCTATCAGAGCCCTCCCAGAGACTGTCACTCAAACAGTTTTGCAAAGTTGAAACAATAGGTAATTTATTCAAACAACAGGTATCACAGATTTGAGATTGCCATTGAGAAATGCACTGTCTACAAAATTTGAGCTCAAGTTAATAGTTGAGTGCTTTAGTTAATAATATTTTCCCAGGGATACGTCCGACAAAGTCGGAGACATGACTCTTACCAAAAAGGTGTCCCTTCTTGGGGGGGAAGACAGCTTCAGGCCTGTTGACCTGTCTGTTAGGTAAGGTTTTCCCTTGGCTCCTCCTCCAAAAGAGGATTTTGGTGAGGTGGAGCTAAGTCAATTATTATGTGTCAATTGGCTCTTGGCATAGCGTGTTGTGTCGTCAGAAGCTGGTTTAGCAAATCCTCTGGGCAGGGAGCTTAGTATATGCTTACTGGGGCCTTCTGTTTTTTAACTGAAGCAACATCTGGCTGTGCACCCTTTGTCACACCCCAGGTGTCACTTAGTGGTGGGCCATCGCTCCTTGTTCAAGTTGAACCTCTCCCTTTTGTTAACTCTTCAGTGCTTGACACATGAGTCTCAGCAAGTCCTCCTCTGACATGGACAAATCCGGCAAGACCATAGACCCACACTGGTGAAGTGCAAAAAGCTCTGAAGAGTACTGCTATTTAAATTTGTTAAAAGTGGAGAACAGTTGGCTGCAGCTCAGCTAAACTACTGAGGGTTATTTTTTTCTTTTTTCTCTTTAAGCTAAAAGAAAAAAATAGTTTGTGTGAATCAGGCATGATGAGCCAGTTCAGTGGATCCAGAACCATGCAGGAGTAGGGTCTTAGTGCTGCAGGTTTGGCTGGGATTTGAAAAAATGTTTCAGGACTGTAATGCTTGAACAGATAAATATTGTTTATCTCTGTGACTTACTGAGAGAGTGACTGTTTTTCTGTGGGTGAGTAAGGAAAAATGGAGGGCAACAATTGACTCTTATTATTTCTGATAAACCAGCTGGAAGAATTTGTAGAGATGTAATGTTATTTTGTTGAACAAACTAGTGATCATTTAAATTCTTTGAAAAGAATTGCTTGCATTTTTCTAAGTAAGCAAATAATTACTCCTGCTTTCAAAAGATGCTGTTGCAGAAAATCATCAGATAGAGTTCTGGAAAACCGTTGCAGTAGACTTGTCCTGTTATTGTGCTGTCCCTCAGACATTTGCTGTTTGCCATTTTGGAGATAAAGTGCTTGTTTATATGGGCCTTTTCTCTGATCTGGTATAGCTGTCTGCACTCTCCCGTAAGGTGGTGGTGGGGAAATATATATATATATATAAAAGTATTAATTTTTTTCCTCATAAAGAACCTCTTTACTTTTTTTTAAATCAGAATATTCAAAGTGGCCTCATAATACTTATTTAACCTGTAAATTTTTACTCTGAATTTAATGCTTCTGTTAGATTCTTAATAATTTTAAATTGGTAAATTTTGAAAAACAAAGAATGACAAACCCAAAGGAAAAGAAAGAGAACATGAAAAAAAGAACAGCTTTTCTTGTAGTGGGAGTGGATTGCCTGAAAAGTAGAGAGATTAATTTTTTCCTTTCAACTTTAAATGCTGATATATACTACAGGACATAAACCAGAAACATTCAGACAGTAAAACGGAAGAGATTCCAGAGAGAAGAATTAACTAAATGAGGAATATTGCTCTTGGGGATCATCAAAGTGAATGTTTCATCATGGGACTATGTACGTGAGAAGGCAGTGTCATCTTCCTAACATATACCAAGTTTCACGCTGAACCTAATTTTGTGTTAAAAGGATTCACACCCGCATTTGTAGGAATTTTTGAGGATTAAAGTTTTTAAGAGCAGGATGTGTCAGAGGCAGAGATATAGCCTATCTGGTTTTCTTTCTCTGAAAGAAAATTACTTCCTCAGACACCTTTGGCAAAGTGAGGTAAATTCATGGAACACCTTTTAAAGAAAGAGCGTGATATAATAGAAATAACAGGCATTATAATATTCAAATGAGCATTCTAGTGTATTATAAAAATGTATATGCATAGTTCTGGAATTTAATTACTTATGCGAGATCACAGTTTTCTTATTTTTTTGTGAAGTTGACAATAAAGATTTCTGTATTCATTTTTTTTAAAACACAAAATACATTTAATTGATGATGTTCTGTTACTTGCATTTGTACTCAAACAGTTCCTTGCCCTCCCTGCAAGAAGACAGAAAGGATGCTTTAAATATTAAGCACTCGTTTGCTGAACCTTTGCAGCATGAAATCTGAACAAATTAATGCATTTTACTGAACCCTACCCTAAATGTCTGATTTCTTTAATATAGTAAGCAGATGTTCTTCATTCTACAGGAGATTTTGCAATACAGTCCTTTACTTTTCTGAGTGCTGTTTCTGCTTCATTAACTTTACAAATCTCATTTTGTTCTTACTCATTGTTTGTACCCCAGTTTCTTTTCTTTGATGTTTGAAGTGCTGGTTCAGTTCTCATAAAAGTCAAGTGGAAATATAACCTGAACTTCAAAAGGGCTTAGAGTCAACTCTTAAACAAGTAAAGCATTAAGTAAATGTGTATTTAAAATGCAATACAAATTCCAGCTGTTTTCTCTTACTATTGTGAAGACTTTTCCCCTATGGATAAATATTTATTTATATAACCTTAACTTAAGCCAATTAGAATACAGTTTGAAAATTCTTTTATCTTAAAGCAAGAATTTACATTTTATTATCAAGCTAAAGTTTAAGAGGTCATCTAGACACTCAGGATTTTTTTTCGGCTCTTTTTTTCAAACTGCATCTGTGTTTAGTTATGTCTGCACATGTACATAAAATTTTGTAATAAAGTATATGTGTTCTTGCAAGATTAATTTTTATTTTGCTGTCTCAGTCTCTCAGGTCTAAACAGAACACTTTTAAAGCACTTGGAACAGCTCTTCAGACCCTCACAACTCTGAAACACTGTCTTCAATTTATAACAGATTCTGGAAATATTTGAGAGTTTTCTTTGTATTTAAAAAATATTATCCATGTATGCTTCTCCATTGTACATGTGTCTCAGCTAAGCCATAGAGATCAGGGAAATCTATTTGGAGTGAGACTGTGGTGCAGTTAGCCATCTCTGTCATTTCCGTAGGGCTTCAACATCAACTTTTGACAGAGTATGAATGCTAGCAGGTGAATGATTTTTGAATGGGTAGTTTATTTAGGTTTCGGAAAAAACATGTGATTGAAGTTGCCCTGGACCCTTCCCAGATGAAGCATTGTGACTCTTGCTATTTTTAGGACTGGTTTCACAGGGTGAACTTGATTGACACATAGATGACAGGTCCTGCATAGTTTACAGCTACTGAAGAGGAGAAAAATGAGAAAATACTTGCAGACTGCAAGACCTCTCACTATGGTCAAAATTTTGCACTTCTAAATACTGGGAGGCAGAGTGGTAGGCCTGGGTGGAAGGATGGATTGGTCTAGAAACACAGGCCCGCTCCATCTTTGCACAACAACAAATTTGAGCAAGAGGATTTGGTATCCCTATGCTCATAACCAGCAAGGAGTAAATCTAAGAATTTGATGGCTAAACTTTGATTCTGAATGTCATTGGCATTGTAATACTCCTGCTGGAACATTTGAGATGTTATGGGTGCCTGTAGAAGTGATCTTCAGTGATCATTTTCCCCCCCCTCCTTGTTCTTTCAGCTTAGTGCTTAGACTCTTTCTCATTATTTCCTCCTCACTGCACTTCTGCCTCCTATCACACAGTTGGTTATTAAATGAGTTCCTCTGTTTGGTTGCCACTTGTCATTATTTAGCACAGGTTTAGTTATAAATACGTTGTGGTTTTTTTTCTGAACTAGCTTTAAAGGTGATAAAACCTGTAATGAAACTAAAATCTTTCTAACACCCAGGTTACTAATACGAGAAATTATTGTAATGAGCAGTAACTCCCCTCATTAATAAAATGTCTTTCATTACATAACAGTGGATCAACAGCCACAATTTGCAGATATAATCATGTTATTGAAGCGGATCGTTTGCAGTGATAGTGAACAGTAAAAGTAAAACAAATACTTTTCTCTTGCTTTAGCTGACCTCTATTTATTTGCCTTAGTGGGACATGCTCCTTACGCTTGCTTGTAGGCAATATCTGAAATGGCTCAGACTGTAGAAAACCTTGTGGATTAACTTTCTAAGAATGCGGAGTGATCAGATCATTTTGCGGTTGGGTGTTGTCTTCTCTGGGTGTGTCTGTGCTAGCATCTCAGCTCACACCAGGTACTGCTCTTCTGCAACGAACTTCTGGACTATTCCCACTACGCCCTTCATTTGATTCACATTGCAGGGCAGCCCCGGAGTGTTCTGAAAGGGATTTCTTCCTGATGACATGAACCCAGAAGGTCACTGCAGGGATATGTCACCAGTGGCAATTCATTGTCAGCAGCAGATTAGCACTAGTCAGAGGTGTGTACTGTGTAGACACTGGTTACTTAGCAGCAATAATTTCAATCTGCAGATCTGCTCCTCTTGTGTAGCATGGTTTGGCAATGCACGTGCAGCCTGTGACTGCTCATGAAGTTTGGTGTGGTTTTTGTTTGTGGGGTTTTTTCGTTGGTTGGTTGTTTTTTTTTTAACTGCTGTTGCATGCAATTGAAGATAGACCAACTGTCAGTTGTGCTATAGTGTTAGTGAAGTTAGCTATGAAAGAAAAGGCTTCTTGGGGAAATGGAAAGCCTTAACTGTTACCATGACAGACCCTCATCTTTTCATTTATGTTAAGTAACTTATTTTTGGAAATTGCATACAAGGATATTAATAGGCATCATATTCTGCATGTATCTGTGTGACCTTTGCAAGTCTCTTCCATCTCAAGAATAGAATGTACACACCATGTGAAAGGGGAAATACTGGTAACTAATGGTTCTTTTTATAGAACAGCAGAATAAATAACCTCATAAAATTTTACAGTGATTACTGCTGCCTTTCATTTGTAGTGACTCATTGGGGTACCCTTTCAAAGAGAAATGAAAGCACACAAAGTCTTTGTATGTTAGTAGAGCTACTATGGTCTTGTTTTTTCTGGAATGCTATTGTCCTTCATTGTTAAAATACCTTTTTCATTACCAAGAAAAAAATATTCTTAGTTTGCAGACTCTTATTTTCCACCTAATTTCAAGACCTTTGGTCTTCTATGCCCTTCTTTCTAAATCTCATACTTCTGGTTACCATAGCTATCCAGAAATAAACAATGTCTAATTTGAGCATTTTGAGCATTCTGGTTTTGAGCATTTTTAAACTTAGCTGGAGCTGGGGTGTGGAGAAGAGGAAAAAGCTGCATTTTATGTTTTTCCAGTGTGCAGCCCCAGGCCGGAGTGGGCAATTGTCTCAAACATCCATCCTGAGAAAGTGCTAAAGATGCTCAAATTAATCAAACTCCAAAATCAGGCATTGTGCTTTGGGAACTTCCTCATCTTGATAAGGGAGTGTGGAAGATGAGCGAAACCCTGCGGAGGCAGAATGTTGGCTTGCAAAACCCACCAATGTCAAGTAGGCAAGGAAGTTAAGCGCTTGCCTTCAGGGGAGGGGGGACACACTGTGAGACCACCAAGACCCCACCCACTGACTCATTTTCTAGAACTTTGGGAAGCTATGAGACAGACACACGAAGGGTATAAAAGGAGTGGGTGCCAGCCCCTTGCTGTGCGTGCCCACCACCAAAGGACCTTGACCACCAGTCATGTGCCCACCACTGGAGGACCCCAACCACCAGCTCAGAGACCTCTGCTGATTGCAAGGGTGGTGATATCTTTTCACTTATTTCTTCTCTTGCTTTTCTCTCCATCTCTGAATTTTCTGGCACATAAGGGTTATGTGGTATGTTTGTCAACCTGCTGTATTCTGTGGTTTTGTGAAATTAGACATGGTGCTGTTGAAACCTTTTGCCAAGTCAATATCCGTTTCCAACATCACTGCGCTAATAGTAATATTATGAAGTTACAAAGATACCATCTTTTGTAATTCCACTGCTATTCCAAGTAAAGCTTTGGTTTTAGTCAGGTCTATTGGTCATTGTTACAACTCTCCGTACTGGGCAGAGAATTAAAAAGTTTACCTTCTCCTTTACCCGCTGAGTGGGCTGGGATATCCAGATGAAATACTCCATACGTACATTACCTCAATTTGAAAAGACAGTGAAGCACATTTTCTTTGGTTTCTAGTCCAAGATTGATAGAAAAGGGCAAGTTACTAGCAAGAAAGATTGCATAATAGTTAAAAATATTTGCGTAAGAAATTCAGTATCCCAAAATGTCATTCTTGTCTCTAGAAATGACCATGACTCTTAGGATAAAATCTGCTGCTGTGCTCTGGTGTCACGTCCTACACACTGTGTCCACAGAACTAGGTGAAGGCGTTTATACAGTTAGTGTGATGAGAGAATGAATTGTGATAGAAAAATAATTATAAAAATCACTGTCAAAATCATTTTCTGTGAAACTGCTAATTACTACTGGGTGTACCGTAAGAAAGGCATTTTCCTGAGCGGTTAAGTGCATGATGACAAAAATGTTACTTTAAAGGAGGTCTGCTTTTTACTGTGGCCAACATGTAGTCCACTTAAATATGTGAGCTTCAAGAACTGTCTTTGTGCTGTTTGCTTTCATATGTTTATATTACTTATTTCCTGGTAGATTTTTTTTCTTTGACATTTCCTTTCAAGGTAGTTCTCTTAGAGGGTCATGTTACTACAGAATCACAGAGTGTTCGGGGTTGGAAGGGACCTCTGTGAGTCATCTAGTCCAACTCCCCTGCAGAAGCAGAGTCACCTACAGCAAGCTGCATAGGACCTTGTCCAAGCAGGTTTTGAATATCTCTGGAGAAGAAGAATCCACAACCTCCCTGGGCAGCCTGTTCCAGTGCTTCGTCACCCTCAGAGTGAAGAAGTTCTTCCTCATGTTCAGACGAAACTTCCTATGCTTCCGTTTGTGCCCATTGCCCCTTGTCCTGTCACTGGGCACCACTGAAAAGAGTCTGGCCCCATCCTCCTGACACTCACCCTTGAGATATTTATAGGCATTTGTAAGGTCCCCTCTCAGCCTTCTCTTCTTCAGGCTGAACAAGGCCAGCTCCCTCAGCCTTTCCTTTTAAGTGAAATGCTCCAGTCCCCTAACTATCTTTGTAGCCCTCCGCTGGACTCTCTCCAGTAGCTCCTCATCTTTCTTGAACTGGGGAGCCCAGAACTGGACACAGTACTCTAGATGTAGCCTCACTAGGGCAGAGTAGAGGGGAAGGAGAACTTCCCTCGTCCTGCTGGCCACACTACTCTTAATGCACCACAGGAGACCATTGGCCTTCTTGGCAACCAGGGCACACTGCTGGCTCATGGTCAGCCTGTGGTCCACCAGGACACCCGGGTCCCTCTCCACAGAGCTGCTCTGCAGCTGGTCCACCCCAAGCCTGTACTGGTGCATGGAGTTGTTCCTTCCCAGGTGCAGGACTCTGCACCTGCCCTTCTTGAACTTCATCAGATTCTAGTGCAAAATTTCCTGTATTGTTTTAAGAAGATTCGTTTCAGAAACTAAAACTGATGAAAAGTGCTGACTTGTACTTGAATTCTCCTTTAGTCCTAATCTCCATTCAAAACAGGAATGGACTACCACAGAAAAATAGTAAGTACCGGCTGTATTTCCCAAAAAATGGCACAACTTCAAGGCTGTAAAAAGACAATGATCCCTTTTTAACAGCTGTGACTTACTCATTTGATGAAGAGATGGTCTGTTTTAGGAGAAGCTTGCAAGCTAAATGCTTATTTCTGTTGATTATTTTGTAGAGTCAGTGTTTCATGAATGAAGCTCTGCATGGGTGTGCATTTCTTATTGGACATCACTCAACAGTCCTTTTGTAGTCAGTTTAGCATGAGTGATTGCTCTTTGTAGAAAACAGGAATAGGGCTGGTTGATGTGGACTGTGTGAATAATGTATGTGTATGTACATATGTGCATGTTACAGATAAATAATTTTGGCTGATGCTTACTTTTTGGAGTACTGGAGACACCATAGTGCACAGCCACATTCTTAGATTTACTCTTTTAGGTACTGAACTGAGGCCTCTAACAGTACTTAAAATAGATTGTTATTAACCGTCTTTATTTTCCTGTTTGTTATCTTTGACATCTGCATGCCTATTTCTGTCAATCATAGCGCTCCTTCAAGTAGTGGCGATTTTCTGTCAGTTGAAAGATGGCACGTTTTAGAGCAACCCTCCAATATATGTTTAAAAAAAAAAAAAATTTGAAAACAGCCTTGAAGGACACATCTCATTAAATACCATTGATTTCACAAGAAAAAGCCACTCTCTTCTAACAGTAGTAGCAGAATTCTGAAGGATCTGGGGCTGTGCAGAAGATTTTCTGGGAATTTGATCTGTGCTTAGTTCATTGAAACATAAACGGAAATAGTAGAGTGCCTGAGACTAGGAATCTCAGAGAGACGGCAGGTATACAGTTTGCAATATGTTTTGTATTTTGGGGAAAAAAATGACACAGATAAAAAAATTATTCTATCTCCTTTTGCAAAACTAAAGTAAGTATGTTTTAATTTTTCTCATAGTCAGCGGTGATTTAGTTTATACATAAACTCGAATGGAGAAGTGCTATTATGTGTTTACATGAGTATCAATCTACCTGTGCTAACTTTCTTCAGATGAAGAGTGATGTCTTCAAATCTAGCTGCAAAGGGTTCCTCCAATAAGGAGTGTTCCTGCTCCATTTTCAAGGCTAGGTGTTTTGAAATTTCCATGGAAAGAAAAAGCTAAATGTAGCAGCTGAAATTTGTTGAAAGAAAAATGATATGAGAACTCAGATGATGTTGAAGCGCCTTCAACATTACAGCTACATTTGTAATGTAGTTGTTATTAAAGGTGGCCTCTTCTTTGAAATTTTGATGTTTCAGACATCTGAAAATCCTTGAAATCGTGGCTATTTTTGTGACTGCTCATCACCTGCTTTTTTATGTTTATGGGCCCTTTCCATTACAATTGCAGTGCATTTAAAAACCCATGGGTTTGTTAAAGAGAACACTTGATGAGTGAAAGTTCTATGAATGTATTGCAACTGTATTCTACATGAGAACATTTTATGCTATCTGCTTTTAATAAATTCTACATTTTAAATTCAGAGGAAAGAAGTGTTAGAGTAGGGCAATGGAAAGGATGTTCTGAATTTGTATGTGCTATTATGACTGCTATTTTTTTCAGAGAAAAAAGGTCATTCACAACTAAAAAGGAGTAAGAGATTAGACAAAAAATTGTTTTTAAAGTGAGATTGTAATTGTTTTTCTTTTAAATTCATTCACTACCATTTATGTTCACTTTTAAGGAGCATATTACACAGATAATACTTGAATAATGCTGTTGTTGCTACAAATAGTTATTTGCAACACAACATCACAGACACTCTGTGCTCGACCGGCACGTGCTCATTCTGTGATCCTTGCTCCAAATCTAGCTGTAAGTAAGGAGATAAATATGCAAACAGAAGTGGACATGATGAATGCGTAGCTGGGTGTTAATTAAGAGGAAAACAACCTTCTGGGATGGGGACACTTTAGGTGACCAGTGTGATGCAAAAAGGAAACAAGTGAATGGGGCCCATACAGTGGTATTCATGCAGGATTGTACATGGTTTCTCACTTTTGAATAGCAGTTATAATTTGTTTTGCTTAGAAATTTTTAATTTTTGATAAATTATTTTTTAAAAACCCAGATATTAGTAATTATATTTGTTTTTTATGATAAGTATATCTGACGATACTTAGCATTTGCTTACTAGGACTTTTCCAATGTTGGCCTTTTGTGGCACTTCATCTTGAATGATGGGAATTAGAACAAACCTATATTCCTTACTTAGTACCAGTATGGCTCGTGATGTCTTATCTCTAATTTGATTAGTTTCTCAAGCTTGATTGTGTGATAATGGAGTTTGGTGTTGGCTATATAGGTTCCTTTGAAAACATTTAGCAGTATTCAAAAAAGAACCTAGCTATCCATAACTCAGCAATATACTTTTAAGGACTGCTGTTGTTTGTTTGGTCTATATGCTTTTTCTGGTTAGAACTTTTCATCTTAATGAAATGTTTTAGTTACTGTCACATTACGATGAACTAAGGGATGTCTTAATTCCTTCTGGTGTTATAAGGTCAGCTTCATGAAAGCTGTTATCGATGAGTGCTTTTTGTTTACATTTTTTTTAATGAAAAATTCATAACTACTTGGGTGTCAGGGATTTTGCTTAGATGAGTTGCTGATGGGCAGTAGAAAGTTTCAGAGGTCTAGTGAAGTGCCAATTATAAACATTATTGGACTTCTTAAAAAAGGCAATGTCAGGTTGTTTCAGATTTTCCCTCTGTTTAGTCATTATATCTCAACCTTGTTTTGAATTCAGACAAACAAATATACCCTTGAGTATTAAAATTATTCATGTGAAAACCACAGTAAACACTTTACGGGACAAAACTGCTGCCCATAGGAGACTTTTTATCCACTTGAGGATGGGAGGTAATGAGACCAGGTGGGATAGCTTTTGTGCGATGTGCTTTTAGTAACAAAGAAATCCAACTAGGAAATATTCATGCACTGTAAATATAATATGTAGGATAATTGCATAGTTGTTTCATGTATGTTTTGTTATGGTGTCTGCAGTCCAAAGAAACCTCTGTTAGTTGGCGATGAAGCCTTTCATCATTTAGAGTGAGCTAGTGTATGTTCCTACCATGTCGTCATCTTGGCACAGAGGTGTCTGGGCCTGACCAGGCATGTTGTTGCCTGCGCAACAAGACCTGTTGAATATCGGGGCCTCAAATGCATAGGAGGCCTCTATGGGCCTAAATTGCCCGCAGAAGCTTCACCTAGGTCCCCTACTCCAAACTCACCCATTTAATCTCAAGGTCCAGTCTTTGCCCAAGCTTTGTTCTAAGTACCCCTATCTCTAGCTGTCCTGGCTTAGTGACTGGAACTTCTGAATGCATCCCAAACCTGACTTAGAACTTGTCCAATGGTTTCTGGGGACTGCTGGTGGAATGCATTACTGTCGCCACCCCACCCTGCTTGGGTGCTCTGTGGCTGCACTTTGGTGAGCAGAGTCCCTGTCCCCATCCCTGCTACACCAGTGTCACCCTCGGCTCCCATGAATCATAGAATCATTAAGGTTGGAAAAGACCTCTAAGATCATCAAGTCCAGCTGTCAACCCCACACCACCGTGCCTACTAAACCATATCCTGAAGTGCCACATCTGCACGTGTTTTGAACACCTCCAGAGATGGTGACTCCACCACCTCCCTGGGCAGCCTGTTCCAATGTCTGACCAGTCTTTCAGTAAAGAAATTCTTCCTAATGTCCAATCTGAACCTCCCCTGGGGCAACTTGAGGCCATTGCCTCTTGTTCTGTCACTAGTTAGTTGGCAGAAGAGACCAACACCCGCTTCACTACAACCTCCTTTCAGGTGGTTGTAGAGAGCAATAATGTCTCCCCTCAGCCTCCTCTTCTCCACACTAAACAGCCCCAGTTCTCTCAGCCGCTCCTCATGAGACCTATTCTCCAGACCCTTCACCAGCCTCGCTGCCCTTCCCTGGACATGCTCCTGCACCTCAATGTCCTTCTTGTAGTGAGGGGCCCAAAACTGAACATAGTACTCAAGGTATGGCCTCACCAGTACCAAGTACAGGGGCATGATCACTGCCCTGCTTCCCCCTCGGGCATTCATAAGGCCCTGATAAGTGCCTGTGCGGAGAGCAGTGGGAAGTGAAAAGAAGTCTGAAGGACAGCAGAGTTGGGTGTTCATCCTCTCCGCACCGGGTGTTTTCTTGGGGCAGCTATCTATTTGGTGCAGTCTGCTCCCCTGTAAAGCAATTGTCTAACTCTCCCCACACCTCCCATACATGCTTCACTAGGTTGGTTGAGGTTTTTTGTGTGAGCGCTTTTTGTTTCTGTTTTGTTTTTATAAGGTACCATTTACACGCCTGGATAATTATAGGACCTGGGTAGCTACCACCAAAGGGCACAATTCAATTTAAAGAAAAAAATATGTTCGGGCTCCTACATTGCAGATGGTCATGCTGGGCTGCTGAAGGCCTCTGTGGCATTATGTGGGCTATTCTAATATGGAAGCCAAACATTGTTACTGATTTGAGACCTAAGTGGTTATTTAAATTTAGACTGAAGAAGAGATTAATTTCCCTTTAAAGTATGCTGTCAGAATTAGTGCAGGTTCATTCTTTTCTCTCTCTGGTGTGCCTTCTTGTTGGAGAAGACCATCTGTTTGTCAAGGCAAGTCACAAAATAGTATTTGACATGAGATTTGCACTGAAATCCTGACATCTAGTAACTGCGCTTATGAAGATAATTATCTATAATGTGCCTAATTCATTTATATTTTAATTTCAGTCTATCAGAGAAAATAAGTTATTTTTACTTCTGTTCCTTTGTGGCACCTATAATAGCTTAATGTTATCTGGATAGTAAAATGGTAAGTATTGAAGTCCTGCTGCTAGCCAGGGGCCTTTTTTTGTTGACAAGGG
>Ga0065711_1045927_pt1 | contig 13187 bp, 13 predicted proteins | sample Hoacrofraction12_FD_59098 | JGI IMG/M metagenome (GOLD analysis project Ga0065711, IMG submission 59098) | Hoatzin crop microbial communities from Cojedes, Venezuela - Epithelial fraction 12 v2 (version 2) | ecosystem: Host-associated > Birds > Digestive system > Esophagus > Crop | place... | reverse complement strand
GAGCACTGGAACAGGTTGCCCAGGGAGGTTGTGGAGTCTCCTTCTCTGGAGATATTCAAGACCCGCCTGGACGCGGTCCTGTGCAGCCTGCTGTAGGTGACCCTGCTTCGACAGGAGGGTTGGACTAGATGACCCACAGAAGTCCCTTCCAACCCCTACCATTCTGTGATTCTGTGAAATACTTGATGCTTAAAATATTGACATGAACTATAGTCTAATGCAGAATGCTTTTCAAATATGGAAATGCATTAACAAAAAGGTGACCTTCAAAATAGTTTTCTGTTGAGTTAGTAGTGCTCTGTAATTCTGTACTAAAAGATGAGGTAGAAGATATTCTTTGTAAGGAAAAAAAAATAGGAAAAAAAAAGCAACTACTTTGTTGTGAAGTAGCACCTGAAGTTCCCAGTAGTCAGCATGGCTTTCAGTCAGTGCTGATGTTACTTTAGGCAGTTTGCAGTGCTGCTGAGTCTGACGATGCTTTGAGTGAGTTTATACTCTTAACTATGCAGTTACCTTTACTAGTGTTTCAAAATAGTCAAGAACAAAATGTGTGTTTAGTCTGTTTTTCTTCTATCTTCTGATTGCAAATCTGGCTTTTATCCCTTTCTTCTTATTGTGGTGAGGTGTGTGCCTATAAGGACAGTGTTCTTTTAAAACCTGGTGGTAGATGGAAATGCTGAGAAATCAGAACAAAAATGAATTTTAAATATGTAATGATGTGAAGTTATTCGTAGAATGAAATAATTTAAATGAGTACTGTTTGGGAAACTCAGCTGTGTGCATGTTGATTAGATGTATAAACAAAAGGTAGCAATGTTTGTAATTAGTTTCTTTGCATTTGTTTTTTATTTTCAGCTTAAATATGCATGGATCTAGGGTTCATGTTGCTTAGAAATGCCTGTAAGCTTTTTGTTCGCATTTTTGTGTGTGTATACAATTGCATATGCACTCCAGTCTGTCTGCTTTCGTTGTGCCTGTTAGCAAAAATTTACAAAAGTGGTGCCATCGGTTCAGGACTGCATGGAGCAGAACCTGTATCTGCAAAATCAGATCCTCTTCGTTAAGGAATTAGTGAGGCATTCCCATGCCCTGGGGAGAGCTGCCAACGTCAGCAGCCCGTCCTGAGACACGCTGCGGGGACGGAGGGATGCAGAGCCCCGGAGCGGGGGGATGAAGGAGTCTGGGAGGAGGCCTGAAGAACATGCGTCACTTGTGGTGGATGGCTGGAACTCACTTAGAGCAGTTAATCAGCTTAAGCAGCGTTTTGGTTTTTAACTGCAAGGATACTTGGATGAGTTTTAAATCGGCGTGTTTTGTGAAATACACCTTACAGCAGTGATTAATGTGTCCACAAGCTCGTATCTCTTTGCTGGTGTGTTTCTGAAAGACAGCAAAGCTTCATATTACTTAAACACTTGCTCTCAGATGACTGTTAATTAGTTGCTGCCCAAATCTCTCTTAGATTTGGTAGATGTAAGATAACGATATTAGGAAGGTAGAATTTGAACTTAAATCTTCGTGCTTCCTTTTTGAATAATATTTCTTCAACCTTTAACATAAACAGCCTTGGAGAAGAGCACTGATGGTGACAGAGATGTTTCCATTTTCCTGGCTATAATAGTGGTGGCCTTTGGCTGCGGTTGAGGGCAATGGTTTTTGTTATGGCATCCCTGTTAATGGGGTTGTGGCAAGCAACGTGGACTTGTTTACTTGTCTTGTAACTCTCCACTTGTCACTTGGCAGGCTGAAGAGGAAACAGTGGCCTTTCTTGCTCACAGTGGAAGTGAAGAAGAGTTTGATCCCAGTACTCTTCCAGATCCTGATAAATACAAAGATTCTGATGAAGAGCAGGATTCAGAAAGTGAAGACAGCGATAGGTATGTACACGTTCTCCACGTTCATTTTGAAATGTTCATTTTTTTTAGAAACTGTCTTGTTTAGATGTTAGGAACTCATTTTACAGTCATCCTCTTGCTCCTTGGACTTAGTCTTTACGTTTGTTTGTGAGGTAGGTGCTGAACAGAAGTCTGCTAAAGGCTGTTATTTTCTCTTGTGAAGCTGTATGAGAAAAATTTTTGAGTCAGTCTTGAAGGGATCTTGGGAGACTGTTCCACATGCACTAATTCCCTGGAGGTTTCATGTATTTCAGAAATACATTTCTCTACTGTCACATTAGAGGTTCTGTTTGAAAGGAAAAATGTTGAAGTCATTTGAGGATTTGGATGAGCCCTCTGTACCTGTGCTGTATTAAATAAATTTGTGCACCGTGAAACTTGTAAAGTTTTATGATTCAGTGTTGCTCAGACTCTTCAACACTACAAATGAAGTGGAATCTGAGCTAAAAGTAAATATATAATAAAATGAACAGTGTTAAACTTTTCTTCTTAATTTTAAACATGTTCTTAATTACATAAACTAGAGGATTTTGTTTCTTGTAGTATAACAGAAAAGCACAGGGTGGGGATGAGGATCTGTAGTTGATGGCAACATACTGCAGTTCTTCAGCACATGCTGCAGGAAGATGGAGGGATACTGCATGAAGTCCTTTGTCGTTTTTGTCATTGGCCTCACTGCAACAAGGAGTCCAGCTGTGTGTTTCTGACAAACAGCATATCTTGTAACAGATTCAGAAACATGATCTTGACACTTAAATAGGAGTATAGATCTTTATTTTGCGCTCTTCTAGATGTCTAGCTCCATAAATCTCTTGCTTTTCATGTCTGAATCGGCTAAATCCTGGTGGCTAGATTGTCCCTAGCCCCGTTCACTGCATGTTGTGGAGGCAGTATGTAGGACTGGGTGTTGGGATATGGATTTAAGGACTGGATGACCCTAAGTTAACAGGCTGGTGACCATGTCCCCTGTAGTGCATTCACCAGTGTGTTGGTCAATAGAACTGACAGGGATGGGAGAAATGCGTTGATTTTTCTGAGCAGCAGTAAATTGCTCCTTCTTTGTGCAAGGGGGAGAAAGAGGGTAGCTATAAGTCAATTATAGTTCCTTCTGTTTTTTCATTTCCCTAAGCTGATTCAGTACCTCCACTCCATGTAAAATGAAATAAAAAGCTGTGTAAAACATCAGTACAGCTTCCTGAAAATAAGGAGAAAATGAGACCCATCATTCTTAAACAAGTTTCTTCCGGTTCCTTCGGTATTTATGACAGCTTGACTCTGCTCATCAGCCTCTGGTGGGGGAAGCAGCATAATTTGTTAAAGAAGTTCTCTTTTAACGAAGTTTAGGATTCAGTATTTACTGGGGAGGGCTGTGTAAGAGCATTTGTAGGTTGCTGTTCACATGTTACTAGAGTCGAAATACATCTGTCCATACTTGATAAATGCATCCTCTAGCGGTACTCATACATTGCTTGCAGTAGAACCAGGTTAATACGATGAAACTTTATTGTTGGCTTCCCAAGGTAACATCAGTAATATGGTTAAAATAATCTTTTTAATGTATGAGATTCTGATGAAGAAAACATGGATATAGGGCTGCGATTTGAGCTAGAGGATCTTGTAAAACCCCGTTTTGTTGGAAGGGGCCATCTCTGGTCTAATATTAACTATTACACAGAGATCAGAAGAGAAGTGCATTTAGCAGTTCTGCATTTATGTAGGACATTAATGGAGGTGCCAAGAGAAGTACTTCAGGATAGTAACACTTCTTTATCTGGGACCACAGCAGTGCTGGTTCTGTCATTTTGCCTTTGAGAGAAAATTCTGAGCTGACTTCTGTAGTAGTGCGTTGCTGCAGGTAACAAAGTAGAGAGGGAATCTCGATAGTTTTTGGTAGTTTGTTTCTTGGAAGGAATAAACCCACGAGTTTATTGAGAAAATATGAAGTAAAGCTTTGGTAAGAGATTGGACACTGAGCAACGCTTGCCTTGCTTATTGCTGTGTGTGTTGCTGCTGAAGGACAGATTCCTGGAATCCATTATGTTGATGGACAGCTGAGCTGGTGGGAAGGAGTTACCTGCAACCGAGTATAGGAAACCTAGTGTCACAACGCGACCTATTAAATACTTAACTACCTCAGGCATTTCGTAATTACTGCTAAACTGTTGCATACTTCCCATAGGAAAAAGGTGGTGTTTTAGTGCTGCATTTCTTAAACAAGTTTTTGCATTATTTCAACTTGTAGCCTTAGTTAGGCTTAGCTATCTTGACAATACAGTATTTTGTAGCATAACTACTTTGTAAGTATTTTGAAAAAGTTATAGTCAGTCAGTTTAAAATTGGGAATTTTGTCTAGTTTTCTTTCAGTATCATTAAGTAACCATTTATCTAGAGGAGATCACTTCTGTCTTTTTTTATGTATTGATCCTTTCCCCAAAGATGTCAGCTAGACTGAAGATTAGCTAACCTTTAAGAATATAAATTGATAGAGATGGACAGATTTTTGGCAGTGGTAATCAGCTCAGACTTTTTGATGTCAGTGGCTGATCTGGGCCCCTGAAGTCAGAGTGTCTGCTCTCAAGGAGGGCTAAGACTCAAAGAAGGTTAAAGGCCTTGGTCATTTCCCCTTCCTATGAAGTAGGTTGGAAGAGAAAGAACATACAAAAAAGGAAAACAGGAATGTAGTAGTAATTTCTGACGTATTTTCCTCAGCAAATCTCAAAACACAAAGGAGGTCAGTATGATTTTTGTAGGCAGGAATGTGAAGTCACGTAGTAACTTGTCCTAAGACCATGGCAGTGACACAGGTCTGGGAATAGAATTCAGGCACCCAGAGGGCCCATTCTGTGCTCCATCCACCAGACAGGTAGCATTCCCTTTGAAACTACAACTAATCACACGCAGTAACTGATTTTTTAAAATATTTTTCTTGTTTTCAGTATGCCACGTTTACACATGTAAATTTAATACCACATAGACACAGTTTAATCCTTTTAGGTTTTCCATTTTATTTGGCTTGTCCTTACTTGAGTGAGTTTTTCAGGGACTATTTTCTTGGAATTTTGATGTCTACAGTATTTCAGTTATCGCAAGGGGATTAGTCTTGAATGTAGTTTGGGCTGAAGAGGGTAACTTTGAGCACAAAAAATACACTGAATATATGTGATTCAACTGGAGTTGTGAGATAGACTTTTTTCTGCCATGTATTAAGGCTTGTCAGGTTTTCATTTACTAAGTATACTTTAAATGTTGTTTGGACTATGTTTGCAAGTGACTTTATAACAAAATGCAATGTTAGAACATTTTCTGTGGTACACTGCTGTCTACGTTGTATCTGTGTATTTGAAATACAACTTAAAATCTAGGAGGGTTTTACCGATGAAATTTTCTTTTTTTAAATTATGAATTTTGCCTTGAGCCTGGCAAAGGACGATTTATTTGGAAGGCTGGATTTTATTTGGTTTTTGGAACTTAGTCATGTGTGGAAGCTAATTTGTATAAAAATCTTATTTAAGATTTTGCATAAAAGACACCAAGGCTCATCAAGTTAAACACATCTTATATTATAATTTCTTTATATATGGATTTAAGATTTTCTGGATGTTTGAAAATGTAGTTGATGGCCATTTCAAATCTCAGCATTATTCAGCTCTTTAAAAGGTGATCTTTTAAAGAAACTGTGAAAACATAAATTTTGTTAGGATTTTCACATGCAGTATCAGCACATTCTTGACGTGCAAACCCTGCTGACTTAACACAGTTACCGCTTTTTGACATTCATTTTATGGCTACAAAGTGGCAATTTGGTTTTGTTTCCTTAAGGAAAATATTTGTGGTAAATCTGTCAAGACCATTTAAGGCTCTGGGGATTATAATCTGGCTGGGTCACTTCTTTTGATATCATTTTGGGGGTTTAAACTTTCCTTGGCTAGGAGCAGGACATTCTTGGGGTAACAAACATGTCTCAAGAACTGCCATCACTTGAAGCTTTGTAACCAGCCTCCGTCAACTTCAGTACACAGTACTGGTCCCAGTTGTTTACCCTCACTTTTGGTTGACTTTTCAATGATAGGAAAAGTCCTTAACTTCCTCCAAGGGGGTTTTTAAAGGTTTTTGTTCATTTTTCCGTCTGTACACAATCGGATTGAATATTGTCCCATTTTTCAGTCTTGTCTGTGTTTGCTGGAGGACTAGGGCAGTGGATAATAGGTGTTTTCAGCCTTTGTTAAGAAGGCAGGAAGACTGGTACTTGGAAAGTGAGTCGAATTGCTTCAAGTTCCTCTCCAGCTTTTGAGCTGAAAGGGGGTTAACAAGGACCCAAAGAGCGGTTTCAAACAGCCCAGCTAGACCTGACGTTCAGAGCTTTCTGGAAGAGTCCACATCACTTTAGGCACTGCTCTGATGGGAAAAGTACTACAGATAAACCTGCAGCATCAAAGAGCACAATTCTATTAGCAGCAGCGATTTCCAGAAGCAGATAGCAGAGACACTGGTATTGTATTGTTGTCACGGCTGGGGACAGGCCGCGAGTGGATTTGTCAGTTGTTGCTAAGGATAGTAATTAAATTGCCGTGAGTGGTGAGAAAAGCCAGGGCAGGTATGCAAAAAGGAAGAGGAGAGTGAGAAACTGTGGGATGCTCACAAGGGCAGGAGCGTTGGGCGACAACGTGCTGATAGGTTTAGATGACAGGAGCCAGGACAAAAGGACGTTTCTAGAAGTGCTTGAAAGGAGCATCTCAAAATTCAGAGCCATTGATGGCCCCAGTGTGCAGCACAGCATGTGGTGGTTAATCCTGCACTGGTTCGGGAACATTAGTCACGTCTTCACGGGCTGAATGGGTTTGGCCAAGGTGCGAGCTTACGTACTGGCACGTGACTGTCCGTATTGTCCACAACTGCTGTGGCTTTGAATGGTGCCAACTAGAACTCTTCTGGGTGACATCCCAGCATATTTTGATGAGGTGGGACAGGCCAAGGACTGTTTGCAGCAGGCAGTGTTGATGAAGCCACATTTCTTTTAGGTGGGCGTGAGTCAAAAATGTAGTGGCCTGAAGCCAGCTTTGAGGCTCAGTGTAGATGTGTCTGGAGACTTGTGAGGTGCTCTGAGCACCCCTTAGGAGGCTTTTGTGAAAGCAGAGGCACAACTGAAAGAGGGCGATGCAGTGAAGGAAATTGTTAGGGCTGGAAAAAGAGGAAATCAAGAAAAGCAAGAGAATTTGAAAGACCTATAAGCTATGAGTAAAGGAAAGTGGTAGCTGAAGAGGCTGGTGGTGAGCCTAAGGGCATGGAGAAGTGGTATTGATTTTGCATGAGGGAGGGAAGAGGTGGAGGAGATGTGTGCCTGGAAGAGGGAGGGTGGTGGGGGTCTAGTGGATCAAGAAGAATAAATATGAGAACAGGCAAGAAGTCTTACTATGAGTGGGAAGGAGGGGTTTCTGTTAAATCAACACTCATGCTCCATGCACCTCTCTTAGAGCTGTCACTGAATTGTATGACGAGTTGCTCTTGGGTCTAGGAAATATTGACCTAATGATTTTAACAAAACCAAATCAGCCAAGAGTAGCATGCAGTGAAATTAGGCTTTGAGATTAGAAAATACAACACTATTCTCTTTTATTTCCAAAATTCAGAGGTTTTGCTGAAAGTGTTGGATTAAAATAGAAATATGTTGGGCTACATTAGCTGCTACTTGCTTTAAGGGGAAAAAAAAGTGCTTCTAAAAGGGATAATGCAAAGCAAGTATGTGAGATCTAGGGTATCTTCCTTCAACAGTCTTTAAAAATGAACCATCAGTCCATGTTTTAAGATATCAAAAACATTGTTAAACTCTTCTCTCTCCCACCCCCCCGCATTTTTTTTTTAACTGGGGGAGCTGTACAAATCATGAGTTAAATTTGCCTTTGAATAAAATTTCCTTCCAGCCATCCCTCTACAAACGGAGTAATTAATGACTCCAAGCATGTAATATGAGATTAATTTTTGTATATCTAGCAACATTCATCATATTTGGTTTAAGGCTATCAATGTAAATTGTTAATGAGGTGAAAAATTTAAGTGTATCGAATAGGGTGGAAGAAAGCAGCTGAATTTCTTAACTATTCATTTTGCAGTCAGATTGAGTTTCTGATATTTCTAATCCCTCAACCTCTTTAAATAAAAATGTTGAGGAAGAACAAAGTTACGATTGACCTCATCATTACCTTCTTTAAATATTTAATAGGTGCAACTGATTGCATTAACTCAGATCAGCATGGTAAAGATCTTGGATATGAGGGGAAACGAGAAATGTCTTAGTTCTGGTACTGTTTTGTTTGTGATTTTGTGGCTGTTCACCAGCTGACAGGTGTGCAAGTCAGCAGTCAGTGCTGCTTGGTTGTGTACCTTCCTTTATTTATGAAAATTGTGGGCAAATTACAGTTTCTTATACCTTCTTCTTATACCAGGATGCTGATGTTGACCTGCGAAGTTTTATGTGATTCTTGATGTGGTTGACATTGCATTTTCTTTCGAGATGATTCATCTGCAAATCATGGTGCTCTCTCTAATGTGTATCATTCAGGTCATATCAGTGACTTTGCGAAGGCCAGAACTTGGCATGGCCAGAAAAGCACTGTAAGGTAGACATTGTAAAGGGTCTATGTTTAGGGACTTGATCATGCTGTTAACTGCAAAATTGGACGGACATTGAGACATTGGATTGCTGTTAATAGAGATGTGATATTCTTATGGCATGAAAGTCTTTACAATAGTTATACTCTAGCTCACTATATGAAATGGACCTGATGGTAGAATTTCCTAGTGAAATTTTGTAACGTGTGCTCTGTAGGTCAAACTAGATCCTCCCTGTGGTTCCTGTAAACTTGTCAGCTATAGAAATTAGCTTTAAAAAATAAAGAACAAAAATAAAAAAATGTAGTGTGTCATCAGCAAGTTTCTGCATGAATGAAGAAGAAATGGGATGAACATTTACTGAAACTGCAGTTGGGAAATTAACTGTCAATAAGTGGCGGATGATAGTGGTCACACAAAAGAAAAGGAGAGGGACAGATCTGAAGAGTGTCAGTGTCAAATGAAGCTGATGAGGATTGAATGGATGCAAGGGTTAGGCAGCTGGGTAGCAGCATCTCCAAAGGCAGCAGCACATTGCAGAGAAGGTGAGGCCTCTGGCAGAGGGACATAGAGCAAATCAAAGTGGTTTAGTCGAAGCCACGGTCACCTCCAGCTGAAGCGGTTTCAACCCAGAGCAGTGATATTTGATCCATATGAGAACCAATCAGCAAACGATTTTAGTTTTCAAACTGGTGTATAGAGATAAGCTAAAAGTGCTTAGCCCAGATACACTGAACAAAAACTCCAGTGGTCCAGGGCTGGGTCAGGTGCTGCTGCTTTATGGTCAGCAGTGTCTGTGATGGGAATGGGGAAGAAAAGTGCTATTTCAGCTGCAGACACCTGGTTTGAGTCCACTGCCACTTATCCACTAGAGTCTTCAGAAAGGAAAGGTGTCCTCAGAGCAGAAGCGAGATGTTGATGGGCGGTTTGAGTGCTTTTTACCGTTAAATCTTCTGTATACCTCCCATGCAATAGTAAGAAATATTAAGCATGCTCTCTTGCTGGTCTGGTTTCCGTTTAAATATTTATTTTTCTTCTTCCAGATTATGGTACTTCACCTCCAAGACAGACTAGTCTGTCTTTTGCTTTTAGTACTATTACACTACTATTTCATTACAAGTAGATTATTCATCCCTTTTTCCTACAGTTGTTTTTTAGAAATCTGGTTTTAGAGCTGCTTTGATTTACAGCAGTGGAATGGCCAGTAAGGGAAATAAGACAACACGATATATTTTCATTACCGTTTCTATGCGCTGTAGCATTCTGACAGCAACTAAGAAAGAAGCTGCACTGGGCTTTATGGAAGAGACTGCAGTAATTAATCTTCATTAGGATTGCTGCCATGGCCTTGTGAATTAAAATTTATTATGTGGAAAAAGGTTAGTGGCACAGCATGTTTGATTCGCAAAATGCCAATATTTATGGGATAAATTATTCCTAACTTTTCTGAACTGTATTTATTAGCAGATTCATTTGTTATTCCTGTACATTTCTTTGGGAAAGAGCTAGTGTGAGCTATATTGCAACCTGAAAACTTGACTCAAACTGCCTGCAATTCGGTGGCAAGGGCGGTTTGTTTCCAGAGCAGTGCTGGTAAACCTAGGCTCCAACACAAGCTCTGATAAATGTTGTCTGAAGCAAAGCCTGCCTAGAGATCTCACAGTACCACTTTGTTTAAACAAGAGCAACTTGGCTGCACGTTTCAAATGGCTGACTCTCAGGCACTTGTAATCTAAACCTTAACAGCTTCTCAAGACATACCTTGAAACCCAAAAGTGTGTTAAATACTAACAATTAAAAGCTTTCTATTTTTTCCAGGTATCACCTCAAAACACATTTGTGAGATGATTTTTTAGTAGTTAAATTAAGAGAGTTTTTTGGTGCATAGCTATCAGGGCCATAGTTAGATCCCCTGTTTCTCAGGTGCTATTCATATATGCTGGCATTTATTTAAGGGATGTGATTCATAAACTGAGCTTTAGTGTTTGAGTAATAAACATTACCCATCAGATGACAGTACCTTCCTTTGTTGTTACAGCTGTGCGAATTGTGACCACAGAAATTACCGTGCCTGTTGATAAGTTGGCTGTTAGTACCTCCTCGCCTGTGTCAACAGAGCCCATCCCAGTAAATCCTTCCGTCGGGCAGCTTCAGGCTGCGCAGGTCGTTCAGGCGGCTGAAAAGCTAAATTGCACCAGATGGTAAAAGGAAGGAATTGTAATCCAGCTGCACATGCTGCTTTCTAAGTGTTATAAATAGAAGATGAAGAGACACACGGGCTTTGGTTTGGATCTGAATTGTGGGGTTGCTTTCTAACTGCAGTGTTCTGTTTTAGAAAATAGTTTGCCTTTGAATAACTTGATTTTGTTTTGGCTATTTGTGGACGCCAGCTGGTAGTGCGTCAGTTTATGAGGAATAAGGGGCCATTTATGTCTATGGGAAGTGACCAGCAACAGAAAGATTTGCTCTGCAGAGTGGGCTGACAGGCCTTTGGTCAGTGGAGACTGAGGAGGAATTCATTTGACAGTAAGCGCAGAAGTCATCCCCGCGTAGCTGCCCTTTTACATGTGCACCTGAGAATTACACCTATTTACATCTCCTCCCAATAGCTTTCTATCCAAACAGTTAAGGAGAAGCACCCAGATGGAGTATGGGATACCCCTTGGCATCAGGATGCCAGACATCTCTCCTGGTGATTTTCCAGCTTCCTTCTAAAATTGCCACTTTCACCCTTTGTAAAAGCTACATCTCTGACTGCTCCTCCAGATTAGTACAGCTGCTCTCCATGCCACCCAAACCACAGCTGATAAAAAGCCATCCTGCAGGAACTAGGTTGGGATTTGGGCTAGCTCATCTTTAGAGGTCGCTTCCAACCCAAACCATTCTATGGACAGGCACTGTCTGTCTTCTGTCTGCATCTCAAAATTATGAACATCTTACTCGCACATGACACTCTCCTTTCCTTCCTAAGTTGCCTTTGTCAATACTGCTTTGCTGCTACTTTTTGTGCATCATGGAAACACAAGCCTTTAGCTCTCTTCATTGCTCGGTGGCTTTGCTGCTGCTGCTTCCTGTGTTATATATTCCTCCTTACTCACCTCTCCAGCTTACAGCCCTGGAGGGGTCAAACTAGTGTGAAAAGACACCTGCTGATGTGTAGATCCATCTTGGTTATGCACTACTGATTGAGCATCGTGAGCCCGCAGTAATAATAAGAAAATGCTTGACTCAGCATAATCTTCCCACAAAGCTTATAACGAAAATTAATCATAATTGTGTTGATGTGCTTGTGTTTGGGGGGAAAAAATGAGAAATTTCACAGTTCCTTCTGAATGTGTTTTTTATTTAAGTGTTATACCTTACAGACATCTGGGCCTATGGGCCTCTGAAACTGCAAAAAAGAATATAATTTTTGGTATTTAAAGTCTGCAATTTCATAGCTTGTGAGATTTCTGCATTGTTTTAATTGCTAAGATGTTTTGAAATAATGTCGTACATGAAGCATTAGTCAATTATGAATGCAAATTGGGCTTCAGAGTCCATTCAAATACTGGAAATAATTGGCTCTTTTGCAAACAAGCTAAAATGCTTTTATTTAATGAGATTTCAGCGTTATGCTTTTAAAGTGAACCCCCCATACTCTGTCACAGAATCACAGAATCACAGAATAGTAGGGGTTGGAAGGGACCACTGTGGGTCATCTAGTCCTGATCAACGCGATCACCATGAAACTCCAGCCCAAACCCACACTGGCCACTTAGAAAAGTGAGAATTCTTGGTGCTTCAGAGTATTTCCAGATACTGTCAGTATAGCTTCAGCATTTATGGAATATCTTAAGCACTACAGAGAGAAATAGAGAGACCTTTCCCCAGAAAAGGAATAAAATAAACGTTGGTAACAAGCACTGAAAAGCCATCCCCACACAAATGACAGCTCAAAGGCGGCAAAGTCCCTATATCCTTTGAAACGTCCCAATTTTAGGAAGAGTATTTGATGCACAGTCATCAGCTATTCATAGAATCATAGAATGGTTTGGGGTGGAAGGGACCTTAAAGATCCTCTAGTCCAACCCCCTTGCCATGGGCAGGGACATCTCTCGCTAGATCAGGTTGCTTTACGCTATTTCTTTCAGACAGGCCGGGAAGGACAGTATAAAGGTAGGGTGTTTCGTGTGCTTTACTTGTGGAAATGCAAGGTGTTTCTCACAGGTTTTCCCTCTCCTCTCTGTGCTGTAATGAGCAGGCAGGAGTTGGCACCGTTCTTCCGTGACAGGTAGGATGGACGAGAGAGGGAGGCAGGTCGTGTCTCACACCTGCAGTACAGTGCAAGGCCATCAGATCTTGTGTTGCACCTTCCTTCCGGTGGAGAGGCAGCCAGAAAGCCCGGTGTACGAGCCAGGAAGAGGAGGAGGCCTTGGGCTGCAGATCCCGCTCAGAGAGCCTTCGGGAACTCCTTGGAAACTGCCGTTAATGTTTGGGTTTGTTCAGCCTGAAGAAGCGAAGGCTGCGAGGGGACCTAATAAATGCTTATAAATATCTCAAGGGTGGGTGTCAGAAGGATGGGGCCAAACTCTTTTCAGTGGTGCCCAGCAACAGGACAAGGGGCAATGGGCACAAACTGAGGCACAGGAAGTTCCGTCTGAACATGAGGAAGAACTTCTTCCCTCTGAGGGTGACGGAGCACTG
>Ga0065711_1045926_pt1 | contig 13187 bp, 5 predicted proteins | sample Hoacrofraction12_FD_59098 | JGI IMG/M metagenome (GOLD analysis project Ga0065711, IMG submission 59098) | Hoatzin crop microbial communities from Cojedes, Venezuela - Epithelial fraction 12 v2 (version 2) | ecosystem: Host-associated > Birds > Digestive system > Esophagus > Crop | place... | reverse complement strand
AGAGAAAAAAAAAAAAAAAAAGAAAAAAGAGCGTCTCATAAACACAGCCCAGGGCTGCCCAGGAGATGAGGCTGAGGAAGCAGGACAGACAGTTTGCAGTATTTTGAGTAGGCACAGTGAGCTTTGTGAGATGACACTCATAATAAATCCCAATTTAGAAAAGACCACAGTTTCAACTTTTGCCCAAGGCTCTTTGGAATGTCTGTGTGCCCCTGAATTTCTAATTTAGCAGTATTTTTGTCCTATATTGGTACCCATCTAGTACCATTTAATTAAAGGCTTTATGGTGGAAATACATTCTCATAAAGGAATAACACATTTTGTTGTTAGACAGAAGCAGACAACTGAACTAAATAAAAGGAAATTGAGTTGATTCAATGTGAATTCAATTGCTAGTTTTTAATTTTATGAGGGTCCTTGGATGCCATGGCAACTCCCATTTCTGCACTGCCTGCAGAATGCAGAAAAGCCCCCATGACAGAGTAAGGACATACCAGTAGTGGTCACAGGGGCTTTTCTTGGGGACAGGACAACCCAACTCACATTTGCAGGTAGTAGCTGGAGAGCTCACATGTTTAGGGCAGATTTTCAAAACAGCATAGAATTATCTTTGGTTGTTCCCACAAGTTTATGGTGGTCCTCAATAAAAGCTTTTGAAAACTCCATCCTGGAAGTACAGCTATCAGGTCACCAGTGATGGTACATCAGCCATTTCTTTCTAAGCCTCTTAGCAGCTGAAAACCTTTTCAAGAAACCACTTCTATAGACGCATCACTTTCTTTGAACACTGCACATGTATATAGAAGGTACAAGGTTTGTTCCCATTTAGAAGAGGGAGTTCAGTCTACTCACAACAAGCAATAGCACAAAATACTATTGAAATTACATATACTCTCTAGGGGTTTTGAAAAGGATCTAAACATACCTCTAGGGTATGCTTCATCCCCTGTCTCGTAGTAAAACTACCATTCGATCATCGCTCCCATTTTGTGAGAAACCTATGTTCCTAGATTTTTTTTGTTGGTGGAGAAGGAAGTAGTGTGACAAGGTAAACTGTACCAGCATCTGCCTAAACTAAATAAATACACAGGGGATACAAGGTGGGTTTCCTAAATGGCTTATTATGACATGAATTAAATTGGTAGGATCAATGATCAGGGACTCCCTCACGTATTCTTGTGACTGTGGACTTCCTGTTTCTGAAGAGTTGCCAGAGACAAAAATGGACGAATTTTTACATCCTCATTTTCCAAATCTCTCCCAAGCAATAGACAGGAACAAAACAGTGGCTGAAGGTGACAGTTCCCAATTACTAAAATGATTTATTGATTCTATCATTCTCTATTCAGAAATAAGATATGGAAAACAGAAGTTACAATACCTTCATCACTGATAGTTTATTAACATTAAAAATTGTTTCTGCATTTATGTACATTGCACAAATCTTCACATCTTTCATACTTCAGACTTTTTTTTGATATAACATTACTCTGGTTTATTTTTCCAGTCTGAGATTTTGCACTTGCTTTAACATTTTGTTGTCTGAAATACAGTAAGAGCTAAAGCCATATATTCTCAGTGTCATAAAAAAATCACATATTATGCCCAAAGCTTGAAACACCTGTTGTGTCATTGTATTTCTAACACAAAAGAAAAGGCACAAAACTCACTCTTCTGTAAATGAGAGGTGTATTATAAAGTCCGTTGATCCCAGACAAATCCCTCTAAGTCTTCTTAGGAATGGTTCTCATACAAATTAAGCACACACATCTCCATCAGGCACTGCTCTTTTCATCACTTTGAAGTAAGCAGCTGCTGAAGCATTACTCTGAGAACCTTGGGGAGGAAGTAAAGTATTCCCTTCACCTCTTCCTCAGTGTCAGGGGTAGTCATCACGAGGAGTGCTCAGGAAAAAGGAAAAAATACAGAGCCTTTCTTACACGATGAGTAAACACACGGGAGCACTCTAGCTCGGGGGTGGCAGAGGAGGAAAGTGCTAGCTTCTTCTTGGAGACATTTTTTTCAGCGTAAGCAAACTAAAAAGGGTCTGCAGATAAGCTTCAACTAATAGAGGGAGAGTCTGTCTTGACAAAAAAGCAAGAGAGATGAAACCTTTCAGAGAGGCTAGAGCAGCCGAGGTAGGTCACTATTATTAAGCATAGTCTTAATTCTGTTGTTGTATAGTTCTGTATTTAGGTCTCATTAATGCAAATTTATATTTTAAAGACATGCTATTTAGTTCTTAAATAGAGAACACTGCATGCATGACTTGACAGACAAGAAGATATTCCTGACAAATGTACACGGCAAATATTTAAACACAGGTACTGAAACACTTCAAAGTGCACAGCCCTCAACAGACTATTTCTAGGGCATCCAGGGAATAACAAATGCACTTCTTTGGAATGGGGTGTTTTAAGAATCAGCACAACAAACAACAGGAAAGGAAGAAGCATTTTCCAATGGTTTCCTGACAATAGGGAGGCAAAGGTTCCCGGCACATTGCACAGCAGTAGAGAGCATACTTCAGAACTAAGCTAGTGTACGACAGAAGGATTAAAACAAAACAAACTAATAAAATTCTGAGATGCACACAGCTTTTTTTTCCCCCACCCAAGAGTTTTAAATCCTGTCCAGCCTTTTAGCAAGTAACATAATAAATGGTCTAACTAGATTTCACTTTTCTGATGTTAGTCCCATTACTGGACCTCAAACATTTCACTCCATCTCACATTTTTCTGTAGTCACCAGCTGCAGCATCCATGTCGCTCCACTGAGAGCACAACACATCAGCTATATTCGCTCTGCCTGCACAGCCCCTATCTCATGTAGGCATTATGTAGCTCACAAAAACACTGCAGCTTAAAACCATTTTTCTCAAAGAATTCACATACTTGAAAACTAGTCATTTCACTAGTGAGGAAGACCCAGTCTTCACAGCTAACTTGCTTTCTGTAACAGTCAGTGTAGCGGTGCACGTGTCCCTGAAAAGAAGTTTGGGAAACAGCCAGCTTTGATCCTACAGCAAACTGTTTGCAGGTTTTGGGAATCAGCGAGGAACTGTGATGGCTGACTAAAGGAGCTGCAGGGGACCTACATCAGAGGAAGACGCAGACTAGCCCCCTGTGTAAGAAAGTTTAGTTAGGGAAAAGAGGGTCCAGGAAAGAATGAGGAATTTCTTGGACTTTTTCCCTACCTTAAGAAAGGGTTTCGTAGCCATTCATTTCCTCAGCCTGGTGAGGGGGACCTTCCCAACGCATTTGACCTGTGGCCAGAGGCATCTGAGGTGCAAATGTTATCCTTTGATAAACTATGTATCTATAGTATACACATACTTCGATATATAGGTGTATATAGCTCGCTCTACTTTTAGCTATATCTATTCATAATCAAAGACATACATACCTATGCCTAAGCCTCAGAGATTGGTTGGGAGCATCTTAACCATAGAATTATTTGGTCCTGCCGGTCAGGACTAGGGCTAGGACATTTTGGTTCAGGACAAATGTTTATACAAGGGCTGTCTTTGGTCCCAAGATCCTATAACTTGGGGGTGAGTGTGTAGTTCCCACTCACTGGGGATATCTGGTCCCATCCCAAGATCCCTTTTAGCCTAACAATATCAGGGAAATGCAGGTTACTCTTCCACAGTACCTGGAAAGTCATTATAGACTGATTTTACACTACTAACAAGGCACAATGAACTGTTGTCAGAAGCTGATGTTAAAGAAGTTGCTGAGGACTAAGCTGAAGAAGTCTTGTTCGAAATCAGCTGGTTGGATGCTGATGAAGATTATATTTATGGGTGGGCAGGAAAGAAGCCTGATAAAGAAGAGATTGCAAGGGAAGAGTTAATACTGATACCTACAGAAAATAAACCCAGAGACTGATGTCTTCCCTGCGGAGAGAGTGCTCAGCTGACTGTCACAGGGGGAAATGGGAAGCATCATCACAAAGTTGAGCAAGGAGTGTATTTTTCAGTGCTGGTACTTTCAGAGAGGTGATGGGGGCCACTAAATCACCTAGCAGTGTTCTCTAAATATTTGGGATTTAACATTTATGTTGAAAAAAAGGAAAAAGAGAGCTATGTAATGATATCAAGCACCAGTTCTACAATGCTTAATTAGCACTTTGCTCTAAGATAATTTTAACTAGCCTTAGCTAGACTCCTTCAAGATAAATATTTCCAGGTTAGCCTAAGACCCATCTCTGACTGTTGTACTGGGATATAGGCAAGGTACGGCTATCACTTTTCAGTAACCTCTGGTAACCGTGATAATGTTTCAACTGATTTGTGCTGAAAACACTCCAGAGGAAGGCTCACCTACAGCCCAAATCACCATGTTAGTTATTCTGCTACCCACAGCAATAAGTCCTGTTTTTACTGTTTTCTAGATAGATACACAGGTATTGAAAAACCCTCAGTAAGTGATAACCAGGTGAAAAGATTTTGTCTGTCCCATCTGTCAGAATTACTTTGGCAAACACTCTCTAAAAATACTGGGGTTTATGACAAAATGATAATGTCCTTGATCCAAATAATATTGTGGTTAAGAGACTACCATGTAGAAGATTGAATTTCACATCTTTTATGTCCTCATCTTGTGGGACTCATAACTTTTATCTGCACTTCAAATGTGGTCACAAAAAAACACACTGAAAGCAGGCTACCATTAATGTTGGCTAACAAAACCCACAGCTTAACACATTGCATTATGGGGTGAGGATAGAAGGTGAAAGTCCAGGGGAAAAAAATACCATATGTGCAAACCATATCACAAAAACTTCAACTACCCAAACACACCATAATTGGATATTGCATTAAAATGCCTCAGCCGAGTTGCGGGCCTGGGGTTAGGGAAAATGGGAACAGAGAAAGCCCACCTAAGTATGTTTGACAGTTTTATACATCTTCTAGTGACAATATTTCAGCCACTTAAAGAAAAATCAGAATATTCTAGGCCAATTTAATAGGCCTTAAAGAGTAGAAATCACCATCCTTGTGACCTTAAGTCACAGTAAACCGTTGCATTTTCCCTTTTTTAAAAAGATCACAAGTCTGTTAAGACTGGCACAGAATTGTCCCTGTGACAAGAGGGCAAAATCAAACAAGTGATACTCCATCTCTTCCCCTGAAGGTCCAATCCGTATCAGCAAACTTCCACAACCAAGTTAATTCAATGTTACATCCCTAAGTAACGGACTGTTTCAAATAAATGAACTGAGGAAAAAGGAAAAAAAGATTTCAAGTACTGCAGAACACAAGAATCCACCATAATGACATAAATACCCATGTTTTTACACAGCATCTCTACAATATTCTGATCTGAGGACTTTTATCACTGAAGAAAGGAAACTTCCAGGTAAGCACGGTTACACTTTTCTACCTTCCATCACACTAAGGTCCATAAATCAACTACTGTGCAATTTTTCACCGTTAGGAGTTTGGAAAGATATATCTTGCTTGGAATAAATATGGAAATTCAAAACAAACCTTATCTATAATTTCTATTTTCCTTTACTTTGTATTACCAAGAGTAGAAATGGTAAATTTATGTACTGATAGCCACGCATTCGTTCCCATAGATCTCAAAATAGAAGCCATGACTTCTCTCCCTCAGATTGATAGTACCATTATAAAAGCTCTGATGCTTACCTGAAAGGAAGAATGCTATTTGGATTTATTTTGAAAATGAATGCAATGCAAGTTGTAACAAATACTGATCTGAATTAATAATGTGATCCCATATCTTATCGGCAAGTGCTTCTAGCTTCAAAAAATATGTTTGCTTCAAGATTGTGGTTCTGCTTCTTGAGTCAAACACACCTCCTTACTGTGGTATCTCTGGAAAGCTCTCTCTCTTTCTCTGATCTTCGCAGGTCTGTAAGAATAATGGTCCAAGGTTTTAACATTTCTGGTCTGAAATAAAAGAAGTAAGCCTAAGGAAGGACTTAATGTTGGCATTCCTAGGAAAGAGGCTTTTCTTTGAATATGCTGATAACACAGCAGAGCAACTTCATTTACTGCTTTTGTGCTAACTTGTGCAATCACGAGAAGATCTTCTTACTGGTCTTCTAAAAACTATGTTTCCTTTTCTTTATCATGGCACTTAGTGCACAGTTCTGGGTTTTCTACCAAGAGTTCCATTGCTTATGCCTTTCTAGGACTCTTGACTAGGATGAGTTCAGCTTCCTCTTTGAACTAAGTCAGCTTTGAATGAAGAATTTCTCTTTTCAGCGTGAGACCTTTGGTAACGTTCAGTTAGTCTACAAGACAGTGGTTTCATAATTCTTCAGGCGTCTCTGGTTCTCTCTTTCCTGTAACTTGCACTGCACACCAAACTAGTCTAGAACATCGGAAAGCACATAACACACTCGGTTTTGCCAGCTGAATCAAGCTCTGTGCCAGAGGAAGGTTGCAGCTGGAAAAGAGGGAGGCTTTAATCTCCCTCAGGATTTAAGAAACACCAAAAGCTGAATCCTAATCTCTGTATGGGATGTATCAACAGAAGTTTGTCTAGTGAATCAAATGAATAGAAAATTGTTGAATGCATTACAACAAGAAAAGTCATGTCTCACAAATTATTAGTTCTCTGAAAGAATAAACAAAGTGTGTATAAGATGCAACTGATTTACAAAGAGTAGTTGAATTTTCAAAAGCCTTTCTTCTGGTAACCTTCTTCAAAGGGCCTTAGACCCAACTATTGTGGGAGGAGAGGGAAGAGTCTCTTCTGACTTAATAACTGGGTAGCAGATAAGAAGCATGTGAAAAATAAATGGTCAGTATTCACAAGAGAGAAGGAAGAGTTCCCAACAACCTCTCTCAGGTTCGCATGCCACTGAACTTCATTCTTTAGCATTTAAGAAAAAGAGGATGATGAGTGCAGAGAAAGTCTGATGATAAAAAATTAACCAGAACAGGAAGAACAAAAGATGCCTTTGAAGAGCTGTACAAGGATCTTACAATACTGAATCACTTGGCAAAAAAATGACAGACGAAATTCCAAGTAGCTATGCAAGGGAAGAAAGGACAGCCCTAACTGCAGATAAACAATCATGAACTCCTGTAACTTTCATTAGTATCAATAGTCAGTTTAAACCCTTTGATTATTGTCCTTCATGCCCAGTAGTAGTTAAAAACAAAATGCAATTTTAGGAATTAGTAAGTAACAGGAAACAAGACCAAAATAAAAAATTATTTACTATAAAACCTTACAATGCACAACATCTGCACAAAAATTTCAACGGGATGGAATACTTAGCAAAGGTACAGAGAAGGAAGACCACAATGATTCAACATTTTCTTTCTCTGAAAGACTAAGTAGATTAAGAAACTTTTATTTGATAAAACAGATAGACTTAGATTTTATCTTAGGAATACTGTCTGCTGTACGCGTGTCTTGGAGTAGACCATCTAGTTCTGCCTGATTCAGTCCTGCCTTTTCAGGATGAAGATGCAGACTCTGCTTATATTCAGTTATATGTGATTGTAGGGATTGAGGATGGAAGTTAAATAGGAGAAAAACATGTTACCCTGTTTTTTTTTTTATTTTGTTTTGTTTTGCTTGTTAGGGTTTTTGCTTCTACTATGCTCCTTGAAATCTACTGGGGCACCAGCTACTACAATTATGTCAGAAGACAGGAGAGGGAGAAGATGAAATTTTTTCAGCACGCAGGGAAGGCACAAATGGAATTAGATGTGGGCAGTGCACACATTTTAGAATTAGAATTTAAAATTAAGCCTTGAAATTAAGCCTTCAATACAATAGATCTACTTCTGGGAAATCCATCTGACCTGTCAGTTGCTGTGGAGACAGGTAAAATTATGGAGAAGGAGGAGCATTTGTCGCCAGTGAGTGGCATCTCTTACTGACACCAGAATGCTGGCTGGTACAAGGTCATAGAGTGGTGGATAGAAGCTGTGTTACACGCCGCAAACTTCAGCATAACAATAAATGTTCCTGAGACCTATGAAAACAAAATCTACACAAGGCTGAAATAATAATAGGAAAAAAACTTCTCAAAGCAGGAAATAGGAAAAGTGGTGATCTGATAACACAGGATAGGCTTGTACCAAGTGAAACACATTGGGTGACGGGTACCACGATATGGTATGTCTCCTAAACCTTGTCACTTGCTCATCTCATGTAATTCAATTGTAGCTGTAACGTCACTAACCAGAGAGGACGAAGACATAAGCCAGGCTTCTCTCTCATGGACTTTTCAGGGAGGTCCTGAACTTTGCAGTACAATATCCAAAGTAACTCTCAAAAGGAAACAGAAACAATAATCTACTCAATAGTAAACTAAGAGTCTAGTCTACTAAATCATTCTAAGAGAAACATTTGAAATAAATGAACGCTTCAGCTTTCAACTTTGAAGAACTGTTCTCATTTTTGTGGAGCATTTTAAATAAGTCTGCGTCCCATATGAACCTGATGCTTCAATACTCTTACAGCAGTACTTTAGCAGCTGCCATTTGATCTGAACAAACTGTGTTTTTATCCTCTCTGGAAGAGCTCTGGTGTAAACCAACCAACCATTCTTCAACCGTGCCTTTCCCAGCCTTTCTGCGGACAAGGCCACTCCACTTGCAAAAGCTGGTTTCTCATTAGTTGTCTTGTGGTCCCCCAGTAACAAACAGTCTTGGAGCAGAACAGGCTTCACAGAGAAGAGGACCTGTGAGTCCAATCCCACACCACCCTTTTCCTGCATATACGGACCTGAATCCCACTGAGATGCTCAAAAGAATCAAATTGTACACCATCTTTTTATGTTTTTCCCCCTAAATGTCTTTGTAAGATTACTCCTAAATTTCCTAAAGCAAGAGTACCATATTGTGTACAGTGGTGCTGTTTTAATTATCCTTTGAAGCAAATCTCCCCTTTTTATCAAAGTCACAGAATACTTAAATATGCAGCTCATCTTACATTTTTCAATGAATGTCATCATATTCCCTGTCCATTTTAATACAATACTTGCTAAGCTACTACTATATGAATATCAGGGAAATTTATCACAATACAAACTGTCTATAAAGGACATTTCTCTTAACGAACCAAGATGTGATCTGGGCAGAACAAAGACCACATGGAGACAGATGCGGAGTGAATTTTATACAGAAAGATTACATGGCAATAAGAAAGTCTAAATTCAGGCACCTTCCCTATAACTTTTATATGCATCTAAGGAGTCCTGTTTGAAAATTATGAAAGTTAGGAAACAAAACATTCATACAATATAACCATACCTTCTGTCCCATGTGCATATGTGTCACAACGGTGAATGATATAGAACTAAACTGGTCTTAGAATGAGCAAGACTGGGTATTATTCTGTCTGTAGGACAAGTCTTTTTTTTTTTTGCCAAACTTGGAAAGTGTTTTGTGAATGAAGATGAGAGTTGCAGCTAGAGAAAGGATAATCTCATGAATATGATGGCAAGAGCATTTCTGTGCAGAACTGCATTGTACCACTCTTCTTGCTAGTTTCCTGCATCTCAGTCAAACCTTCACAAATTATTCTCCATTTACATTAATAACTTTCTGGTATCCAAAACCAGACACAATGGAGCCTGATATGCAGAAGATCTACTCAGAGGCTGCAGCTGAAACCAGTGATAGTGATGCTCTGAAAATACAAAGCGTTACTCTTACAACACAAAGCTGAGCATCTGAAACTTTAAAAATATGTTTCCTTTTCATCTGTAAAAGGAAAATAGCACCTCAGAAAGTACTGTGAAAATAAAAGGGTTTAATTAAGTTTCCAGATATGGTAGTTATAAAAGAGGCTATAACAATATTTATAGTCTTGTCTTGAGAACAACGGATGAATAAAATCTAGTATAAGACAAAGAATTAATTGCATAAACACCACTGATCAGGTACAAGAATTTGCCCATGATGACACTGCTACAACTATCTTCACTCATACGTACAAGAAAGCTAAACTAAAGCTCCTGCAACAATCTTAAATACCTAAATTTTTAATGCTTGATGTTACAATTCTAAATTTCTAACAACACACTAGTATACTGCCTTCTTTTTTTTGGTCCCTACAAATGCTTATGAGAATTGGTAAGTTATAGAAGTGCATCACTAAAGCCTGCACCATTCCATACTGGATCTATTATGGCCTTGACATGAGAAATGTGTACTGCTAAACCATTCTTTGAATGAATTGAGAGGCCTGCATTTTCTGGGAAGGAGGAACAATATCTAAACTGACAGTGAAACAAGATTTACCAAATAGCTTTCGAGAGAACAAGCTAGGAAACAGGAGTTAACGCTAGTAACAATTTAGGTGTTTTACTTAATAGTCCTACTACATGATCAAACTGTTTTCACGCCACCCAAGTGATTACGAACAGCCAAATGCAACTGTGGAGAAGGGCATGTCTCGAAAGAAATAGGGGTTTTTTTGCATACTTTCTATTGCTTCATATTTTTTTGCAATATTACCATGTCTCTCTAAAACAACAAACAGTCAAGAACTGAATTAGCAAAGATGAGGTGCGATGCCCGTTGCATTCTCCCCCAGGACGAATAACTCGCTGAAGGGGACTGAAGTAAGAAGTGATATACAGCTGCTGCCTGCACTGCCTTGCTCTATTTTATGACATGAACACTATGAACTGTATTTATATCACCTACTTTTAGACAGCTAATGTGAACGTTTCAGTGCCTCAAATTTAGGCACCTCAGTGCAGCAGAGTGATTCAGACCGCCTGTGCCGAGGAGCTAGGCTCGCCCTGTAGCTAGAAGAGAGAAAGCTTTGAAGAAATCTGTGCTTGTGCCTGCATCAGCAAGCAGTGCGGTGCAATAAGGGCAAATCCTTAGGATAAAACACTGGTGATGAGAACCTGATATCCACACTATACATATTAAAAGCTTGGACTTATTCTGATCTGGGCCTGTGGATTTAAATATCTGGTAATGGCTGGAGCGCATCTTCTGATTATCAAAAAAAAACTGGATCATGTGTTCTCCAAGACTGCTCTGTGATGTGAATCCAAGCACAGCAAGGTGACAACGAGGAGCTTTACTTCAAAAGCACATTCCTAATTCATACCAAAATGCTAATGCAGGTACATTTTCTGAATGCTTCTAGGGAATTATGCAGAACATCTTAATTAGAAGTCTTCTGTATTACTGCTGTAGTAGTAGTTCTACTGTTCTACTTAGAAGTAGTCTTCCATAGAAACCTATATATTTCCAAGGGAAACGGCAAGATATCCGTATGCCAAAACAAGGAGTGCACATAAACCTCATTAAGCAGATGCCTAAATCCAGTTGGGATTCAAAGTGCCAAACACTTCTTTTCGGGTGATAAACATACACAGGAGAATAGCCCTCTGTCTCAGTAGACTAATGGCTAGCAAGCTGAAGTTTCTGCCCCAAAACAGACAATGCAATTATTTGGGGCAGAGGGGCTGGTTTTTAGATTTTTACAGAGGCCACAGTGTTCTTTAGAAGAAGCTGCCTGAACTGCTTTCTGAGATTTTACTATTTGAATTCTGCGTGAAGTCCTTTTAAGTTCCAATTTAGGGGGTCTGCATATGCTCCTGCTAAGTGGACTACAGGATTTGCATGCAGGAAAACACTTGTAAAACAGCCTCTCCTCCAGTCTTCATGTCTAGGTGGAACAATGTCATTCATTTAGCTTGCTTTTCTCTTTGCTAGTATCACACATCATTTCATATGCAGAGACTCTCCCATCTCACACACATAGTAAAAAAATGTTGTTTGACAAGTGTCAGCAATTTAACAGCTTTGCTTCAATCACCTATACAGAGCTATACATTTCCATATATGTGCACCTCACAAAAATACAGAATTCCATCTTTAATAAATCAGTTCCAGGATCTTGCAAATATCTGGAAACTGACTGACATCTTAACACATTAAGAACGCATTTTAAAAAGAAATCCCCTAACCTATCCTTAAATGGAGAGTATCTTGGAACACAACTCTGTTCTTTTTCAGGTAGTCATGTTCTCTTCATAGCAGGAACATATAAAGAGAATCAAAACCTTCAAAATTGCCTTTTCTTTATGGGATCATGAACAATTTACATTTAAAAATTTCAGTCTTTGAAAAATGTACTTGATTGAGTGAAAGTGGTTAATTATGAGAATCAAAGCAACTGCAAAGAAGACCTGTTGAAGGAACTAATCACAGCTATGGAGTTCAGAGACTAGGAATACTGTCAGAAATACTCCAGCAAACACTCGTGCCTGATGAGATTTTGAAAGCAAATATAATTCTACAGAATTCATGTGCAAAACAAGCAAAAACAAATTCGACCCTCACATACGAAAAGAAGGTACCACAAGCCACTTCCTTCACCTCCGCTTCCCACCGCATGCTGCTGCATGCTCTTACGGACAGCCTCTTCTCCTTCCCCGTCCACCGTACTTCCCATTTGCTTTCCTTTTGATCCTATTGCCAGTGGGCTTCCAAGTACATTTCTCCTTGGTTCCACCTCTTTTACTTGTCCCTAGCATCATACAGAAATGCAAATTCAAACTTCACCTCTGTCCAATTCACAGACTTCTCTGCTATTTTTTTTTATTACCAGCTCTGTTTCTGTTCAGAGTAAAGCGTGTTCTATCTATATCTGCTCAGGAATTGTAGTGTAAGAAATAGTTTTAAACAATAGTGATCACAGTACTCAGTTCAGTACGTGTACGTATATGGTTTGTGCCCAGAATCTGAATTGGTAATAACTGTGAACTTTCTGCAAGGAGTAAGTAGATTTTTCGTTTTTAAATAAACCGTTTCCTTGCTCTACAGATATATAGCATGATGCCAAAAAGCAGAACCCCGGGCTGTCCTGCCTACCTGGAGTTAGTAAAACAGCTGTGCTTTGACCATGTGTTTTTAATATCACGATTATAAAGGCAAATTTGTCACGGGTAAGCAAGGTGGTGGGGAATACCACCATTATTTAATGTTAACCTCACAATATAGCATAACAGTAATTTTGTTGATGCAATACTTTTCACATCGCATGGGTTCAGGTTACAACCACAATATGCTACCCTGTTAATTTTGTGTGTGTGTGTTACTGTTTTGGTTTCGGCTGCCGCCAGCAACAAAAGTGCCACACGGCCGCCCCTCCCCCCGCCGGCGTGCGGAGGAGAATGAAAAGAAACAGGCAGAAACTGGGGGGTCGGGATAAGGGCAG
>Ga0065711_1008238_pt1 | contig 13188 bp, 8 predicted proteins | sample Hoacrofraction12_FD_59098 | JGI IMG/M metagenome (GOLD analysis project Ga0065711, IMG submission 59098) | Hoatzin crop microbial communities from Cojedes, Venezuela - Epithelial fraction 12 v2 (version 2) | ecosystem: Host-associated > Birds > Digestive system > Esophagus > Crop | place... | reverse complement strand
CCCATCCCTGGAAACATTCAAGACCAGGTTGGACAGGGCTCTGAGCAACCTGATCTAGTTAGCGGTGTCCCTGCTCGCTGCAGGGGGGTTGGGCTAGATGACCTCTAGGGGTCCCTTCCGACCCAAAACTTTCTATGAATCTATGATTCTACATATATGGGGGCTTGTTACACATGGTATGATATAGCGGACTGATCAACATGAATTGATTAGAAGAGACCAGTTCATAAAAGAGATTTGACTTCATGGTAATTTGCTCATCTAAAGCAAGTGTTGGTCTTTGTGACCACATCAAGAAATCCTGGCATCCTGAAAAGGAAAAACAACTACAATTGCTCATTAGGACCTTTTTGTCCCAACTCCAAGATTGCTTCGTTGTAAGAGAAAGACAGGCAAAAAAACACAGAACTTTCTTCGGCTTAAATCACCCAAAGTATCTTGTTCTTCCTTGCCATCATGAACTCAGTAACAACAGAAAAAACATTTGGTTTTTCTAGTGTTTAAAATCAAGTTTCTAGCCTTCTTCTCAGAGATGCAAATACATCAATAACAATAAAAAAATGGATTTTTTCTCTCTTTAGGGCAAAAGCAAAAAAACCTGTTCTGTTTTCCATCCAACCAGGCTTCCGAAAAGTCTTCCTAGTGCCTTCCTTACATGCTTTACACAAAGCAAACTCATAACAGCATATAAAGCATTGATTGCCCCCACGCATGCACCCTTAGCTCCCTGCCCCTGCCAATCCCTCAGCTAAATCTTCTTCTTTATACGATGTAGTCTGGATCCCCAAACGAGTAGCCATGGTTGCGACTCAGCTCTGCCAGGTCGCTTCACCTCCCCACGCAAAATCCCTCAATCCTGATGCCTGCTGTCCTCCTACAGCATCCAGCCTAGCCCACACCTTCGCTTCAACAAATGCTCTGCAATAATTGGCAGACTCAAGGGGTTTACCTCTTGGGAACATTTTATTCAGCTGCACAACTCAGTGCGAGTTATGAGAAAGGCTGCTAGACTAAAATGTTCAAATAATTCTCCACAACTACGCATACAAGACTGCTCTGCACAGATGCACAAGCTTTGGGACGGTACGGGCCAAGCAATGCGGTAAGGCAAAGCTAAAACTACCTGAGAAATGCATTCAAGCCATCACCCAGAAGACTACTGCTTTTCCCATTGTGTTATTTCATTAAAAATATTTACAAATCAATCATTTAAAATACACTGGGGGCCACGCATCCTGCAGACAATAGTCTTTTGAAAGCTACCCATTAAGACTGCTTCAGTTACAATATATTTCAGGATGTTGCAACTACATGTTCTAAAAAAAAATCTACTGCAAAAATCCTTTTACTAAGAAATGCAAAACATTCTCTGTCTTCAGACCAATCTCTGGGATAAACAGGATATTCTGACTTTTATATTCAGATCTTTAGGGGACAGCACAATCTAATATACACTGTTTACTTCTTTGTATCAAATGGCCATATCTCACAAATATTCTTCTAAAATGCAGCATAGTACAGTACACTAAGCAAAAGGGAGGAGAAAATAGCATCATGGGAAGACGGTAATCAAGAGCATATTAAAAATAATCACATAGCAAAAATTGAGATATTATTATTTTGGAAAATTAGTGGTACTTTTAAGTCAATTCAAACAACTTTCCTCCAAATGTTTCATTTCTTTTAATACTGTTACCAGCACTGAAATAAACGCACCAAAAGAAAGTGCCTCAAGCCCAGGGCTCCCTTTTGAATAATTCAAAAGCAAGAAGACCACAGTGGCTTAATTAAAGGGCCCTCGCTCTGTTTCTTCACTTTTCCCATGTTGCTGTTACAGTACAATACGCCTCTATAAGGAATTAAGTAGTTTTGTAGCATCTATGCTGCTTCCATTTTCTTTGGCAATGCAATTATATCATCCTTAAAGTGACTCTCAACTAGCAACACTGACAACTAAAATACTGATTTTTTTTTACACAACTGCTACCAGCCAGAAAAATTTCTGAGCGTCCTTAATCTAGTCATTTGCGTCCTGGCAAGAATTAGGAAAAGCAAAGCTTCCAACAGCCATTTTTCCTCTTGACCCCTCTCCTGAATGGGGTGGTGGATTGTGAGGCTCGAACACCTCACTGAAGTTAGAGACTCCAAGATTTGCAGCAGACAAGCTCTTGGAGACTCGGCTGTTGGACCTTTCGTTTCAGCCTGGAAGGCTGAAGGAAATAACATATTTTGCCCCAGCTAAATCAGTTGGCTTAATTAGGAAGTTCTCCCCCACCCCATAAATCCTGCTTCTCTTGTGCCTGTAGAGCCTTACAGCTACAAGAACACCTATACTGCCAATTTCAAACAAGAGCTGTACCATGGACAACTTAAAAAGTGTAGAAACAAGTTAAATCTACTGTTTTGAATATAGTGTGTGAGGGCAGCTACTGAGAACCTTCAACACATAATGCCATATGAGAGAGAAGATTATCCAGCAATATTGAAGGTCACCGTTAATTTACTTGTCTACTAAAGCACATATTGTGCATGTAATGTAAATAATACAAGCAGTACTGATAAGGTGCAGGGGATATTCCCCATGGGATCTTGGCATTACATGGAAATCAAAGAACACTTGTGACTTACAGACACAATAGAAGATGTAATGTGAATCTGTATAAAAATGGCCTGCATNTTTAAAGTAGCAAAAGGAGTCAGTAGAGCCAAAAAGCTAGCTGCAACACCATGAACATCCAAGACTGCAAAGTCTACACAGGTAGAAACTAGATTTTGACAAGATGAACCTTTGCCAAAGCCTAANGTAAGACAAGCTGCTGTCCCGACTGATTTTTCTGAGCAGATCTACTGCCTTCACCAGACTGACAGTGAATCTGAAAAATCCACCATGGCCTTCTGTNCACTTATCAGTTTGGACACCTGGAGGGGGGAGGCAGTTTTGAGCTGAAGGGAGAGACTTGCAGGCAGATCCCGGCAGCTTCAGACAGGTCAGTCTGCACTGCCTGGCCGAGTGCTAGGGTTAATCCGTAGGGCAGAGAAGATATGGGTCACTTTTGTAACTGCGGCTCTGCTCTTTTTTTACTTTGTTCTGGGTCACTACAGCATTAGTGTGTTAATTGACCATTACCCTGATTTCCAGTCATTAGTTAGAATGTCAAATTAATCTGACCAAACAAAACGTACCTTGTGAAAGTAAACACTCATTGATCTGCTTTAGTCTCCAGCGTCTATTTTAGGCAGCGCAGGCTAACACAGGTTCTTTGATACTTCAGAATAAACCTCATATTCAGATGTCTTATTTCTAACAGATTGCTTTGCACATTCTAGACATTTGTATTTTTAAAGGGAAAACTGGAGCTCTGTCATGAGAAATTCTGCATTTTATGCACTACGGGACACCACTACCACCAAAGAATCCTTCCTCCTCCACTAAGAAGTGGAACTTTATTTTTACCCATATATAAATTATTTATAACAATTGCAGCATAAAACAGATGAGAAAAAAGTCCATGCCCTACTCTGCTTCTTTTAGACACGTAAAGGCCACACACAAGTTTCAGATGTATTCTAACCTCCCCATACATAAAAATAATCTGAACACTCAATCGGTGTTTCCTGTTTTTGTTGGACAACTCCTTGGATTCCTCAGACTATTTTAGACCTTAGTCAGGTTATACCAGTATAATTATGTGAATTACGGGTACAAGGTGTTTTAACCAGTGCAGATGCATTACTGTGAGGCATAATGGGAAGGTAAAAATCACCGCAGAAAAGGTGATTTGGTTTTGTCTCCCAGACTGGAACAAGACACTCCAACCCATCCAGACCCATGCTGATGGAAGGGAAGTTTCCACTGTTCTGTATGAGATTTAATTAAAGGAAGAGAAAAAAAAAAGCCCTTCTTTTCTTAATGGGAAGACCAAAGTCAGGAGGGACAACTCCCTTGCAAGTACATTTGATATAATGCAGTTCTAAGCAAAACCTCTCAAAATAGATGCTGTGAACAGTGCAAAATTACTTCCACTTCTACTTATCTTTCACTTGCTGAGCTCTCAGTTGTCTCAGTTCAACTCTAGGGGTCCCTTCCAACCCAAAACTTTCTATGATTCTATGATTCTATAAATCCACTTGCTCTGCAGCTGTTTATAAAGCCCTCCAAAGCAAACACCTATTATTGTTGTTAAATAATTTTATTTTAAAACCAACAACATGGAGATACTGCTCATACATTACGAAGACTCAAACGTACAGAGACACTTCTGCTTTATATTGCAGTCTGTCCTCAGCTCCCTGGGCGCCTGCACAGTACTGGAGCTTCAAACGCTGACTCCTTTCGTGACTCAGCCAGCAGCACAGTTTACTCCGCCAGTCCTTCAGCTGTGCCTGCACAAATGTTTGCGGGATCTTGCAGCAAAACCGATCGAGGAACTGATGGAGTTAAAAAACCAAAACAAAACAAAAAAAACTTTCGGGATGCTTTCACTAAATATAGGTGACATGGATCCCAGCCAAGGCGACAGCACAGACAGAAAAAACATGCTACGGTTTGAATGAATAACCATCATGTACAAGGCTTGCTTGGGCCAGAGAAAATAGCAGCTTTACTGTATTTCTAAGTCAAGTAAGAAAATGCCTGTGGATGGGTCCTATTCAGTCAAGATCTAGATACTCCCTTGTTAACCCAATCTCAGGAATTGTTTTTTTCTGGGACCTTCACAATGCCTGTGTGTCTGTCTAAAGACACTCTGTAGGGTACACAAAAAGGTATATGCTCAGTCGGTATGCTTTGGGAGGGTAAGAGCCCAAAAGGGAATGTTTTCAAGCCCCTGAGTGCAGGAGACGAGCACTGGTCCTTGGGATTTTGCTGCTGAACTCAGAGGCCCCACTTCTGTCAATGCGGCACAGAGAGAAAGGGTGGCCAGCGAGTGCACCAACACAAGTTGTCTACCTGCTCAGACCAGCACCATGAAGGTCCACCTTCAGAGGCCAAAAATCCCCAGGGGCACCCACCTGGGGGTTCCTTGTCATAGCAGTGTGGTATCTGGGTGTGTTCACAAAATCATTTTGGGAGATCTTTGCGTTTCTTTCTAGCTTACAGTCCCCAAAGAGTTAAACTGCAAGAAGGAATAGCCAAAGGAGAACCTGTCCCCCTCAGAACTTAAGAGGTACAAAAACTATATGGTTGTACTTTCAGGGACCCCGAACAGTTGGGACAGGAGGTTCCCCAACCTTAGAAAAGGGGTCTCAGACACTAGGTCTGTGTGGACAACTAAAGATGCACAGGTTGAAGATGATTAATTTTTGGTCAAGCCAGCAAATCAAGCTCAAGTGCTGTGACAACAAAAGTGAAGGGAACTGAGGACTTCCAATGCACTGCAACTTCGATTCCCCCTCCCTCCCTCAATCAACATGTGGAGACGTAGATCATCTTTTTCTAAAAGAAGATCCACCAAGATAAAGATTAGCATGTGACATTTGAGTGCACTACAAACAGCACTCAAGAGAAGACAGCTGATCAATTATCATCTTTTTTGAGCATAATGATTTTCACAAATGGCCAATGTTGTTGCTTTCCTTTTTAATGTAAAATGAACTGGCAACATCTGGGGCATTAGTTACCATCTCAGTAAGGTTCCAAAATCCTCACCAGCTTCAAATAGTTACAGGGTACACTTCAAGTTGCTTGTTGTGAAACAAAGCCTAAATAGTCACACAAAAATGCTAAAGCCAACCCAGCCTCAAATGGAATTACACTCACAGAAAGCTGCACCTTACTAATTTTAACCTCATGGACGAGTTAAAATTATGGGCCTTTGAATTCCAGTAACATGAACTCTTTAACTGTCACAAACAAATAACTCGACTTGTTTTTAACTGCATTTTTTGGTTCCTCTCTGACAGGTTCCCTTATTATACTTACATGGGGTCATACCATCTACATGACAATAAAGTACGTCCTCAAAGTCAGAAGGGAGCCTCCAAAATACTTAGATCTAAATGTAGATCTTCTCATCCCACCTGTAATTTCATAGAGACAGGACATATTCTTCTTTTCCTCTGTAATTCTACACATGCCACAGATAGTTGATCTGTACTACCATCAGAGTACTCAAAACAAAACACAAGCAGATCAATATCACCACTGTACACTTCAGTTCCTTTCAGCTGAAAGCAGTCAGTCGTATACTTGAACTACCAAGACATATGAGTCACCTAGACTTACAAGTTTCTCATTTTAGAGACCATGCCAACAATTAAAGGACAATTATAATATCTGAAATATGGTGGGGGTTTGACAGAAACAATTTACTCTTCCTCTGCTTACAAGCAAAGCACAAACATTAATTTCTACCAACAAAAACATCACAAACTGTCATCTTGTTTACATTTGTTATAGTGAGATACCACAATACTGCACATGCTGCTCTGAAAATAATTTTCATACAAATTGAAAGGTCAGCATGCAGATTTCCTAAGTATGAGTTTTGTTTACTATGGGACGCGGGTCACTAATTCATCTTTGTGAAGCTGCACTTCCAGGACAGTTACTTGTTGGTCAGAATTAACATTATTACTGAACTACCTAACAATGATTAGTTAGGTAAGGCCTGGGACCAGAGGCGACTGAGCACCGGGGGACATCCACCTGTAGTTCCCTTCTGAGACAAACAGGCATGGCTCAGTTACAGTTAAGGTTCCTGTTAAAGCTGAGCTAACTTTGGGGATGAAAGATGAACAAAAGTCAGAGCAAGATACTGGTTCAGGAAGACCACTGCCTGCTTATGTATCCTCTACGAGACAGAAAAAGGCAGCAGAGGCAATGACAAAAGTTAGTGTCACAGCTTGCAGATACTACTGACAACACCTCTGCTCTGAAGAAGAGCTAAGGTAAAGTCCAGTACTGGTAGTAGCGATTTGGCTACGATGACATTCAAAGCTGGAAGAAATGACAGGGCTAGGATAGCAGTTCAGCCCAGCAAATACCAGCACAGAACAAAACCTGCTATCAAAGGGTAATGTGGCTTTATTTACATCTGGAATCAGAAGAGGGTGCTGGTCTCAAATAAAACATAATACTGGAACTGGGTTTAGGGTTGGGGCTCAGGCTAGCAGATACTGATAAACCGCCACTTCGAAAGCGCCTCCAGGTTAACATGAAAAGTCATGCTGGCTTAAACCATCTGACTGCAGAGATTTGTGGGATAAGGAGTGAGATAGCGTTAAGATAGGAGTGGAGCTAGGGTTTGAGCATACTCTGGAAGAGTCTGATAGACTGCATCATCTCGTTTCAGTATCGGGGAGGGCCACAGGCCATGATAAAGGTGCCACGTGACAGGACTTAACACACCCTGAGCAAACCCAATGCCACCCACCATGCCAGGCCCACTCTGTCTACATCCTCTGTTGACCCAAGGCTCCCCAAGCCGTACATGTGCTGTCAACGTGACGCGTTCCTGTATATGACGGATTACTGTATATGTACCATTTTGTCCCTGTGTATGTCCACGGTGAACCTGGCGCTCCCGAGATGCACAGATTTCCTGTACTGTATGTGCATGGTGTGTAGGTACTGTGGACGGGGGCAGGGAAGAGGGCCCCAAATTACGACAGCATCTGTCTGAAAACACCCACTCCTTACTATTTTGTCCTTCATTTGTACTAGGGCCACCATATCCGAAATACATCAAAGACTCAAAAAGTTAAGCGTCTGGCAACCTGTGCCTCCTCTCTTCACAAATGTATTTTTAAAAACAGTGGATCAAGTCTGTGCAGCAAGTTAGTCCTGCCAAGGAAATCAAAAGCCAAATCAGCCAAAGACATTGAGAAGCAGCACAAAAGCTTGTCTGTGTCTTCTCCAAACGGGAGCTTTGCCAGTGATGATCTTGGCAGTACCATTTAGCACTTACCCAGTCTTTCCCAGTTCTTGGGAATAGGTGTCCACCACATTACTCAGCATGTTCCAGGTTAGGGGAGGGTTGAGGATTGACCTTGCCTACGTCACATTATAGAAAAATCTGACACATATCTTATCTGTCTCTGTGTTCTAATCAAAAATTAGGCTCACCCATATTAGTTATTACTGGTGAAAAGTTCAGTCTTCGTGGCAGACAGGCCTTGGACCTGACAATGACACTTTCTGGAGAAGGACAAAACATATAATCACATTTCAAGGACAAAATCGTGTCCATACTGGAGACTATGGAGTTAAAAACCTTAAAAATCAATAGAAGTAGCACACAGCCCACCTCTACCATTTTCCAGGCTTGCAATTTAGAGAATGCAGGGTAGGCAAGAATGACAGTTGCTCAATTCAATGAGCAAACCTCCTTCAGCATTCACTGCAAACTGCAGACCAGAAAGCTTCACAGTGAGTCTTGCCAAGAGGGAATTACGATAATTGAGCCTCATGGTCACAAGACCACACACTACTGTTGTGAAACAGTCACTGGGTAAATAAGGGTGTAGCCTGCAACATGGTTTACCACTGGGGGGGAGATGGGGTGGGAAGTCACATGAAAAACGGTTTTACCCCTGAAAAGGTATGAAGTTAAGAAAAAACCGTCTTGCAAACACACACTGATGTAAAAAATGTGGCAGAATGATGCTGCCATTCTAGTACTGTCAATGTAATAATGACACAGCGTAGGCAACAAAGGCGAATCACAGAGCTAAGCCTGCAGCAAGTCATTCAGAGAAAAGCAACAACAGCAAGAAAAGAGAATTCCAAGGAACGAAGGAGTCAAAGTTAGGATGATGTAGAAATGACAGCTGAACTTCAGTTCACTAAGGGGAAGTCACAAAAGTGGTACATTTCCAGAATGACTGGTTGGACTGGATGATCTTAGAGGTCTTTTCCAACCTATGATTCTATGAAAAATGAATAGCAGAAGATGATAAAAGTTAAAATGTAAGATGCTGATTTAAAAACATATAAACAGGCAGGCACCTCAGACTAGCAGAGATACGTATAAGCAAAGCTGAACCAGAAAGATGCCATTCAGCAGCCTGGACAGTCGAAACCTGACCTAACATTTTCTTAGCCTTTTTGTACGTCGGGGATGTGTACCAGTGTAACTGGAAAAGTTCAGAGAAGTCTTCCAAACTTATCTTTTCTTGTCTGCAGAAATCAGGTAAAGAACTTGCAAAATAATCACTTCTACAAGCCACTGCCCTCAGCTCTGCATATACAAATGTCTCTTCTGCCTCTGCACTAAGAGAATCTTTCCCTAACGACCCAACTTTGATTGTCCCACCAATTCGCAGCATTTTTCACAAACTGGGGGAAAAGAGGTTATGTTGCATCTATCCTCTATGTGGCACTGCACTGTTCGGAGCAGCTCCCACAGGGGCTTGGTAGGGTGCTGCTGGCCTCTCCTCGGGAAGGTGACTGGGCGACGGGGAGCAGCAGAGGGAGGAGAGAGCAAAGCAACCTTCACTCCTGCCGCAGTGAGAGCACTGGCTCTGCACGGCTGGGAGCGGCAGGGGCTTGAAAGGGATAGTTCTGCAGCCAGCCAGGCTCTCCTCATCACAAGGGAGCGAAAGGCCATTTCATTCATTCCTCCCCTGACAGCTGCTTCTCTCAGGGAGGGAGAAAAAATGGAGGCATTAAGCATTAAGCACTATTTCTGATGCAAGCAGGACAAAAAAGCATCTCAAACAAAAGTTACTCCCATTCCAGTCTCCTAAGAGCTTCCCTCTTTACTGCCAACCCACCAGAAGTGGCAGGTTTTAGTGGGGTCTTGTTTCTACGTGTTGATGCGTCCTGATGTGCTGTCTGGGACACTCTTCTAGCCTCACCTTCTACGACTACACTCTTAATTTCTGCGACACACTAAGCTTCTGGTGCTTAGACATCACTTGCATTTACAAAGATGCAATATACAGGGCTCAATCTCCTGGTACAAGTTAGCATACAACTTTCCAACCTGTATTAAACTATCAGATTATTTATGAGGTAAATCAATTATATAACTTTTTTCAAAAATCCACGCTTATTAATACCTTTGCCTGTACTAAGAGCTCACTGGGCTCTAGAACTGGTATTGAAGACTACTCTAGAGAAAACTGAGGGTTAATATTTTTAAATGATTGTTCTCGGTAGCCCAGCTAACATTAAAGAACCTCTTGCAATTAAAATTCATAAGCTGTATTTCCAAATCTCACAACTCAGGCCAAGAACCGCAACCATAATGATCGTCAATGAAATACTGTATCCTGACTCACTCCACACAAATAAGCTACTCTCTTAAAAGCACTCCTCTGCTTCAGTAGAAGAGGGTGGCAGAGGAAAAAACTGATAAGGAATAATTAAACTAATACCGTACTAATGAAAAGGTGAATTAACTGAAACGGCCCATGAAGTATCCAAGTGTACACAAAGTAATTCAACAGATGTTACACTGGAATTGTATCCAGTCCATGGATGAAATCAGAATGTGGTATTAAAGGCACATCCAACGATAAAGTTGATAATGGATTTTCTGTTGCTTACTGTCAAACATGAAACACTACTGCACGTCATTTTTGCAAGCAAACCTTACAGAATAACCAGGGAAATCAGAAAATTATAAAGCCAGTATCACACTAGACAATAATACGGAAAACAGAGCTGATTTTCTCATAGATAAAAACAGTGAAATATCACATAAACTGCCCATTACTGTACCTTCATGACATCTTTATAGGAATGAATGGCCGCAACTTCCTCTTTGTCATCGTCATCCTCCACTCCTTCATCCAGAGCATCATATCCTTCATCCCTACTCCCATCTGTTTCTGTGGCATTAGTCATGTGGTCAATAAGCTGCTCGAGTGGGGGACTTAATTCTCGCTCTTCATTGTCCTTCAAACCATAGTCCAGGGCTTTATATATAATAATCCCTAGTGATTCAATGACCTATAAAAGTGAAAAAGAAATATTTATTAATGCCATTTACATGAATGAATACGTCAGTCTATGAACACCCTTTTCTGGTATTTGTACAACAAACTTAGCAACTGAGAGGGCATTAAACATCAAAATTAAAGAGAAAAATGATCCTCTAATACCTACTGTAGTACTTTGGTAATGTAGCACAGAACATGCAAGAGTGGGTCACACCACATACCTACCACTTTCTTATTTCAAAGTTTGAAATAAAAATTTGTAATTTAAAAACAAAGCAGGACCTTTTTAGATTATTTTCCCTTTTTTCTTCTAATGTGACAAATGGCAAAGTAACATTACTCTAGACTTTGCAAGAACATATTACATGCATATGACCTTTCGGGGAGGGGCGGGGGCAAAGAAATTAAAAGAAAGAATAAACTAACACGAGATGTCTCCATCCTTCCACAAATTAACGACACTTAGAAACTGCCCTTCAGTTTCTGCACCTCTGCATTGACGTGAGAGGCAGCTGGACACAGCTGTGGACATCCCAGTATCAACTCACTGAGCACCGGGACATCAGCCCACAAGAACTCTTCTGCCTGTTGTACAGCCGGTGGAGGCACACATACTCCACTGCAACTACCAACAACTGGTTTTCATAGTAATGAGGTAGCACCTTGATTTTTCATTGAACTCAAGGCTTCTTTTTTTGTGCTCTGTCAAGAGCAAAGCAAACAGACAACCTCTTGCTCAGCGTAAGCTAGCAAAAAATTGTCATGAACATCCCAAAATGCTAAATGCACATTTTCTTTCTTGGCACCAATTATTTTCCTTACGAGTCATATTGAAGCTTCTAGCATTTTAAAGATGTAAGGAGATGGCATTTCAAACTGAGAAGTTTGGAAATGGGTTTTAATGGAGAGGGAAGGGAAAATGGGCTTGCAAGAGTAAACCACAAGAAGGTGATGTCGCTGCTCGGAGATCCTTGTCTGACAACGGAAGTAGGACTGGAGTTACTGCATGTAATCGCCAATCTTCCTGGTGTGTTGTGATTGCTAGCGTGCCACACAAATGAGCAGACTCCAGTGTAGGAGTAGTTGGCACTAGAGCAACTTTAATAACAGGAGCATTTCTAAACATACCAAACCTTGCCATCAAATGCCATTTTCTCTCATCTGGCTTTCAGTACTATCCTGGTTAACACACTTTTTTAATGCAGATTTTTGAAATTCTATTTGGGTAAATAGGACAACACAAATGTATTCTTAAAACATTAAATTTGACTCTAGCAGCTTGGTTACTTCAGCACAGCAAAGTATTTTTGGTCTCAGAGGCTGGAGGTTAGCAAAGACTTAAAATGGTATCCTATTAGTTTACCTAGATAATTTAATGAACCAGCTGTAGTCTGACAGCTTTACACTTGAATACTTCATTCCTCTGTTGAGATCACTTTGCAGTGCAAATGCACTTTGCAAGACAGCAGCTAATAAACCAACAAACATAAAACCCAATACATCAAAAACACACTTTTATAATTTATTTTCAATAATTTTGATAACTCGATTCAATACAATAATTCTCCTATGCTATTCTCTTAAAATATGTTTATACATATTTGGAAAATATTCTTAAAATGCAGTTAAAAAAGTGATTAGGCAAATTAATGAAAAAAATTGTCCTAATTTATTTAGTTCAAAGAACAGCTGCTGACTTGGGAAATGCTAGTGAGACAGCAAAGTGTACCAGGGAAGCATCACTGCATGCTTGCTTTGTTCTCATACTTCTGCCACGACCCACTCTGGAGACAGGACACCGCACCTTATACAGACCATACAGACTTTAAAAATACATGTAACAGATCAAACTTACAGTTGCAGCATATCTGGCTTGCTTCTTAGAGAAGCTGTTTTGTAATAACTGACTTGTAAAACTTGCATTGTTTAAAAAAAAATGAAAATGTGAAAATTTCACAAAATAAAATATATTCTACTGGTAGACGTGTACGTTTCCTGTAACTCAGGTTCTGAGTATAATCTCAACATACACCCCTTCACCAACTGAAAGGGAACAAAGAATACCAAGTTAATTCAAATTTGAAGTAGACCTAAACGAAGATGAAGTACAATTGAATAACCACTTTGATATTTTAAACACTTGGGAGTAAACACGAGTAATTTCTAACTTTAATAAAAACTAAATTTGAAAGAACTCAGCATACCTGATGAGGACTGAAATGTCCAAATTAGATGCAAAGAAAATAATGTCTTGTGCCATGCAGCAATGGCTGCTGAAGACAGCTTCTGGATTTTGCTACA
>Ga0065711_1045925_pt1 | contig 13189 bp, 27 predicted proteins | sample Hoacrofraction12_FD_59098 | JGI IMG/M metagenome (GOLD analysis project Ga0065711, IMG submission 59098) | Hoatzin crop microbial communities from Cojedes, Venezuela - Epithelial fraction 12 v2 (version 2) | ecosystem: Host-associated > Birds > Digestive system > Esophagus > Crop | place... | reverse complement strand
GCTTGGGCACCTCATCCCGAAGAACTTCTCTGCCAAGCTGTGCCTCAGTTTCCCCCTCTGCGGATGGGCTCTGGGAAATGCTGGGGTTGCCAAAGACCGGGCTGATCCCCAAAGGGCTCCTGGTCCCCCTGAGGCCCCCACGGAGGGGGCTCAGAGCAGCTGAATTCACCTTGGGTGGAGATGCCCACCCTGGTCCCCAGGAGAGGTTGCCCATGGGGACCTTCATGGTGCCCAGTGCCCCCAACAGACCCCTGGCTCTGCTCCCACCTCCAGATGCCGAGAAGACCCCGGGCTATTGGAACGAAGGGGCCAGGAGGAGGCTGGAGTCGGCCCTGGCATTGCAGCCGGTGGCACAGCGAGCCAAAAACATCATCCTCTTCATGGGTGACGGTGAGTCCTCCGGGTCCCAGCCAGGCTCCACAGCTGTGACCGGTGAGAAGATGGGGCTGGTGCAGGGCCTCTCCTCCCCAACCCCTTCCCACCCCGCTGCTCTGCCGTGCCCGCAGGCATGGGACTGTCCACCATGTCGGCGGCTCGGATCTACAAGGGGCAACTGGCCGGCAGCTCTGGTGAGGAGAGCGTCTTGGCCATGGAGACCTTTCCCCATGTGGCCCTGGCCAAGGTGAGTGGGGCAGCGCCGGGGGGGTGGCTCTGCTGCACCTACCCGAAACCCCACCGGCCCATGCTTGCTTCCAGACCTACACCATCGACCGCCAGGTGCCTGACAGTGCTGGCACGGGCACAGCCTACCTCTGTGGGGTGAAGGCCAACGCCAAGACGCTGGGGCTGAGCGGGGCGGCCGTCTATGGCAAATGCCGCACCGCCTTCGGCAACGAGGTGGACTCCGTCCTGCACCGGGCCAGGCTGGCAGGTATGGGGCGGTGGGCAACCACGTTGGAGACCCTTGCATGGCCACCCCATGCCGCGCAGGGCTGGACAGGCTCCCTGTAAACCCTTGCCCGCGCCGCAGGCAAGTCGGTGGGCATCGTGACGACGACGCGGGTGCAGCACGCGTCCCCCGGGGCAGCCTACGCCCACTCGGCCAGCCGGAGCTGGTACGCCGACACCAACATGCCCAAGGAGGCACTGCGGGACGGCTGCAAGGACATCGCCTACCAGCTGGTGCACAACACAGACATCAATGTGAGCTGGGGAGCGGGCGTGGGAGGGACGGGACACCGGGAACGCTGGGAGGGTCTGCTGAGCTCCCCGGCAGGTGATCCTGGGCGGCGGGCGGATGTACATGACCCCCAGGCGGACCCCAGACCCCGAGTACCCAGAGGACCCGGCTCAGAACGGCACCAGGAAGGACGGCCTGGACTTGATTGCTGAATGGCTGAGAGCCAAGCAGGTACCGTGCCGGGACGGAGTGGACGTGATGCCGGGCGAAGGGCACATCCTGTTGGCACTGGCTCTGTTCTCGCTGGCAGGGCGCCCGCTATGTCTGGGACAAGAAGGGCCTGGATGCCATCAAGGACGACTCCGTGAGCCACCTGATGGGTAAGAGCATCGCTGCCTGCACCACCAGCAACGCCTCCTCCTCCTCCCCGCTCCAGGAGTGCTGGCAGGGGCACGAAGCAGCCTTGGCACAAACCCCACACACACACTCTGCTCCTCCAGGCCTCTTTGAGCCCAAGGACATGAAGTACGAGCTGAACCGCAACACCTCCACGGACCCCTCCATCGTGGAGATGACGGAAAAGGCCATTCACATCCTGCGCAGGAACCCCAACGGCTTCTTCCTCTTCGTGGAAGATGAGTAGCCCCAGGCGGGCAGCGTGGCTGGGGCTGGGGTGGGGTGCAGGTCCTGGGGTGGGTGGGCACCCCAGGGGACCAGAGAGAAGGTGATGGCTGCGTTCCCTCTGCAGGTGGCAGGATCGACCACGGCCACCACAGCGGCCGGGCCAAGCAGGCGCTGATGGAGGCCGTCATGCTGGACCGGGCAGTGGCGCGGGCAGGCGAGCTCACCTCCCCCTCCGACACCTTGACCGTGGTGACAGCCGATCACTCCCACGTCTTCACCTTCGGTGGCAACACTCTGCGCGGTGCCTCCATCTTCGGTGGGTCTCGGGGAGGGGCGGCGAGCATCCCCGTCCCCACCTTCCCCTTGTGTTCCCACCAGAGGCTGAGCTGGCCAAGGCAGGGAGCTGGGAAGAGGTACCTGGCTGGGACAGAGGGTCACAGTGTGTTTCCCGGTGCCAGGGCTGGCCCCCAAGAAAGCCAAGGACAAGCGAGCCTACACCAGCATCCTCTATGGCAATGGTCCTGGCTACAGCATCCGTGACGGCAGCCGCCCGGCCGCCAGCCTCCCCGCCGCAGGTCAGAGTCTGCTGGGGATGGGGTGGGGGCGCGGGGTGGTTGGGGGCTGCATCCCACAGACATGGCCCCTGGGGCTGCACGGGCCCTGCTGCCACTGCGTGGCTCAGGAGTCACTTGGGCAGGAATCACCCTGACACCGGGGTGATGGGACCTGCCGCCCATCCCTGCGATGGGTAGGGGAGCCTGCCGCCCCCAGCCCCATTTCTCCTGCCTCCCCTGCAGAGGACAAGGACTACAGGCAGCAGGCAGCCGTGCCCCTGGAGACGGAGACCCACAGCGGGGAGGATGTGGTGGTGCTGGCCCGGGGACCCATGGCCCACCTCTTCCACGGCGTGCAGGAGCAGCACTACATCGCCCACGCCATGGCCTACGCCGCCTGCCTCAAGCCCTACGGCGCCGAGCCTGGGTGCAGGGCAGCCCGCAGGGCCTCCCATGGCACCCAGTGCTCCCCACAGCCCCTGCTCGCCCTCCTGGCTCTCTGCGTGGCTGCCCGCATGGTGGGGGACTGAGAGCCCCCGGCCAAGCCCCACTTCAGCTCAAGCTGCCCGGCCCCCCCCGAGCCACCCCATCAAGGATCTTGGCAGCTGGGTCCCAACTGTGGCCAGGATGCAATAAAACATGGGTTGTTCGTCTCCATGGATTTGCAGCAGCAGTCACCTCCTCAGACACTTCCCTGTGCCTCAGTTTCCCCAGGTGGTCGTGGCTCCTAGTTCCCCCCCCAACCCAGCACTGGAAGCACTGGGGTGAAGGAGGTGATGAAACGAGGGTGAGGGGAGGCCGTGTCCCACCCAGCTTTGCCAGGCTGGGGCACAGTACACAAGGGCTGGTACCTTCCTGGCAAGGGCTGAGCAAGGAGCAGGGTTTTAGCCCGGACCACTGGATTTACTGCTCAGGCAAGTGCTGGGCAGGGAGCAGGGTTGCTGGATGCACGGGTGACCCCAGGTGCTCCCAATGCCCCTGTTGCCCCAGGTCTGATGCTCAGCGCTGCCTGTGGCATCCCAGGGCATCTCCCCACCTGGCACCGCAGCCGGGGCAGGCAATGACGCCCGCCAGGCACTGCCCATCGCCTCAGCCCCTGCACCTACGCCCCAAGTCCGTCTGTCCGTCCGCCAGCAGCAATAAGGAGGTGCCTGCAGCCCAGCCCCATGGCCTTTGCGCTGGCTGCCCGGCGCAACGCCCAGCGTTACAAACCTGCTGAACCCCTCCACGCACCCCACAAGGGCTGATCCTGGTCCAAAGTCCCTCCCCACATCTGCTAGAGTTGCAGACGCTGCCAGCGGTGCTGGGCTACCAGACCTCACCATGCAGCTCTTGGCACCCCTCATCCTCTGCCTGGGCCTCTGGGCAGGACTCAGCGCTGCTGTCATCCCAGGTGGGGACAAGGATGGGGACAGGGGAGAGAGGCACCCGGCAGGGTGCCAGCCTGCCTGGCCACTGGGAGGGTTTGGGGAGGGGAGCGGGGGCTGCCTGGCTTTGCAAGGGTTAATGGGGGTTACCCCTGCTTTTCTGGGGACCTTGAGCCAGTTTTGCCCTGTGGGGTCAGGTTCCTGCTTGCTTGGGGGCTGGGGGGCTGAGGGAAGAGCCAGTAACCTCCCCCCTCCTTGGATGTGGCCACATCCCACCTGCCACATAGTTCCCCCCATGATGTCCCTTTTTGCTGCCCCCTTCTCAGCCCCGGGACCCCCAAGCTGGGCAGTGGATGCAAGCCCATGTGGCCCTTCCCCACCCTAAACAGCACCCTGACCCGCTCGGTCTGTGTCCGAGAAGGCCCCAGAGTGGGTGTGCCCAGGGAGCGGGCACCCCTGGTTTGCGGGCACTGCTGAGATGCGGGTGCTCCAGGGATGTGGGTGCTGGCAAGATGGGACTGACAGGTGCTGCCGTGTCCCAGTGGAGGAGGAGAATCCATCCTTCTGGAACGAGCAGGCGGCTGCAGCCATTGAGGCCACCTTCAAGATCCAGGCCAGGACAAACCAAGCCAAAAACCTCATCATCTTCCTCGGGGATGGTGAGTCCCGCTGCAGACCCGGCGGGCAGGCTGGCATCACTGCTGCCCTGCGGAGCTGGGTGAGGGAGAGCACCCAGTCCAGGGGGTGACCGGGACCCTATCTCCTCACCCAGGATTTGGGATCCCCACCATCACGGCCACCCGCATCCTAAAGGGGCAGCAGCAGGGGAAGCTGGGCCCCGAGACCCCCCTTGCCGTGGACGCTTTCCCCTATGTGGCTCTCTCCAAGGTCAGTCCCTGCCATGCTGGGCATGGGGCCAGGGTGATGCCCGTGGGGCTGCCGGCACAGAAGCATCCCAGGGATGCACATACGGGGTGCACGGGGTCCCTGCCCATCCCACACTTGTCCTTGGGCAAGCAGATGAGCATGGCAAGGGGTGTGGGGGGAGGGGTGCACCTCACAGGGTGCCTCTGCCAACCGCTCCCTGCTCTGAGCCTGCCCCGTGTCCTCGGCAGACGTACAACGTGGACCGGCAGGTCCCCGACAGCGCGGGGACGGCCACAGCCTACCTCTGCGGGGTGAAGGGCAACTACCAGACGGTGGGGCTGAGCGCGGCCGCCCGCTACTCGCAGTGCAACACCACGAAGGGCAACGAGGTGGTCTCGGTGCTGGAGCGAGCCCGCAAAGCCGGTAATGGGGATCACGGATCTCGGCGGGGCTGGGGAGGGACCCCGCGGGGACAAGGGGCATCAGGCCAGGGGCTGCCCGCCCTGAACATCCCGGGGCTCGATAGCCGGGGAACCCAGGTTGCCCTTTCTGGGGCCTGATGGGTCGGGGGGTGGCAGGGAAAGCGGTGGGCATCGTGACGACGACGCGGGTGCAGCACGCGTCGCCCTCGGGGACCTACGCCCACGTGGTGAATCGCAACTGGTACGCGGATGCTGACATGCCCAAGGATGCCCTCAGCCAGGGCTGCAAGGACATCGCCTGGCAGCTGGTCCACAATGTCGACATCAACGTGAGAACCCCTGCATGGCGGGCCGGGGTGGGGGAGGGGAGCAAGGGCAGACCCCCCCGGGGCACCTCTGCTAGTGCTGCGCCCGTCTCGTCCCCTCCAGGTGATCTTGGGGGGCGGTCGGAAATACATGACCCCCCTGGGGACGCCGGACCCCGAGTATCCCACCTACGAGACAGAGAATGGCGTGCGCAACGACAGCAACAACCTCATCGACATGTGGCTGGAGGCACGGCCGGTGGGTGACCTCGGGGGGACGGTCCTCTGCCCACCGCCCCGGGGCATGGGGCCGGGCACCCCCTAACCCCCCATAGGATTTGCCCGCAGGGTGCTCGCTACGTCTGGAACAGGACGGAGATGCTGGCTGCTGCCGCTGACCCCAGCGTGGATTATCTGATGGGTAACAAACATCCCGCACGCCGGGGCCTGGCAGGCACTGGGATGCGTGCGGGTGCTGAGGCTGTCCCCAACGTGTTCCCTCCCAGGTCTGTTTGAACCCGCAGACATGAAGTACGACCTGCTGCGTAACACCAGCCTGGACCCGTCGCTCACCGAGATGACGGAGGCGGCCATCACCATCCTGAGCAGGAACCCCAACGGCTTCTACCTCTTTGTGGAAGATAAGTCAGGGCCGGTGTCCCCAGGGTGGGCGAGACGGGGGTCCAGGTGGGGGTAGGGGTTGAGGGTGCTGTCGGTGGTCCCCAGCCCACCGCGGGCACCTGTCTGCAGGCGGCAGGATTGACCACGGCCACCACGATGGTGCAGCCCATTACGCGCTGACGGATGCGGTGGCGTTTGACGAGGCCATCGAGCGGGCGGGTGCACTGACAGATGAGGCACAGACCCTCACCGTCGTCACCGCCGACCACTCGCATGTCTTCTCCTTCGGTGGCTACACCCTGCGTGGCACCTCCATCTTCGGTAGGGCTCTGCCCAGCTGCCGAGAGTGGGGCACAGCCCTATGCTGGGCGCTGACAGCTCCGGGGCACCCTGGCTGCGACCGGAGAGGTGATACAAGGGTTTCTTGGCTGATCTCCCCCCCTTCCATTGCCCCCTCCCCAGGTCTGGCCCCAAGCAAAGCTGCTGATGACAAGAACTATACGTCCATCCTCTATGGGAACGGGCCGGGCTACGTGGGCGTCAACCGGACCGACTTGGATGAGGACACAGCCAGTGAGGGCACAGGGACCGTGGCCGGGTGGTGGGACGGGGCTGGGGGCCGTCGCTGACCCCTTCACCCCCTTCTCTCCCCTCCCCAGTGCAGCTCGACTACAAGCAGGAAGCGGCCGTGCCCCTCACCTCGGAGACCCACGGCGGCGAGGACGTGGCCATCCTGGCCAAGGGCCCCATGGCTCAGCTCTTCCACGGGGTGCAGGAGCAGACCTACGTGGCCCACGCCATGGCCTATGCCGCCTGTCTGGAGCCCTACACCGCCTGCCGCCAGCGGGGCAATGCCCCTGGGGTCCACACCACCCCCCTGGCCCTGCTCCTGCCCACCCTTCTCCTGCCCCTCTTCCACTGAGCCCGCGGCCCCAGGGCACCCCACGGGCGCTGTCAGACCCGCGTCCCCCCATCCCCACGGCTGTGGCATCCGCAGGGGGATGGCGGCTTTTTGGAGCATCCCTGGTCTGGATGCAGCTGCCACGGGGCACCGAAGCCCAGGCAGGGGGAGGCGGGGTGCTCGGCGGGCAATAAACGTGGGGTGCGACGCTGGTGGGACGGGCGTGCTGGCGGCGTGTGGGTTCCCGTGCCGTGCGGGCAGGGCTGGGGGTGCTGCCGGGTGCTGCCTGGTGCTGCCCGTCCACATGCGGCCCCTGGCCTCGGCCCCTTGCACCCGCCCGGCATATCCAGTGCTTTATTGACCAGAAACAGCAGCGAAAAATACAGCGGGCGTCCGTGTCCCCGCGCTCCCGGGGCAGGCTGGCATCGCCCGGCGCCGAGCCCTGCCGGCTGTGCCCACCCGCTGGCAGGGCTGATGGGGGGATGGGATGGGGCTAGTACGGGGGGTGCCGGGGAGGGCACTGGGCATGGGGTCTTTTGGCATGGGGCAGCCCCACGGCGTCTCTGATTCACTCTCCCTGCCCTGAACGGCTCCGGGCTGGGTGAAGGGTCTGGGGTGAGGGGACAGAAGAGGGGGTACACGGGTGCTTGGGGGTTTCCTGCATGGCCTAATTCCTCCATGGGGACTCCGAGCCCCCCCACTTCACAGGGCAGGGGGTAGGAAGGGGACGGGCAGGAGGCAGCTGCCTCTGGGAAGGAGCTCATGCCCACCCCAAGGGTCTCCCCGCCTCCTCCACCCCTCTGGCGGGTGCCTGTCCTGGGGGGTGACCCCCAGTGTCACCCGGGGGTGCCCCCTTTGCCTGGAGAGCAGGAGGGGGAGATGGGTGGAGCTGAGGAGTGGGCACAGGGTGGCACACGGGCACACAGGCAGGGATGGGGACCGGGGGGAGTGCCAGCCTGCCAGGGTGGGTTGGCCTCACCACACTGAGCACTTGTGTGCCGGGTTCATGGGCGAGTTCTTGGGGCAGTGGAAAACCCGTCCGAACTCCTCGAACTGCGAGACGCTGCCCAGGACCCTGCCAGGAGAGGGGGGCAGCTCAGAGCCAGGCACCCCCTGCTCCCCCCACCACCACTGCCACACACCCCTCTCGGGGCAGCACCCCATCCCCTGCCCGAGGGATGCGCACCCTGAGCCAGCTGCTGCCATGCTGATGCCCACCATGCTTTGCACAGCACCACCAGACCTGGGTAGGCTGGCACCCCCAATGCCCCCCAATTTCGGGGCTGGCTGGTACCTGTAGTGCTCCGGGGCGTGCTTGTCGGTCAGCACCTGCAGGTAGATGGACTGGGATCGCCGCTTGATGCACCAGTTCTGCAGGGCAGAAAGTTTCCCGTGGGTGAGCCAAATGGGGCACCCCGGGTCCCAGCACCCACAGGGACTCGTGGGGTCCTGGCACCCACCACTGGCTGCTGGGGGACTAGGGCAGTGATGCCCTGGTTGTGCTTGTTATTGTAGGGTCTCCCAGGAGTCGGTGTATGGGGTATAGGTGGGTTGGGAGAGCGTGGGGTCATGTTTGTTATTGTAGGGTCTCCTGGGCTTGTGAGCTGCCTGGCTGTAGGGTTTTCTGGAAGTTTGGAGTCATGTGCATTTGTTACTGTGGGGTCTCTGGAGGTGATGGGGTGGGGGGCACATGTTTGTTATTGTGGGGTCCCAGGAGCAGCGGGGCAGTGCGGGGTGCTCCTTGCAGGGCTGAGCCCCATACCCTAAGCCCAGGAGCTGCTGATGGAGCCAAGCCCGGCTCCTGGCCGTGGGCCCTGAGTCCCCCAGGACTCTCGCGCCACCCCTCGAGGCCAGTGGCCCCACATGGGATGACCCGCTCATCCCAGTGCGTGCCGCATGTGGGGAGGGCAGGGGCTCACCTGGGCGAAGGCGATGAAGAAGAGCTGGTCGTGGGTGTATTTCAGGTGGTGCAAGGGGTGCTCGGGGCCGTGCTCCCGCACCCACTTCTGGTAAGCCTGGCGAACAAGCGGTGCCCTCAGCACGACCTGGGCGCCCACCGAACCCACCCCCAGAGCCCCCCAGCAGGATCAGGCCCACTCCCTGCTGCAAGGAGCAAGGTGGGTCCAGGGGTCCAACTGCCTGCATGGTGGGGATGGCATCAGCAGCTGCCCCATGGCCCTGCCGAGGCTGTGACACCCCAGGGTGGGGGACACTTACATAGTAGGCGAGCTTGAGCCCCCCCATGTCAGCGATGTTCTCCCCCAGCGTGTGTTTGCCATTCACCTGCCGAGAGATACGGAGTGAGTGGAGATGGACCCCTGAGGCAGGCACCCCCCCATCCCTACCCTGCCACTGAAGCCGTGCCTCAGTTTCCCCCACCCAGTGCCCTGAGGAATTGCCCAGCTGAGGTGTGATGAGCTGTCGGGTCTCAGGGCCGGGCAGGGCAGAGCCGCAGCAGCGGAGCAGCGGGGACCTCCCCACGGGGCCGTGAGTGCCAGGCCATTGCCCGGCGGGCGAGAGGGGTGGTCTCACCCGCTGGTTGTAGACGGTGAAGTTGTCGTAGAGGTTGACAATACACTGCGCCTTCTTCAGGAACTTGCTGTAGGACCGCTCCGTCCACCAGTGCACCAGGTTCCCGTGCCGGTCGTACTGTCCCCCTGCAGAAGCAACCGCCATCGGTGGTCCCGAGAGACCAGGGCGTCCTGCCTGCTGCCCCCAGCCCACCCCAGGCACGGGCTCGGGGGTTGCTCACCCCAGTCGTCGTAGCCGTGGGTCAGCTCGTGCCCGATGATGGTGCCGATCCCGCCATAGTTCAGAGACCTGTTGTGGGGGGAGCAGAGGCGAGAGGGCAGAGGGCGGGGATGGCCGTGACCCCAGGATCTGGCACCCCCACCCCTGCCCTGGCAGCCCCCACCCATGCCCCAGCCCCACACTCACTGCGGGAACTCGGGGTCGTAGAGGGTGGGCTGCAGGATGCCGGCAGGGAACACTGGGGACACAGGAGAGCATTGCAGCTGGGGGAGGGGACACCCTGCCCCGTACCCACCCACAGCACCACCGGGCACCCAGGGACCCTGCGCCGTGCCCCCCCCCAGGCCCTCCCACTCCCCCACCCCGGGGGGTGGGCGATGCCTCACCCATCTGGTTCTTGTTGGGCAGGTAGTAGGCGTTCAGCGCTTGGGGAGGCAGCAGCCACCTGCAAGGAGAGACAGCGGTGCCAGGCTTCCGGGGGCACCGGGGGGGGGGCATCAAAAAGCCACCACCTTGCACAGTTCTGGGGACAGGGGGACATTCCTGTCTTGCCCGGTGCCCTCCTGCCTACACCCTATAGGGGGCAACCAGGCATGGGGACAGGGGCATTGATGGGGCCGTGCTGTGCCCCCCATGCCCCCTCCCCAGGCAAGGGGATACCCACGCGGACTTGTCCACCTCCTGCCGGATCTTCTTCACCGAGAGCCTGATGCTGAAGGCAATGCTGTTGAGAATGTTCTTGAAGTAGGTCTTCTCATCCACCTCGAACTGTGTGGGCACGGCCACATCAGGGGGGATGCCATCCCCTAATGCCAGCCCCAAGAGTGTGGGGAGCAGGGCTGGGGTGTCGTCCCACCCCCGTGAGCCTTGGGGACAGAGGGTGTGGGGTTGTGGCTGTGGACTGGATGTGGCATGAGCGTGTTGTCCTGTCCCACGCTGCATGCCCAAGTGGGCAGCTGCCTGTCCATCATCTCTGTGGGGTTCCTGGGCCATGCTGGCAGCCCCAGCCCTTGCTGAGGATGGAGCTGAGCTCTGGGGAGTGCGATGTGCGGAAGGAGACACCATCCCAGACCTCAGGGACAGCATGGCACTGCCCATCTCCCCATCCTGGTCTCCACAGACCCTCAGGCAGATTTGGGGACCATCTCCCCCCCTCCACATGCCCACACTCCCAAGTGGACCTGGGCCACCCCTTGCCTCATACTCCTTGTCGATGGCCTCTGGCTTCAGCAGGAAATCGGGGTACCCGATCATCACCATCATGTACCGGAGCTGCGGGCAAAGTGGGTGGGTGTCAGTGGTGGGGTCAGGCCCCCATCCTGCATGCCCCCGGGCCATGGTGGGGGCAAGGACAGGGGTCCATGCTGCAGGTGCTACCTTGGCCCTGGCCGCTCTCCGTGTCTCCTCATCCATCCAGTCCAGCTCATCCAGGCGCTGGTCCAGGATGTATTTGATGTCCTCCACCAGCTGCTGCACCTATGGTGGGTCACCACAGGCTCTGGCACTGCATCCTCGCCACCTGTCACCCTGCCAGACAGCCCTCAGTGGGGTGCTGGGTGGCAGTATGCACCTTGGCAAGGTGACGGAAGGGATGCGGTGGCTTTGTGCCCACAGGCAGCATCACCTACCTTGGCTTTGCTGGCAGAGGAGAAGTGCTCCTCAACAAAGAGAGCACCCAGGGCCATGCCAAAGTGCTTGTTGGCCTGGCTCAAACAGATCTTGCCCAGCTCGAGCTGCTTCTCGTTGCCCTCCATCTCCTTGGAGAGCTCGTGGATGGCATCGCGGAAGGGGGTGGAGAGGTGCTCGCTCAGCACCACCACAATGCGCCACAGCATGTAGTTGTGGAGGATCCTGGCGATGGGGTGGCAAGATCAGGCACCCCCCTGCTGGGCAAGTCCCCAAGGCACACAGGCAGGATGGGGTGTGTGTGCCAGGGTGGGGACACCCCTGCTCGGGGACCAGGCTGGACATGGGGGTGGCATGGGGACGGGCTGGCACCCTGTTCCTCCCTGCTGTGTGATGAGTCTGGTGGCCTCTAGCATCGAAGGGCTCAGCGGGTGGCTGGGCATGGCCGGGGTGCTGTGGGGCTCACAACAGTACCTTCTACCAGGAGCTTTCCTGGGGTCTCCGTAACCAGTGTGGCCTCCCCAGGATGGGGGTGATGAGGGGAGGACCCGTCATAGCCAACCTGTGCCCACCCCCATTGCCAACCCCCTGCCGGGCTGGGGAAGGAGCTGGGGCACAGGGGGTGCCAGCCCCCCTCACCTGCTTGGCGTCACGCGGATGAGGTCGGACACCTTATGCATGTAGTCGGTGGCCAGCAGCACCACCTCCTCCTCCTCCGAGAAGTTGTCGTGGAAGATGCGGTCCAGCAAGCGCTTCCACTTGAGCTGCCAGGGCGGGCCTCGTTGGTGGGGGGCACAGAGACCCCTCTCCATGCCACCGTGGAGGGAACCCCCTCCAGGCTTTCCAGCGTCCCACCACCCTTTCCCACCCAGAAAAGTGCAGGGTGGATTCAACATCCTCAAGTGGACTTACCTGGGGGGGCAGCAAGGGCATGGAGCAGGGGGACAAGGACTAGTGTGGGGCACAGGGCAGATGGGGGACGTGGGGTGGCAGGCTGGGCACGGGGGATGCTCACCGTGGGGGTGATGCGCTGCAGCTCGCCCAGGGTCACTTTGTGGTACATGCTGCTGACGTCCCTCCGCATGTCATCGTACTCGGACACTGTGATCTGCATGGGGTGTGCAGGGCTGTCACCACCCCGCTGCCAGCTTTGGGGGTGGCACAGGGATGGGGCAAGAGGGGATACTGACCCACATCCCTTCCAGCCTCTTGCCCTGGGAACCCTCTGCTGCCAGTGGGGCCCTGAAGGATGGTCATGGGGTCCCCAAGGAGTTAAGAGTACCCGAGGGCTGGACACAGGGGTTCCCGAGGGCTGAGACTGGGGTGCCCAAGAGCTGGGCATGGAGTCATCAAGGCCCTGGAGTGGGTTCACAAGGATTGGACATGGCGATCTCCAAGGGCCGGAATGGTTGTCCCAAGATCTGGGACGGGGGGTTCTCAAGATGTTGGAGCTGGGGTCCCTGAGGACCTGCCACAGGGTCTTCAAGGGGCTGGGACCCCAAGGGCCAGGCATGAAGGTTCCCAAGGGCTGGGAGTGGAGGATTGCGTGGGGTCCCTTAGGACCAGGCATGGACGTCCTCAAAGATCTGTGACTGGGGTGCCCAAGGGCTGGGCAGGGGCACCCCAAAGCCCAGGGCGGGCATCCCCCTCACATTGGCAAGGTGCTGCTCCAGCTGCAGGATTTCCTGGGCCTTCTGCTCCACGTGCTCGGCCCCCAGGAGGGTGAGCAGCCGCTCCATGAACACCCTGTATGCGGCCAGGATCTGTGTCGAGGGAAGGGATGCTGAGTGCCACCCTGCACCGCCCCGCAGGCACCCTGACCCCAGCCCTGCAGACAGCAGGGTGCCCTCCATCTGCCTCCCCTGCCGGGTGCTGGTCCCCCTCCTCATGTCCCCATGGCGTCAGTGTGACCACTCCCCTCACCTTCTCGCTCTCCTCGTCCTGCCCCAGGTAGAGGGTCCGTTCGGGCAGCGTCAGCCCATCCTGGTCGATCTGGGGGAAGACAGGGGCAGTGGGTGAGCGGGGGGTGGG
>Ga0065711_1010686_pt1 | contig 13189 bp, 11 predicted proteins | sample Hoacrofraction12_FD_59098 | JGI IMG/M metagenome (GOLD analysis project Ga0065711, IMG submission 59098) | Hoatzin crop microbial communities from Cojedes, Venezuela - Epithelial fraction 12 v2 (version 2) | ecosystem: Host-associated > Birds > Digestive system > Esophagus > Crop | place... | reverse complement strand
CGGAGCCCTGGCCCAGGCTGCCCAGGGAGGCTGTGGAGTCTCCTTCTCTGGAGATATTCCAGCCCCGCCTGGACGCGGTGCTGTGCAGCCTGCTCTGGGTGACCCTTCTTTGGCAGGGGGTTGGACTAGATGACCCACAGAGGGCCCTTCCAACCCCTACTATTCTGTGATTCTGTGATTCTATGATACACGAGCTGACACAGCCTTTGATGGAAACTGATGCTGGAACTGCTTAGTTTCTGCCTGCGTTCTGCCTTTTCCTTACGTTTAACTCGACAAAAACACCATCACAAAATGACCTAAAACTCCAGAGGACAGAATATACAGAGGATGGCAAGGAGTTCAGCTCCCAGTGTGCAAGTGAAGCATCTTTTCGACTTTTGAAATTAGTCTCCAGAATACCAAAGGAATGATTGTAAGCGCAATATTGCATAGTGGAGGGCAGAAGATGACATTGGCAATCCGAAAGGAGTCCGAGCTCCTTTTAGCTCTGCTTACGAAGCCGAACAAGATGGATCAGTGCCCAGTTCAGGCCGGGACGTGTCAGGTTGCACGGCAGCTGTATCTGCATGCCAGCGCCACGGAGAAATCATTTCTGCTAAGACTGCTTGCAGGTTGCCCTGTGAAATTACCCGTGGGGATATCAAGGAAGCTGCACGAAACTTCTAAACCAGACTGCAATTATGGTTATCATAAGACATGAAAAGTAGAGAGAGACGCCAAGGTGTTTTGTCGAGCTGCATTTAAAAGGGACAAGCTGTGAAACCCGTGGACCCGCAGCGTGAAATCCCGCTCCGCGTTGCTCCGAGCAGCGATACGAAGTAAAGCGAGCTCGTCGTCATCTGTCTCAGCGCTTCGGCGAGGCAACCCTGCGCTCCCAGCAGCGGGGTCCTCTAAGGCAGAAATTCTCACGACGGAACAATGACAGAGAATAAAGCCACCGGGGAATTACTTGACGGAGACAATTCAGATGCGGCGCAAGTTCCCAAAGTCAAAGATCGCTCAAAGTTAAAACAGGATTTTTGTAAAAGCAGAAAACATAGAAATAAAAATAAAAAATTGGGGCTGTCATATTCTTGGCTATCACAAGGCATTTTCGCACCAGACGCTTTCTCCGCTCCCGGCTGTGTTTGGCTCATTCTGTGTCATTGATCTCTGGTATCTGCATTACAACCAGCAAAAATTGGTTGCACATTTGGGGATGAGTGGTTGTTAGGGAATTTTTTTGTAGCTTTTATAAATCTTGACTATCATACATAATATGAATTTCGGTATAACGTGAGACTTCAAGCCCACCCTGTTTAGACTGTATCCTTATTAACAGCCAGGATACCGCGCATCAAAAAACTCTGTTTTAGTCAGTCTGTGGAATAAAGTTTATTTTTTCCTGTCAAAAGCTAAGGCTGCTAAACAAAAGTAGGGAGCTGAACATTACTGAAAACACAGTACATTTCTAACCGTGAGGTGTATTAACTTGCAGTCAGCGACAGCGTATCAGCTCCGCGATTCTGAGTCACCTGCAATGGAAAGTTGCTCTTGGTTGTCAGGACACACCACGCGCTGTGGTTAAATTTTACCAGGTTTCTCAGCATGCAGAAAGCCCTCATGCTGCAGGATTTCACATCACAGCCTTTTCTGTAGAAACCTATTTACATTTGAAAACCATTGCTATTTACATTGAAAATCGTACCTCCTCCTTGTAGCGTGGCAAATTAACAGAACCCTGGACATAGTTCACTCCTTTATTTGAGTTCATACCCTACTAACGTTACAAGCGGTGTAAAAGATCAGTTTAAACGTACTCCTTGTTGCTTACGACTGTCTCGGAGTTCTTGGTGTAAATGTGCTGCTGGTGAGCTGCCTGGCCTGCTGAATACACGTATTTCTTGCAACTGTAAATGAAGAAAGCAAAGAGATAAAAAAATAATTATATTTATTACACACACATCCACAGTTCCAGACGCTTAGGAGTTGCTCCTTTAGGGCTGTGTCCAGCCCACCAGCAGCACACACTTCACAAAGGCGCAGAAATGAGAGGCCTACTGTTCTCGTCGGTCTTGTAGCAAAGGGGAAAGAGATGGGCTCTTTGACAGGCAGCGCAGCCACCTCGCTCGTAACCAGAAACGCGCTCTGGATTCCTAACTCACCTGTGCTCTTCCTCGAGGCATTTTGGTCAAGTCCCTAAAGCAGAAGAGAACCTGGGCCTCAACCCTTTTGGGCAAGCTGCGGTTTTCAATACAGGAATGAAGATGATGGGAAAGAAAAACAGAAATATCTTCAGCGAGCTCGTCGTGTTGACCTTCTATTTCGTACATCAGTTTTACCTGGTTTTCGAGGTGTTTCAGGATATTTGGCACTTTGTGTCAAAGTATGGTGAGTGAGATCGAAAGTCCAATGCAGCTGATGAAATATTACCATAAAACTTAAATGGCTTCAGATTAGGCAATAGAGTCTCAGAGAAACACTGTCACTTATTATGTGTTTTGACATAACTATCCTAAGATTAAACACAGCAGCAGTGAGCAGGCTGCTTCCTTCCACGTTCTCATCCTCTCAATTTAGCCAGTACAGCCTGCAAGCCATCTGGGGGCTTCTGGGTAGACATGGACCTCTGTGATTTCTGGCAATTTCATCCCTCTCCTTTGGAAAGGGACCTTTTGTACATATGAGTCATTTAAGATTGAAAAAAAAAAAAAATCCAGGCAAGGGTAAATATTGAAGCCAGAAATCTCAACTTTTTGATGTGCAACAAGACGTTTCCATGGAGCAAGAAGAAAAACTGCATGCGCCTAATGATCAGTTGGATATGCTTTGGGAAGGAAATGCCATTAGACTTTCTGCAAATTAAATAGCATTTGAGTATTTTACTAGTAGTGAGTATTGCAGAGAAACTTGATTATAATGCACTTATATTCTTTGATATACTTTTCTTTTGGCAGTAGATAGTTTGCTGTTTCACTGCACGTATCGTGTAGATCTTAGAACCATCAGCAGAACCCAGAATTACCAAAGGCTGGTTATAAGCGACCGCTGATGGCAAAGGATCAACAAGGACACTGTCTGGGAGGTACAGGTATCTGGTATGGCATCCCTCGCCACCACAACTCTGTGACACGCCACAGCACTGAATTAATAGGTACAGGTTCCTGTTTGCACTTTATGTGGCTACAGATTTATACCAGGGGGTGAGAGAGAGATAGGTACAGGTTCCTGTTTGCACTTTATGTGGCTACAGATTTATACCAGGGGGTGAGAGAGAGAGAGAATAGTATATAGATAGAAAATGGTATATAACTGACAGCTACTATTTCAACTGACAAATCCAAGATTACCTGTAATCCTGTTTTTTCTTCCCTTTGCATGAACAGGTCAGTAAGATCCCTCCAAGCATATAAAGAACAGATCCAGCCCAGCCTAAGTACAGAGCATCTCCTAGTTCATACCTGAAACGTGAAAGATTGTATGGAAACAGCACGTAACAGGGTCACCAAGCCATTATTTTAGACTGAGCCACAAGGTGCACAAATGATGCAAACGGACAAATGCTAGTCTGAGTAGAAATCAGCTACTGAGAGGTACTTCAACAGATAACTAAGGCGAACAGATCTGGCGTTGTTCTGTAAAACTCTTCCATGTCTGTTGAAGTGCTCTGCCAAATTGGTGACAGTACGGAAAGTACTAAGCAACTTAAAGATAAGGAGCAATAAATACTTGCATATATTTAATAAATTGTTGATAATAAATGATAATAACATGCCTTCTGCGCAGCCCACAACACTTATCTTGCCCTTGTATTAGCTGTGCCACTGAAGTCATCTTGTGAAAGCAAATGATTCGGCCCTTACTGTCTGTGTCAGGAGAAAAGGCTAACCACAGAAATCCGTTTTCTATGGCCACAGCACTAGCTCACCTACAAGGAGCGATTTGTATAGGGCTAGTTTGCAAACTTACGTATCCTAAAGTATATTCAGCACTCTCTGTGGTTATATGGCTGAAACACTTTTATGAATAGTCCCAGGTTGAAAAAGAATAGTTCCCCATTTTACTGTACAAAACTACACCTTTCAGGAAACCCCCATAGTCCAGTCCCAGAAATTCACTGATAATGAATTTGACCCAAAGAACAGACACAGCTGAGCCTGAGAAAGTCTGGCAGGAGTTTTGATAAAAGAGGCAAAGCAAGTTTTTCTATTGGGACAAAGACTATACCCACAATCCAGCTATATTTCTGTGGTCTGAGATACCTAAGAAGGGCAAAATAAGTGTCACGGACTGCGTAGAAAGTATATTGAAACCAGATATGTGTGTTTTCTTCCCACCTGTAAACACAAAATCGTTATTTAAAAGTGTCAAAGTTTCTGACTCCAGAATTGATAGCTAACAGCAAGGTTTCAGAGGTTTACACAGGTTCACTGCCCTCCGTGTCCTCATCGCACATCGGAGCCGCAAGGTCTCCACCGGTTTAGATGCTTTCCAAACACAGAACAAGGAGACAATCATTATCTCCAAAAAACCAGGAGTGCGAGCTGCTGGAGGAATGCTAAGGAGCAATCAGAGAGCGTTGCCCAGCGCACACAATCACCGCTGCTCACTAGTCACCTACAGACAGGAATGCTGTAGACATCATACCAAAGCAAAGGATCTAGGAGGGAGCTGCAGGGGGACTCCGCTTGCCTTCACAATTGTATGAGGAACTCCTCTAAGAATTAATAGTGGTTAAGCTACTACTTTGCTGAAGTCAGGCCAAAAACAACCGGCAATCTGAAAACCCAGACTTCAGAGGGAAGATCAATACTGGCCTGCGATTGGATTTAAACCCGTCTCACAGAGTCCAAGGAGCACAAACTTCCTCAAGAGCCTGTCTGGCTTTACCGATGATCAAAGTTAATTCACCAAGAACTCCTCAGTGAATCAATAGTCTTAAGCAAGAAGTTTAGATATTAAAAAAAAAAAAATTCTTTCAGCTACTGAATGCAAACAATGTGGTAACTGATTAACATGTATTGATGTTGAAGCCCTAAAGCTATACTAGATAACTATAAAACTTGCTAACTATCCCACTAACTGAAATTCCTTATCAACAATTGTTTCGGGCCTCTAACATATTTATTACCCTTCATATAATTCTCTCAAGGGGATATAAAATAACAGAAAGTATCCACCGGTGCAATTGCTTTGTAAGCGCTTGTTTGAAAACACGACAAAAACGGACAAACACCCACCGCAACTGCTTAAAGTCCTTTGATTCGTCACCAAGCACTTCTCCTCCGACTTCCCTGCATGGATTCTCAGGAGGACACACACAAAACACTTCAAATATGATCCTAGCAGCTACAGATTTAGAGTTTACTGAGCTAACAATTCTCTACTTGGTAGAGGTACTGGCAAATTATGAACACGCCTTTTTCCCCAAACCAGCTCTCTCATGGTCCACAGGCAACACTTTATGTTCCCTTCTCCCTTTTTCCCCCAGTCCCCTCCACCGTCGTTCCTCATTGCTAAATCTGTTGGCCTAGATAAGGTGCCGTAAGGAGGCATTTGGTTTTCAAGACTGTTGCTTTTTTTATCAGACAAGAATAAGAGCTTTTATACCTCCAGATTTGTTTGTGTGCAACTGTATACGCTGACAGTCCCACAAACTTATTTTAATTCATAAGGCAAACAAATGTTGAGCTGTTGATACATAGTGAAAAATATTTTTCTACTTCTTGCAGACAAGCAGCACACTCCAATGCTATCTGCGGGTCACTAGTACGCAGTTCACGTGGGTTTCTGTACGTTCTTTCATCTGCTTGCACATCTGAGGCACTGTATTCAAGCCACAGCTAAAATTTTATACATTTTTTTTTGGTCTAAAGGCCGAAGAAAATTAAGACTTTGACCTTTTCTTCTCCATAGCATTGAGATGTGCACTTTATGGAGTCTCATAAAATGTAAACACAGTACAGAAACCCCTTGGATGCGGGGTTGATAATCCCTACATATTCACTAAACTTTCCAGAAGGGAGCTCTCCTCCCTCCCCACCAACATCTCTGAGACCAAACGATTCCCTGTAGACAAACTTTTCTCCTGTAGGACTGGATAACGGGATCCATCCAGGTGCTGAAACTCTGGGGCAGCCGAGGTTCATACAGCTGTCTGTAACACATGATGGAGTTTGGTACGACAGATCTATGAACTTACTTGGTTCCAGCGTACAATGGGTCAAAAAACTGAGCAGTAACCATCGCAGCATACCAAGAAACAGCCACCATGGAGCAGAGACCTACCAGAAAAAGTTCAAAAAGCACAGAGGTGAATGATTCCTTTAATGGCCCTAACAGCTTTAAACCAAGAACCAGCAGCCATGAAAGCAATACAAAGTAGCGACAGCATTCTCATTTCACCCTCATATTACCTCCTAAAATAAAAAGAAATCCTCCCGTGACAGCAAACTTCATTTTTCCATCTTCATCGCTCAAGCCAACGTTTGTGCACTTCAAACCAAGCAGCGAGAGTACTGTAGCTACGAACCCCAAAAGGATGGAAGCAATCATCAAGGCGCGGCATGCCTGAACGTGAGCTAAGCCAGAAAAAGAGAAAATAAATCAGGATTATACAGAAATGTAAAGAATCTTGTGCTGAAAACCATTAAAGTGATTAGAAGGAGTGATAAAATTAACAAGCACGGTAACGAGTGAATCTTGTCCACCTTTATTTGGTTCAGAGAAGCATCCAAACCCTACAGTGTCTAGCCTTCAAGTCAATTGGATTTCAGAGCTGAACCACACTTACACTTTATAAGCCAAGTAAATCATCTTGGGGCTTCAGTAAATCCTGAAAAACTACAGTAAGCCCTTCACAGCTTGCATCTTAAGTCCTGTGAAAGCGCGTAGCGGTCTATATGGTCATTCACAGGAGCAGAAGCCTCCTACTCACAAGCCCTGGTGGCTTCCTCACGCCCATACAGCTGAGCTCACGAGACACCTCTGAACCCCAGGTGCCAGCCCAGGTGTGCGGGGCTCTTGCACGACAGAGGAATCGGAAAAATGTGCCAGCTTTGCTACTTCCAGCGAGGGATGGGAAAGAAAGTGCTCGAGTTAGCAGTGCACTTTAAACCCTGAGCGGGGGTAACGAACGGGAGAGGAGTGGATCTGAGCATGGCAGCACTCCTCTCCTCCCTATGACATGGTCCTGTGGAGACCTTGCAGCTGGTGTGGGCACGTCGGGGAATTCGGTGTGCTGATGACTCTGCACCGCGTGAGCTCCCGGTCTTCACATTTAAGTATCGATTGCACAAAAAACAGGACCAGATTATTAACCAGCCTAAGAAGGAAGGTCAGACAGGGCCTTTGGGCTCCTTGAAAATGGCACCCTGGATTTGGCAGGGTCCAGGTCAAAATGGCACTTTGGCACCTTTGTTATGAGATAAACATGCCAAGTGACACCAATGCGATGGGTCTTCGCTGCTAACTTTGTTGGACTTGATGATCTTAAAGCTCTTTTCCAACCTTGATCTTAAAGCTCTTTTCCAACCTTGATCTTAAAGGTCTTTTCCAGCCTAAACGATTCTGTGAGTGTAAGCACGCGTCAGAAGGGTCCGAACTGGACTGCGCCTGGACAGTCGCACCGTTGATGCTAGCACCAAGCTCTTGCTCCCTGATGCCTCCATGTCCTCCATGGTAACCTGCTCTCTAGCTCTGTAGTGGAGTGAGCCTGGAACTCTCCAGACAACAAAAATCAGGCACAGAAACAGGAGACGAAGTGATAGATTCACAGTCAGTGGGCTGCACAGCTTTATGTGGCTTAAGAGTATTGGTCCTGCAAGCTTGAGAGTTATCAAAGACAGCAGTCACGAGATAAATACACAGAATTAAAGCATAATATCATTTGAGGAATTAATGTTTGGTTAAGCACTGATTTGAAAATTTTCAGGGAAAAAAATACAGACAACAATAAAAGTGAAATGGCCCCTCAAAGTACCGTTAACAGTTCAAGGGCTTTGCCTGCAGAAGGTACTGCCAGGACAAGCACTCAGCTCTGACACTGCTTTCTAGTTTGGGCTCTAACACCTCGGCAACAGGAATTACCCGTAGCAGGGATCCAGCAACTCACATTTCAGGCCTTTGCAACTCCTGCAGTATTAGATGGGACTCCCTGTTCTTTTGTCCGGGACACAAGCATGCCCTCAGGCTAACGGCTTGCTAGCCAGCGGCTCTATTATATTAACAGAAGAGATTTCATATCATCTCCTCTTTATACCACAACACAATAACCTCAAAGCTGAGGAGCTTACTTCACAGTCCAGAAAGCTCAATTTTTTCTTGTCTTTATCTTAAAATTGAGCGCATTGAAAAGAGATATAGTCAGTTGATTTTATCAGTCAATAGTAATTGCAAGAAATGAACCCAAAATCCGGTCAGTGGAAGAAACACCTATGGATTCTTAAGAAAAACAAAAGTTTAAAAAGCATTTGGCAGCTAATTGCTTTATATCAAATGTTTGACTGAGTTGTGACTAGACAGATAGTGCTAGCTACACATGGGAGCCAGTCATGGTTTCATTCTTATGCAATATTGCTTTTAAAAAGGGCCTCACTTCAAACATTTGCGATTTGGGCTAATGGCTTGCTGAATTCAAAAGCTTTCACTCTGCATAAAAGAACCAAGTCTGATATTTCCCAAGCACAAAGCAAAAACCAGAGGTATACCACATAGCTCAGCTGCCAAGAAGGAAACCATCACAGAAAAGCTTTATGGTCCTTCTGATGAGAGGTAACAAAGATACTTTGGGGTTTTCTTTTTTTTTTCCCCTCCTGCCCATCCCTGGCATCTGCTGCTGCAGCAGCCTCGGCGAAGTTTCTGAACAGCAATTGGAAGCACGCCTAAACGGACCTTGATAGCTTTTTAGTCTGCCTCGGCTCACGTCTGCGAGTGCTACAGACATTTCTTGGAGGTCCCACTGTTAGCTCCGCCCTCGTTGCTACCGGTCCCACTTTCTTCCTCTTTCCTGGCTTGCCCAGCTGTCCTCTCTACTTCTACAATTCATTGTCTTCTAACTTGTTTCTTTTTCAGTTCTCCTTTCTAAAACCCTTTTTTTCTCTACAATTCTGCAAGTTGCTTTTCCCTTCCCCTTCCCTCTGCCTGTGCCCCTCAAATATACTGCCATCTTAATAGCGTAACTGATCTCCTCTTCAACAGATCAAATTTAACCTTCATAAATTCACTTTCAGAGCCTGGCCTATTCATTTGCTTTCTGTCTGGCCCCATTTTTTTCCTTTCTGCTGACTCTACGTCATTATCTGTAATTTTCCAGGAGCCTTGCTGTTGCTTGCCTTCCTTTCTGTTTTGCTTTAGCACATCTACTTACGACGCTCTTTTCTGCCCGTCCCCCACCCCCCCCAGTTTCTTTAACCCCCACTTTTTATCCTCAGCATCTCCCGGATGCTGACTTGATGTGGCCCCGCTGCCCACATCCGCACGCACGGGAGCTCTGTGACACTCTCGGAGCCAACACCCCGTGGGATGGCATCACTGAGGAGATGCTGCCTAGGGCCAGCGGGACGACGTTGTGCACCAGCCCTCGAAGCGCGTTGTACGTGAACTTCATGCACGCTCCCCTAAGCGCTCTGCAGAGGATAATATCTGATGGACACGAGCCTGCTGTTGCTGAGTCGAAGAGGTTTAAATAGGGCTGGGTTCCTCTTAATACAAGTGTGCATTTTAAAAACAATTGTTAGATAACACTACAAGATGAAAAGAACAGATTATTCCCTAAATACTGGCCACAGACAGTCTCAGAGAATTGCTACACTAGTGTCAGAGCTGCTCAACAGCATCAGTTTATTCCAGACTGAGAGAGAAAGTGAATTTAACACCGCATTCCCACTAATCCTATATTATACATTCTTCAGATTAGGAATATCATTTTATCCTATTTAGTTAAGCCACCTCCGAGTGTAGATTCAACTAAGTAGGAAGGCATTTTTATTCTGGGATAAGTATCTACATACCAAATTATTCAAGATCAATAAAAACCAGCTTACTGCCTATAAACATGTTTACAATTCACAGAGTATCGCCTTAGTCGAGCATTCAAGGACAATCCTCAATTCTGCTGACAACTGATACAGAGTACGGGAGCCAGCAGATCTAAATTTCCTGATATTTAGAACCACATCCAACGAGGCATTAGTTAACAAGTCCTGACAAGCATATTAATCTATAACATATACTCTTTGTATAACTTATACTGATAATGCTATAATATGTATAACATATACTCATTGCATTTCTGCATTCTCTATGATTTTCAGTCTCAACACGCAAAAAAACACTACTACTTCTTAGCTATAAATGGTATTTCTTACCTATCATATGAAAAAACTCCAGGTACAGTACATTAGCCATCAAGCATTGCAAAAACTACACATTAATTCCAAATAAACGTGGAACTGTCATAAGATGTGTTAAAAAATATCTTCTACCAATTTGTCCTACAAGAAGCTAGTAAAAGAGATTACACCGTATTTAAAATGCCTGTTAAAATAAATGTTTGATCGAGCGACTTGATTTGCCTTATTTTATAGCCTTTATAATGTGCTTGAAGCATTTTGCTGCTTCAGAGATTTTTACTACTTCAACCCACAAAGTCCTTCTCGGCCAGTTATTTCCCAGCACTACCCGATTACCAAACCAAAAGCCTTGCGACTTCTTTTCCCCAACAAATTTTTAAGCAACGCAAACAAGACTGCGCAAAGTCACGTACCAGGCAGCGCCAGCATAGAGTCAAACTCTCTGCAGTTGGATACTCCAGTGCTGTCTTTTGCACAGCTCTTCCACAGGTTTTCAAACAGCGTAGAAGTCGTGATCACACTACCATGTATACTGGAGACTTTCCAGTAATTATTCGGCAAAGTAGCTCCAATAATTGCCCACCCAGCCAAGCACAAAAGAAAACCAACAATTTCCAAGGCAGCAGTCATGCTCGTGAGTAGTAACACTTCAATATCCCTATAATTAAATTACAATCAAGTGAAGCTTTTCAGAAGCCTCCTTGCTGTTTTATCTCCGGGTTTCACTCCAAAATGATTCTACCTTTGCCCTTTGCTCAACCCCAGAGATAAGGCTTACAGTGCACGACAATAAGAAGTGGGAGCAGTTCATGATAAAGTTATTCACATTTATTTAAAAAATGACAAGATTAATTCTTTTTCTAATGAGAAGTGGCAAAATGAGCCTACTCTTAGTCTCAGCTAGAAAGCCCAGTCAGTATTTCTACAAAATTCCTTGTAAGAGTGACAATACTGGCAAATCTTGTATTTCTGTCTCTCCTCTGAAGACAACTAGGCTTCACACAAGGTTAAAATTGTTTGTAATTTTATTATTTATCCCACACCAAAAAGCTTTACTGCAGTATTTTCTTCATGACTCAAGCATAAGAAAGCTTGAGTATGGGAACTTTCTCCTGTTGCTAGAAAATTTAGCACATTTTGGGGGGGTTACGGTCATAAGTAATCCATGGCAACTGTACTGCCAGCTTCTTTCAGGAAGGTGAAGTCTGTGGATGAGTGGTTCCCATTAATATTTTACAGTCTATTGATCTATAGTTAAACACATTTAGTCTCAAAAAATTCCCCCTGACACTGGAATACAATTGTAACAAAGTATGTTTCACGGAAATGAAATAGAAGAGAATGAATGAGGCAGCACGACAGCCCTATCTCAAAAGGATTAAAATGATAAAGGAAAACAGCTGTATGAAGAATAATACAAATCAGCTGATTGCATCGGTTTGCCGGAATGTCTTAGTATTAAGAAAAATCTAGGCAAAGTGGAAGTATTCTAATGTTTGTTTACTTGCGTCTGCTGATGACTAGACAAAATCATAAACATCACCCATTAAATGTTAATACCTTAAACTGCTTGTGTATCCAAACGGGGTCAACCATCTCTTGCAGTGATAACCTTGTCTTATCTCCAGGAAATGGAGTCAGAGTTTCTTCATAAAATAATCCTGCTGTGACGCAGCATGGTAACAGATTCACGGTATTTATCTGAAGACTACCAGAAGGATTAGTGATTAGCTGTTGAAGAGAATCACAACACCCATAACAGACACCTGGGGTTTTGTTTTTTTCAAAATTCACTGGTCGCTCTGAGCTGCTGCTGTAGGTTGAGAGGTTCAGCTGCAAAAGGACTCTACAGTGCCACCGTGCCATTTTTGCTCCCTTAGCAGCCAAGAGGATCCTTGCCAATGATCTAAACAAGACCAGATTTGGTGGCACAGCCAGTGTGATCCTGTGCAGCTCTGTACTTGCAATCTTTTAAAGAACCTAGATGGTGCGTGGTAACACCTGATCTTCTCGGGTGACTTTTACAGAATTCCCTTCTTCTCCTCAGTCCCTGCAATTTGAAAAACGATGGCATAGCAAAATGAACACACCATATCAGTATACTGGAGTATCTGCGGCCCTTCAAAGAGTTTCAGATTAATTCATCCACACACAGGTGCTACCCTGGTGACCTCAGCGATCACTTCTGGTGACAGCCCTTTCAAAGCTCAGTTTAGTCGGGACCTTGAATCGATTATGCCCAGATTTTATAGTGCTGCCAAGGATAAAAAAAAAAAATTAATTTTTTAAAAAATATCTCCTCCTAATTAAGAAAGCTATTTCAACAGGCAGTGATAAAGCACATGCATAAATAGAAAAGATTAAACTGCAGACCTAGAATGCATGAGTTTTTCCTATATGGCACCAGGCATTTTAATCATTGCCTTAAGGAAGTCACTTTTCAAAGGTGTTGAAGAACATAGGGTTCTTCACTAAACTTCATAAGCTATGGTTTGATAAGTGATGGACATAGCAGCAAATGCTGCCCTGCAGGAGGCTCTGCGTCAGCAGGGTGAAAGAGTTGGTGTTGATCGTGTCACATGAGCGGCACCCACGGCTTGGGAGCTCTCCTTCAGACTTGCTCCAGCCTGGTCAGACGAACTCAATGCCTGCCAGCGGCTGGAGTTCTGGAAGTGCCTTCCTGGAGCACATGTCCCTGCTTTGCTTCATCCATGAGGAATCCATTTTGTGCCCTCCAAGACTGTTCCACAATGCAAACCAAGTGCAGAAAATGGGAATAGTTGGGTGCAATGAAACTGCATTTGAAAAAAAAATGAGGTTGTCCCACATTGGCTCTGCTTGTCTCCATAACAGGG
>Ga0065711_1045924_pt1 | contig 13190 bp, 7 predicted proteins | sample Hoacrofraction12_FD_59098 | JGI IMG/M metagenome (GOLD analysis project Ga0065711, IMG submission 59098) | Hoatzin crop microbial communities from Cojedes, Venezuela - Epithelial fraction 12 v2 (version 2) | ecosystem: Host-associated > Birds > Digestive system > Esophagus > Crop | place... | reverse complement strand
GGGAGGTGAGGGGGGGGTTGGGCGCGCCTCGGGCGCAGCGCGGGGTGCGGAGCCACCGCCCCGCTCCGCTCCTTTCCGCGGGCATGCGCGCCTGCCTCGCACATGCTCACTGCGCCCGCAGCGGGCGCGCACACTCCGCAGCGCTGCGGCTCCGCGCTGCACCTCCGGTGAGTAGTACGGACGGGGGGGGCACGGCCGCGGAGCCGCTTCTTCCCGCGTCCGCGGAGTGCTCCGGAGCGGGGCTTTGCGTGCCCGCGGCCAGCGCCAAGTGTGAAACCGGCTCCGCGTGTTGCGGGGCGCGGAGCGGGGGGGCGCGGGGCAGGGTGGTGCCGCGGAGCGAGGCGCGCACCCCGAAAGCCGTCGGGGGAGCGCGGGGGCCGCCCTGCGCGGGCGCGGAGCGGGACAGCGCGCTGCGGTCCTGCCTGCGGGGCTGGGACCGGGAACGAACCGAGGTGGTTACCTGATGCGCAGCGTTTGATTTTTACCTTAAAACCAGCGTTGCTTAGCAATTATTTTAAAAACTGAAACGCGCGTTGGAGTAAAATAAGGTAACGCTCCTTTTTGCCGTTGCCGATATGAGGAAAACTGGTGCTGTGATTTATGCGGTTGAAGTAAAGTTTTTTGAGTGTGAAGTTACGCGTGAGCCCAGTGAATGGCCTCTGAAGGAAATTATTCGTGGTATGCAGCTACTGCTTTTCAGACATTTCAAATAATGATATATTCTGTTGTATAAAATTGTAATTGTTAAAATACATATGGTTAACCAATAAACAGCTTATTGGCCTACATGAAATATTTTAACAGAAATTTTGTTCGGCGTAGTATCAGATTCACACAAAATCCCTTACTGCTGTTAAAGGCAATGGCAGGAATGGTTTATTGCTTAATCTTTCTAGTGGACTTTACTAATTTGCTGAGAATTTCTTATCTCTGCAATGCCATCCATGGCAGGGTTTCCCCCCTCCAGTATATTGAGAAAGCATGTCTAAATTCTTTCTGCCTGCCTACGTCTGTGTGTATTTAGGGCGGTCTTGTCCCCAAAAGGTGGCATATATTTAAACTAGTTTTTCTATGTCTAAACTAATGTTTCCTAGATCCTTTCATACATTTAGTGTTGCATTGGTTTGTGTTACTTGTTGCTATGTACAGGATAAATTCTTTCTCATCCTTTTGATGTGAATAAACCATTTCTATTCTTAAACAGTGCTGAATTTTTATTTCTACTTTGAAATTCAAGGGATCATGTGGCCTCAAATGTTACACATGCAAGTAGGAGACTTGCAGTACAAATGCCCTGAAAATAATGAGTGCTTGCAGCTTTGGAAACATTCCAGGAACTTTTTAAGCATGTTTTGAAAATTCACTTGAGATGGCACAGGAGCTGATAACTTGATTTTAATTATTCTAACTTACACCTCTTAATTAAAAAAAAAATCTTAATGCGTGGTGCAAAATTAAATTGTGAAGTTACTGAGTCAAATCGTCCATGCAGTTCTTGTGCCTCTTCTGCTCCCCACCGACAGGTCAAAACATTTGGCTAAATAACAAGCGGTGTACTTTTTTGGTTTTAGGCTCATTGATTTGTTTTGCTTTGCTTTGTTTAGCCCGTTCCCCTCAGCTCATTTTCTTTTGAAATACTACATAGAGACTTGATTCCCATGATTCACTAATCTTATCACCATTATTTGGTTGAAATGTTTGAAATAGGCTCCTGTTTCAAATATCTTGCAACCTTGGCTGTCTTAAATTTCATTAGAAAAGCTTCATTAGGGACAAATAAAAGTGTTGATAATTCCCCCTCCAACAATAAGTCCCGTATTCAGCTACACAACGTGTGTGGATACAACCTCGATCATACAAAGGAATTAAACTCACATATTCGTAAGAAAAACTTAATCACAGAATATCACTTAAAGAATCTTGTGTATTGTTGTGCCTAGCGGGTTATATGCTAGATTTTTTATGAAAAATGTAATAATTTAACTATTAATCCTGCAAAAATTAGTGGCATGTTTCACTTCAAACCTGTAAAGCACCCTCCTGAAGTCAGTGTGGCTGTATTTGTATGTCAGCATGTATGTATACACGCTGCTGACAAAGAAAACAGTAAAAGAAGTTAGTCATTTTCTGCTGTCTTCCCAACTGTTATTTATGATGTGTAGTGGTAAAACAGCTATTCTGAAATCAGCTGTAATTCTCTTCAGTAAGATTTGTTTCTTCTGTGCCAAATTTTGCAGTAACCAGGTGGTTTTAAGGTGTCTTCAACCGGAGAACAAGCAAGAACAGTGCTGAAGACTAGTTACTCCTTACAGTAAATTCCTTCTGCAATAAATTCACAGGTTGTTAGACTTAATCTGTGGAAATGATTGTTAAGATTACTTGTGCAGTGAAAAATGCTTTTAAAATTTTGTGAAAACTAGCAGAAGTGCTTAGAATGCTAAGAAAATATTTTTGAATTAATTCTGCCTGACTGGAATACATTTTATTAGGGACAAACTGTTAAATGAAGTCGCAAATTCAAATCCTTTTCATAAACCATGGAATGCTGAAGTCTTAATATGAAGATTTTAAATAATCCCGTAAGTGGAGGGGTCATTTGGTAGATCAAGCAGGGAAATCTTGTACTGCCGTTTCCTATGTATAGCTACTGTATGCATGTGTATTATTCACAGCAATAGCAATATAAGCTTGATTAGTATGTCGTGTAGTCTCCTGGGCTAACAGTCAGGTTCTTTTCATTAAACTTCACAACACTGAATTACATGGAACAGAAAAATAGTTATACCAAGAAGGAACAAAAAATATGTTCAGAACTGTGAACAATGGCATATGCAAAAGTAAAGCCATTCAGGTTTTAGGTACATCCTCCTTTTCAGTGGCTTAAGTTAGTAAAACATACAAGCTGGTTTGTTTATTTTAAAGTGTCTGTCTACTTAAGAAAAAAGGTATAACTACTCAAGTGTCTTGGCATAATATTCACTTTGATATGAACAGGTAGAACTCAGCAAATCTCTTTCCCTCCCTTTTCTGCTGAAAAGCCAGAAAGATCATCCTGGTTGGGACTGTTTGTTAAGAGGTGTCATCAGAAAACAATTGTTTATGGCAGTCTAATTCTTAAAACAATACTTCATCTTTATTTGCAGATCTTAACTCGAGTAATGATGTTTAACAAACACCTTGTTGTAATCAGGTGAGGATAAGCCCCTCAATTAGGATGCAAATAATTGCTCGTCTAGGTTGGGCCATTTGGGGCCTGGAGATGTTGCCATTTGTAGGTAGAGTTGGTGCTACCCGAGTATTGAAGTAGGAGGGAGGAGAAAGCTGGAATAAGGATTTGGGACTCTGCAGTCATCTTGCAAAATATCGTTCATCACAGCATACAAAACCAGATCCAGTTCCCTTCTTCGGCAAGCTGTTCCGTTGTTCTTGATTTACAGCTGCAAGAGGTGCGAGAGGAAAATTGGATCCAAAATAGTGGTCATTGCTTAGATGGTTCCAGTGAGCGTGTCACAGTGAATATTTAATTAAAATAGTCAAACCTCTTTTCACTCACTCTTTCTACTTGGGATTTAATTGTGTATTTGAATTATGTCAAAGGTGTGTAAAATGAGAGGAGAAAGATTACATGGGCATAATCCTTCCCATTTAAAATTATTTGTCTGCAGCTGCTTAAGTCCTAGCATTAGGAGTCACATATAAACATGTTTATTTAACATCAGCGTTATCTGTTAGATTGTACATGGTTCATTAACATGGAGAGAATACTTTTTGTTTAATAGTGTGTGGGAGCTGCCAGAGGTCAGAAGAGGTTGTTTGCCTGAAGTCGAGATGGCATCTTGGCTTTGCTCTCATTCTGTTTGTCACCTCTGCTGTCTCCGGGAAATACTTCATTAGTGCCGTGCAAAGGTATTTTCCCTCACGTCTATGTACAGAGGCTCTGTGGAAAGCCAGAAGTCTGCTGCAGAGTTGCGGTAAGGTTTATGGGGAGTTTTAAGGAAGGTTTGCTATAGTTTGTGGAGGATTGTTTTAGTTGGGGTTCGATTAGAAAAAGCAGCTTGGAAAGCGAGGAGCAGCAGGGGAGAGGGGAGCCCGGGACATTGCTGTGGTGCCCACAAAGTGCGTGGCTGTAAATTGTGGTATTTTACAGAATCAGGGAGATGCCGGTCTGATGGCTGGGGAAGTTCAGAGTGTTTTTTTGTGCCAGTGAATAATGTTTTGTTGGTGTGGCTGGGTCACAGTCAGACTCGAAACGGCTGTGCTTGATGGTGATGCTGAGCTGAGACTCGGGGAGCACTGGCACCTCTGTCTGCAGGGGACAAGGCAGGAACAGCCCTTCTGGCTCAACGCAGCTTGCGGGGTGCACTCTTTCTCGGTTGGCTAGAAACGTGCTTGGATATATGAAACATTAGCGGGGACACTGGAAATAACCTTGCATAGGAGTAACCACAGCCTCAAGTTTGAAAAGGTTACTTGAAATGTTTTGGTGTGATTTATGTATAAAAGCTAATAGATATGCACTGCACACGGTGTTGAGGGAGGTATGTGTACACAATTTTGCTTTTTATTTGAGCTTCTTGAAAATTATTGCAACAAGTTGGTGAATTTCTTCAGCCTGGTATGGGTGGTGGGGGCTCTTTGGACTTTTTTTTTTTTTGCCTTGGAGGTAGAAGATTGTTTAGATTTCCATTGGGAAAAAAAATAGAAAATTGACTTCTATGATTTTTGTCAAGCGAGGACCCCTACTAGATCATAACCAAAAGGCAATGAATAAAACGAGCGTTATTGTAGAGATCAGAGTGGCTGTGGAAGATGCAATGTGAATGAAGCATACCACAAATGTGCAGTTTTTTTAAAGCATAAAAGTAAAAATAGAAGAGATTTAAAAAAAAATAAACTGAACTTCTGTGTTGATTATAAGTTGTAACTGAAGTACCGTGAGGGCCTGGATATTGTTTGAAAAAAGCCAGCAAAACAGCTATTTCTAAAAAATAGTAGGTTCCCTCAGAAGGGTAGAGAGAGAACAAAAATAAGTGTTATGTTGGGGGGGAATGTCTGGTGTAGGTTTTTTTTTTTTCTTTGAATTATTTTCAGCGAGTACTTACTCTGTTCTGTATTTTTAAGAAATTATGTGGACAACAATTTTGTTTCTTTACAAAGGCAGTGAAAACACCAAGAATCCTTTTTATAATTTGGAAAGAATGTCAAAAGAATGAAGTAGTTAAACCTAAGTGTATTAGATCATACGCCTTAAATGCATAAATAAGCATAACTGCAATCACAGAAACCAATGTTAAAACCACCGGGAAAGCTCACCCACAAACCCTAATGACTTAAAGGGAATGACCTCAGCCATTGTGAAATTTGTGCCTATTTGTTGATTGACATTTTTTTTGTAGAAACAAAGCGCGTGTTATGTTGGGTTGTGGGATTTTGTTGTTTGAAAGACTGCTGGGGCCTTTTTTTGTTGTTGTTGCTACCAGGTTTGAATACAAAGAGTGAAAATGGGATTGAGGCTGGGAGAGTTTGGATATGATTTGGGCCTTAGCAATCTGAAAAGCAGGTGAAGGGTTTGTTATTGATGGACAGAGACTGGTAGAAATTGATCGAAGTTCATTTTTCAGATGTTAGAAACTTTCTTGATGATAGCCAATTTTGAATTTTTTCCCAGCTGGTTTCCTCTTAAGGAAATGAAGGTTTAAAGTATTTGGTTACAAACCTGAGATTTCTTCGCATCCGTGTCTTTGCGTGAGTGCTGCATGAAATGTCGGTGTCATTCATCTCCCCTCTGCTTTTTGGAGAGGAAATTGATGCACGGTAGAACCTCAGCTTGCCATTGCTGCAACACCACTTAATAATTCAGGGAAATGGAAGTCTTGAATTATTTCAACAATAGTAGACTACTTTGGCAATGTTTTTAAATAAACCAGTGCTACAGACTGCAAGCCTGGCCAGAGCCAAGTCGCTCTGCGGACAAGCTTTCTCTCTGCCTGTTCCTGGCAGCAGGCTCCCACTTTTCTGGGTTGCAGTAATTAAAGAAGATCCAGATTTAATTGCCCCTTCTTAGATGTGCAGAAAAGTTTAAGAAAACTGGTAATTTTATGCTGTTTTGCGCCTAACTCTTGGCATTCAGTCTTGTGGTACAGAAATTCTCATTTGCCATCTCTGCTTTTGAGAAAACAGCCTAGCTAAATAAATAAATAAAAATCCTAAATAAAGAGAATGATATAATCGTAGTCAGCCCAGATAGTAACTAGTTAACCCACAGAGAGTTGATGCCTCTATGCTGGAAAGGGCAGACTTCATGAGAAACTCAAGCGGAGTAGGAAAGTCTGGTACTTCCAAACAAAGACAAGGGGACGTGGGGAAAATTTCTTAAACTCAGCAAATGCCTTAAAAAATGGAAATGCCTCTAGGATTACTCAGGCACCCACAAGAAACAGTGAGGGGAAAGTGGGGCAGGCATCTAAAATTTTGTTGTTTTTTAGATAGGTTAAGTAAGCAAAGAATCTGGGGGCCCCAGTTATTTACAACTTTGCGCACCACGCAGAGAGGCTCATCAGCTGTCTTAAAGGCAAGTTTTGCGTCTGTTGCAAATTGTGTCTTTTGATGACATGTTTCGTTCAACTTTTTCCCGTGGAATTGTCCTAAAGCTACTTGGAAATAACTTTGATCAGTTTTGAATATAGATCTGTATCATCAGTTTTGATTCCCCTTGCGGCTGCTCTTCTGTGCTAAATTACCAACTTTAGAGACTAATTGCAACTATCTGACAATTCTTTGATTGTAAATCAAGTTAAAATGTGTTTACAAAATACTTTATTTTCAGTAAATGTTGACAATGTGTACTTCAGTTTTGTAAATGATGCAAATTTATTATTTTTTTTCCATTTCTGTGGCTTGAACAACTCAATCTTGTTTAGAATTGAGCAATACTTTTTATTTGGAAAAGAGAGATTGTTTTTCCACCCTTTAACAAACTGAAAAGCACAATTTTTTATGAAATGTGACACTTTTGTAAGTAAAACATTTGGATGTTACACTGGCTGTGTCCCAATTTTCTCTTTTTTTAATAGGCTAACTTTATTTTTTTAATTTATAAAAGCATGGGTTTTGCTAGCTTACATTTGGTAAGTGCTACATTGATACTACTCCTCTCCACTGAGACACAGAGTTAGGAGTAAGTCAGCCTTAATGCTTGTAGAAAAACAGATAAATTTTCTCCTTCCTTATGTTTAGCTGTGGGTGAATATATTGGATCCTGTCCTGATGCCGCTGCAGTTCCCAATCATTTCACTCAAATAAGGGTTGGCCCCTTTTTGAGAGGGAGCAGTTTTAAAACTTCTGTACTTGTTGCACAAGTGAATTAAAAAAAAAATATTTAAAAAAATCACATTGTAACTGCTGTCAGTGCAAGTCCAGTTGACTTCTTCAGTGCCCGAGCCTTGCAAAATGGGAACAGGAATCACTGTCTTTCTGTGCTATCCATGCTCATAGGCCTTATTTGCAACTTGGCAAAGGTTTTCAGTGGCAGTTAGCAAAAGCTAACAAATCCAGATTGGGTGGGAAGACAGTACAGGTCTCTGAGAGGAAGGTACTGCAGCCCCTGCAGTAGCAGTGGATGTAACCTCCTGCACCAAAAGACCTTTGCAGGGATGTGACTTATCACTTGGTGTAACACCTCCTCTGACCTGATACTCGTAAGTGTGTTGGTGGGGTTACATATGTAGCAGAAAAATAAGGCAGGCACCAATTTTCTTTTTATTTGATGAAATAAAATTAAGGTCCTCATTCTGTTTAGCCTTGGTAGCCTCTTGTGTGAATATCTACTTTAGAGGAATCTTGTTTTTAATAAAATTCAGTTCTCTCTGAATAAGTAGGTCTCTGACCTAAAATACGTAATCGTTCAGCAATGCTGTAAATGTGTGTAAGCCTGTACAAGGCAACATATCTTCTGTATGAAAACTTTGACAGGCCTTTGCTGTCTCTCCTTAAAATGACTTTGCCCTCTTCAGTGTCTCTGCACCTGAAAATTTTAAGGTGAGGTTCGAAAGAAGGTGTATTCTGCCTATTACGTATGATTTAATTTTGTTTGTTTGGCAACCATCCTTCCTGTTCACTGCAGCAGATGAATATAATTTGGGGAAGAGAAATGGATGGGGAGGGGGACTAAGAAAGCCAACTGCGTCTTCTGTAAAATATTTGAGATGCAGCAAAACTTCTGGGCTAGATTAGTTTTCAAACACCACTTATGGCCCCCTGTGAAGTAGGGGTGGGGGCTGGACACATACGCTTGATTTCAAATTGAGAGTAATAAAGGATGCTGCTGCTAAAAGTCAGATGCAACAGTGTTGGAGCCTGGCGTTTTCCTTCTTAAAGCCCAGCGCTTCTCCTCTCCCAGTCCCCCCTGCCACAAATCAGGATTAGACAATCACGACAGCAGTTTATCCGTATCTGTGGTGGAGCAGGATGGTTGCTTAACGATGCACAGAAGCGTTGTGCCCTGGTTTAGGACGGGAAGTGGCAAATGAATATTGTTTTGAACTTGATCTTTGTGAGCAGACAGAAAGTAATTATCGGAGCTGGAACTCCGCTGGGAGAAGTGGGGGAGTGATGCACTGTGCTTGTAAGAATCACTGCGGGATCTTAAATATCTAGTTGCATTTAATGCTTTGGTTTTACATTTCTGCTTTTTAACTGATCTTCTGCTCCTCAGTTTTTCCTTGGCGTACAGAGGAAGAAACAATGGCATGTAGACTTCATGTACTGTATTTATTGACAAGACACCCTCCTGCCCTCCCTTTGCTGGTGGGGCAGGACTCTTAAATTTCTCTTGGTCCTGGTGGTATTTCCAGTTGTAAAATGAACTCTTTTACTGCCTGGGTTACTTAATGAACCTATTATAACTTGGAAAATTGACTTAATTGATGATTAAGAGTACGTAACTGTATGTGAAACCATTTAATCAGAAGCCGTAAGACACTTGCGTAGTATTTAGTATTAAACTGTAGAAGTTTATCTGTCTTATAAAGTAGAAAACCCTACTGAAATGACACAAAGTCTGCATAGTTGTGAAGTTAACATTTTGAGTATCAACTTTTTGATAACATATTTCTATTAAAATATTACTGACCACTTTCTAGAAAAAAATGAAAAAAGGCAAAGTTCTGCCTTCACTGAATGTTTTGCTGTATTTCAATGGCCTGTGATTTCAGCAAACTACCTAAAGTTTTTTTGTTTGTTTTTTTTTTTTTTCTACAAGTTCTTCAACAAAGAATAGTCAGTGCCAGACTTCACCTTTTCTTACAGACTGTGTGGTATCTTCTGTAGATTTCTAAAATACTGTTCCCTATTAAGTTAAATAATTAAACAAAAGGAAGGAAAAGATTTTTCTAACTTTTTGAAGGTGATACTTCTACCTATGGTAGGTATGTGTTTTTTGGTTGTCAGAAAGGAATAGTTCATTATTTTAAAAAGAACATTTAAAATGTAAAAGTAAAATTACATTAGTTTTCAAAGTGAAGTTAAATACATGTTCTTTATGATAACGTCTCCCTGATCAGATTCACAAGACTATTTTAATCTTATGTTAACACAGTTGTGGGATTCTTTATCTGTGATGAAGTTTTAAAGGTAGTAAAATCAAGTCAATTTAAAAGAAAATTGTGTGATGATTTATTGTAGCAGAGTAGGCAAAATTCCTCTAGAGATTTTAATATCTTCCACCTGGTATAGAAATGAAAAGAAAATATTCTTTAGCTGGTGACTAATTTGTCACTAATACCCAAGGGTTCCTTGATTACAATGCAAAGGTGTCAGTTTTAAGAGAAACATACAGTGAAAAGAATGAGTGCTACTTCCTGTTGCAGACACTTACAAAAAGGAGAAAAATAAAGGCAGCCGAAGCAGTGTGAAGGAAGGCTGTAAAGCTATCAATCAGGACAGAATGGTTGCGGAAGGATTTTACCTGCAGGCTTCAGTGGAATTCATTAGGGCATGTTCGAGGAGGAAAGTCACTCGATACGACTCCAGAGGAGGAGCTCTGACATGCGGTAATACCCAGGCTGACGCTCAGTTCTCCAAACTGCACGTACTGCATCCTGGTGATTGTTTGAGGAAGAACTGTCTTGCTAAAAAAAGTCACATTTTGTGTACTGATGGCTTTTATCCTTTATCAAAATATTAAATGAATTGGATCCAAGACTTTATAGTTCACATGAAAATGCTGCTAGAGAATATCTGTAGCTACTGACAGGTCAAACCTGACAACAAAGATCATGGTGTCTCTGCCACATCAGTGTCTCAGCAAGGTGTTTTTCCCAGCAGAGAGCTATTCTGGTGTCCAGACACTTGTGTAGTGTCATCACTTTGCCTTTTGCTGCAACAACAAGACTTTGACTCTGCTCCTGTCTGTCCAGTACTGCGGTTTCACAGCAGCTCGGTGTGATAAGAGGGAGCATGAGCTGTTGCAATACCAGGAGAGAGCAGAATGAGGATTTCGGTCTCCCTCCTTTAAGAAACCAATTCTGCACTCATGTCATATGTGAGTAATATTTACAGTGAAATGTGAATATTGGGTAGAAGACACCTGCTTACAACCAGCTTTAGAAATGTGAAGTAGGCAATTGGTAATGGCAGCAAAGTGTCAACCTGTGGCAGTGGAATATCTGCAAGCAGCCTCCATTGTCCACTTTACTGGTGAAAAAATTGCAGCAACTGGTCTGGTTTCCACTGCAGGAGTGGATGCTCTTGGATGGAGCGGGTATCACTAACCCATGCCCCTGCAGCACCAGCAGTCTAGCTTCTTGAGGGCTTTCTAGTCTACTCTTGCCCTGCTTTTTAGTTCAACCCAAAAAGTCACTCAGGAAGCACTTTAGCAATAGATGTCTATGACAGAAGTAATGATTTGGTGTTAGGACTGCAGCCATGTTAGAGATTTGGGAAGAAATAGAGAGTACTGCACCAAATGATGTACATTAGAAACAACATGCATGACAACTTTGTGGTAAAAGTGTTTATGTCGCGGGGGGAAGGCCTGGCATATCCTGCAGACTCCAGGCCATGTTAACAGTTCTCTGTTTCTTGCTAGCGAGTGAGGTTTAATCTCAGCCATTCTACAGTTAGTTGGAGAAAAGGAAATTTTTATGATGTCAGAAGGAGATTATTAGAAAGGAAGTGTATTGGTTTTGCTATATTTCTTTCAGTATTAGTGTATTCTTCAGTCAGCACTGAGGTGATGAAGAAACATTTTTGTACGTGTGGTGGGTTGACCCTGGCCAGTGGCCAGATGCCCACCCCGCTCCTTTCCCACTCCCCATCCTCAGCAGGTTCGGGGGAGAAAAGATGAAAAAACTCGTGGGTCGAGATAAAGGCAGGCAGATCGCTTACTAATTACCATCACAGGCAAAACAGACTCGACTTCAAATTAATTTACTGCCAGTTAAAATAGCATTGGATGGTGAGAAACAAAGGCAAGAACTAAAGCAACTCTGCCCACCCGCTTTCCCAGGCTCAACTTTGCTCCTTCATTCCCGATTCCTCTACCTCCTCCAGAGCTCCGTGGTGGGTGAGGAATGGGGAACGGCAGGCAGTATATAACATTTCCTTTCTACCACTCCTTCTTCCTTCTCACACTTCTCCCTTACCTCGGTGGGGGCTGCCGTTCCTGTCAGGAGAACTGGCTCCAGTCGGTCTCCTCAGGAGCTGCAGGGGAATCTGCTCCCGCGCCTGGAGCGCCTCCTTCCCGCCTTTTTCTCAGGCTTTGGCGCAGGCCTGGCAGGGCTGTTTCTCTCACATTTTCTCTCTCCTCCATGCTGTGCTTTGCCCTTTCTTCAATACGTTTTCACAGAGGCTTCACCGGCTTCTCCGATGGGCTCAGCCGGGTCCTGCTGCGGGTCTGTTGGAGAGCCGGCTGTGCCCGGCGTGGGGCAGCCCCTCACCTCTCCTCACAGAGGCCCCTGCAGCCCCCCCTGCCAGCGTCCGGGTACAGACGCCTGATACAGAGTGACAAAATCAGCATTTTATGAGTTTATATCGGACTGTGATCTGGAGTGATTGCACATCCCATGCTGCCAGAATTGCTGCCGGTTTTAGAGGACTTTACAGCAGGGAAGGAAAGGGAAGGGTGACACAGAATGTCAGCCTTGCTTATCCTGCGTCCCAGCTGAGGTAAGAGGCAAGTCTGATAATAAGGAGTGGTCCCTGGTTGCTGAAAGCTAAAATTTGATCCATCTTTTCAAAAGTCTCCTGAGTTCATGCTAAAACCCTATTTGGACATCTTGTAGGCACAACTCATGCTGCATGGAAAATTGAATTTGCGCTTCACTGATTGTAAGGACTGATTTTTTTCAAAAATAACCTAATTGCACTTGTGTAGTAACATGCTGGCTGTTGAAATGTGTTGTCGTCTTTTAAATGACTGCCTGAACTAAGGATGTGTTTTTTTCCATATTCAGGATCTTATACTTCCTAGATCTGTTTTCTTGAGAGTTTTTTGGGGTTTAAGTTGCTTTTAATTTTGTAACTGCTCTGAATATGGGAAAGGCTACTGTAGGGGACCTGTCCTCTTCCCTGTCTCTCCAGAGGCTGAGTCTTTTTATACATCTGTGGTTTTTTGCGTGTGTTGTATTAATATTCATATTAGTGGGTCTCGGGGACAAGAGTGTAGAAGCAAGTGAGGTGGCCTTGCCAGCAAATGGTGGCCATCCTCTGATTTTAATCATGTGTCCAGGGCTTAAATAATATTTAAAATTTCCTTCAGATGTTGGGCTGCCAGGCTTTTCAGGCCATTAACCTGAAGATTGTATGGCATTGTTCTTCCACCTGATTGACGCTGCAGAGGAATATGTGTGTTCAGGTTTGTATGGGCCACTTGCTGGTCCTGTTGGTGATGGCAAATCTGTGCCTAGGAAGTGATTCGAAGATCCAGTAAGAAAAAACCTAACAGTACAATGTATACTGTTAAGCAGGTATTCTTTATTGCGGCGCCGGGCACACGGGGGATTTCTCCTCCAAACGTGCGCGCCATACACCCTGTTGCTTCAGGTTATATACAATCACACATGTAATTATTCATTATATTTCTAGGAACTAATTAGCATATGTAAATATCTTTCACGCATGTCTGTTAGTATCTTTGGGTGGTCTTCGGGGGTCCCAAGATGAAGGCCCATCCTCTTCATCACGCTGTTCAC
>Ga0065711_1045922_pt1 | contig 13191 bp, 7 predicted proteins | sample Hoacrofraction12_FD_59098 | JGI IMG/M metagenome (GOLD analysis project Ga0065711, IMG submission 59098) | Hoatzin crop microbial communities from Cojedes, Venezuela - Epithelial fraction 12 v2 (version 2) | ecosystem: Host-associated > Birds > Digestive system > Esophagus > Crop | place... | reverse complement strand
CAGAGTAAAGAAGTTCTTCCTCATGTTCAGACAGAACTTCCTATGCTTCAGTTTGTGCCCATTGCCCCTTGTCCTGTTGCTGGGCACCACTGAAAAGAGTCTGGCCCCATCCTCCTGACACCCACCCTTGTGATATTTGTAGGCATTTATAATATCCCTTCTCAGCCTTCTCTTCTTCAGGCTAAACAATTACAGCTCCCTCAACCTTTCCTGACAGGAGAGATGCTCCTGTCCCCACATCATCCTCGTAGCCCTCCGCTGGACTCTCTGCAGTAGTTCCTCATCTTTCTCGAACTCTGTAACACTTCAAGGGTGCTGCTGCAGTGTACCCAGCAGGTCTCAGAGCAACAGGCTGATGGCCCTTGCTAGCACTCCATCCCTCTAACATTGGTAGGTCATCCCATGGCTTGTCCCTCTCTCCCTTCAAGTCTGGTTTAAAGCTTTGTCCACCAGCCCTGCTAGCTTATAAGCAAAGACCCTCTTCCCCCTTTGAGAAAGGTGAATTCCATCTGATGCCAGCAGGCCTGGTGCCATGTAGGCCATCCCATTATCAAAAAACCGCATACGTAAACCATAAATACCCTCTGCCAGCAACTTCTCATTGCTTCTAAAAAACAGTGGTGTCAGAACACTTAACCTCAGGATAAGTCAAATGAGTTACCAAATCTTAAGACTTCAGACTGTTTGAAATCAACAAGTGCTATGATTTTCAATTTATTTTTTTTTTCCAATCAAACAAGACATCAGCCACAGTAAGAAGCAGCAGTTAAAAATGATGGTTGGGATATAACTGCACTTAGCTGAGAATGGATGGGAAGCAGAAACACACTTAGAGATGCCATGCTTCACATACAGATGCGGTAAACTTTTCAGAGCAAGGAGAAAACAGCCAGCACAGTATCTGACAGAAAATCATTTGTCATAGGCATGTTTTGTCAATTTTAGACAACTCCTGAAAATTCACATCAGATTACAAATTTAACAGCATAGCCCTCCAAAATAATGTCTAAAACACTGAAGAAAGTTTACCTGCCATTTTAATTCACCAGCCCTAAAAGCCAGCCTATAAATTCTCAACTTAAGAACAGAATGCCAAAACCTGACTTATGAATCTTCAGCTTTCTCCATTCCTTTGCTGTGTCTGCCCCACCCACCCTTTTTTAATCACAATTGAAAGAAAAAAATTGTCTAGTTTTCTAGTTTACCTAAAACTTCCGTATGAAGGTTTAACAAAGAAAGCCTTCAAAAGCATCAATTAAAAAAAGAATAAGACTATAGTCCTACACATCTCCCCTGCACAAGGAGCTGCCCACAGCTCTTCAAGAGAAATATGAGAAAATGTATTTGTGAATGCTTGCTTTGTTCCTGGGACAGAGGAAGAAAGTTTCACAGAGTGTCCTCCTCTTCTTTCTCCCACTGGCTCAGCTCTGCTGCCTGGCACTCTTCTGCTGAACAGGCATTTATGGAGAATTAATTCTGCTACTGAAAGAAATCAACAAAGGTGCTGCTCTCCCTTTTCTCCTCACACAGCTGCTACTTAGATGTGTACCATCAAGTTCAAAGCATACATCAAGATTCTGAAATTTTCCTAGGCGTTTCTACAGTGTTTTGCCATCAGACATTATTCTTTTTCTAGGTTTCAATCTAAGAATTCTTGATCAGGAACTAAGAGTATTTTTCTCCTTTTCTTCCAAGCTGATATAAAAAACAATGTATCACTGCCACTTACACAGCCCCTGTTGACATATTTGAAGACTTACTATGTCTCCTAACACTCTTCCCTTACAGTTCTTCAAACTTTCCTCAAAGGAGACATTATCTATACTTCCAGCCAATTTTCTTGCTTTCCTCTAAATGCTCTTATTTTTCTGCATCCTCCTATAAACGTATTACCGCAGACTCAGTTTTCCATAAGGCTTGCCTAGCACTGAGAGCAGAGTAATTACCTTTTGTCACTCTGAAAGCTCCCTGCCAGTCATTTCAAACTGAGAAGTGACCCTTTCCCTACATCTCACAGCACTGTTGCCTTGGCATTTTGAAATTTCCTTATCCTCCCTCAAGACAGGTCTGCCCAGAAAGTTTTCATACATTTCCATGTTTTACTTCTCCCTCCTCAAAACAGCATTTATATCCATCTTCATTTAATCTCATTGCATTAATCCCATGCAGTTTTTAATGTTTCTGGAATAACTTCAAGATCTGATCCCTGCCTGTTAAATGCTTACTTACCTATCTGGTATCTTCCACAAACTTAAAAACAATCCACTGGCCTTACTGCTTAAGGAAATGCTTTAGGTCACTTCCCTGAGACATATGTTGCCCTGCCACTTCTTTGGCCCAGGCTTTACAGAGGTCCAGCAACCTCTTCAGAGGACCAGCAAACACTAATTTTTATACTGCATGTACAACAGCTCTCATGCATCCAGAATATTCTAGACCTGATAGGCACGTGCCACACAGTTGATCTGTGCTGTCCTATACACTCTGCTCTATACCATATGGACACATATTTCTTCCCAGAAAATATAAGGGCCACAGCTTAAAATACATGGTTCAGGGAACCACGTATTAAGGAAGGTGTAGGAGATTTAGAGTCCAGAGAACAACAATCCAAGGTCTAAAAAATATGACCCATACTAAAGCATTAACAGACTTTGGTTTATTTATTCCATACAAGGTTTGTTGACAGGTACCACCTGAACTGTCATCCCAATCCAACAGTCACACATCTGCAGAGTGGACTATTTTAAGAAGTTGGCACTTACACCAAATTCATACTGAGAGTTTTTGTTTTCGAGACATGGAACCATGCTTCATATTTCCACTGCTTCCCACTCCTTCTGCCAGATGTGGAACTGTGGCGTTAAGTGCACCTTTTATTGGAGACAAACATGATTGTTTTTAATTTAAATACTACTTAGATCGATATTATCAGAAACTGGCCAGGAGATAATTTGCTCTAGCTAAACTGTATGCTGTTTAACAGTAGCAGCATTTTTGAAAACTCCACAAGGACAGTGATAGCTCCAATGATTTGTTTATAATGTGCTTTATTATTGCTAACAATCCCAAACACCATGCCCTATAATGTTAAATAAAAACACATTGCTCATTGACCTCTGCTTTGTACTGGTAAGCATGTTATTAAGACATGGGTAAGAACAGCAAATATTTTGCATACTATTCCTTCAACCAAGGATCAAGGTCTGATATACATCTAGTATTATCACGCTAGACTTGATAAAATTACTAAGTATAAAGCTGACTTGTGTTACCTGCAGCTTCTTAACAACTGAAAGAATATTTTTAAAACTGTCCTCCATGCATTTTAATTATGATTGATACATACAAAACTCCAAAGTGAGGTTTTAAGCAGATTTCTTTTTTTCCAGAAATGCAGCAGGCTTTTCATCTCTAATTCTAAAACTCTTAACAGTTACAAGGTAACCAGTGCTTTTTGTAGCTTCACCATATACTCGAGGTATGACAAAACAAGCTCTTAGCATCCTAAATGTGATCTTCCTTCTAAAAGACACAAAAATGTTCTCAATGGCATGTCAAATAAGTCAAGATATTTCCCTTGTTTACTTGAGATTTTACTTTTTCTCATTTACAGATTCCATACAACTTCAAGAGATAAAGAATCATCTGCTACTCAAGGAGCAGCTACTGTCTTGTAACCTAAAGACACGTGTTTTAGAAGGATATCCACGACACCAGACAAACTACCTGGAGCATATCCTAACCATTAAAATCTAAGTGAACAGCACAGTGTTATATTATGAAGTGATATGGCCAATGCCATTTTTTATTGCTACTTTGTGCAAAGGATTATACTTCAGGGGACAATAAAAGTCCAAGAAAAGTGACCGCTAGCAACCTGTCTGTAAATATAGAGTTATTTAACAGTGTGTATAGCAAAATTAACAGCTTTTAATGAATCAGTGTATACCCTGATCCTTAACACTGTTAGACCATATGTTTAATGCCTGTAATAAACTACAAATGCCAGAAAGACCATGGTTATGCAATCATGGCTAAACTCAGAATCCCTGTGAAGACAGCATCCTATCTACAGCTCCCGAGAGCTTTTTGTCTGCCTTCGCTCTTTCTCAGGACAGCAGGAAACAGCAGTACTACTCATGCTCTTTCCAATGATAGCTCACCTAAATAAACTTAAGAGTATTCTTCAGTCATTGTTTTCTTGACAGTAACTGGGAAACACTATGGATGAACTGGTTGCTGAAGCTGGACAAAATACGTAATAATCTAGTCAGATTAAATTCAGTTTACTTGCAGACAGGGAAGAGTTACTACTCAAATTCAAAGCTTCACTTTTGGCCTTTGAAAAAGCATCCCTAACATATTATAAAGCATGTAAATATAGAGAAACAAATAAAATAACCAACTCAATCCCTGTGATTTACAGACTTCACAGAACAGGTGCAATCAAACTTCAAGTCCCATTTGCAATTTTTTTTTTTTTAACAGCATATTTAGCCACAAAGGTAGCTCACTCCAGCACAGCCATCCTATTCAGAAAGAGGCTTGTGGTATCTGTATAAAATCCACACAGCTTTCACCAGTATAATTTCTGCAGCGCAATAATCACCAAAATGCACATATTTAAACCAGGAATTTAATCAAGCCCAGGATTAGGGAGCACAAATGGAGTTACCCACCACCACCAATGGGCAGAATATGCCTGGCTACCTATTGCCATTTTAGAAATGGTACTCATATAGTTTATACATGCATCCATATCCATGCATATTGAAAGCAGTAAGACACTAACATTTTGAGACAATCTGTTGAAAGACAGGCTGGAAGTCTTCAGCAAACCATCTGCTCTAGCAATCATTTATATATAACACGGCAATCCTAGCACCTCTCCAGACACATGTAACCACAAGTCTCCCATCCAAAAGGAGAGTCACAGTATAACACACACACTTTTTAGAGCATAGCTTTGGCCTCTGCTGTTCCTCTCTTGCAAAGCACTTACGTTTGCAGGAAAATCACGCAATTCCTGGACATCAGGTGTATGGAAATACTAACTATCTCAATTTGTGTTTGCCACCACGGTAGCTCTACATGCAGTCTCTGTGGCAGCAAAGCTTGCTAGAGAGTGTCCTGCCTCCCTGTCAGCCTCCACACACATTCCCACCCCTTGATTATGCCAGTGCAATTGTCTCCGGACAATGCTGTAAACAGATACACAAAGAATGTTTTAAAGGAATCCACAAAATGTCTGGATTTTAAAAAAATAATTGTTTTTTGAGTGAAATTTTCTTTTAGCCCAGAACATTTCATAAGCAAGCCAAAAACCAAAGGCTTCACCAGATCCTTCAGCTATGAAAACAAGCTTCAGCAAAAGGATCAGTCTCACTTAGCTTTTATTTGCAAAACCAGATTTTGAGAAGCTAAAGAATGTTTCCTTCCTGCATCATGTACTTGATCTCATGTGCAATACTGTATTTTCCAGACTGTTTCTCCCTAAGCAAACCAGTCTTTTTAGCTCTTAAAAGTGTCTCCTTTCAGACAGTATTTGCTGCCAGACTGCTTTGATCTTAATGCATATCAAAGGAGTCTAAATTACAAATTTCTAAATAAACCACTTACATTTAACTATGCTCTCACTTCCAATTTTAATCAGGGTAGAACACAAAAGGAACAATGTTTCAGCTCCCAGCATGTCAGCTGGTTAGGGTATTGCACATATATTTCATGTCTCCTTTATCAGTCTTTTGCCAGCTGCTGAACTCTAAAATATTATTTAATTCTTGACAGTACTTATTTCCATGACTTTTGCTGTATTTTTGATTAACAGTCTATAGTGATTCCAATAAATAAAAAATATAAGATGCATTAAAGCACACTTTCAACCATGTGTAAGCATTAAAACCCAAAGTAAGTTTCAAGACACAATGAATTTGATAACATGAGATATTTAATACACAATGGGAAACACTTATCAGTTGAAGACTTGTTATTCTATAAGTCAAAAATTTTGAAGTACAGCTACTATCTAAAAAGTCAGGTAAGGCAGAAAAAGTGTCAGGATTCTGCTTATTGATATCATTGAAACCTATCTACTTTTAAGCTTTAAAGCATGAATGGACATTGTGAATGCTTTAGGATGTTTCCTTAACTGATGAATGTACTTCCAGGTACCTATTTACTCAAGAAGTTAAAATATTTATTCTAGTTAATGCAATAGGAAGACATACATGGAAGATACAGACAGTTGGCTTACATAACAGTATTAATTGATAAGAATGTGACAAATGCATTCTCCTGGGCAATAAAGGTTTATGAATAAATCCCAGAAACCTTAGGAATGCATAAAGAAACAAAATAATTTGTTTAGAGGAATGAGACTTTCAGATTCTTTAATATAAACTACAGATGTCATTTTCCACAGCTAGAAGACAGGAATACTTTGCTGCTTCTCTACAGATAAGGCCATCTAGGGACAGGCATGTAACACATTTCAGGTTAAAAACTGCATTTTAGATAGACAGCTCTTCCCAGCTCTGATACGGCATCTCTAAATAGGAGTTCAGAAAGGTTTAGGAACTATGAACCAGCTATCCTGTCAATATGCAGGACAGCAGCAGGAGGGGCAATGACAATACAAGGTCCAAACCTCAGTGTGGTGGTTGACTGTGAAATAGTCCTGAAAGATACAGTTACCATAACAAAGCAAATCCTGGTCAAGGCAAAACGCATTTAAAAATCCAGAGGGCTTGTAGTGACTTCAACTCTTGTTTGGGGATTTAGAAAAACTAGATTTTAGAGCCCCACGTGACTGCATCTAAACAAAACCAACTTAGGTCCCTCTGACTACGAGATTGAATCTCAATGTCTACAGGCATCCTGATGAACAGGCATCTTAGGGCTTGTACTACTCTTCACTTTCTTGCTACCTCCAAAAGGAGTAAATGGACTTCAATGTGAACATTGTTTATAGCAATTACTTAAACTCTATGAGAGCATGCATTACCATTTTAAAAAGCGCCCATGTGATGAAGTGACTAATAAAGCATTTTAGAAAAATGTTTTCCAGTTCATCTTTGCTTTATCTGTAATAGACTACAATTAATAGCAACAGAAAATTGCTTCAAAAATGAACTATCAATTGGGATGAAATGTAGATCATAAAAGGGCAGCATGAAAGATTGTAATAAATGACAGACAGCAGAGAAGACATAGTAATTTCTCATTATTTTTGACAACCAAAGCACGAGAATCTCAAAGTATTCATCACCATTGAACATCACGTGACACAAAGGCATACCAGCCCACAAATTTCCAGAGAAATCTGCAAGAAATGAGAGTATTAATGGCCTGTGAATGTTGCAAAGGTTATCTCATGAGCCAGAAATAGATTTTTAAGGACTTAGTTTCCATGTCTTTATTTTTCAAGAAGTATTGCAGTTATAGCTCTGTGGTGCAATGAGTTAATACAAGAAGACATGTAACACTTCGGCTTACTGGGAGCCATGCTAGCATTTCAGAAGGCAATAACCAAAAGCGTTCAGTTCCTAGAAACTTCCCTGTAGTAGAAAGTTTTACCAGCAAAGCCGTCCATGCATCAGCAGAAGCTCCTAAGCATTTATATTCTGAAGAAAACATGAATGACTCTCAACGTTCTTTTAACAGAGGAAGGTGGCTTCCTAAGACTCAAGCATTACCAGCCACAAAAGTGGCTCTCAGCAGCCATGCAAAGACATCCATGACAGTAAGGAACAACACACCTGCCCCGTACCTCTGATTACTTGCAACACATGTGATGCCTCATCCTGAGAAAGAGTGTGGATTAAAAGCTTCCTCCTTTTTAATATCCTCTGCATCTTTTGGCCTGAACTTTCTTTCAAATAATTCTGTGGTGGTGAAGTGACTACTGCCTCCAGCTCTGGAAATACCACATACAGAAAAGGTCTGACCAACCTGAGGAGTTTGCACAAACTTCAAACTCCAGCTGAGAGTCAATGAAGAGGAAGCAGACTGTTATAAGAAAACATGTGGAAGTTCCAAGTGAGACCCAAGGCTGACAAAGAAGAAACCTCCAGTATGAATATCACACTGCTCCTGAGAAAGACCTCACTGTGCTGATAATTCACCTTTCTGCTCAAGCAATATTGAATGTCAACCGCAGGACCCACAAGAACAGCGGAAGGGCAGGCATAGTAACATAGAAAAGGGGTAGCAAGTGGGAAGGCTCTGCATAACAATTCTAGCTCTAATGTTAACGAGGCTTTGCTGTATTATCATAGAATCATTGAGGTTGGAAAAGACCTCTAAGATCATCACGTCCAACCATCAACCCAACACCACTATGCCTACTAAACCATACCCTGAAGTGCCACATCTACATGCTTTTTGAACACCTCCAGGGATGGGGACTCCACCACTTGCCTGGGCAGGCTATTCCAATGCCTGACCACTCTTTCAGTAAAGAAATTTTTCCTAACATCTAATCTAAACCTTCCCTGATGCAACTTGAGGCCATTGCCTCTCATCCTATTACTAGTTACTTGGCAGAGGAGACCAACACCTGCCTCACTATAGCCGCCTTTTAGGTAGTTAGAGAGCAATAAGGTCTCATCTCAGCCTCCTCTTCTCCAGTCTATATAACCCCAGTTCCCCCAGCTGCTCCTTATAAGTCTTGTTCTCTAGACCCTTCACCAGCCTTGTTGCTCTTCTATTAACCAGATAATTTGGATGCTCATACTATTAAAACATTATGCAGACGAACAATAAATTCTTGACGCCATTTACACAGTGCATTGCTTTTTGCACATTAAAAGATTTGGAGTGTAGCAGCGTTCCAAACAGCCTCAAGATTATGGGGTGTGTATTTTGACATGGGTAGACCATGGGAAATACAGAGCACAGGGAGGAAAAGGGAACAAGACACATCATGTCTAGAGAAGAAGAAACAGTAACATAAATTTAGTCTTGTCCTGAGACTCGGATTTACTCTCTTAATGCCATAATGCACTAGAAACTAATCCCGTTCTACGAATAAAGAGTGTCATAAAACACAATGCAAAACCCACCAGAACTGAGGTCAAAACAGAGGGGCTTGAGTGACAGGAACGAATCTCCTCAAAATGCAGCTAGGCTGTCAGAGCCCTTCCGTCCCTAAAGAACACAGCTCTGAACGGGTATTATTTTACAGGACTGTCTACCAATTTACATGGAATCTATTTTGTTTGCTTTTGCTGTAGTCTTCAACACATTGCTACTCCCTCTCTGCCTATCAAATTTGGTGGCCACGCATGGAAGCAAAGGGATTTTTGCATTAAATTAGCTATTTCATTTTAAGGATATAAAATGGTTATACTGTGCAACAGAGGAAAATTTAAAGCAACAAAAATCATCCTGAATTACATGGTTTTACAGAAAATAAACTGCAATCAGATTTCATGCAGCTGTTTTTCTGGGCTTACAGTCTTAAGATAGTAGAAAGTACATATCCCATATTCAGAAATTGGTTTGGATGGAGTTACTTCATTAACTTATAGAAGAGATGACATCATAGTTACAGTGCGGATGCTAAGTGATCTCAGCACATAGACAACCTTTTAGTCACCTACTACAAGGTCCCTGAATCTTTTCAGCAGGCAGCATTTAAGCTCTACACAGATATCTGTAGGCAGAAATGCTTTGTTTTCCCCTTGTGCTATCAGACCTCCGCACAAAACTCAACAAAATCTTGAGATCATTGCAGAGAAAAGTCCAGCCACAAAAGAGGCATTTACAAGCCTGCTCATGCATTCCATTTTCTCAGCCTTTTTGGCACCTTGAAAATCAATGTACGCTGAAAGATTGCGACAGCCTACAAGCAACTTAGGAGGTTGTACAACACCATCCTGAAACTGTACTGTGAAACTGTCATAAACTGTAGTGGCTGTGTGCCTGTCCATACTGTTATACACTCCAAGGTGAGAAAAATACAGCATTGTAATATTTTTCTTTAGCTGTCGACTAAATCTCATCAGAAAAATAACTAATAATAGCTCTATATTTAAGATTCACTTACATTACTGAATTCTCATGTGCAGGTATAAGATTGCTGAACAGCTTGAAGGAAAAAGCAAACTTGGAAAAAAATAATCTTGCATTGCCAACTGTGCAAATATTATTAGTCTTCCCCAGTTACCATTAACAGCAAGTTAAGCCCAAAAAGCCAAAAACATCTGCATAACCAGGAGAAGGTACCTATTCCACTAGATAAAACTCAGCAATAAGGAATGAAATAGGATTAGCATGTGTGCCCCACCTGTCACCTGCTCTGCAGTTAGCAGAACCCACTGCAACATACTTAACTATTTCACAAAATCATAGAATGCTTTGGGTTAGAATGGGCCTTTAGGTCATCTAGCCAAATCCTCCTGCACTGAGCAGGGACATCTTCAACTCGATCAGGTTGCTCAGAGCCCCGTCCAACCTGCCCTTGAATGCTTCTAGAGACTGGGCCTCCACTACCTCTCTGGACAACTTGTTCCTGTGTTTCCCCACCTTCACTGTAAAAAATTTCTTCCTTATATCCAGTCTAAATCTATCCTCCGTTAGCTTAAAATCATTACTCCTTGTCCTGTCACAACAGGCCTTGCTAAAAACATTGTCCTAATCTTTCCCGTAGGTCTCCTTTACGTACTGAAAGGCTGCTATAAGGTCTCCTCGCAGCCTTCTCTTCTCCAGGCTGAGCAACCCCAACTCTCTCAGCACGTCCCCATATGAGAGGTGCTCCAGCCCTTGGATCATTTTTGTCGCCCTCCTCTGTGCCCGCTCCAACAGGTTCATGTCGTTCCTGTGCTAAGGGCTCCACAGCTGGACGCAAGACTCCACGTGGGCTCTCACCAGAGAAGAGTGACAGACTCCCATCCCTCGACCTGCAGGCCACGCTGCTTTTGATACAGCCCAGGATATGGTTGGCCCTCTGGACTGTGAGCGCACACTGTGGGGTTATGTCCACCTTTTCATCCACCAGTACCCCCAAGTTCTCAGCAGGGCTGCTCTCAATCCCTTCATCCCCCAGCTTGTGTTGATACCAGGGGTTGCCCCGATCCAGGTGCAGGACCTTGCACTTGGCCTTGTTGAACCTCATGATGTTCATGTGGGCCCACTTCTTCAGCTTGTCCAGGTCCCTCTGGATGGCATCCTGTCCTTCAGGCATGTCAATTGCACCACTCAGCTTGGTGTTATCTGCAAATTTGCTGAGGGTGCACTCAATCCCACTGTCCATGTCATTGACAAACTGGACCCAATAGGGACACCTGAGGGACACCACTCATTACTGATCTCTATCCGGACATTGAGCTGTTGACCATTATCCTCTGGATGCAACCATCCAGTCAATTCCTTATCCACCAAACAGTCTACCCAGCAAATCCACATCTCACCAGTTTAGAGAGGAGGATATTGTGGGGGACCATGTCAAAGGCCGTACAGAAGTCCAGATAGATGACATCCATAGCTCTCCCCTTGTCCACCCATGTAGTCACTCCATCACAGCAGGCCACTACGTTGCTCAGGCTGGACTTACCCCTGGTGAAGCCATGCTGGCTGTCTCAAATCACCTCCCTGTCTTCCATATGCTTGAGCATAGCTTCTAGCAGGATCTGTTCCATGATCTTCCCAGGAACAGAGGTGAGGCTGACAGCTTGGTAGTTCCCAGGGTCCTCCTTTCTACCCTTTTTTCAAAATGGGTGCTATGATTCCCTTTTTCCAGTCACTGGGAACTTCATCTGACTGCTATGACTTTTCAAATATCATGGGGAGTGGCTTGGCAACTACATCAGCCAGTTCCCTCAGGATTCTGGGATACATCTCACCAGGTCCCATAGACTTCTGTATGTTCAGGCTCCTCAGGCAGTCATGAATCTGATCTCTTACACTGGGAGGGGCTTTACTCCCCTGGTCCCCAGCTTGCGGTCCATTGACTCTGGAGGGCTGAGAGCAGATGCCAGTGAAGACTGAGGCAAAAATCTGTTAAGTACTTCAGCTGTCTCCTCATCTGTGTTGATACTAGGCTGTAATTCTTGTTCATTGCGGGGGAGGGGGGGGAGGAGTATGCTTTCGTTCATCTTCCTTTTCTGGTTGACATAATTGTAGAAGCCCTTCTTGTTATACTTAGCGTCCCTTGACAAGTACAGCTTCAGTCACGCCTTGGCCTTCCTTACCCCATCCCTACACAACGAGGCAGCATCCGTATCCTCTTCCCAAGATACCTGTCCTGTTTCCACTGCCTGTGCAGTTCCCTCTTGTCCTTTAGTTGGACTAGCAGGCCTCAACTCAGCCGTGCTGGTCTTTTCCCTTCCTTGCCTGATTTCTTACACGTGGGGACTGAGAGCTCTTGCACTCTATGGAAAGCATCCTTAAGGATCTGCCAGCTCTGTTCTGCCTCCCTGTTCCTGAGGGCAGTTTCCCAGGGGGGTCCTATTGACCTACTCCTTGAACAGCTGGAAGTTGGCTTTCCTAAAATTTAGGGTCCTGACTACATTCTTCACCTTTCCCATATCCCTCAAGACTGAGAACTCCACCAGTGCATGGTTGCCTCCAGTCTTGACGTAACCGATTAACTTCCTTGTGTTGGTGACCAACAGGTTCGGTATCACATCTCCTCTGCTAGCGCTTGTCTATTACCTGGCTCGAGAAGTTATCCTCAATGCACTCCAGGAGCCTCCCGGACTGCCTACAGCTCATCGTGCTACTTTTCCAGCAGATGTCAGGGTGGTTGAAGTCCCCCAGCAGGATGATAGCCTACCAGCGCAAAGCCTCCTGTGGCTGGAGGAAGAAGCCTTCATCAGTACGCTCCCCTGGATCAAGCGGCCTGTAGTAAACACTAACGACCAGGTTTCCTTTATTGCCTCAGCCTCCAGTTCTTACCCGTAGGCTTTTGACCTGCTCATGGCTATTCTTCAGGGAGAGCTCTTCACAGTATTGATTTCTTGATGTAGAAGGCAACGCATCTGCCACTCTTTCCTTGTCTGTCCCTTCTGAACAGCCTATAGTCATTGATAGCCATACTCCAATGACAGAATCGTCACAGAATCATCACAGAATGTTTGGGGTTGGAAGGGACCTCTGTGGGTCATCTAGTCCAACCCTCCTGCCGAAGCAGGGTCTCCTACAGCAGGCTGCACAGGACCTTGTCCAGGTGGGTCTTGAATATCTCCA
>Ga0065711_1045921_pt1 | contig 13191 bp, 10 predicted proteins | sample Hoacrofraction12_FD_59098 | JGI IMG/M metagenome (GOLD analysis project Ga0065711, IMG submission 59098) | Hoatzin crop microbial communities from Cojedes, Venezuela - Epithelial fraction 12 v2 (version 2) | ecosystem: Host-associated > Birds > Digestive system > Esophagus > Crop | place... | reverse complement strand
AGCCTGGGCCAGGGCTCCGTCACCCTCAGAGGGAAGAAGTTCTTCCTCCTGTTCAGCTGGAGCTTCCTCTGCTTCAGTTTGTGCCCATTGCCCCTTGTCCTGTCGCTGGGCACCACTGCAAAGAGCTTGGCCCCATCCTCCTGACACCCACCCTGCAGATATTTGTAAGCATGGCTCACACCAGATCTGGCTCAAGGGGCTTTCCCGGGACAGTCAGCTGGCGTTGCCACTGGCAGCAGAGAAGGAAAGCCGGGAAGAAAGGAAGAGCAAGTAAACTTTCCCTCCCTCAGGTCTTTCTTAATCACAGGATTTTTTAGAAAAAAAGGCAAAGAAAAAAAATTTGGACAGGGAACCAGCAAAATAACCCTCAGAGAGAAAGGCAGGGACCAAACGGTCATTTTCCAGCAGAAGACAGAGGGATTCAGTAAATGAAAGCAGCACCCAGCTGTGCACCCCCCCAGCGCCACGACGCTGCCTCGCACCTGCACTACTGAGATCATGTTTTTGGGAGGCTTCACAGACACACTAAGCACACAGTAATGACTGAAAGCTTGAATCTTCATTTTGGCACTTTCAGAAACCCTCCCCTGTCCAGCTCAGAATTTGCCAGCCACAACTACACCCCTAAATACATTTTTACAAAGAGCAAATGATCTCGGGGCGGGGGGTGTCAGTGCTGGCTGGTATCGTACACATCTATTTAAAAAAAGAAAAAGAAAAAAAAAAGATGAAAACCAAAACTCCCTGCCTAGTCTAAGCTTTCCATGGCAAACGTCTGGAGTTAAACCTGACTACTCTGTCCTTAATTCACCCCGTGCTTGTTCAGCAGACGCAGTTCTGCTGGTCTGTGACAAGCCCCGCGACGGGAGTCAGAGTAATGGTGCTGCCATCAAACAGGCACTCGAGGCACCGCACACCAGAAACTGAAGATCAGAAATCAAGCATTAAGAGGCAAAAGGGACAATAATTCAATAAAAGAAGTGTTAAATTCTATTTCCCTGAGTCCCAAATGCCCAATTCTCTTCTTGAAGCAGAACTGCTGGTGAGGAACGGCAGCGAGGGCTGGGGCCCAGCACCGCAGCGCTCCCCGAACCAACACGCGGCAGCCAGGAGCTGCCTGAGGGCAGAGAAACATTTCAGAAACCCCAGGACATCAACAACAGAAAAGAATATCTCAAAAATATGCCTGTGATATGTTTTTTTTAGATTTTTTTTTTTTACATCAAAACCTTTTCTGAATTTCCCTGCATGTAAGAAGCATGAGTGTGTCCTTACAGAGGAGCATTTTCTTTTTTTACCATTTCATGCCTAGGTTAGTTTTTAAGGCACTGCAAGGTGCAGGGCAATCGGGTCTGAAAAGCACAGCTGCAGACCTAACCACAGACCTCTGCGTCCCACCCAGTGCAGAGAACACCCCTTAAACCTGCACAGCCACTGCCCAAATCGGCTGCACGCCCCAGCCCCAGGCATCCCACTCACCTGGTCAAGAACACGGCCAAAAAAGAAAATACCCACGGGTGGCTGGACAGAAGGCAGTTTGTGAGAGCTGGTAATACAGTAGAACCAAAAATAAGCCTAGTTTTTATAACAGTGGAGTGAAAAAATCCTGATCCTGTCTATGCTATCAGGTATTTATACTATTGAAGTCCTACAGAGTGCTGGGCTGTACAGCTGGGGACCCATACGTAAGGTTTTACACACTAAGTCCAGGACACCAAACTTTTAAAGCACCACAAGTCTAACCCCACAAAGGCTTTCAAAAGTGTAACTTTTGTATCAGTAAAATAATTGCATCCCAAGTGGGTCAGCTATGCTGAAACAACTTTCAAGCAGCTGAAAGGCCGTCTAAGTAGGAAACCAACTTCTGTCCCCCTTCTGAAGCTGCATGAAAGAAGTGATGCAAAGCAGCTGTCCACAGAAAGATCACAAGGAACCGCTATTTTCTGTGTGGTAATATTGCCACACACTTCTTTGTCTTGAGATGTTACTGCTTTTCTGAAAATAATGAAAACATCCAACGAAGGGATAAAGCGAAAACAAGCCAAAAGCTGAAGGCGGGAGGTCACTACAGAGAAAGGCTTCTGTGAAGTCTCAGAAGTTTCCACATCTGAGCAAGAAGCAGTGGTATTGCTCCTGTCCTCTGTTTATGGACACTGTAAACATAAACCAGCAATGGGACAGCAACCACTGAAGCCAGCTAATCAGCACTGCTCAGGCCCTATCTGGAGCGGCACGGGAACACACAGCCCCACCATCGCTGAAATCGTAGCCCCAGACAAACCAACTTGGCACGTGTTTCACCCCAGTAACGGCTGCCGGCTCGGGGCTGAATTTACGGAGCTGGTAGTGGCAAGAGTGCTCTTTGTCCAAAGCGCGTTGGAACGGGTGTAAAAGAAAACAGGGGCACAGAGAGGAGCCCAAAGTGCGTACGGGACTCGGGACCACCCACCTCCTCAGAGGTTAAACAGGCTTTTAGAAAAAAAAGTTACCCCTTGCAAAGCCCCAGCACTTTCAAAGACTGGGTCCGTAGTATTTCACCTGGAGCAGATCCAGCAGCTCTGCGCTGTCCCAGCGCAGCCCCAGAGACCAGAGGCATGGCGGCTGGCAGGCACACAAGGGCTTGTCCCCCTGCTCCCAGGCAGCTTCGGCTCAAACCACTCCCAAGAGACATTTATTAACCTGTTCTTGTCAGCCTCCAGTGAGACAGCCTCCCTCGACAATCTGCTTGAGCTCTGCATTACATTTAATAGTGTTTTTCTAATGGCTGGTTTAAGTTTCCCTTGCCTCACAGCTTGCACCCATCATTTATGTCCCAACGAAGACGGAGAACAGCACAGCGCTTTCCCATTTTCAGTATGCTTTAAGTGAGGCTAATATGCTTTACTTGAACTAAAAATAAGAAAGACGACCATCTCTTGCTGTATTTCTGTCACGTAAGCATCGAGGTACCTAGCATGATTTAAAGAAAAGTTGAGAAAGTTGCAAAACATACGTGGAAGCTACGGAAGGGCACATGAAAGGAGCGTGCACGTTCTTGAGGACTTACCAGAGAGCTCGCAGCTTCCATAAGGAGATTAACAAAACCCATGCTAGACCACAGGCAGAATCCCAGGCAGCATGTTGTAAAATGGAAGCTCAGGCGAGCAGCAGCGTGCTGCTTAGGACAAGGTGTAAACGGGGGCCTTGTGAGGAGCATCCTCTGCAGACCCCAGGGGTCCTGCTCTGATCCCGTTTGCTTTATGTTGAGTGTTGTGTGCACAGGCAGGAAGGAAAGGTCTTTGCCTTCAGATGTTATCATCTAACTACTGCTTTTGATCCTGGTACCTTTCGCTCTGCCTGGAGTGGCCAGGTGGCTTGGCAGGAAGCTACGCGTCCGTGAAGTGAGCTGGACCGCAGCGTGCACACAAGTCACAGCTGTGCCTCTCCAGCCCTACCAAAAACTCGAAACTGGACTAGGCTTCACAGGAGGTAAAAAGCTTCCGAGACAGAAGGCTACAGGATGGGGCTTTTTTTGTACACAAGACTGAAATGTCTTATTGGTTACAGATAGAAGTCAATGGAAATATCGTGTATTTACACTGGAGGAACCAGGGCAGAAAGTGACACCGTCAACAAAAGGACAAAGGAACAGTACAGAGAGAGGGAAGATGATTCTAAATAAGCAAATTAAGATTATTACCTGCAAGCAAAAAACAACTGTAAAGACCTTTTGTTGGTAAAATGTTAAAAAACTAAAATATTTATGTTCACTTATGCTTTTCCTTCTAAGAGAGAAAAAAAAAAAGCTCAGCAAGGCAGCCTGGGGAGTTAGGAGGAGGAAGGAGGTATATTTTGTGATAAGCCTCAAACAATGCTCCTGTTGAGCGTAGGCACTGAGCTGGAAGAAAAGAAAACCTCTGATAAAGCAAGAAATTCTGCAAAGACAGCACTGGCTCCCATAGCTGAGACAGGAATTAAGCAGACCCATGGGCTCCCACAAACACACACACACACACAGTACAGAGACAGGAGGAACCATCTATAGACTGGTATCCACTTTTAACAAACAGGGCCTGTACTGTTCCCTAAGAGGAGCTGATTTTCACAAAACTCGCACAAAAAAAGCACACAGTAAAGCTTATCTGTGTGGGTTAGTTAATGAGATGGGTTTGGAACAAAAGATCTCCCTAGGTTGGAGAGGATTTTAAGAGCGCATGAAGGCTACAAGCAAAACCACCAGAAAATTTGCTTTATCTTGCCATTTTTATCTTCTTTTCTGGATGTGAGCTGGCAGACATGCGTGCTAGTGTCAGCTGAGAGCCCAAATATGACTGTTCATTGCGCAGTTTCCGCAGCCTTGCCCGACCCAGGCATCCCTGTGTGACCCCATGGACTCGATCTAGCTGTTCCGCACCGGAGAGCGGGAAGCAGGGAAATGTGCAGGGGTACTGGGGGCTGGTTTGCACGTGCAGATACCTCTCTACTAGCAAACAGCCACGACCAGCCACCAGTAACAGGAAAGACTTCTGAGAGCCACAGCACCATAATTTTTATTCCCTGTAGACAGTGACTGCATTAAGTGGGGAAGACCTTGGGTGTTCTATGCTGGGTTCCAGCAGCACGCAATCCAGCGAGGTAGGTATGACATCTCACAAATAAAATGCACAAAAGCACTCAGCCCTTTAAAAAAAAAACCTGGAAATACCAACTGAGAGAACCAAAGCGTTTGTAGAGCACCTCTGCTAGCTCTGAGCCGCTTGGGTGAGGACTCCCGGGCTTCGCCCCCCACTCCCAGACTCTGCTCTAACCGCACACCAGCTTTACAAGCGAAAGGAAACATACTCACCCTTTGCGAGCTGCACGAAGCCAAGAATGATGATCAGAGCCAGCGCCAGGAGTTTTGCTGCAGCGAAGGCATCCTGAACACGCGTAGCAGCTTTCACGCTGTAACAGTTCACTGCTGTGAGGAGCACTACGGGAAACAGACAGGGAGAGGGACATCAGTTTCCAGCGAAACGCTTCAAACCTGAAACCAATTACGACAAATTGCCATTTGTTTTTTCCTAGGGCTTATGCAAACACAGAGTCCCTTCCTAAAACAGAAACTTTTCAAGAGCAAGGCCACGCAGCCAGGCGCTTCTCTGTTCCGCCTTTCGTTTTGGCACCGGGTGGTTTGAAGAGGGCAAACGCTCCTCGGGACGAGGAACTGCCCCGCTGCACTGGAGAGAACGCTTCTGGGAGCAAAAAGTGGTTACTGCAACCGTCAGCATCAAAGCACTCGGCCGCACTCCCTGTTAAATCGATCCAACGTAACGCTGCGGTTGTGTGAAAACACCACAGAAATGTCAGGACAAGCTTCCAGAACTGATATATAATTCTTTGTAGCACAACAGCACCTGAAAGGCTACCGAGGCCACACCGTGCTGCCCACTGCATAAACAGAAAGGAAATCCCCATCCCGACCCACGCGGCACGCTACGAGACGAACCACGCCTGCAGGTCAGCGGCACGGCGGGGAAGAGCAGCCGGCTCTCGGGAATCCCGAGCAGCGGGCCAGGGATGGGGCCGCACGCCGCGGCGATGGGAGCCAGGGCTGCACGGAGCCGGCCAGCGCAACGGCTCAGGTTTGCTGTGGCCGCCCTCGGACTCCCCACGCAGCATTTCGCTTGCCCAGAAGCTCCCACCACCTCCAAGTTGCTCTGTGGTTAATATAGCTAATGAAGCCTAATTTCCGACCTTTTCTTGCCCTGTTCCCCCATCACCCTCCTCTGTACCGCGTGCTCCTGCTGCTATTCAGCGTGGCACTCCTGCCAGGCAAGGGACGGCGTGAACTAGGGCTTGTCTAACGCCACGAAGCTGCTGACTGTCCAGGGAGCATCCCCAATGCAGTGCTTACTGGCTGAGTTTCACCTGCTTCAGGGAAAGCAGCGGCTAAAACCTTGATTGCTCTTCCAAATCACTTACTATCATCATGCCCTGCTCGCTCCCTGCTCCCCCGAGCCTGTTGCTTGTTACGGAGACAGGCAAACGTCAGGCAGAGAACAACGGTGTCCCGCCTGCCGCATCTCCCTTGCACCAAGCCACCCCTCCCTGCCTCCATGCCAGCTTGTCCCCAGCCCCTCGAGCCCACAGGTCACCAAACAGCTTGGGGAGGAGTGGATCTAAACCCTTCTTCTTGAGCAGGAGGCTTTTCCCTGCGGGATCCTTTCCAGGCTGGCTCTGCCCTCGCGGCAAAGGCTCTTTCCCACATCCTGCAGCTCGTTTTCACAGGATCCCACTGCCTCGACCAGAGCCAAACAGCTGCTCCCCAAAATATCCAGCTCGGATACCGATCGCCCTCTCCCGAGGTTACGGGCTATATCTGCGCTCACAGTTTAAAGTCCCGAGCATTTGACGTAGATATTTCAGCCTTAATGAAACCCCCAAAGAAGGGGCTCAGCAGCACCTTCCTCGGGTCACCGAGCTCTCCAGGAGATTGCCAGCAGAGGCTCCGGCCGCAAGCCTGTCCCCGCGGCACCGAGCCGCACGGGGTGCTTCAGAACGGAGGGAAGGCAACGGATAATGGTGGGAGGCAGAAATACCAGCAGTCGGACAGCTTGGTTACTGCCCAGCAAGACCACCGAGTGCCCCAAGACCCTGCACATCACCAACCCACCTCCAACACGGGATCGGCAGCGCCTGCCTCTGCCCTCCGGCTGGCGGCAGGACCACGCTCCGGGGATGCTCGCATCTCAGCAGCTCGGAGCAAAGGCACGTTCCCGCAGCCTCCCAGCAAGGGCACAATACACTGCAAACTGAGGAATAAAACTATGGGAGGAGGAAGGAGTATTTGGGCATCTGAAAGGGTCCTCTTGGCTCACTGCCACCCTGCATCCTGCCCTGCCTGTGAGAAAGCAACCGCATTGGGAAGAGCTCAGGGGAACACACGGAGAGCCCACGCCAGAGCTGGGAATAGCCTTCCTGGAACATATGGGCAGGGACAGGCTCAGATGCAGCCCTGGGCTGGCTGCGGAGAGCTCGGTCTTCGGGGACTGCAGCATCTGGGTCTGACAGCCATGGTTAGACCAGGCGTGCCCGCTCGAGCAAGCGCCGAGAGCGGCAGGAGCTCCCCGTGCCTCAGAGCACACGCAGCAAGAAGGGACGGGAGTTGCATCATCCACTCACAGGGGTCCCAGAGCCCGCAACGGGCACAGCACAACGGCGATGCACATCAGGCTGAGGGGATTTCAGCGTCCTTATCTTGCTCAGGTAGAGGCTGCTTGTAGGGGATCTCCAGGCAGGGAGGAGCAGAGCTGGTCCCAGCGCAGCAGACTGCGCGTCCCGGAACACGTCGCCTGCTTTCAGGATCGCTGGCTCCCGCCCCTGCCAAACCCCTAGGACCCAGTGGCATCACAGTAGCAGGGCACTGTGTCATCTCAATATGACAGCATTTAAAATTCAAAGAAATGGAAGGGCTGGAAGTCTTCGCCAAGAAAAGCGTGTGATCCAATATATACTACAAGAACGAAAGCCCGAAGTAAATAAGGAATTTCAGATTCACTTTTTTTTGTCTCGTGCCTGTCAAGCCCCTTTGGCACTTTGGGGATGTTTGGGCATTTGGAGTGGGTGAGACCGAAACGACCCCGTGCCAGCGGGCTCTCGCACGGGCCACAGGACAGCACGAGCTGGGCTTTGGCTGACCCGCTTCGGCACACGCCGAGGAACCGCAATAAGAAATCCGCCACTCCGCCTCCCCCAGATGTAAGCCCCTGTCCCGGGGTGCCTCCACCCCGTGCTGCTCAGGGAAGATAATGTGCGTCTAATTAGAAAAACACAGCGTGCCCGGGCTTGGAGGGTTTTCAGCATCAAGCAGCAGGCCAGCACCACCTGGGGTTTGCAGGGTCACAGCTCTGTCACCTCGCAGCAAGACTGCGGTATATCGGCCTCCAACCAGCATGCTAAGAGACACTGTCCAGGAGACACAGGGAGGAGAAAATAAAGGTCAGCAAGGTCACCTTAGAGTATGTCTGTGCTACGGGGGGGAGGCGAGGGGGAGAGAAGCAAGCACAGTGAAACAGCACTAAGCACAGACCACAACTCATCTACTGAAAGCACCTCTCGTGAATCCTAATGGGGAGGACGGGGAGGGAACAGAGGCTCCAGGATTCACTTCGACCAGTGATTATGCTAAAAATAAAACCCTCCCTGTTTACAGAGGGATATTTAAAGGATGAGCTAACGCATCTAAAAGCACACTTTTCCCGTTAGTGAAGACAGCCCTTCGAGGTGTGACAGTGAAATTCCCTTCCCCGTTTAGGCATTCTGTTTCTTTGACAATAGCTGCTTCAGCCTCCGCATTAAATACTGACTTTCCCGGGGCCGTTTTTCATGTTCTGGTTCTGTAGGGAGTCTGCTGGACGGACCGTGGGACGGCGGTGGTGTACATAAAAGGCAAAAGCTTTCTACACAGTCCAAAACTGAAAAGCAACGGAAGCATCTGTATTCAGCCCTTAAAAACATATCGGTGCCAAATCAACAGGCTCCGTAAAAATAACAGAACACTGGGGGCCAGAGACTGAACAGGGCTGAGAGCTCCTTCCACACCAGCCGTGATTCAGAGCCCTTCGAGCCGCAATCTCCCTGCTTTGCTTTTCCCACTGTGTAATAATATTTGTCTTTCCTAAAGCAGCGTGGTGGAGTTACTACACTTAAATGCTTTCAGCATAGGAAGGGCTAAAAAAAAACCCCCAGTCTCACCCACCAGGAAGAATCCTACAGACACCAAGATGAAAAGACAGACCCAGTACTTTTTCAGTAAAACTCCAAGATGAATTCCAGTGGCTGCTCAACTTCTTAGGAGACCAGAGGGCTCGGGTTTCTGACAGCAGAAAGTTTGATTCCTTCCATCCGGGATGCTACCCTGCGAAGCAGGGGCTGCGGGACTCCTCCTGGCACCGCTGCGTTCACCTCGGCTGAACTGCTCCACACCAACAACAGGGGAAAGCTGCACAGCCACAGCTTTACTATAAACCAGGGCAATGAGACAACGCAGGGAAAGACCAGACTGCGCTGCCCTGATTCCTGCGGCACCTTTCCTAAGGCTCCGGCCGCCAGCCGTGGTCAGCAGCCGGCTCTGCAGCCAGGCAGCCCTTCAGCGTGGCCCATCGGGGCTGTTCTCGGGAATCATTCTAGGAATACGGATTTCAGCACGACCTGACACGACACCGTGTGTCTGATCCAGCAGACCCCTCCAAAGGCTTTACATAATTGGGATAACAGGAGCTAGAAAGCTGCAGTGATTGCAGATGTAAGAGGGGGTACTTTCATTAATTTATTTCTTATATCTGGCAGAAATAGCAAAGATACTGTTTTTTGACTCCTTTAGAGAGAACGTGCTCACAAGGTGCTCCTGGTGACTGCTCTAGCCTAGCTGAGGGTGAGCTTCATCTCACGATCACCAAACCACCCCCTAACAGGGTAATCCTGAGGCTTTCAAAGAGAAGTTTGGCTTTGTAAAGACAGCGGTGGGTCCAGCTTCAGTTATTTCCTCTGTCCTAGCAGTCCCCGCTGGCTCCAGGCATCTCACTGAACCTGCTCCACTGGCACTCACCTGCAGAGTCAGGTAGTTTCCCCACTACTGATAGGAACCAAGGATAAACCGACTAATCCGACACAGGACCCAGAACCTTGCCCCTCCGCAATTCCCGTTTCATAGGCATATTCCTTTGACCTCAAGTTCCAAGATCCCTCCCAAACATGATTTCTAGATGACAACAGGAATAAATCCCTACGAAGCGGACACACACAGGGATCATGCCAGTCCCCGCACAGAACAAGAGCAGGACGAACACGCTGTATGTAACAACAGCTCCTGTGTCTACAACGGACAGGCAGGACGCAGTAAAGCCGCCCTGCGGGCAAGTGGTTCTGCCCAAAGCAAACAGTATGGGAACGGAGCCCGAAACACAGGTAAACCGGCGCTTGGCGTTTATGATGCAACACTCTTGGCAACTCTCCGACAGAAAAAGGCAGGGCCGCAGCTTTCCCGGGTAATGGAACGTGGCCGTGGGTCGGAGATGGAGCAAAGACAGTGCTCAGGGAGGCTCCGTTTGGGGAAAAAGCAAAGAAGCAGCCGATCCACAGCTCTGCATGCTTGTCCTCATTCACAGGGGAAAACAGGATCCAATTCCAGCACCACACGTAATTTGCTGATGGCAGTTGGCTCAACCCAAGATCCTTAGCAGCTTTTCAGGTGAAAGATTTCTGACATGGGCGTAGGAATTCTCGAGGTACTGGCACTGCAGCACTCGTGCTGTGTGTGAGGCTACGCACCTTGGGAGCCTTGCACAATGTCACTTCTGTCCTTTATTTCATCTCCTGTAGGTTCTGTGGTCTTGACCTGTGGTGCTTCCTATACAAGTCAGTATATACCTCTATAGCAAGGATAAATGTGTGTAAATAGCTTGCTTTAAAGAAGGAAACTCAATTAACCTGCTGCAAGTTACCCAGGCATTCCCATTTGTGGTATTACAGGACCAGAATGAAAACGCGTAGTAAGGTAGAGAACTTGTGGAAAGAAAGGGGACGAATGAATGGAAATCCTCCACCTCAGCTTCCCTGCCAGGACAACGGGCACTGAAACACTCTGCGCACAGAGGATGAATCGTGCAATGATTCCTCTTTGCAACCCACACATTTCCAACGCGCTTAGCCCTTACGATTGTAAGATGATGCTTCCGTTTACCACCTGCCACAGGATGATTTTGATTTTCTCCTCGTGACTACTTACAGAACTGTTCTCAGCTCCTTTCCATTGACCCATCCTACAGCAAAGGCTGCTCCTTTCACTCCTCGTGAAGTGCAGACGACAGACAAGCAGTTCTCTTCCACCAAAGATGGTGCAAGCAGGTTTCAGAGTCAAGACAAGTTGAGCCCATGGCCACCAAGAAACCAACCACGGTGACGACATGGCACAGACATGAAATGGTTCGCAGGCTTTAAAGACAACTGCTGCCTAAGCCCACAAGAGTTTAGAGACATGGAAAATACAGAGCTACTCCACACAGTACAAACCAGGAATTACACTATACTGACTCCAGTGGTTTGAACCATCAATGCCTTAGCTACTCACTAAGGCAAATAAAACCACACTTAATATCAAGGTGGGTGTGATGCCATGGTGCATTCCAATAGGCTGGGGGGTCTGTTTCTAATAGCACAGCCTAACAGGAGACATACGCAGAAAACAGTTGGGGAAATTTCAGCTTGATGGATACTGAGTGAAGACTTGTGCTCTGCAGGGTGGTAAAGAGCAAAAGCAGAAGGAAAGCAGGTATTTCTTCAAGGACAAGTCCCTGGAGAAGGTTAACAGCCAGGGCAATCAGTTTGTAGAAGGGAAACGCTTAGTGGCACGTGAGGCTGTTGGAAAGCAGCACTTGGCCCCAGAGTAAGTGCGTCTACATTAAAATCAACTTATAATAATAAACGTACCTGGCAACGGTTTACAGTTGCGTTTTTCTTTTTCTTCCCCAAACAGCAGTGCTGAGGAATCAGGGAACGGGCGCATCCACAAACAACTGGTGAAAGGAGAAGGCGAAGGCTGCCCTACCGCTAGAGTTTAAGCAGAGGGATCTCCTCCAGACCCACCCCCAAACCGAGACCATGAACTCTGGGTGTTTCCAGCAAACAGCAGCAGACACCCTGGCTGTGTCACAGCTCCGTCCCTCCGCTGGCTTTCAACTCCAGCAAGCCCCTGGTGCTGAAACCGGCTCAGAGCCGGGAGCCAGGGAAGTCAGTGCGAAGCGGGATGATGCTAGCATTTCATCATGTAGCACGGCTCCCCGGAGCATCCACACTCTCCAGTTTCCAGAATTCTGCAAGAGTAAATTAACAAGCACTTACTGGCCACCTCTCTCTCTTGAGCTGTGCCAACCAGTGCAGCACAGTCAGGGCCAAAAGGCAGCACTGGGACTGCCCCGAGGAACAGCTCAGAGAAGAATTTCAGGGTTTGCAGATACTGCAGCAGCTGGACCTCACGCCTACATAAACGCACCCATGACTCTGGTACCAAGGTACCCTAATAACAGTGATACAGTTTGCGCTGTTCAAACCATGCGGTACATGAAAAAGTATGAAGAATTTATTAGTGCTAGGGGAGCTCGCTCCTAGCTAGTGGTAGGAGTTACTATTCTGTCTCCTTAGAAAGAAGCTTGCGTTTTTACCACTAAAGTTTCTAGATTATATGATGCAGCATTCCACAAAACAGCTGATTTTACCATGGGAAGCCAAACAAAATACGGACTTGGCAATGGGAGAAAAAGGTGCATTTCTTTTATTCGCAGCAAATTAAAAGGACTGCACAACTACTGCAAGCTAAACACGTTTTCCATCTTCCCCACCTCTTAGGCAGTATCTTCCGAAGAGCAAACAACACTTAGTAACATTTTACATGCACATTACGCCTCACAGACACGTAACCATCCTTGCCAGATGGTCAGCTACTGGACCTGCAAAACCTGGCATGGTACGTGGCCCACAGCAATGTCACACTGATACAGAAACCTCTTCCCAAGCTGTACCGAATTACAAACCCGCAGGAAGGTGGCTGAACTTCAGCACCGAGTGCTAAATCCTGGGTCACGAACTTAGTGAAAAGCTCCAGGCAGGTTTTAGTCTGAACGCTGCCACGCAGAGGCTTGGAATTCAGCTCTGTATGCTGGCTGGCAAGGAACTGCTTTCTCATCCATTGCATTTGATCCGTTGGCCACATCTGACACTGGGACTATGAGACTATTGGAATACTCAAAATACCTAGCAATGTTGCTTTGAATTAGACTGACCACGGCGAGTTTCTCTGAAAAAGCCTTCCCCATTTGTTCATGTCAGAAGAGAAAGACTCCAAAGGATCTCAATGGCAGCATAAATCATTCAAATAACAATAAAATTTAATGGGACATTTGTTGTGAGAGCCAAGAGAGGGCTGCCAAGAAATGCAGTAGTTGCTTGCTGTGCTTCAAGAGTCCTCCAAACCTTCATCCATTTCGGGAGAGTCCTGTTAGTGTCAGGGGCTATTTTCACTAATGCTACTCTCTCTAATTAAATCTCAGATTTAAAAAAGCAACCTCAGCCGTACAGCAGGGATTCTACAAAGACCCATTCCTTCCACTCTGATCAAACAAGGGCATCTTTACTGATACAGCTTAGTCATTTTAGTCATTTAATCCACCTTTGGGG
>Ga0065711_1045920_pt1 | contig 13191 bp, 6 predicted proteins | sample Hoacrofraction12_FD_59098 | JGI IMG/M metagenome (GOLD analysis project Ga0065711, IMG submission 59098) | Hoatzin crop microbial communities from Cojedes, Venezuela - Epithelial fraction 12 v2 (version 2) | ecosystem: Host-associated > Birds > Digestive system > Esophagus > Crop | place... | reverse complement strand
CCCCCCCCATTATATTTGCTCTTTCTCTTCAAACCGCAACTGTGACAGTGACACAGCTAGCAAAGCATCTCATATTTCATTTAAAAAATCCATTCCTCCAGCACTGTAAAAGAAAATTTGAGTTTGCCTTGAAGTCTGACTGAAGAAAATGGAGAAGCAAGGAGCTTGAATCTAGAAGCCACATTTTCTTTTTTTTTTTTGAAATAAGGAGAGAAACATGAGTTTTAAGGAGTTGCACAATTCGAGGTTTCACTGAACTCTCTTCACTCCCCCTCTTTCATTGACCTCTGGCTCATGGATGGTTAAAGCTTTCACTTTTAGAAAATATTAGATGTTCAGAATGATAGTGCCGTGTTTATCCCACTAGTTTTTCTTAGGCTTAATCTCTTACTACAGAAGCTTCCTGGTAAAGCTCTGTCAATAGACCTTAGTAAAATCACATTTCATACTGGCAAAGTAGTCTCTATATCTCTGAATAAAATAGGTTATATGGGTAAATACATTGTTTGCCACTGTACTAATGCAGTTCAAATATTTAAAAAAAAGTCTTCTTATAGGTTTTTACAAAGGTAAAATGGCAAGAAATAGTAGATCAGTCTCAGGATCATAGAGGTCACTCACTAATTCTGTGCAACTTTCTGTTTTTCATCAAATAAGCTTTCCCTGTTCAGAAGTCATGCCATGTTGGCTGTTTTTCTGCAGACTTGTTTATTCATGTGCTCAGTAATACTATTCTTTAGGATAGCTTCTACCCTCTTAACTATAGATGGAAGTCAGTCAAGGCATGAATGTGAAATTCACTGGTCCATAGCTTCTGAGAATCTCTGGATTCTTTTATGTCAGTAGGAGCTGCGCTGGTCACCTGCCAGCCCTCTGATACAGTGGCCATTTCCAATGACAGATTATGTGGTTTGGCCAGCAGTTCTGGAGACTGGCATTTGAACCCCTTCTTGGATGAAGGGTATCCTGGTGACTGATTGACACCTCATGTGTCTGTTTCTTTAAAATTAATTTTGTTTCTGCAACCAGTTTGCTACAGCAAAATGCTGGAAGTGGGAATCTCTCCTGTGTCTTCAGTGGTGAACGCCATCACGAAGAGATTTTCAGGGCTATGGCTTTATCCTCTCTGAGTGCCTATGCTATGCCTTTGCCATGAAGAAGTCCACTGTCTCCCTAGCTTCCTGCTTCTGATGGTGTTGTTTAAATATCTTTTTATTATCAGTTGGAGTTTGGTGCAACGCGCTCTACACGTTCTTTTTTTAGTCCTGTTTTTCCTGTTTACATTCAATTTACCGTACTGAAATGGGTGTTTCAGTTCTTCCCATGTAGAAAAGCTCTCCACTTTTTAAATACTAACTTTTTCCCTGTGGTATCCCCCTTAACTTTCTTATGGAGCCATATAGGTATTTTTTTTGATGTTTTTGTTCTCTGCTGCCAAAGCTGTGTAGATGTAGCAGCTATTAGCCAGAATTCACTTGAGAGCCTGCGTCTTTTTTGTCTCTCTCCCTCTCTCATTGTTGTCATCACGGTGCAGTCATACAGTGACAGTGTAATCACTTTGCCATCTTGAGGGCTGGGGGTGTGTGGTAGTGTCCTCACGTATCACTAGAGATGTGTGAATTAATATTCCACACTGCTTCTAAGCTGCATATTGTTTTTTAAACACAGCTAGGAGAATAATACCATCTTTGAGAATTTCTTTGATTTGTGTGCACAAGCACTAACTGATTAATGTGCTGACTTCCTTTTCATTTTTTTTTCGTGTTAAGACTATTAAGGGTATTTGGTTTTAATAGTTTGAACTGGAGCTACAAAAGGATGTGAAGAAATAAATATAATACCATAATGTGGTAGAAATTTTAGAATATATGTCGTGCTGTCTGTATGTCTTTGTATATTGTGGAAAAGTGTTTTGGCACAATTCTGAGTAGTTTTGAAAATTAAATCTTCACTCAATTCGTATAGTATAGCTCAAGACTTCTAAGTTTTAGGTAGCTGGGAATTTGCAGTGATTGTCTTGCTTGCTTAGTCCTTTAAGTGTGCCCATTTGTGTTCCTAGTAAAAAAGTCATATTAAAAATGAACCTTAAGATTTGAAAGGCCTTTTTGGACTTACAGTAGATGCATTCAAAGCCGATGAATTCAATTTTAAGTAGTACTCCTGTTGGTCTTATAAAGATTCCCTAAATATTATGTCAAATTTGGAGATAAATTTAGAAAGTCTGCTATGTTTTAATCTATGAACATTTGGTGAATTGTAGTAAGAATTTGGTCTTTTTTGTTTTCTGCCATCTTTACTTCAGTATTTCTCTCAGGTTCTGATCTGTTTTCGCTGATGGCCAGGCAATACTGCTTTTTGAGGTCCATAGAAATGCTAGGCTTTATTCGTTCCATAGATTTGCCCTTTTGTTTGATCGCTTTTATAAAACGTGTCCAACATACCTGGTGGGTTACTTTTTCTTCTCCTCCTCCTGCAAAGACTCATGTTTTCCTCTTTGGCTGTGTTTAGGTCTGTCTCATGACTTCTGCCTGATTCTTCTAAAAAAATGAATTCAGCTAAGAAATCCAGCAAGAAATAAGACTAATTTAGTTATGGCACATAATGCTTCCCAACTGCATTTTCCAGCATTATTCGCATCTTCATGTTACAAACACAAAAGGCTTGCTGGCCTTCCTCCCCCACACCCTCCATTATAGCCGTATAAGGCACCTATTGTCTCTATTCATATTGAGATGTCACAGATGTGTACTCTCTTCTGGGTTCTTTTCTCTCTTGCAGCTCTAATGACCGCTACTCCTTTGATTCTTTTCTCAGGCAAATTGGCGTAGGCTATACAAAAAGAAATTTAGGTCACAAATAATCTTCATATTATTCTACTTGAGTGAGAGAAAGATTTAGCTGACTGTGTATTTTGTATATAGTGGAAATTTATGGCAAAATTAGTTTCATCCAACGAACACTATTTTGGCATCTCGGAGATCATTGACTTTAAAATATCACCCAAGGAGCGTGCAGTTTTAGTGTGAAATAGAAGTGTGCAATTGAAAGAGTTTTAAAGCTATGTTTATGCTTTTTTTTTCCTAGAGATTAGAAGCAGGTGTGTTCACCTGTACTGTTAAAACTACTAGGAGTATTAGGAATGGCTAATTTTAAATAAATACTTTTATGTATTTTCATTTCAAAATGAATATAGATATTTTTGTTCTATTTTGAGATTAGCTACCCTCAATACCAGATTCCCTGTCTATCAGGACAGTGAATTTAGGGTTTAGCTCTAAGCATGGATGTAGCTTTCTTTGAAGTACCTGGAACCCCATGTGTGTTTTGACTCTTGGCTCCCTACACTTAGGTGTCGTGGTAGGCAATTTGTATTCGCTCATGGACCATGTTAGTTGTACAGATACGTAGACGGTTGAGATGAGCAGGCAGTAGCAGTGGTCTATTCACTAAGAATGGTTTTTCTTTTTAAGAGAACAAATTCCTTTTTCACATGCTCCTCAGATATGCTGTTCGTGTGTAGAAAAAACAAAGGTTTACAGAAACAGGAAACTATTCTGTGCTTTGCATTGCATCTCTGAACTGTCTTGTACCAACATCCTTTTATGGTTGCCTACTTTATTTTCCAGTTAAAACTAGCGTTGTGTTTAAAGTATGCTATAGCAGGTCACGCTCTTCATCACTTCTGTAGGCTGAGTTTTGTCTGTTGACTAGTCCTATTTTTTAAGTTAAGAGCACTCAAAAGGTAAAAAATCCACAGATAGAGCATCATTTCTAGTTGTTTCACAGGATGCTGTGATTAAATCTAAACATGTTAGCTAAGTTACTTAAGCTGCCTCTCATTATTGTTTGTCTTTGTTGTTGTTTTGTGATAACAGAATACTGTTCCCTCAAATATTTGTGTCCTGGGAAGTGTTGTGTATCTCAGCTGGCTGCAAATTCATGACAGCAGGCCGCACAACTTATGACATGCTTTTTTAAGATGGCAGTCAATGCTTCTGTCCAGTACTAGAGGCTTGGTAGTGTGGGATGGTATGTTTTGTAGAACTGACTTGTGGAGTGTTTAGGAAAAAGGACAGAAATTACTGTGAGCATGTTTTGGGTGGCTTGTATCCCAATTCATCTGCTGTGGACCCAGAACACCACTGGCAGGGCTTATTTCTCTTACTTAATCTGTTTGTGCGTAACTCTGCTACTAATACCAAAATCTGTCTTTGAAGCACTGTAAAGAATGGAACCAAAATATTTCATTAAGCATTATATCGTGTTGTTTTCTTGGTATTTGTGTTATCGAAGTCTTGAGTGATTGGAGTTTTTCCAAGGTTACTGTCAGAAACTAATTGGTTACTTGTGTAACAAATTCTGTTCTTATAAATGCAGAACAAAAGATTGTTGTCTAGATATTAACATAAAAGATTCTTGAAACTGCAGCACTGGATTGCATATTTTGTAGACCTATTGTTTTTCTCGTTCATAAAAGTGAAAGGTTTGCTTTTTAGTAATCAGAATCAAAGAGATTCTTTCTGTTGATGGCCAGGACATTCCAGTAAATTTTGAAGTTGATCTGATGTGTTTAATGTTCAAACATTTCGCTTCAGAGGTCTTTATGTTGAGTGTAAGAACTTGCCTCACTTTGTCAGTTTGGCTGAAAATGGTCTCTTTTGTAGCATCCACCCAGCAAAAGGCTAGCTTTGTTAGAAGTTTGCGGTATCTGCCACGAGACTGTGTATCAGTACACAAGTAATTATATTTTACTGTTCCCCAGTGCTTCCACAAAGGCAAAATATGACAGAGCTGTGCAGAAACACTCAAAAGCATCAGGACTGTTCTTTTCAAGGATTTGCGGTTTCCAGCTGTTGATAAACTTTTGTGCTTCTTAAGAATTTGTGATTATTCAAGTGCTAGGAAATGGCAGATGAAGTGAACAGACTGATAGGCTAAATGTGTGGTGGGATGATTAATGACAGTGCTGTTTAAGGCACAAGAGCATCAACTAGATCGCATCTGATCTCCCAAGATGAACAGTTGCCCAGAGTAGAACGAGGGAAAAAAAACTATGGTCAGATCTTTGCAAAAATTCTAGATTGCATACAGCTCTTACTTTTAAAATATGCAAATAGAAAAAGAATAGTTAGAATATTTTTTTCAGCTGTGCAATTCTAATTAAAAACATTTTTTTCTCTGCATCTTGACACTTGAAAGTGTTTACTTTTTCAAATAAGCAGTTTTCTTAAAACTAATCTCTGTACCTACTGTATTGATGAATACTTTCAATTCACATGCAAGGTTCAAAGACTAAATTGGAAATAGTGGGGGTGAACATCTATTTCTAATAATAACTATAGAAAATGCAACAAATTCATCTGTTTTGGATGCCATTCTGTGTATTACTTGTAGAAGTTCAAAAGCTGGCATTAAGCTTGGCATCTACTTGATAGAGATCATGTGTCAGAAACTGATAGTGTGTAGAGTAAATGTCTCATTCTGTCAAAACCAGTCAGTTTTTCCCTTTGAAGGCATTTTGGTATAGTTAGAGATCTTGATGCAAATGTAAAATGACTTCTGTCTCTAAGATTGCAGTGGACAGGCTGTTACAAGGAAATTGCTGATAATTTGCCCAATTTTTAACTGCTGCTTTGGTAAACTGATTTTGAACTGTTCTCATTCTAAACAAGTTTTATACAAAACTCTGATCTCTGTAAAATGAGTAAGATTTTGGCGTGATAGGGTCTGATACAATTACAACAATGCCATAGCACTAAATGAGTTAATGCTAATTGTAATACTATAGTTGTATTTAAGTTGTCTCTCTCTAGAAATCCAGCAAGTAGTCTTTGCTTCCATGAGATTCTGGTAGGGTAGAATGGTGGAACAAAAAATTTTCATGTATATAATATATAAAAATGTATGTGAACCCATTCAGAGTCTCCGGAAGGAGAACAGACTTGCTGATGGCACGTTCAGAGCCTCAGGAAAGGGAATGGACTTGGTGACTTGGAGAGGGATCACGTGTGTTTAGTGAAACAAACTCAGTTTAGATGATTACATTTCCTGTTTTCACCAAGAACTTCGTAAGTGGTACTCTCTGCTTTTGGAGTGTCAGACAGTGTAAAGCTACCTCAAAGAAAACGATAGTTGTTGCTACTGAAAATTTGCAGATTGAATTCTTACTATATTGAAACTATGTTTGGGAAATTCGTTCCTCTCTTGTAAGGGAAAACTAATTCCTTAGTAATTGTTAAATTAAGGTAAGAGCTCTTATATCTTTATCAGATCATGTAGGAAAATGTCTCAATCACTGTTATCTTACAGGCGCTACTGTATTCTGTAACAAAAACATCCATCATATTTATGTGTGATTTTGTTCCCATAAAATATAGTTCTCCTGATTTTATGTCGTGCCATGAGTCCCATCTAATATCTAATAGTAGTTACTGCTTAGTGTTTGCATTTAATGTGATTGTTACTTAGTTTTTGGCAATCATCCCTTTGTATTGACTTTTTCTTTATGTTAAATAACTTAGGATTATGTAATTCCATTTTAACAAATCAAGTGAATTAGTTCAAACTTAGCGTCTAATTAAGCTGACGTTGTAATATGCATTGTATAGCTTGCATTCTTCTTAGTAACCTGTGGGTTATGTCGTGTGTCAAATGGCATGGAGTCACTTATGAATTAGGCGTGTATAGAGCTGAAAAGTGACTCCAGTACTGTTACTGTTATCGTGGTATTCTCTCGTGAGATCTGGCAAGGGTATTTTGTCTTGTAAATGGAACACTTTTTGTATAAATTTCATATTTTTTTTAGAATTTTATAGCTGTTAGTAATAGTACAGAGGTTTGCGCACAGGTCAGTACAATCTCTTTCTATAGTACCCACTGTTTTTGGCAAGGATGGTGGGAAGAAGTGTTTTCTGCTTTTAGAACTTCATTAAATATTAATATAAAACCTAAGTAGACCATATGTATTTCAGTCAGCTACTGACTTGCTGAGTTTCTTCTGCTGTTGAAGCGTCTGGATGTACAGAAAAGAATGGTGGTGTTCTGTGGTTTCTTGCCAGTTAAGTAGATATCAAGTCCCATTATAGTAGCCCAGACATCACATCCTGTTTCGTTCTTTGTGGTATTTGAGGTAGGGATTTTTTCCTTTCTATATATATTTATTAAATTTTTAATTGTTTTTTTTAAGTAACTGTTTACTAACTCTTCCAGATACAAGTCTGTAAGGCCTTACCTAAGTTAAGAATGTTCTGAGTATATTCTAAAACACTCGACTGATGCCATCAGCTATATTGGAAGCCCATATTACCTCTTCCAGTACAATGGCTTAGAAATTAGTCAAGATTAAAGGGCTCTTTCAATATTTTTTTGACATGCTGTGTTTGAGCATACCAATTCTTGTTGTCAGCGTCTTGCAAGTAGGTGGTGAGGCTGCATCACGCCCAATTGCCTCTTGCTTACAGAGGTATATCGTGAGGAACACATCTAGCCAAATAAGTTCAATACCTTTTCACAGCTGGGTTGTGAGGGCAGCAGTTGTTCTGAGTCTGGAGTGTGGCTCGCGTGTCTTTGGTCCTGTGATGAGATGCGGTAACTACTTTACAGCAGTGCTTTGTGCAGAAGCTGATAGGTGAGAAATTTTTACAAGTGTTCTGCAGTGTATGGTGAAAGCATAAGGATAAAGATTAGTCTTTTTTATAACAGTGAGTTCACTGGAGCCCGCCTCTGCTCTTTCATACATTTTGTTTGTTGTAAGAGGGTCCTATATCTGTTGCTGTGACTAGGGAAGAGGGATGTGTAGGAAACAAATTAACAAGTAATAACATTCCAAAAATAGATCACACACATTATTTATCAGAGGAACAGGAGACGCACTCCTAGTGTGTTCTACGTCTGACCATCCTTTAACTGAAAGTGTCCTGTCATTTTAATATATGCAAAGTGAACAAGGCTGAAGTTAATTGTCAGGTCTGAAAAATAGCCCAGGAGCGCATAGTGCTTACTGAACACTGCAGGGGAATTGCTAAATGAAACCTGACAAGGCCTGAAAAATTATAGTCTCCCTAAGACAGAACGTATAAAACGGATGTGTGCTGAGTTAAGATTATTTAACATGTTGCAACAAGGTGTGCTTCACTGGCTACCAGATTATAGATGGCACTTTTTTTTTTTTCCCCTCTCCCCCAGACTGACAGCCCTGATTCAGTAAAGTCTGTCTGAGGCAGTTACTTATTATCTAGTAAATGACTTTTTTGGCTGAGGGGGTGGAAAAAAAAAAAAAAGAGTGGAGAATGATCAAATACGTATGCTTTGGAATAGTATTTTTTTAGTTATTGTACTGATAGAAGTGCTAGATTACAATAATGATATATAAATACAATTAACAATATAGTTTTCTGTTTGCTCCATAATGTAAGTATAGCTGCTTTAATCTTAAAAGGTATGTTAAGACTTTTTAGCACAAAATAGTTACAGTACACTAAAACCTCTGTATTAACTCAGTGTAGTGGAGTCTCCTTATCTGTTTCAGTAGTTTGTTACATTGTACTTTGAGATTCACAAAGCCAGCGAAGGTTCAATGGCATTTTTTCTCTGCTGCATTTTTCCCCTCCCCCAGAGGTTTAAAAATATGTTGATTTTATGTACTATAGTTTGAACTGTAGTCGATTGTATTTGATTTCTTTTTTAAACAGGGACATTAATTATTTGTGAAACATTTAGGGAAGATTACAGATACAATCCTTTTTACTTCTTCTTTCAGAAGGTTACCATTGTGTTTACCGTATCTGGCACATTTGACTATGAACATGCATGTATATTTTTAACCTTAAAAACAGTGTAGCTTTAGGGCTCTGTCATATTATTGTTGTCTGTGCCACAGGCAACACTATGGCTTGTCACTTAGCCATCCCATCCAAACCCTAATGTAATCTTCTTTCTTTTATGTGCTTTAAAAATTGGATCAAGATTTGGACTGTGTGTACATGTAAATTTGGTAGCCAGGCTGTGTTGGATGCCTAGTTTCTGTATGGTGTAGACTGTGTATCTCTGTAGCTCATCCTGAAAGTGGAGAAATCAGTTGAAGGTCACTATGTTGAGCGCATTGAGATCAAAACATGCCAAATGATGTTTTTGTGTGAGCATCCTTGTCTTTTGGTTGAGCAGGTTTTAGACAGGAAATAGTATGCTCATGTGTTGAAAGTGGTACTGGTGCGGTGAGAGCTGATGGAGAAGCTGACTGCACAGCCCCAAATGCCAGGCTTTTTAGAAGAATACTGACTCTGAGACTGACAATTGCTTAGTGCATGACTGTGCTTTGATACAGACACTCTAATAACCTAAACTAATTCATGTGAAGCAGAACAGAAAACAGTGTTGAAATAAAATCTTTTTTGTATTTAATAAGTTAAGAAGTTGACTTAGCTCTGTGCTCAGAAGAGGAAGCATGTAGCTTTAGAGTTGAATGATCGACTTTCAGTATGTAAGAGTTCAGGCTTTCGTTAGCAGGAAAAGAACAAGTATTATTGAAAACAAGGGGCATATTTTATTTTTTCATTTAAATGTCATCGGTAACAACATGTAATGACTTAATAGATTATAGAATTTTAATATCGTGTTTTATTTATAGTGGTAGTAACTTCAGGTCTTATTTACTTTAAATGTATGGTAAAATTTTACTGTAGCATACTTGGTGTTAACACTTTGGTTTACATAGGGTTTTCATCCGTAATTCAGGTTGTTTTAATTTCATCCTGGTCTGTAGAACAGAATTTAGAATATCAGTCTAGGTTGCCCTGCCAGCTGACACTTGTCATAGGGTGGTCCTCTGCATTGTTTGGCCACACCAAATGAGTGCAAATGCTACTCTAGATGCTTTTCTAAGCCTTCAAGAGCCTTCAGATTATTCGGAAGGTTATTTTTTAGTTACTTTACTGCAGTACTTCCTTGAGAAGTTGTATTCCATCTTCTGTTTAAACAGCTCAGATGCTGACATCTATGGAATGAATATTGACTTGAGAGGAATGTAAAGGGAATATTCTAAAACTAATTTAAATAGTGTTAAGGTATTTATGTGGTCTTCAACTTAGTACATTTTCAGGGTTCTTCTCTTTTCTCTTGCTTTTCCAGTCATACAGAACCCTTTTGATACTTGTGGGTCTTGAATCTCCCACCTTTAAGTGATTTTGAGCTGTTCGTTTCTCCTGCATAGGTCAGCTTCTCAGTGACACTTTTGTTTAATGCTGTTGAACTGCTTCTGTTCTTGCACAGGTATATTCACCAGTTTAGCAAGCTTTTGGAGAAATTTAAGGAAAAATACTGCACATCAAACTGAACAGTGAATGTAATTTCTGCTACCTTTTTGTTTCATAAATTCTGTCCGGTGGAGACATCGGAAAATAGGCCTTGTTGGGTGTCAGACAATCCCAGTGATGCTAGATAGCAAGCTATCACTGAGTGTAGTATCAGTCTGGTTTAGCATTTTTGCAGAAATGAACAACTGAAGGATTTAATTTTCCATGATGTCCAAATGCTTCTGATACTGCATCTTAAGATTTCTTAGATTTTTGGTTTTTTGTGTGTCTGCGTGTGTGCTTTTGTTCTGGTTTTCATGATTAGCAAAGGTTGATTTAGCATAAAATGGTGTTATAGAAGTCTTTAATTAGGAGACAGTTTACTCTTGATGCTTACTCTTATGTGACCCAGTTGTCAATCAACCTTCTAATTGGTAATTCCAGATTGATAAATAAAGTTACAATCAGTATTGTCAAAGGGATGGTTAAAACTGCAGATGAATGCATATGCAACCAGTTAATATGAAAAGCTTCTGTTTAATTTCTTAAGAAATTAGTTGCTTGAATAAAACTCCCTTACCTGCCTGCTAGCGATTACCTATTAAGTAGTCTGGTAGAAGTATCAATTTTGAAACTCTTGACTTTGGATAGGACTATGGTGTGTGCTTACATGTGAATGTCTCATAAATATTTCCCAAGAGCAATTTATTTTTCTGATTAGCTTAAACAGCCTCTGCTTTACATAGCGCTTTAAGCAGTTTTCAGTAAATCAATTCAATCACGCAGCTGTTGTTTAAAACTTTTCTTAAGTTACTGTAATTCTCTATAGAGACCCAGAATCTCACTAATTGGGTATACTTAATCATACCTTGTATAAAATGCATGATAATATGGATTAATCATTCCTAGAATTTCATAGAAAACCAGTAACAGAGACCTGAGTGTTCATGCTCTGAAAACAATTTGCTATTCTCATATAATAGTTTTGTACCAAGCAGTGTGTGCAGGCTGACATAGAGTGGCTACGCACTTAATTTTTACTTGCCAGTCATAACTTTACAAAATAATTAAGCTGGAGCTGCAGCTTTTTGTATAAGATTTAAGAATTACTAAGATCAAACATCTGCAACAGTTTCATTATCTCTTCCAATGTAAAAAAAAAAAACCAACCACATCTAAAATAAATATATTTAGTTCTTATGTGAAAGGAAATCTGCCTTACTGAGTTACACATTTGTGATGTTAAGATTCAGACTTTTGAGCTGCTTAGCATACAGCAGAGATGGCAATTAGTAAGAGTTATTATACGTGAGTGTTAAACTCATTCGACATTAAAATAGCTCAATTTTTGTGGTTTTTTTTAAAGATTATTAATATTAGAGGAAAAAATTGGAACGCAAGCACTTTTTTTTAATGTACAGCTTTTTTGTTTTTCAGGATGTGACTTAAAATGACTTCTGATTCTGAAGGTCCTCTGAAAAATGTACTGTGCTTGAAAGTTTGCTAAGGACAAGTAAGTGACTGGTTTAATATTTGGACTATACGTACCTGGACAGTTGTTCCCTTACCAGTTTTAAAGCTACAGTTTGCAGAGTGTACGTGTAAGTATACAAGAAGCCTGTTGTTAAAAAGAAGAAAAGGGGAAAAGGGGGAGGAGGGAAGAAAGAAAAAAAACCAAAACAAAAACCTCAAACCTTACTTAACTACTGCCAGCTAAGTTGTTCTTGTGAATTCCTGTCTATGTAAATAGGAACATCAGTTGTTTCTGTTGATTAGTCTCAGAACAAAAGAATCTTTGCGTAGTTTCAAGAATAATTTGAATCAGAAGTTTCACTGGAAAGCTATGATACTTTTTATGTAAGTGTGTGTGAAGGAAATACAAGTTTGAAATAACAAATTTTCACTAAAAAAATGGAGTTGCTGAATGTAATGTCCTCTAGTTTTATTTATATCAAATACAATTTATATATTTGGGGCTTCTCTTAGCATAAACCAGTTTATTACAATATGCATCTTAAAAAACTGTGTGAATTATGACTTGGGTTTTAGAAGGGAGGATTATATTTAGTGTTTTAACATTGTATGTGATTATAAACATTCCAGACCATCTTCATGATTCATTGAAAAGGACTGGTTTGATTTAATTCTTCATAATTGGCTTATTCTGGGGAATGCAAAGAGCCAGTTTATGCTTTTTTTCCCCCTAGTGATTTTTCAAACAAGAAATCCGCTCAGATAGAAGAGCTTCCAAGCATGCAAGACACCACGAGTATATGTATTTAGTATAGGAAAAAGTTGATGGTTTCATGGGACCAAAAAGTGTTAAAAATGTTTTTATGCAAATAATGATTTTTAAAATAGTTTGGATATGGTTTAAATTAGTACTGTATGGTTGTGCTTTGTGTGGTCTTTTTTTTGTGTGTGTGTGGTAACTATTGCAGCTAAACAAATACAAAAACTAAATCTGAAGCATCTAATTGTTCGTATTTTTGGGCCCCTATTAGGACAAGACCTTCCCAGTTGCCATGTCCTATTTAGTGAATAGGTCTTTCATCTACAGCTGCTGCGAACATGGGCATGAGGGAATAATGCTTGAGCAGGAGAAGGAAACCAGTGCTTTGAAAGAGAAACTAGCAGAAAGTGATCTAAAGAGTGTTTTTAAGTTAGTAGCTTTCCAATTTGTGTGTGGGTGAGGAAGACCAGGGAAGAAACTATCATATCAAGCTGAAAACTTTGTGCTTAGTACTTCTCAATATCCTTTTGACTTGAATGCTCTCTAGGAAATGGCTTTAGGAACTTACCCTGTTTCAAACATGCTGTATTGTCGACACATGCATCCTTTTCTTGGTAGTCTGGGACAGAATTTTAGAAGTTTGCTTTTTTTTTTTTTTTTTTTTTTTTT
>Ga0065711_1009676_pt1 | contig 13191 bp, 4 predicted proteins | sample Hoacrofraction12_FD_59098 | JGI IMG/M metagenome (GOLD analysis project Ga0065711, IMG submission 59098) | Hoatzin crop microbial communities from Cojedes, Venezuela - Epithelial fraction 12 v2 (version 2) | ecosystem: Host-associated > Birds > Digestive system > Esophagus > Crop | place... | reverse complement strand
CTGCTGGAATGCAGCTCTGTGAAGAGGGACCTGGGTGTCCTGGTGGACAACAGGTTGACCATGAGCCAGCAGTGTGCCCTGGTTGCCAAGAAGGCCAATGGTGTCCTGGGATGCATTAGGAGGAGTGTGGTCAGTAGGTCGAGGGAGGTTCTCCTTTCCCTCTACTCTGCCTTAGTGAGGCCTCATGTGGAGTACTGTGTCCCGTTCTGGGCTCCCCAGATCAAGAAAGATGAGCTACTGGAGAGAGTCCAGCGGAGGGCTACGAGGATGGTGAGGGGACTGGAGCATCTCTGCTATGAGAAAAAGCTGAGGGAGTTGGGCTTGTTCAGCCTGAAGAAGAGAAGGCTGCGAGGGGACCTAATAAATGCTTATAAATATCTGAAGGGTGGGTGTCAGGAGGATAGGGCCAAACTCTTTTCGGTGGTGCCCGGTGACAGGACAAGGGGCAACGGGCACAAACTGAGGCACAGGAAGTTCCTTCTGAACATGAGGAAGAACTTCTTCACTCTGAGGGTAACGGAGCACTGGAACAGGCCGCCCAGAGAGGTTGTAGATTCTTCTTGTCTGGAGATATTCAAGACCCGCCTGGACAAGGTCCTCTGCAGCCTGCTGTAGGTGACCCTTTTTTGACAGGAGGGTTGGACTAGATGACCCACAGAGGTCCCTTCCAACCCCTAACATTTTGTGATTCTGTGTTTCTGTGATCCTGTGGAAATTCACAAATTTTGACAGTTGTGTTTAAATTTGAGAGCAGATGTGAAGTTAACACATTAAAAAATGAAATCCTGAGAATGCACGTATTTTAAAATGCCTTGCTGGGCTAGCTTTCTCACATCAAAAATATACTGAGCACAAGTAAAAGAACTACTGTATGGGCTGTATGAATCTATGTACATTTTTTTCCATGTGCTTTTTAAACCTTGGTATTTTTAAATGTACAGGGCACCTCAGTACTTTTCAATATGTTGCCCTTAACTTGTTTTGCAGTTTCTAGTAGTAAATTTGATTCTATTGAAAATAAAAGGGAGTACCAGAGAGCATGAACTGGCTCTATCAGTTTTTTTAGCTTTAATTTTTTGCTGCAGTGGAAAATGAATTATAGAAACCATCACACTGTACTTTCAGTTCCATCCATTTTCTTTCACTATGAGGGGGTGACTGGTTTTTTTGTCATATCCTTCCTATTCTTTTTGTCCCCCCAAAAATGCTTCATTTAGGTAGTTTAAATAAAATAAAAATCAAAGCATTTTATATATTTATTAAGAATGTATAATTAACCAGCAGCCAGTGAACCACATGAGAAAGGTCGGTATCAGCAATAAAACAGATACACCACAATACTAGCCACCTACAAAATGTTAATAAACACCTGTAAATTTCTAAACAGCCTTCTATAAATAATCCCCAAAAAACCTAATCCTATACAAATCTTCATTCACAGTTATGTGGCCACAGATCTCACAGGACATGTAGGCTACAAGCTGATATCCCTCTCCTGGCACTGAGGGGTCCCCTACTAGCACAGACCTGTGTTGGAGATGTGGATGTGGCAGCTTTATACGTTTCCATGATGCTACCTATAACTTGGTAACGTGAATGCCAGTGACAAAGTCCCCCAGCAGGCTGCATAAACCCCTCCAGTCTGTGGGTGTCCACATGCTGCACCTGGTACTGTCACTCCAGGAACAGGTGCAGGCTGCTCACAGCATCTGATTGAGGTTCCTCTCTCCAGCCTAGGCAAAAGCTCTAGCAGTATCAAACCTGCTCCTGCTCTTTCCTTTACATGATCTCTACTCCCATGTTACTGATTTTCATATTTCTTTTACACTGCCTTTCAGGTTTACTCCTCGTTTGTTTCAACAGTCTCTTCAGTATTCACCGGTTATTGTTTAATCTCAATTGTCACTTTCCTCTTTAACACCACCAGCTGGGAGCTGATGGTCATCTTCCTTTAATGAGATCAGTTTCTGGCAAACATACACTAGACATATTTTTTGTAAACCATCCACATGTGCACTACATACACTCACATTCCTACTTTTACGTGGGTTGTCTGAAAGATATTTTAAATCGGAAGGGTCAGATTCTCAGACATTTTAAACTATAGCAGTTCAGTATAGGGAGAGACAGCTCTTCAAGATTTTCTGTTTTCATTTCTCCTTCTAAGTAATAGTTTTCAGTTAAACTTATGCAGATCATCCTTAGTCATGGTCAGCTGGCAGAATATATCCTTACTTATAGAAATACCCACCAATATAACAGTTCAACTGTCCTACTTCATATGTGAATATGATTGTTTGTTGGTAGTTTTAGTCTTCCATGAATGTATGTTCTGTTGCTCTTTAATCCGCAATAGGTGTTGAGGTTAATACTGGTGACTCCAGTGCTGGCTGTCCCTTGGCATAAAGTGCACTGCTTAACAACATGTCTTTCACAAACAAGCAAACATCAGTGCTTCATGGAAATACTGATCTAGACTCATTAAAAATCTCACGAATCTGCCAAATACATATATTAAAGGAACTTGTTCTTTCAGAGTATTAAACACATAGAAATGTTTTCTAATTTCATTCTAAGGCAACCTGCATGTGTTCAAGGGTGCATAGGCTCTGTGCTTTAGAAAAGATCAGTGGCTTTTTCCTTTAAACAGCAATTTCACACAGCAGCATCAAAAACAACAAAAGCATTTTGCTGCATCATTAACTTGGAGAGTGACAACAGATGCACAACTAAGCACTCCTAGCAACAAAAAAAGCATAGTTACCATGTCACATAAAGGTTAAACTTCTTTAACAGGTTATTTGTATGATGTGTTAATCCAGAGAAAATCATTTGCCTCTTCTTACTTTTTTCTACCAGCAGACGGTATACACTGAACGGCTACCAGTTACCCACTGAGAAAGAAGACTTCTTACAGAACTTGCTTGTTTGTTAGAAGTAAACTATACTCCATTCATAAATGTAAAGTAGAATGCAAGGAACACTGAAAGACACAACACGACAAAATGGTATCAGTCTTCCAGTTCTCAAGTATTTTTATTAATTATTCTTTTTTTATATGATATTTGCCTTAAATTTGTGCGCTTTTTATTTACTTTCATTCTTTCTTATTCTTTTATTCTGTTTTTGATCTTTCCCTTTTTAGTACTTCAGGAGATTGAAGTCAGAGGCATTATTGTTGGTATTTCTTCTTCACAAGAAAATGACCTTTTTTATGGGCTTATTTCTTCCCCCATTTAGTCCTCAGCTAAGTCTGTGAGCCAGATGAAAAGAGGCACTTCAGAATATTCAGTGTGGCTGGAATTTAAGTCCCATTTAAAAATCAGCAACAGTGCTGTGAAACTGCCTGCATACCTGAGAGTCTATATACATAAGAGTTTTGGTTGTAAAGTTACTTAAGCGTTGAAAGTGCTGTCATTTTTTAAAGTAATTTTGTCAGAGTTGTGCAGCTCCAGATCCATACTTTATATAAAGCCAACAAAGGTTCAGCAGTTTAAATAAAAACGTGGTCATGCCACAGCAAATGCAGCCTGCAAAATACATACTTCTTTGCTTCCAAGACATCAATGAAAATGATAGAAACTATCTCACTATGCTAAATCAATAGCTATTTACTCAGCAGTATGAACTTTGAGGGTTTTTTTGTCTGAAATTGTATCAGCGCACATCTAAAAAAGCAGTTAACCATAAATAGGCAAGGCTGAAGAAGAAAGTGTCCTCCATCATTCTTGTTGAAGTTGCTCCACTGTGCAGGAAAAAAATGGTGATATTTTTGTGACAGTTGGAAACCTAAGTGTCCATAACTCGGTCTGAGAAATCACAGAGCCAGGCAGAGAATTAATCATTATATTAGAGTGATCATCTTCATGTCTGAGAGTCTTCGTGAACCCCATCTCATAGCCTTTCACAAAATCATTCAATTATCTTTATGTATTTGTCCTGGTTTTGTTTAAAACAGAACCAATTCTCTTTTAGTGAATCTTCCTTACAGCTAAGTTCCACATAACTGCATTTTTCTGAAGTTGGCTGCATATTTTACAGACACTGTCTGCTCCAAAGCTGATAACATCTAGTGTTTATAGTTACACTGAGCTAACGGTAGGAAAGGAATGCAAAAAAAGGCCCCTGTTTATAATTATCACTATAACAGCCAAGGTCACTGACAGATATCTTAGGTCCTGCAATTGAGGAGTCAGAAGCGTCGTACTTGCAGGGAGGGGAGGACAGAACATGTGACCTAATATTGACCAACTAGGTATTCTATGCAATGCACATCACACTCAGTTTAAAGCTGGGGGATCACAAAGGTCTTGCTCTCTTTGTCCATGACTGCCTTCTGAAGGGGACCCTGCTTGTTGTTCTACCTGTGACCCTGATCCAGATTCCCATCTGTGCATTCCTGAGTCCAGTTCCTGCCCACTGCCGAGTTCAGTCCGGGACTTCCTTGTGCTGCCTGGCAGCTGCTGGTAGGACGCCAGTGCCCTGGCACCCAACTCCGGGGAACTCAGTACCGGTTTTGCATATTTTGCGTGATTATTTCTCTTATTATTAATATTATTAATATTATTTGTAAAACTTTTTATATTCAATTTGTAGGTCTCTCTCCCTTCTCCTCGTTTTCGCTTCCTCTGGTAGGAGGATGGGCGTTAACCGAGAGCATCGGTCACTCAGTTTATTGCTGCCCTGCTTTTAACCTACAACAGTATTTGATCCTGTCTTTCTGAAGAAACAAAGTAAATATTGTGCACTATGTAAATGAAGGTTTGGAAAAGAAAGCACAAAACTATCTAGGTGAACTTTCTGTACTAAGGCTTGCAAAAGTCCTTGGTAAAGCGCATGTTGTATATAGCTTCTTCAGCACTGTGCTGGGATAGCCACAAAGTTTGATAGGAGGAAGCTCACCAGTCATTTCAGCTATGCCCATAGAGCCCATTTTAGAACAGTCCTCTGAAATTATCATTGCGGAGAAAGAAAATATATTTCCACAGTGTCATTATCTTTACAGTTTGATTACAATGACTACAGCTATAGTTCTATTACTACTGAGGCTACTGTTACAAGTGTAATACACCACAGTAGAGTGTGACACTTCCTAGGCTATTGTAAAGCCTCTAGAAGCCTTCAAGGATTTTCTTAGTGTACTACAGAACTTGTCTGAGCAATTAATTTTATGAGACAAGTGAATAAAACCACCTCCAGCTTTCAAAGTGAATGCTTTGTACCCATTGTCATAAAGCAAGAACTTAGTTTAAGCCAAAAGAATATCTGGAACACTTTCTTTTCCCACATACCACATTTTAATACCATAGACAAGAACAAGCCACATAAACAGAGAATAAAAATTACCAGTGTGTATTATGGGCATGCCAAGCTTTTGTGTCTGGAGAGTAGATTTGAGGTAGGAAAAGCAACTCTGTAGCGCAATCCAGTTTTGCACACATATCTACTGAAGTTATGTTGGATTGAACCTTGGACTTATACTTTGTTAGTACTTAGTTCACATTACTTTTAGAGGTATTTCTGGAAAAAAATATGTATTAAAATAGACTGAGAAATGTAAAAATTGGTCAAAAAAGCAGAGAAACAGAAAGGACAAGAAAGAAAAATATTCATAACAAACAAACTGAGGAAAGGACAGAGAAACAGTGAGGTAATAAATACAATTAAAGTGTAGGCATACCTAGAATTCTCTGCACAACTTCTAGGTACCTTCTTTACACTTGCATGTTTAAATTAAGATTGCAATAGACATGAACATTAGAAAGTTCTAGCCTTATGCCTTTGTTTTCTTTTTTTTTTTTATTATTCTCTGAATTTAATGATTTTATATCACAAAAAGTATGTTACGACATTTTGGTGTGATTTGCTGTATTATAAGGGCTAAGGAATCTCATCTATAATCGTACTTCACACTGGTTAAAGAAATATGACTGTATTTTAGTATGGATTAATATTTAGAAATAAGGAAGGAGATCTGAAAAAAAAAACCAAACCTGTTTTCTTTTCCTTTTTCACCATTTTACAGTTTGCAAGTAATATGATGCCTGAAAGTCTGTTTCTAACCCATGCAAGATAAACTAGAACATAGTTACTTACATAGTTAGAATTACATTCTAATTTTCTTGAGGAAAAGTAGCCTTCACCCCTTAATGGAAAGTACTATAAATTCCTTTAGATACAGAAATTCTGGAGAGTGAAAAAAATGTCTCTTCTCATCCACGGAAAGGAGATTCACAGTGAAAGAATACTTTTTGTTCCCTATAAAAGACTTGCAAATCCTCTGAATGCATCATAATAAATCAAGAAAACCCTTGGAATTGTCAAGAACAAATATGATCTGTCTTTGCACTTAGCATGCTCACACCAAAAAGTGGTGCAATTCAATAATTTTGCAAAGAAGTTACTGTAGCTAGAAAAAGAACCCACTTTTTTCCTTTTTTTTATTTTCCCTTTTGTTGTGTGGTTCAGGGTCTGTGCAAAGGGGCAGCCCTCCTGGACTATTTACAGACTATACTTCCTCTCAGGGCCCTTCAAATGGAAGCAGTGGGCTTGAAGAGGTAGCCTTTTTTCAGGCTAGAATCTAAGGTCTACGTATCTTCAACCTCTTAAATTACCGTTTCTGTAAAGTGTTAAGAGTCAAACATAAAATGTATTCAATAAGATATATATCCAAAAATTTTGGGTTTGGATAGAGAACATTTGCCTTTAATGCAGTAGGAGGTATCCTTAAGTAAGATATATTGTAAAGATGCATCTTTTCAAAGATGTATTTGACATGTGAATACGGAACTGTACTCTTATGTACAAATTCCTTGCAAATTTCTTGCTGTACACTTTGAATAGACAATCTTTGGGTATTATGCATTTTCCCAGAGTGATTTCTTTTTTTTTCAATGCTATCAATAAATGCACAGTAATTGACATATCTCAGAAGTGTTTCAGGCAAAATTAATGTTTACTATTCTTAGCTACTATTGAGAATAAAGTTGATTTTCCACATAATTATTTGTAAGTCATGTGATATTCTGAATCCATTGCTCCCAGAGCCAGTTTACCCAGGAATGTGTCTAATATGCAGGAGAAAGCACCAAATACATGACTGGAAATTCAGATCAACAATATCCTCTTGCTAGTATACCAAGCCCTCTTTGTTATGAAACACCGCCTAAGGAACAGATGACTTTCCTGTCTGCACCGGGAGGCAGATCAATTTCCCTTCTTCTTATAAGTTAGAAATGAGATCTTTGCTTCCATTTATGTTTCTTATGCACCAAAAAAAGCACAAGATACCTCACAATACATACCTATTTCTTCTTCAAAGGTGTACAGATGATAATCAAACATAAAACTAGATTTCAGAACCTACTGTCTTACTTGTTCAAATAAGCCTGTTTATTTCCGAACACTATTAGTATTACTGCAGGTGATACCCTCAGACAATTCTGAAAATAATATCTGTACTAAACAATGTGAGTGTTTCCTTTTGAACTTTGCAAGCTGCGCTTAAAGAAATTATTTCATAACCCCTGTTTGGTGAAGTGAAAAGCTCTAGAGAGCAGCATGGGGAAGTCTAACATAACACTGCGCTTTTGTGCTATTGGTTTTCAGCCAAAATGAAGTATCCATAGTGGTGATTTCAATCAAAGAAACACAACATTTATTTCTTAGTACTATATTTAGAAAAATGAATGTAGTTATAACACATTCCAAAGAATATGAGAGAAGTGGCTAAATAAGTATGTATCACTATTTTATTTATTGACGAATAATAATTATCCAAAGCTAGTAATTACAATATATTAACATTCGGTTTTCCTAGCAGTCTTGCCCTCAGGAGAGAAATGAACGATACTCTCCACAAACACACAATAAACATTAACAGCACCAAATATATTGATATAGTCCTCATTAATATTAATTTCTATTTCTGTGATTTATATCTAAGTTGTGAAAATCTTGGACTGTTTTGCTCACAACCTCATAACAGACCAATCATCTAAAACCTTTTCTGCAGCAACTACTAGACCTTTGATCACACTGTGTAAAATGTCAGAATCACAGTATTTCTATTCCAGAAATACTTGGTATCTGTCCTACAGCATTATAACTACATGCATTTGCAGATATGCAGTTATTTTACTAGCATTAGTGTATAGATAAAGTATTTTAGTTGCATAAATCATAAGTAGTCTTTTACAATCATTGTAGAAATTGTTAGTAGTCAATAACATGCAGAAGCTCGGGATAGAGCACTACATGGATCTGTGCTTCTCTGTTTGCTCTCAGATTAAACATTCTGAAACAATCTTTGACATAAGGATTGAAAATGCCAGAGGGAACATGTTGCTGGCCACAATGCTGATCCAAAAAACAGAAAGATAATTTGGTTTAACTGTCACAGTTATGATCAGCATTACTGTCATACCTTAAAGAAAGGAAAATGGATCAGATTTCACGAGAATGTCAAAGAATAAGAACAAGGTACACAGGTACATGAATCAACTTAAGAGTTTTATGGCTGGAAATACAGCTGGAAAGCTAGAATACACTAAATTATAAGCAATAATAACAGAAGACACTAACAGAACTCTAAGGCTTACAAATCAAACTGATTTTGAGGCTAAGTACTTATAGAATAAGAAACTTGTAATATAAATGTGTATGATTATAAAGTAACAGATATGAGACAAAGTGGATAAGTGTATGCCATTGGACTGCAAACAGTAAAAATAAAGTATTTGTGTATAAGGGAAAGACTACAAATTGAAGTAGCTGGAAAGTTTTCTGGAAAGTTTTCCACAACTGTAAGTTCATAATACTTTCAGGTTAATGGTGTACACACTAAAAATATGTAACAAGTAACATAACAAGACTGAGCAATTCATCCCTCAAATTAACAAGGATATCATCAGTAATTACTTGATGGCCACACAAAGATATAAAAACCTTTACAATTCTCAAGCTTACTCAACTTTATGAGCTTCTCAATTAGTTCAATCTCCTGCTGCATGTTTAGCTCCTACCTTCATTTTATTTCTTGTACAATATTAGTCAGTTGACAAAGTTGGTGCTTAAAGAATCAATACTGGTACCTGTTAATAGTAATCATCGCCAAATTCAATAAAACAAAGACCTCTTAAAAAATTCTGTGATGTTCATGAAGACAAGCACTGAAATATCAAGACAAGATTCCTATTAAACTTATGCCATGCCTTTTAATATGTTGCTAAATACTAGAACTGTTAGAACAGCAATCTAAAAAAATCCAGTTAAAATTTTGGAATGAAAAAACCCCAGTGAATCATGCATATCAGCTTTATTCCTACAAGCTCTCTTTTAAGAAAAAGAAAGTGTTGAAATATTTTCACTGTGTATTTTTAGAGGTTTTTTGTTTCCCTGAGAAAATAGAAAAGCAAAAGATCAAGAGTCTCATCCTGATAAAATGATATTCCTCAACAACTTCTGACTACGATTTTATTTCTAGATAGGTACAAACTCAAGTGGAGTATTCCTGAAAAAAGAATGTTTACTCCATAGTTTGGTCACGTGTACTTAACTTTTTACACTTTGAGACAATTCTTTCGTGATTTCTTTCATTAGTATTTTTAAAAAGATAAAAGTTCACTGACCTTTGCTACTTTATTTTTTTTATCTTCTATTGGAAATACACAATTTTTAAGCTTTGGAATAGTGAAATCATCAAGAATTGTGACCAACTATGTAACGGATCTAGGTAACATTTTGTGTTTTTAAGATTTGTACTCCTTCTCACCATACGGGAATTATGTTTTCATGAGACAACAGCCACTACCAATAGTAAAGTGAAGAAATAAAAGACTAAAATATAATTCATCTCCTTTTTCAATAAGCCAGTCATCTAGAATATTACATTGTAATGCCTCATTTATAAAGAAAAAGGACTTATCTCCAAAGAAAATAAGGGAAAGGAAAATATACTGAAGTAAAATAAAAAAGTAAAACAAAATAAGAATCCTTTCATTTTTGGGAGAAAAAATATTCTATACCATTCTTTCAGAGTGTGAAAATATAAACTAAATATAAATTTATATAGATTAAATATGTGGTATGTAAAACTGGTCTGTTGGTACGCTTCCAATTCTGTTGTTCTAATTTTGTGGTCAAATAGCTTCATACATAATGACCATTACAATGATACCAGGTCTGAGAGCAGAAAAATCATACTGCTTTTTCAGACGTCTTCTATTCAATATAAAACCTAATGTAATTAAAGTATGGTGTTGCAGAGGAATTTCCTAACAACCTGTAAGTAGTGGTGCCCCCCAGAGGTCAGTACTCGGCCCAGTCTTGTTCGACATCCTCATCAATGACCTGGATGAAGAATTAGAATGTACCCTCAGCAAGTTTGATGATGACACAAAACTGGGAGGAGTGGCGGAAAAACCAGAAGGCTGTGCTGCCATCCAGCAAGACCTGGACAGGCTGGAAAGTTGGGCAGAGAGGAACCTGATGAGGTTCAACAAGGGCAAGTGCAGGGTCCTGCACCTGGGGAGGAACAACCCCATGCATCACTACGGGCTTGGGCATGACCTGCTGGAATGCAGCTCTGTGAAGAGGGACCTGGGTGTCCTGGTGGACAACAGGTTGACCATGAGCCAGCAGTGTGCCCTGGTTGCCAAGAAGGCCAATGGTGTCCTGGGATGCATTAGGAGGAGTGTGGCCAGTAGGTCGAGGGAGATTCTCTTTCCCCTTTACTCTGCCCTAGTGAGGCCCCATCTGGAGTACTGTGTCCATTTCTGGGCTCCCCAGATCAAGAAATATGAGGAGCTACTGGAGAGAGTCCAGCGGAGGGCTACAAGGATGGTGAGGGGACTGGAGCATCTCCCCTATGAATAAAGGCTGAGGGAGCTGCACGTGTTCAGCCTTAAGAAGAGAAGGCTGAGAGGGCACCTTACAAATGCTTATAAATATCTTAAGGGTGGGTGTCAGGAGGATGGGGCCAAACTCTTTTCAGTGGTGCCCAGTGACAGGACAAGGGGCAACGAGCACAAACTGAAGCAGAGGAAGTTCCTTCTGAACATGAGGAAGAACTTCTTCACTCTGAGAGTGACGGAGCACTGGAACAGGCTGCCCAGAGAGGTTGTAGATTCTCCTTTTCTGAAGATATTCAAGACCCGTCTGGACAAAGTTTTGTGCAGCCTGTTGTAGGTGACCCTGTTTTGACAGGGGGGTTTTACTAGGTGATCCACAGAACTCCCTTCGAACATCTAACGTTCTGTGATTCTGTGATTCTGTAATCTGCTTGCTAGTTGCAGTTAAGTTGCTAATAGTTAGTAGCAGTTGCTAATTAGTAGCAGTTGCTAGTTGTCTGGTTTATAGCTCTGTCAGAGTTCACTTTCCTGTCACAAATGGACACATGGGTTCTGAAAGAAAATGAAAAAAAGTCAAGCATCTATAATCAGAAGAAATATTTGCTTCTGTGTTCAATGTGAAGATCCTTTGTCAGGTTCAAATACTGTGATTATATAGTGGATAAATATATCTGCGAGGAACACTGATTTTTATATAAAGACTTTGTGATAAATTACATCTATGGTTGTCCTGGGTTCGGCCAGGACAGGCTTAATTTTCACCAGAATCGAGGAAGGGACACAGCCAAGTGGGCTCACCCCACCTGGCCAAACAGAGCCCGGTATTCCATACCATGTGTCATCATGCTGGGTTCTGGTGGGGGGGAGCGGGGCGGGGGGAACTCACTCGTGGCTCGGGAGCGCACAGCGAGGATGGTTCAGGACAGCGGCTCTCTGGGTAGTGTAGTTAGTGTTGTGTTTTGTGCTTATCCGTATTGTTGCTGTTGCTGTTCCTGTTGTTTGCTGTTCTGTTAAACTGCCCTTATCTCGACCCACCAGTTTCTGCTTGTTTCTTTCCATTCTCCTCCGCACCCCGGTGGGGGGAGGGGCGGCCGCGTGGCACTTTTGTTGCCAGTGGCAGCTGAACTATAACACTAAATTTGGCACCCAAGCGTGGGGCGGGGATAGCAGCAGGGCTGATCAGTGGATATTAAAACAGCTTTCTTAGATTTTGTTAAATTTAGTTGTAAGCATTTATTGTGTTAGTTTAAATAGTCGCTGGTAAAAAATGTTGCTGACTTTGATCAAATGGCTGTGGCTTTTGAATCCTTATTTGCAGTATGGGTTCACTGCCATAATGTTCTTTATCACTGGAAAAAGGATCAGGATGATGATTTTGCTGTACTGTATGATATCGACTTATGACATGATAACACCACTGTGCATGAAATTTGCCTTGTATTTGCATGCGGCACTGCAGTCATTTCCGTACCTCATATCCTATGTCTTAGAATTTGTTAATAATCGAACCCAATCTGTGGGGTAAACCGGATGGGTATCTTCCCCCACTTTGTCACCCCCGACTCTCCTTCAGGCTGGTCCTTACAGCTTTTGAGAATTTTGAGTACCCGTGGAATGTTCAGGCCAGTGGGTTTCTGTTGTTATGCCTCCTGAATGGGTTGCAGGTTTTGTTTAGGGCTAAACATGTAGTTAAGAACATCGTGCAGAGACCTGCCCCAAGGCTGGATAGCTGTGAGTGGCTGGGTGTGTGGGACAGCATGGGAAGGTACCTAGCGCAGTGGGCACCCCCTGTGTTTTTGAAACTCACCCCTGAACAAGTGCAGAATTCAGAAAAACTAATAAAATATCTGCAAAAATTGTGCTGCCACCCTGGGAACTCCAGAGAGACACAAATCACTGTAATGTGCTGGGGTCTGGCCCACGACTACTGAGCCATGTTCAACACTGTTCAGTGTCTTAAAGGGGAAAGGGGGGGAAACAAAGCGACAGGCATTGCGGCTGGCATTGCCCCCCCCAGCCGGCCCTGCAGCCGCTCCAGCCCAGCAGGCAGTCACAGACACCCCAACTGGCACCGCGGCTGCCGCTGCCACATCTTCAGGGTCTGCCTCGGTTTCGCCGGCGGGCACGGCAGCTGCTTCAGGCCCAGCTCCAGCAGCAGACATCACGGCTGAGCTCAATGATGAACCTTTGCCAGTAGCAGTAGTCCCTGTAAAACTAAAGAAAGACTCAAAGAGAGCAGATCGCTCCGGGAGGGATGACAATGAGCCAGGGTCATCGCGGGAGATAGAGACAGAGATCATCACCCGGTCCCTGTCCCTGAGCGAGCTGCGAGACATGCGGG